>Ga0315281_10007009_pt1 | contig 15938 bp, 14 predicted proteins | sample YL17G07_0_MG_FD_204540 | JGI IMG/M metagenome (GOLD analysis project Ga0315281, IMG submission 204540) | Sediment microbial communities from Yellowstone Lake, YNP, Wyoming, USA - YL17G07_0 | ecosystem: Environmental > Aquatic > Freshwater > Lake > Sediment | place: USA: Wyoming | collected... | reverse complement strand
AGGTGACGGCCAATCCTGTGTTGATGTTCAAGCGAAAGATGTGACATATGGGTCGCATACATACTTCCGAGTACCGATTCACGTTCCTGCGGGTTCAAAGAGAATAGACTGTCACGCTGAATATATTCGAGACGGGAAAACACGCCGGACAAATACCGTAACTTATTATGTCATTGTTCTGAAAGAACCTGAAGAATAATCGCAAAAGAGCTGTCTAACGAGAAGTCCTCACCAGATTGCTTGTGGAAAAAGGGATATTCACTAAGGAGGAGTTATTGGGGATGGTGAGGGTGGTGGATCAGAAGATGAAAAGAGAAGAGAGATGAGAAATATTTGAAAGCACAAATTCTAAGAAGGAGGTTGATTTGAATAACAAACAAAGAGTTGTTCTAATAATAGGAACCGCTGTTTTCCTTTATGTTCTGTTAACCTCTCCAAAGATTTCTATTGTTAAGGGCACCTATGTTATACCCTCACCAGATAAGAAGGATATAGCGAAAATAGTGGATGCTAGCACAGCAATGACGAGGGCAGTTGCTGTTTTAGGTGCAATTTTGCTCGTTTCTATTGCGCTCAAAGATAAAAAGGGAACTCGAACACAATCTCAAATGCATACAGAATCTTGTCTTAATGGGCACCACCAAGAGGATGAAAGGAAACCTGTTAAGAAGGATGTTATTGCTACAATCCTCAGATTTCTGAAAGAGTTCTTCTAAGGCTCTTAGAAAGCCTTTTTAAAATATAGACACCTACCATTTTCTGGTCATGGGAGCAACACTGAATTTATCACAAGGTGTCAGGTCTTGAAATGTGAATCAAGCTTATTTATCAGCCCCAAGATTTTTTGTCTCCAGCGAGTTCTTCTCTTAATCTCCGATAAGCTTTGCTCACCGCAGGGGTTTATTCTTTTTTGGCTGGTGAGGACCCATCTCTTCACCCCCACCCTAATGGTCCTGGTTAGCCAATTTTTAAAACCAACCCACTTCCCACTTGCACCAAACATCCTCAGGGTGCTGATCAGGAGGACAGAAAATACATTTAAATTTAAGATTAGGGTTGAGCGCTGGAGCAAATCCTTCAAAATAAGCTGTTCCCATTGATTTGCAGGGCAACTCACTTAGACCTCTTTTTATCCTGGCCTTTTGAGGAAGACAATTCGTCACAGAAAGATAACATCTGTCATTTTGAATTTCTGCTTGCGGTCCGACACTCACCCACATGGGGCTTAATAGAACAATCTTGCAAACATCTTCCAATGTTTTAACGGATTCCATTCCAAGGAATTTCTTCATACGGTTGGCTTCAAGGCTACCGAACTGGCGCCACACGCCCTGGTCGAGTTTCATCGCTTGGTCAATACCCATTAACTTTTCTGCCCCCATAAACCACAGATCATCAATCGTGAGCATCAATTGGGCAGACATTTTAAATAACTCAATAAGCTGGTCTTTGGATATTGTTTCAAATGCTCCCTTCTCAGATAATTTCAGCATTCCTATCGCCTCCCTCTATGCAATATCACCACCTTAAACCCAGCGTGGCGGTTCTATTTTCCTTCTTTATCTACTTACCTATGAACTCAAAAGAAATATGGCAGAAGGGTCTTTGACTCGAGTAGAATAGTTCTGCCTTGCCTTAAATAAAAGGTCTTTTAAGTTATTCCCCCTCTCCCTTCTTCTCCTTTCAATAATCTTTCCGAGGAAAACCATCGAATCGGTAGAATAGTCTCTGTAATAAACATCAAATATAATCTTGGGTCTTTTTCTTGAGATGAAAGGCCCCTTCAGAACTTCAGCAGGCCTTGGCTCTCTCAATATTTTAATGAGGATCAAAAGAATGATGAATAAACCAATGAGATAAACCAAATTCCTTATTGATTTTTCTTTGTAAACCTTCCCCACCCACTGTATCGGCGTCATTTCATTCGATTTCTGGCCGACGGGTTGTTTCAAATCATCTTTTGACTCTTCAACTTCTATTGGAGGGCTTATCGGAATATCTTGCTTTGATTTTTCAGATTTAGAGAGATACTTCTCTAGAATTTTAGATGGATCATCCGTGAAGTGAACGATTCCCTCCTCATCTACCCACTTATAAATTTGACCAATGGAATGGATAGGAAAAAATAAAATGATAATAATGATGATATAAAAGCAAGGGAAAACCATTTCTCCTGGGGATCCTTTTCCTTCTGTCACTCAAGTGATCATCCCATCACTATTTCCAGTTAAGAGACGATGCGGTTTAAAAAAAATTTAAGACAGGGAAAAATAAAAAGCCCTTATAGTCTAAATCTCCTTAGAACTACAAGGGCTCTTTTGTTGGCAGGTCATGACTCCCACCATACCCCACCCAAAAACTCAAAGTCCACCTATTTCATAGGTGTATTTAATATATGTTTCTCTGATAATGTCAAACAAATTCTGAGCTTGTTAAAATTTTCTCTAACCCCCTTCTCTATGATTAAATTTGATTGATTTGGACCTAAAAATCGAATAGACTAATTTTACATAGGATTAATTTAACAAATAACAGAGATGATTAAGCTTTTTCGTTAGGAGCAAATGCGGTTGGGGTTAAGAATAATAATTTTGTTATTGGCAACCCTCTTTTTCCAAAATATTGCTCAGGCCCATGTCGAGCAGCCAAAAGATCTTTCTAACATCGGAATTGATGAAAAATTAGGCCAACTTATCCCCCTTGACTTAACCTTCTATGATGAGAACGGGAATGCAATCCGTTTAAAACAATTAATTCATAGCCCTACCATTCTTGCTCCTGTTTATTACAGCTGCCCCAATGTCTGTAGTTTCTTATTATTTAATCTGTCCGGGGTTATTAACAAAGTGGACTCCGAACCTGACAAAGAATACCAAGTGCTAACATTCAGTTTTGACGAAACCGAGAAACCTGACCTCGCCCTTGAAAAGAAAAAAATGTATCTCAAGATGATCGAAAAACCCTTCCCTGAAGATACCTGGAGATTTTTAACCGGGGATAAAGAGAACATCCATCAACTGACCGATGCCATTGGCTTTCATTTTAAAAGACAGGGGCAAGATTTTTTGCATCCTGTATCATTGGTCATCCTCTCTCCGGATGGGAAGATCACCCGTTACATCTACGGCACGGAGTTCCTTCCATTTGACATAAAAATGGCTCTGCTGGAAGCTTCGGAAGGAAAGGTTGGACCCACTCTCAGCAAAGTTCTAAGATTTTGCTTCAGTTATGATCCAAAAGGAAGAAAATACGTATTCAATACTTTAAAAATCACCGGAATCGTCACCTTGCTTTTTGCCCTATCGTTGATTCTATTTCTCGTTTTCAAGGGAAAGAGAAAACCCAATCAAGAGGAGTAATCAGAATGACAAAAAATGGGGTATTGGAGAAAGCCTATCCCATCGCCAGTTTTTATGAACATCAGGGGAAATATCGCGGAATCTTTGCATGGATTCTTTCGACTGACCACAAGAGAATTGGTCTTCTTTATCTCTCCTTGATACTTCTATTCTTTTCTGTGGCTGTTTTCTTCGGATTTCTGATGCGGCTGAAATTGATTGCCCCAGGATTCCCCCTGATGAAGCCGCAGATGTACAATGCCATCTTTACTTTGCATGGAATCATCCAGATCTTTTTGGTGGTCATCCCCGCCATCCCGACAATCTTCGGTAATTTCTTTTTACCGATTCAGATCGGCGCCAGGGATATGGCTTTCCCTAAGATAAACCTCCTCTCCTGGTGGCTCTATGCCTCGGGAGCGATCATTGTTTTTCTTTCCCTTTTTACAGGGGGAGGACCTGTTGATACGGGCTGGACTTTTTATGCGCCTTACAGCCTCCGGACAACCGTCAATGTTCCACTTGCTGTTTTTGGAGTTTTTGTCCTGGGCATGTCCTCTATCCTGACCGGAGTCAATTTCGTGACCACCACTCATCGGCTTCGAGCCCCTGGTATGAGTTGGTTTCGTCTCCCCCTCTTTGTGTGGGGAATCTATGCCACGGCCTGGGTTCAAATTCTTGCCACGCCTGTGATCGGGATTACTTTACTCCTCATCATGATTGAAAGATATTTTGGTGTGGGTGTCTTTGACCCTGCCAAGGGCGGGGATCCCATTCTCTACCAGCACCTTTTCTGGATTTACTCCCATCCAGCAGTCTATATCATCATCCTTCCTGCCATGGGGGTGATTTCTGAAGTCATTCCTGTTTTTGCCAGGAAAAGGATCTTCGGATATAAAGCCATCGCCTTTTCAAGCATTGCCATTGCCAGTGTGGGGTCTCTCGTCTGGGGTCACCATATGTTCGTCAGCGGGCAGAGCGACCTTGCCAGTGTGATCTTTTCCCTGCTGACTTTTTTAGTTGCCGTCCCCAGTGCGATCAAGGTTTTCAACTGGGTGGCCACATTATATAAAGGTTCGATTGAACTGAAGCCGCCGCTCCTGTTTGCCCTCACGTTCATTTTTCTTTTTTCTATTGGTGGACTCACAGGTCTTATTCAGGGTGCCCTCGCCGTGAACATGCACCTCCATGATACTTACTGGGTTGTCGGACATTTCCACTACATCATTTTTGGCGGGATGGGGTTTGGCTTCCTGGCAGCCATTCACTACTGGTTTCCGAAGATGTTTGGGAAAATGTATAACTGGAAACGGGCTGCATGGGGATGGCTTATTTTATTCATCGGATTTAATGTCCTTTATTTTCCTATGCTGATTCTGGGCTGGGAAGGAATGCCCCGCAGGTATTATGACTATCCTCCCCAGTTCCATACGCTCCATCTGATCTCAACCATCGGGTCCTGGATTCTTATCGCTGGACTGATCTTGATATTCTTCAACCTCATTCAAGGTCTCCGGAAAGGGCAAAGGGCAGGAGATAATCCATGGGGTGGGGCCACCCTCGAATGGCAGATTTCATCACCTCCACCCATCAATAATTTTGAAAAAATTCCTGTCGTGGAGCGGGGACCGTATGAATTTCGATAAATGATCCGTAAGGAGTAAAGCGTTAAGATTAAGGAGTGAAACACTTCACGCTTTAGGAAGAATCGAATACTTCTGTTCATTAAGATTTATGGAAGATTTATGGAAACTCATCAGGACAACACTGGCTCAAAAATAGGGATGTGGCTTTTCCTCCTCTCGGAAATTATCCTGTTCGGAGGACTGTTTCTTCTCTATTCTTCCTATCGCTACAAAAACCCTTTTGACTTTCATCTTGCCGCATGGGAACTGAATCGAGTCCTCGGCACCATAAATACTTTGATCCTTATCACCAGTAGTCTAACCATCGCCCTTTCCATACTCTTCGTCCAAAAAGGGGATCATAAATTATCGATGATTCTCCTCTCCGCTACCATTTTTTTAGGACTCCTATTTCTTGGGATTAAGTATGTAGAATGGACGGCCAAGATTGAACATGGCCTCTATCCCAATTCCCCTCGCCTCTTAGGACGTAGCAAAGGGGAGGTTCTCTTCTTCGGTCTTTATTATTCCATGACTGGATTGCACGGTCTCCATGTGCTGGTAGGAATTTTTGTTCTCTCCGTAATGCTGGTTCTAATGATGAGAGGAAAGATCAATGAAAATCGTTCCGTTCCCTTAGAAAACACCGGATTGTACTGGCATCTTGTAGATATTATATGGATCTTCCTTTTTCCATTGTTCTACTTAATCACCTAATCCTCCTTTACAAAGGGGGAAAGAAGGAATAATAAATTTCCTCTCCCCCAAGGGGAGAGGAAAGAATGGTTTTGCGGAGAAAGCGGAGAACGGGAAGAAAGATAGAATTTGTGGAGGGCTTTAATTGGAGAAAATGAAATATAAAACCTATGTCTGGGTTTGGGTGGGATTGCTGATTCTCACAGGATTAACCGTATCCATGGCAGGGATGAATTTAGGTCTTTTGAGCATCGTCATCGTCCTGTCTATTGCAGCCATCAAGTCCGTCCTGGTGCTCAGCTACTTCATGCATCTCAAATATGAAACAGGACTGCTTTTTAAACTCATGATTCCAATTGTTCTGGCAGCCCTGACGGTATTCATTGGATTGACTTTTACTGACATTGCTTTTCGTTGAGGGAAAACGATCATGTTCATTTCGTGGGCGACGGGTTTATCCGGAGAAGTCGTCGATCAAGTTTTCTTTTATATTCTGGCCGTCACTGTTTTTCTCCTCTCTCTGATTACCTTTTTGATGGTCTATTTTGTTATCCGGTATAGGAAGAAGAGAAATCCTCAACCATCTGATATCCATGAGAACACCTGGCTTGAAATCATCTGGACGGTGGTGCCCACCCTCCTGGTTCTGACCATGTTTTATTATGGGTTGACGGGCTTCAACTTCTTGAAAAAGGTCCCTGTAGATGCCATGAAGGTCAAAGTGATTGCACGGCAGTGGTCCTGGCTCTTTGAATATGAAAATGGAGTGAAAAGCGTGGAGTTAAAGGTCCCTGTGGGAAAGCCTGTCAAATTATCGCTCACTTCACAAGATGTGATTCATGGTTTCTATACACCCGCATTCAGGATTAAGCAGGATGTGGTGCCGGGGATGACAAATACTTTATGGTTTCAGCCAACGGGAGTGGGGACATTTGATGTGTTCTGTACGCAGTATTGCGGACTTCAACATGCCAAAATGGTCACCAAGATTGTGGTGCTTCCAGTAGAAGAGTTTAATCAATGGGTTCAAAAAGGGAAAGAAGAAATAGGGGCCGCCAAGGACAAGCCTCGTGGGGCTCAGCTCTTCCAGGAAAAGGGATGCATGGCTTGCCACAGCATTGATGGAACCCCAAGAGTGGGGCCCACTCTTAAGGGTTTATTCGGAAAGACCGTCACCGTAATGACCGATGGGAAAGAACGAAACATTGTGGCCGACGAAGCTTATCTCCGAAAATCCATATTAGAACCCAATGCGGATGGTGTAAAAGGCTTTCCTCCTATCATGCCACCGGGAAAAATGACGGATGATGATATCAATGAGGTCATTCAATATATGAAAGAGTTGAAATAGGTTTTTGAGTTGATTTTTTGGGAGAACCGAAGATGTTGATGAAATGGGTGAACATTTTTTTAGAGTTAACGAAGATTAAAATCTCTTTATTCGCCACCCTTTCGACTTCTGCTGGATTTATCCTTGTTCAACGAGGCGTATCAAGAGAAATGATTTTACCGATCCTCGGTATTTTCTTGCTTGTCTCCGGTTCCTGTGCACTGAATCAATATCAGGAAAGGCAAAATGATCAATGGATGGAAAGAACGCAGGGCCGCCCTATTCCTTCAAAGAAATTGTCTCCCATGACTGCCTTGATAATATCCATCGGCCTCCTTTTGTTAGGGTCCATTCTTCTCTTTTTTGGAGCTCATTGGTCAGCTTTAGGGTTAGGACTCTTCGCGGTGCTTTGGTATAACGGACTCTATACATTTCTTAAAAGAAAAAGCGCCTTTGCAGCAATCCCAGGAGCAGTGATTGGAGCCATCCCTCCGATGATTGGTTGGATTTGTGGAAAAGGCTCCCTTTCCTTCGACCCGCAAATTCTTGCTATTTCGTTTTTCTTTTTTATATGGCAAGTGCCCCATTTCTGGCTTCTCCTTTTAAATTTTGAAAGAGATTATGAGAAGGCTGGGTTCCCTTCATTGACCAGAATATTCAACTCGGCACAGCTCAGCAGGATTACCTTCATCTGGATCTTTGCAACCGCAGCAGCCTGTATGATGATCCCCTTGTTTGGTATTGTGGAATCTCATGCCATCCAGGGCGGTTTATTTGTTGCCGCATTCTGGCTGGTGTGGAAATCCTTGAGATTGCTAACTGCGAGTGGCCGCAAATTCTTTTTGCCGTTCACTTTTAAAATGATCAACTCCTATGCTTTGGTGGTGATGATTTTGCTCACTTTGGATCATCTCATTCATTAAATGAGATTTCTGAAAATATTATAGAAATCTCCGATTCCATACCTGCCTGCCAATAGGCAGGTGCGTCATCAAGGGAGCGGATCGTCGTCTCTCAGAGCTCTCTAGATTTTTTCTTGACAGATTTGCGGCCTATCCAATATAGATAATAAAGATGAAAAAGAAACTTGCCCTTTTTATTTTTATTGTGCTCGTCCTCACTCTCTTAGTGGTTGCCTATTATGGCTATCGGTTTGAGACCAAAACTATTTTTTATTCTATCTTTCCAATTTTTAGCTGGGTATCCGTAGACCAACCTATCCTTTTCAATCATATCCATCACAAAGAAGTGGTCAAATTAAACTGTTCTTTCTGCCACCGGTATGTAGAAAGGTATCGTGTTGCAGGGATTCCAAACATCGAACTCTGTCGAGCCTGCCATGCAACGGATGCCATGAGCAAGCGACCTGAGGCGTTGAAAGTAGTCGAATATGTGAAAGCAAATAGGGAGATTCCATGGAACCGAATGTATGAACTTCCAAAATATGTTGCCTTCCCGCACTGGGTTCACATCCAAAATAGTGTGGACTGTTCCATCTGCCACGGTCTCACAGGTGTGAAGGAAAGGCCGATCAAGATGGTTGACAGAAACTATATGGAGTGGTGCATGAATTGCCACAAAAAAAGAGGAGCAGACATCGATTGTTACACCTGCCATTCGAGCTGAGCGCAGAGCGCATGGCGTGAGATGTAAACTGTAAAGGGTAAGGTGTAAAGAGTAACTCCTCACGCTTTACGCCTCACGACTTACGATAATGAAGATTACTCGAAGAAATTTACTAAAGATGATCGGGGCAGCTACTTTTGGAATGGCCCTGCCGGACGAACTCCTCCACGCCCTGCCCAAAGAAGGAGAATGGATTCCTTATGAGGAGTACTGGTCAACAGGCGTCTGTCTTCAGTGTCCCAGTGGTTGTGGGCTTCGAATTCGGTCGGTCATGCATTGGCCAGTTAAATTGGAAGGCATCAAAGACTATCCGGTCAATAAGGGACGGCTCTGTCCAAAGGGACAGTCCGGACTTCAAGTCCTCTACGATCCCGACCGAATCCGTCATCCTTTAAAAAGAAAAGGGAAACGTGGGGAAGGAGATTGGGAGAAAATTTCCTGGGAAGAAGGAAGTAGCCTCGTCATCCAGAGGTTGAAGACCCTCCGCCAAGAAGGAAAGCCTCACCAATTGATGTTGCTGGGAGGAAGATATCGTGGCCACATGGCTGAATTGATGGTGCGCTTCATGGAAGCCTATGGTTCTCCCAACCATCTTGGAAATCCTGCCAGGGGATCGGAAGGCATTCTGAAAGGCCATCTCTTCACCATGGGTGTGAAAGACTTTCTGGCGATCCATTGGGAAGAGGTGAATTATGTTCTCTCCTTCGGAGCCAGTCTTCTGGAAGCATCGAGGCCTTCACTGAGAAACCTCTGGGGTTATGGATTTCTAAGAAGAGGAAGGCCCGGGATCAGGGGAAAGATGGTCCAGATTGAACCGAGATTCTCTGTCACTGCGTCGAAAGCTGACCAGTGGATTCCCATTCAACCGGGTACCGATGGAGCTTTGGCTTTGGGAATTGCCTATTGGATCATTAAAGAGAAAAAATACGATCATCAATTTATTGATCGTTATACATTTGGATTCGATGATTGGAAAGACAGTGATGGAAAGACCCATATGGGTTTTAAGACTCTCGTGCTCAAGGAATATTCCCCCAAACAGGTCTCCTCATTAACAGGAGTTCCCGGAGAGATGATTGTTCAGATTGCCCAAGAATTTTCATCCCATCCACCCTCTATTGCCATCACCGGCAGAGGGGTGGGGATGCAGACCAACGGGACCTATGCACAGATGGCTGTGGATTGCCTCAACGCACTGGCAGGATCAATCGATCATCTTGGAGGTCTCCTTCTTCAAAAGAAGCCTCCATTCGAAAAATGGCCTGCTATTCAAAAGGACGGGATTGCAGAAAAAGGTCTTTCCCAACCTCGGTTGGATGGAGCGGGAAGCCTTCCATTTCCTTTTGCTGAAGAAATTCCTTCTACCCTTCCAGAAAAAATTCAAGAGGGTGCTCCCTACCCTATCGACACACTTCTCCTTTACTATACCAACCCTCTCTTTAGCCTTCCTGAACCAGAAAAGTTTCGAAATGTTCTAGAGAAGATTCCTTTCATCGTCAGTTTCTCACCCTTTATGGATGAAACGACGGCGTTTTCGGATCTTGTGCTTCCTGACGGAACCTATTTTGAGCGCTGGCAGGATGATCATATGGAGCCGGGGTTGGGTTTCCCAATGTTTGGGTTGCGGAGCCCTACGCTTGATAAACCCCTTTACGATACGCGCAATACAGGGGATGTCATCATCCATATAGCGAAGGGAATAGGTGTGAGTGTGGGTAAATCATTTCCCTGGAAGGATTTTCAAGGAGCTCTCAAAGATGCGATCAAAGGGGTTTTTTCATCAAAACGAGGTTCCATTCAAGCCAAAGATTTTGATGAATTCTGGAAAGCCTTAATCGAGAGAGGGGGTTGGTGGGATCCTTCGTATTCTTTTGGAGAATGGCGGAAAAAATTCAACACTCCATCAGGGAAATTTGAATTCTATTCCTTAACAATGGAACGAGCCCTGAAGGAGGTATCGAAAAGGAGTATCAAAGGACTGGATCAAATCTTACAAGAAATGAAAGTGGAAGCAAGAGGAGACAAGATCTTTCTTCCTCATTTTGAAAAACCGAGATGGGTTGGAGAAGATAAAGAGTTCCCCTTCCATCTCATCCACTATAAACTGATGACCACGGCCGAGGGGAGAGGAGCGAATCAGCCTTTCCTCCAAGAGATCTTTGGTCCCCATTTGAAAGAGAAATGGGACTCCTGGGTCGAGATCAATCCAGAAACCGCACAGAAGATGGGGATTAAAGACGGAGACCTCATCTGGGTGGAGTCGAAAGCAGGAAAATTGAGAGGGAAGGCGAGGCTCTTCCCTGGGACACACCCAAATGGCATCCACATTCCCTATGGACAGGGTCACAAGGCTTATGGCCGCTGGGCAAAAGGAAGAGGGATCAATCCGAATGATCTCCTCGTGAGAGAATATGACTATCTGGGCGGATTTGTCTCCTACTTCTCAACCAGGGTGAAGGTTTATAAAGCCTAAAATTAAGATGGGGGGATAGGGAGATCGGGAGATTGGTAGATTGGAAAAGAAACTGATTCGAACACACCATGACTTAGAGGTATATCAAACAGCCTTTAATTTGGCTATGAAGATATTTCAGAAAAGTAAAACTTTTCCAAAGGAAGAACGCTATTCACTGACCGACCAGGTACGCCGTTCGTCACGATCAGTCTGTACAAATCTAGCGGAAGCCTGTCTCCGACCCAGAGGGGTAGTGTAATGTTTGTATATGTCCTTTATAGCGATCTTGCAGGCAGACGTTACATAGGACATACTGACGATTTAAACAAAAGATTAAAAGAACATAATGCTGGCTGTGTGAAATCAACTAAGGCTGGCTTGCCTTGGCGGATAATCGCTTATAAAAAATATTCTTTACGTTCGGAATCTAGATGGGTAGAACGTTCATTAAAGCACTCGAAAAAAACTTTGGACAAATTTTTGGGTCTCTGACCCGGAGGGGCGTAAGAGACGCTATGAAGCTTCGTTCCTTAGTAAGCTAAATGACGCAGAAGCGGAAGGGGCTGAGACTCAGGTTTGGTTAGAGTTTGCAGTCCAGTACGGTTATTTGGAAGTTGAAGTTGGACAAGAACTATCCGCTTCTTATGATAATATCTTGGGCAAGATTGTTAGCTTGATCAATAACCCGCGACCGTGGCTACTGCCCGGAGCCAAGCGTCGATAAATTATTGGGAGGATTGGATGGGGTCTTCCCTGTCTCCCCATCTCCCGACCTCCCCAATATGAAAACTATGGACACAAAAAGTACTTACCGTTGGGGAATGGTGATTGATTTGGATAAATGCACAGGCTGTCAAGCTTGTGTGGTGGCCTGCCGTCAGGAGAATAATATTCCCGCCATAGGTGAAAAGGAGGCCAAACTCGGAAGGGCAAAGTTCTGGATGAATCTGATCTCCGAAGTAAAAGGAACCTATCCCAATGTGGAGATGCATCTTCTTCCTATCCCCTGCATGCATTGTGATCGGCCCCCATGCACCAAGGTCTGTCCTGTAGCAGCGACTTACAAAAATCCCGAAGGGATTGTGGCTCAGGTTTATCCTCGTTGTATTGGGGTTCGAATGTGCATCTCCAATTGTCCCTATACCGTTCGATATTTCAACTGGCATGAACCGGCTTGGCCTGAAGAATATAAGAAAGGATTAAACCCGGATGTTTACCAGCGGAGAAAAGGGATCACCGAAAAGTGTAACTTTTGCATCCAGAGAATTCGGAGGGCAAAGATGGTGGCCAAGAAGGAGAAGCGAAGGATTATAGAAGGTGAAGTCATTCCAGCCTGTGTCGAGACCTGCCCGAGCGAAGCTCTCTATTTTGGTGATCTCAATGACCCGAAGAGTCATGTCTCGAAGCTTTCTAAAAGCCGCCGAGCGTTCAGACTGATGGAAGATCTGGGCACAGAGCCCAAAGTCTACTATCTCAAGGAAGGGGAATGGTATGATGGATAGTGAGGCCACTGCCCAGAAATACGCACCCATCCTGGCCCCTTTGACCCGAAGGGGATGGCTGTTCTGGCTCGTGACAACCCTCCTTTCGGCCATTGTCCTCTGGTCTATCTTCGCCTTTAGTTGGCAGTACTATTGGGGTCTGGGTGAAACTGGAATGGGGCATCCCGTCTCATGGGCCTTTTATCTTGTCAACTTCGTCTTTTTTATTGGAATCAGCCATGCGGGTGCATTGGTCTCAGCCGTCTTGAGGATTACTCATGCCCGTTGGGGAACCCCGTTCGGTCGAGCCGCTGAGGCGGTAACCGTTTTTGCCCTGGCCGCAGGCCCGACGAACATTCTTTTCGACTTAGGTCGATCCATTCGATTCTACTGGGTGGCCATCCATGCACAGTTCAAGTCGCCGCTGATTTGGGATTTTACCTGCATCATGACCTATTTCGTGGTCAGCAATATCTTTCTTTACGTTCTCATGGTCCCGGATATCGCTCTTCTCAGGGACCGGATGCCAGGCCGGAGGTGGCTCTATAAACCCCTTTCTCTGGGGTGGGCCGGAACAGAAAAGCAATGGCTATCTCTGGGAAAAGTCATTGGCTTCTTATGTATTGCTGTGATCCCTATTGCCGTAAGCGTTCATACAGTCGTCTCTTGGGTCTTTGGAATGCAGACACAGCCGATGTGGCACAGTTCGATCTTCGCTCCTTACTTTGTGACCGGCGCTATCTTCTCAGGCATTGCAACGATTATCATTGTGACGATTGCTCTCAGAAAAGTTTACCATCTGGAGCAATACATGACACCTTACCATCTCAACAATCTAGGGCTGCTTCTCTTGGTCTTTACATTGCTTTGGTTCTACTTTACTTTTACCGAATACTTAGTTGCCGGTTATGGAGGAGATTCCTTTGAGCTGGCGGTCTTCTGGAGCAAACTGACCGGAAAATATGCTCCCCTCTTCTGGACGATGGTAACGCTCTGTCTCGTGATCCCATTACCCATACTGATATTCAAACGCACCATTCCCGGACTCTTAATCTCCTCTATCTCCATTGTCATCGGAATGTGGTTGGAACGTTTTCTCATCATCATCCCGTCCTTCTGTCAGCCCCGTCTTCCCTATCTCCGTGGCGCTTACACACCTTCATGGGTGGAATGGTCCATGACCGCAGGCCTCTTTGCCGGATTCAGCCTGGCCTTTGTCCTTTTCTCTAAATTTTTCCCGGTTATTTCTGTTTGGGAAACGGAAAAAGAAGATCGCGAAAAAGAAAAAAAGGATTAGAGATTTCTATTTCTCCTTTTCTAACCTACCCATTTCCTTAAGCACACCCATGGAGATAGTCGAGTGGGCAAAAGCTCCCCCTGCCCTCAAAGCAGCGGCAACAAAAATGGCCTCCGCAATCTCTGGGTCAGTCGCTCCTGCTTTTTTAGCAGCCCTGACATGGCCCTCGATACAATACGGACATTGAGTCGTGTGAGCGACACCAATCGCTATGAGTTCCTTCACCTTCCTGGAAAGGGCGCTCTCCTTCTCAAAGATCTCATTGTTAAAGTTTCTGAAAGCTCGGAACATATCTTTCTGGGCTTCCTCCAGGTCTTTGTAATGCTTCCGACCGTCAAGGGGATAAAAGTATTCACTCATCTGGGTCTCCTTTCTTAGAAAGCGTGATATCTAAAAATCTGCCACATTCCTCCCCAATAAATCAAGACCCTTTCGTCGATTCCCTGAATAGGTTTCGAGATCGAGCAGGTAGGTATAATCGTCAACCAAGAGTTAAGATGACAATATCTGGCAATTTAAGTTTTAGTTTTTATATATAAAATGAGGCTTCTGGATAAAAGGTTTAGGCGTGCATCAATCCGGTGGAAAAAATTTCAATACTTATAAACATTAACCTCCTTTCTTCTCTTCGTCCTCCATCTTTTTTAGGAAGGCCTGAATATAAACCACCTTATCCTCTTTCATTCCCTCTTCCTTTTGAGATCCCGGAGGAATTTTTTCAGACCTCTTGTAAACCTCTTCTAATTTGCTGATGACCTCTTGGAGTTTTGTATCTTGTTCCACTAAATGATTCACCTGCTGTTCAAAATAGCTACTGGCATTTTCAAGCTCAGAAAGGTCAATGTCTATCTTGATCCACTCTATCAATCTTTTCAGAACGGAGCAGGCTACCTTTACATTCCTCGTCTGGAGATATTGGGGGGCATGGCCCCAAAGGCTGACCGCTTTCACCCCCCTCTTCTTAGCTGCTTCCAGAATAAAGGTGTGGATGCTAATAGGTCCGGTATATTCCGTCAACCCTAATCCGGCCTGGATCACCCTTTCTCTCAGTTCCTCGTGATTGAACAGCGCACTGACCATGGGAGGATAGGTGTGAGGGATATAATCGTAAGTGCCACCCAGGGTAAATATCTGCGTGACACCGAACCTCTCTGCTAAACCGAGAATAAGATCTGCAAAGATATTCCACCGAAGGTGGGGTTCAACCCCATAAAAGAGGATGAGGTCGTTTGAAATATCATTCTTGACATAATAAAAATGATTGCTTTGAAACTTCAATTCTAACAATCTCCCCTCTTTGATGACTGCCATGGGTCGCAAGGAAGAGATTTGATAAAAATTTTCTGTTGGAATGGAGGCGAAATTTTTTGCCTTTAAACTGTCAACCAAATGCTGAAGTGCAAAAGAGGAAACCTCAGCGGCATTGGGCCATCCCTCAAACCCGATGATTAAATACGGTTTATTAAGAACGGGCTTTTCGATATAAATGATTTCTTCCATCTTTCCTCTTAAAAAATCATACCTCGTATTCCCACCTTCTGTCAACTCGCATAGAAAATACCGTGACCGTGCCTCGTGCCTGCACGCCAGAGTCCTTAGGTTCATTGAAGATCACTCCCAAAGGCTTGCTCGCCGAGCAGGTCGGTTCGACTAGGCGCTACGGTAGGCAGGCGTGTCCGTGATCTCGAATTCTTATCATTCAAGTAGGGAGATAAAGTGATCTCCCTTTATTAAAGATTGATACTTCGACAGCGTTAAACCATATTTTTATGAGAAGATCAAAAGATCCGCTCAGTATCAACCCCTGCCTACCGGCAGGCAGGCTGAGCAATCCCCGTGCCCTACATTGAAAAAAGTCAAAGGGTTGATTTTTACTTGGGTAAGAATTAAACTCAAATCTAATATGGTTGTGAAATAGCCTGTAGGAGGAAATCATGTCAGCCAATGAGAATTTAATTAAAATATTTGAGTATGCCCTTCAACAGGAGGAGACGGGAAAAGCTTTCTTCCAAAACTCACTCCAAAGAATGGGAATGGGAGCAGCGATCAGTGCCTTCAAGCGATTAATCCAAGAAGAAGAGGGGCACATT
>Ga0315281_10007008_pt1 | contig 15938 bp, 9 predicted proteins | sample YL17G07_0_MG_FD_204540 | JGI IMG/M metagenome (GOLD analysis project Ga0315281, IMG submission 204540) | Sediment microbial communities from Yellowstone Lake, YNP, Wyoming, USA - YL17G07_0 | ecosystem: Environmental > Aquatic > Freshwater > Lake > Sediment | place: USA: Wyoming | collected... | reverse complement strand
CGGCGACGGATTGCGGCGGAGATTCGCCGGGTCGATCCGCGGGTCCCGGTCCTGTCGGTGGCGACTCTGGCCCAGAGACGCAATGACGATCCTGACGTATGGCTGGCGCGATTCGGCGCCCGCCTGGGGCTGGCGGCCGGGGCGGCGGCTTTGTTTCTGGCGGCGCTGGGCATCTACGCGATCAAGGCCTACATGGTTGCCTCCCGCACGTCGGAAATCGGCATCCGCCAGGCTCTGGGGGCGACACACGGGAATATCATGGGCATGGTCCTGCGGGAGGGACTGGTGCTGACGATGGTGGGATTGATGGTCGGATTGCTGCTGGGATTGGGTGTGGCCAAGGTATCGGCCAGTCTGCTCTACGGCGTCAGCCCGGTCGATCCCGTCAGCATCGTCGTGACCGTAGCCCTGCTGGGGGCCGCCTCGCTGCTGGCCAGCTACCTCCCCGCCCGCCGGGCCGCCCGGATCGATCCGATGGTGGCACTGAGGTATGAATAGGAGAGGCTCATGGGAACACTGTGGCAAGACCTTCGGTACGCCCTGCGGATGCTGCGCAAGTCGCCCGGGTTTACGGCGATCGCTCTGGTCACCCTGGCCATCGGCATTGGGGCCAACACGATCATGTTCAGCATCTCCGATGCGCTGCTGCTTCTTCGCGCGAGGAAGGTGAAAAACCCCGAGCAGTTGGCGTATTGCGCGATCCAGGACGCCCAGTATTCCTGGTTTCGTTATTCCGAGTATCTCGTCCTCCGTGACAGCGGCTTGGCCTTCAGCAATGTCATGGCCCAGACGGACCATTCTCGGATGACCCTGGTTCGTGGGGGGTCGGCCTGGCACCTGTGGGCGACATACGTTTCGGCGAACTACTTTTCTTTTCTAGGGGTCGCTCCGGTCCAGGGACGGGGTTTCCTGCCCGAGGAAGAGTGGCACGGCAGCACCCCTGTCGTGGTCCTGAGTTATCGCTGCTGGCAGCGGCTGGGTAGCGACCCGAGGCTCGTCGGCGAGTTTCTCAGCGTCAACGGCACCGATTGCCAGGTCGTTGGTGTGGCACCGGAGGGCTTTACCGGCGTCACGCTCAACGGCTCCGACCTTTGGCTGCCGCTGGGGAGTTTCCGAACGGTGGACAAGTTTTACCGGTCCCGGCCGGACCGCGAACCGTGGTTCAACGTTGTCGGACGGCTCAAGTCGGGTCTGGACATGTCGGTCGCCCAGGCACAACTGCAAACGCTGTTTCCACAGTTTAAGCCGGAATGTCTCGAGCGGGGCTGGGGTGGTCGTCCCTCGTTCGACCTCCGCCCGCCCGGCCGGACGCAGATAACTGGCGACAATGAACAGGACCGTTGGATACACACCATCTTCAGTCTGGTCCTGATAACCGCGTCCGCGCTCATCCTGGGGATCGCCTGCCTGAACCTGGCGAACATGCTGATCGTGCAAGGAGCCGCGCGTCAGCGTGAGATTGCCGTCCGCCTGGCCCTCGGCGGGGGCCGCTGGCGGATTATCCGGCAGTTGCTCATCGAGTCTGGGCTGCTGGCGGTCCTGGGAGGGGTCCTCGGTGTTCTGCCGGCTCTCTGCGGCACGCGGATTCTCAATGTCGGGTTCGCAGCCGCGAATGAAGATCTCCGACTCGGTTTGAACGTTCGTGTCCTGGCGGCCACGCTGGGCTTGTGCCTGATGGCCACGCTGCTGTTCGGTTTGAGACCCGCTCTGTTGCTTTCCAAGCGTGACCTTGCCGGCGAGATGAAGGGGGCCGCCGGCCGCGTGCTGGGATCCCTCGGGAGAAAGCGAGGCGGTCTCTCGGTGGCGGGCCAGATCGCCTTGGCGGTGGCCCTGGTGCTCAGCGCGACGTTACTGACGCGAAGTGCCCTGCAAATAGCGCGGCCGGACCCGCGGTTCCCCCTGAAGGATAAGCTGGTCGTCGAGATCGATCCGGAATCGGGCGGGTATGACCGGGTCCAGAGCATCCAGGCGTGCGAGGCCCTGGCGGATCATCTGGCGTCCCTGCCGGACGTGCAGGCGCTGGGGACCGCGACCCGATTGTTCTACGGGGGCGGCTGGGCGGTGTCGATTGGCGAATACCTGCCGGGGGACGGAGAGAGCGGGTCGGGCAGACCTCTCGCACGGGAGGCCGCCTTTGTCGGCGTCGGCCGCGGTTACTTCGAGGCGATGGAGATCCCGCTGTTGCGGGGGCGGCTCTTCGACCGGCTGGACAGTGTCCCGAACGCGGAGAAGGTCGCGATCATCGACGAGAGCCTGGCGCGCAAGCTCCGCCCGGACGGCAATGCTCTCGGCTGTTTGATCCGATGGAGCTTTCTCGGCGACCATTCCGATCCCTACCGCGTAGTCGGGATCGTCGCCCATTTGCCGGGCATAGAGGCCCGGGAGGTTCGTGCCCAGATGTATATGCCCACCGAACCGAATGACTTGACCCCATACCTTTATCTGCATGTCGCGAGCAAGGGTTCGGCGGACCTCCTGCAGCAACGGATTTCTCAGGAGATTCTGCGGGTTGATCCGCGCCTGCCGGTCCTTTCCGTGGCGACTCTGGCCCAAAGACGCAATGACGATTCCTTCGTATCGCTGGCGAGATTCGGGGCCCGCCTGGCGCTGGCGGCCGGGGCGGCGGCTTTATTTCTGGCGGCGCTGGGCATCTACGCGATCAAAAGCTACACGGTCGCCTCGCGCACCTCGGAGATCGGCATCCGCATGGCCCTGGGGGCGACGCACGGAAGCATCATGGGCATGGTCCTGCGGGAGGGGCTGGTGCTGACGATGGTGGGATTGATGGTCGGATTGCTGCTGGGATTGGCTACAGCGAAGGTGGCGGCCAGCATGCTCTACGGCGTCAGCCCGGTCGATCCGGTCAGCGTCATCGTGACCGTGACCCTGCTAGGCGCCACTTCGCTTCTGGCCAGCTACATCCCTGCCCGACGCGCGGCCAAGGTCGATCCGATGGTGGCGCTACGATACGAGTAGGAGAGGATTATGAGAACGCTATGGCAAGACGTACGATATGGATTGCGGATGCTGAGAAGAAGTCCCGGTTTGGCTGTGACAGCGGTTCTGTGCCTCGGCCTGGGCATTGGGGCTACGACGACCATCTTTAGTGTCGTCAATGGGGCCCTGCTGCGGCCGTTCCCCTACGAGAAGCCTGATGAGCTGGCCCTCGTCTGGGAACAGAACCCGGAGGAGCCCTTGTCCATGAAAGGCGGGCTCGTCTCCTATGCGAACTTCCGCGACTGCAAGGATGCCAGCCGTGCGTTCCGGGATATGGCGGTCATCGGTGGAGCGATGTACCCGATGCGGTACGGCAATCTCTTCGAGCCGGCGCACGCCCTGACGATGACCTCGAACCTGTTTGACCTGCTCGGTGTTCAGCCTGCACTCGGTCGTCGCTTTCTTCCCGAAGAAGAGCAAAAGGACCATCAGCAAGTCGCCATCCTGACGGACGCGTGCTGGAGGAACTGGTTCCAGGCGGACCCGGGTATTTTGGGGAAGTCCATCATTCTCCGGCTGTATCGGTATGGAGAGCGGAGCTTTACGATCATCGGCGTCATGCCGCGGCGGTTTGTGCAACCGGTCTATCCCACGTTCAAGGCGGACATTTTGATTCCCTTCGACTACGATGAGACACAGGCCGACCGCGGCTCGCGACGCTGTACCGCCGTTGGGCGCCTTCGTGACGGCCTGACCCTTCGGGAGGCCCAGACCGAACTGGACATCCTCAGCCAACGCCTGGCCCAGGACTATCCCAAAGAGAACACGGGCTGGCAACTGATGACAAAGCCTTTGCGTTCCCACTACTGTGGCGAGGTGGGCCGCGTGCTCTACCTGCTGCTCGGTGCATCCGGACTGCTGTTGGTCGTGGCCTGCGGCAATGTCGCCGATCTGCTCTTGATTCGCGGGCTGCAGCGTCAGAGGGAAGTCGCCGTCCGCACGACGCTGGGAGCGGGACGCCTGCGGGTGCTGCGGCAGTTGGCCGTTGAGGGTCTGCTGCTCGCGGTATTGGGCCTGTTCGCCGGGGTGTTCATTTCCTTCTGGAGTCTGGCGCTGCTGCGACCGCTGATCCTGAAGTATGTGCCTGTGGTTGGGGGCGTGAAGGTGGATGTGACGGCCCTGGCGTTCGCCGGCGCGGTTGCTCTGGCCACCGGAGCCGCCTTCAGTCTGATCCCAGCCTTTCAAGCCTGGAGAATAGATCTTTCCACCGCTTTTCGGGGTGATTCGACCCACACGACCACCGAACGCCAGACCCGGCGGACACATTCGTTACTGGCGGCGTCCCAGATTGCATTGGCGTTTGTCCTCATCGTCGGGGCGGGTCTGGCGGTCCGGACGTTTGCCAACCTGCTGCGGATCGACCCCGGTTACAGTCCGGACAACGTGCTGACCATGCAAATCGACTTCCAGAGAGGCAACTATGACATCAGCCGAGTGGATGCTTTTCAAGACGAATTCCTGACCCGAGTCCGACGCCTGCCCGGCGTCCTAGCGGCGGCGACGTCGGATGCTCTGCCTTTGACCGACCACGGACACCACTTCATTTTTGACGTCGAAGGTGACCGCACCGGGCCTCAGGATGGACACGATTCGTACTGCTCGTGGATCAGCAAGGATTATTTCCGCACGCTCGGTGTTCCCCTGCTCATGGGGCGAGATTTCCGCGAAGCCGACAGACTCAACTTCAATCAGCTCGTCGTGATTGTCAATCGAGCCTTGGCCCAGCGCCTCTGGCCATCCGGAAACCCGGTTGGGCAGCGACTGAAACAGAGAGAGGGCCCTTCCTATGAGATCATCGGGGTAGTTGAAAATGAGTGTTATCGTTCTTCCCAGTTCACCGGGAAGATGGATGTCTCGCCGAGGACCTACTTCAATCGGTACACATCCGGCTACGGGAACGTGACAGTCCGCACGGCAGGCGATCCACTGAGTCTCGCTCCCGCCGTCAAGGCGCTGATCCGCGAACTTGACGATCAGATCCTGGTCAGTCGCGCCAGATCAATGAAGGATGACCTGCGGGAAGAATTCAAATTGCAGCGGATGACCATGCTGCTCGTCGGAGTCTTTGCCGTCTTCGCGTTTACTCTGAGCGTCGTGGGACTCTACGGCGTGATGGCGCACTCGACCCGCAGCCGGTTCAAGGAGATCGCCATTCGTATCGCAACGGGGGCCAGGCCGGTGGATATCCTCGGGATGATTTTGAAACAAGGTGGAACGGTGGTCGTCTTGGGGATGGGTATCGGGCTCGCCAGCGTGTTCGCCCTCGCACGAATTGCCGCGAGCTACGTCTACGGTGTGGCTCCGACGGACTATCTGACGCTGGGCGGCGCGGTCCTGCTCTTGAGAGTTGCCTCCGGCGCCGCTTGCTCCCTGCCGGCCCGCCGGGCCGCGCGGATCGATCCCATGGTGGCGCTGAGATATGAGTGATTGAGAAGGAATGCCAAGTGTAGAAGATAGGATTTGGAAGGAAGAACAAATGAAGACGTTATGGCACGACATACGCTATGGGCTGCGCCAGTTGCGTAAGAGCCCTGGTTTCACTGCGGTGGCGGTGCTGTCACTCGCCCTGGGTATTGGGGTTAATACGGCGATCTTCAGTCTGATCAACGGCATCCTGTACAAGTCCTTGCCGGTGCGCGATTCGCAGGAGCTGCGCGTGATCAACTGGACATGTGATACAATTCATAATCCCCATAAGATGCGCGAACTTGAATGGGGGTACGATCTCACGAAGTCTGGTAAGCAATACTACGGCTCCTTCCCGTATTTCGCCTATCTGGACTTCGCCAGGCAGATACAGGGTTTTTCCGATGTTTTCGCCTTTTCCCACGGTGGGCATTCCGTGACGATCAATGCCGGCGGTGTTCCGACTTTGGCCAATGCACAGATGGTGTCGGGCAACTTTTTCCAGGGCTACGGCGCACCGGTCCTGATTGGCCGACCCATCGCACCCGAGGATGACCGCCCTGGCGCTCCGCCGGTGGCCGTCCTCACCTATCCTCTTTGGGAACGCGTCTTCGGTCTCGATCCTCATGTCATTGGCCAGACTCTCACGGTGGGTGAAACAGGTTTTACCATCATTGGCGTACTGCCTCGTCGTTATGTCGGTCCCACGGCCGGGGAAAGGCGCACCGATTTCTATGTGCCCCTGACAGCTCAGAAGCAACTTATGCCCGGTGAGAGGTGGTTGGAGAGAGACAGCGCATGGTGGGTCTGCGTGATGGGCCGACTGGCTCCCGGAGCTGACGAGGTTCAGATCCAGGCGTCATTGGAGGTTCTATTCAGCCAGATTGTTAATCGCTCTGGAGCGGAGATTGACCGGCCCGGGATCTCGTTGCAGAAAGGTCGGCACGGGGTGCTGAGTCATGAACGTAGCGAGTGGGGCGTACTCTTCTGGTTCCTGCAGAGCGTGGTGGGCCTGGTCCTGCTGATCGCCTGCACGAATCTGGCCGGCCTGCTTCTGGCTCGGGGGGCGGTCCGTCAACATGAGATGGCCGTACGGGCGGCGCTGGGCGCCGGACGGTGGCGTCTCATACGTCAGTCCCTCACGGAGAGCCTGATCCTGTCGCTGGGAGGGGTCTGTCTCGGATTGGTGTTCTCCGTATGGATCCGAGGGACAGTGAGCGGTTTTATCTTCGATCCGTCCAGCAATCGACACTTCGACCTGCGGATGGATACGCATGTTTTGCTGTTTGCACTGGCCGTGGGCGTGGTCACCACCTTATTGTCCGGTCTTTTTCCCGCCTTGCGTGCCGGCCACACCGATCCGTCGGCCGGGCTCAAAGAAAGCGGGAATCGCGGCGCCCCCCGGCTCCGCCTGGGCAAGGTGCTCGTCACGGCGCAGATGGGTATGTCCGTCCTGTTTGTCGTGGTCGGCGGGCTCTTGTGCCGAACCCTGATCAATCTCTATCGAGTAGATCCGGGATTTGACACGGAGAATCTCTTATTGGTTCCCATTGATCCTGGCGAGTCCCCGTCCCCCCCGAAAGATAGGCAACCCTTCTTTGATTCCGTGCGTCAGCAGATTGCGGGCATCCCCGGCGTCCGGTCCGTCGCCCTCTCCTGTTCGACCTTGACGAGTGAAGGAGGATGGAGCCCTGACATATCGATCCCCAGCCGTCCCGAGGCAAGGCCGCGCGAGGCACTGGGACTGAGCGTGAGTGAGGGATACTTTGCGACCGTGGGGATCGACCTGCTGCAAGGGCGCGACTTCCTGGCCACGGATACAGAGGAGTCCCAGGATGTCGTCATCGTCAATGAGGAATTCGCACGTGTGTTTTTCCCGGAGGAGAATCCCCTGGGCCGGTTCATAGCCATTCATGGGGACGAAAGTCAGGAATATCAGATCGTGGGTCTGTGCAGTAACCATAAATGTCGCAGCTTGCGCCGAGGCATTGCGCCGATTTTCTATAGACCTCAGCGTCAATACGAGATATCCAGCATGATCTGCATGGTACGCAGTGTGCTCCCACCCATGTCTCTGGTACCTGCCGTGCGCCGGGCCGTGGCCGATCTCGACCGGAACCTGCCGCTGGAGGGGATCACGACGCAGAAACTCGCGATCAAGGAGTCCCTTCGTCTGGAACGTCTCTTGTCATCGCTTTTTGGCAGTTTTGCCCTGCTGGCCCTGGCGCTGTGCTGCATCGGCCTGTACGGACTGATGGCCTACCATGTCACGCGACGAACCGGGGAAATAGGCATTCGCAAGGCTTTGGGCGCACGTCCCCGGGATGTAGCCTGGCTGATTCTGCGAGAGGCCCTGGTGCTCGCGGCCATAGGCGTAGCCATCGGCTTGCCTGTCGCTCTGGCTCTGGTCCGCTTGATCCGTTTTCTTTTCTACGGCATCGAACCTCACGATCCTATTACGATAATCGGGACCGTCGTGATTATGGTCGCCGTCGCGGTCCTGGCCAGCTATCTCCCCGCCCGCCGGGCGGCGCGGATCGATCCCATGGTGGCGCTGCGATACGAATAGGAGAGAAAGATGGGAACGTTTTGGCAGGATGTTCGGTACGGCTGTCGCATGCTGGGAAGAAATCCCGGCTTCACGGCGGTAGTGGTCGTGATCCTGGCGGTGGGGATCGGAGCCAATACGGCGGTCTTCAGCGTGGTCAACGCGGTGATGCTCCGCCCGCTGCCTTACAAGAACTCCCGTGACCTTGTGACGATCCGGGAGCACGGCGTCCGGTCGGCGCGTATTCTCTGCGGCCGTCCGCACTTTTCCTTTCTGCGCGAGAACAATCACGTCTTCGAATCCCTGGCCGGGCTTTGTGGCCGCGCGTTCTACGTGACGGGGATCGAGAAGCCCCACGAAGTGCTCGCGGGTGAGGTCACCGCCAACTTCTTTCCTTTGCTGGGGACTCAGCCGATGCTCGGGCGTGGTTTTTTGCCCGAAGAGGAGAGGCCGGAGAGTACTCACGTGGTGATTTTGAGTCATGCCTTCTGGAGGGACTGTTTGGGCGCATCCCCGGATGCCCTCGGCAAGACGCTAAGCCTCGCCACCTACAAACTGGGCGAGTTTGTGCTCACGGGTCTGCATAGCGAGAGTTACACGATCGTGGGCGTCATGCCGCCCGGTTTTACTTTTCCCTACGGCAAATCCGTGCCGCTCTGGACGCCGCTGATAATTACCGAAGGTGTGACGGGTTCGTATCCTGCGCCCGTGTTCCCCCTGGCGCGTTTGAAGAAGGGGGTCACGCCGACCCAGGCAGAGGCCGATTTGGCGGTGTTGGCCGATCACCTGCGTCAATTCGATCCGAAGGTCGATTTGGAGGGGGCCAAGTTCGACGTCAAGCGGCTCCTGGATAGGCTCGTGGAAGGCCATCGCAAGCTGCCCTTGCTGCTGCTGGGAGCGGCGGGATTCGTCCTATTGATCGCCTGTGGCAACGTCGCCAACTTGTTTCTGGCTCGTGCCACCGTACGCCAGCGCGAGATGGCCATGCGCGTGGCCTTGGGCGCTTCGCGCCGCCGGGTCCTGCGGCAGATGCTCACAGAGAGCCTCCTGCTCAGTGTGGCCGCCGGTGTCCTGGGCTTGTTGCTGACGTTCGGCACGGTCAAAGGACTGGTTCGTCTGTGCCCTTCGGATACACCGCGTCTCCAGGAGACGAGCGTGGATTTGACCGTCCTCGGTTTCACCCTGGGAGTCGCCATATTGACGGGCCTCTTGTTTGGCATGATGCCGGCGTGGCGGGCCTCCGACGTGAGTGTGAGTGAGACCCTGAAGGAGGGGTCCGGCCGGACCACGACCGGCCGAGGCTGGCGCCGCCTGCACAGCGGCTTGGTGGTGTCGCAACTGGGTCTTTCGCTGATTCTGCTGATCGGGTCGGCTCTGCTGATCCGCAGCCTGATGGCTTTGGCGAGCGTGGACCTGGGCTTCCGGCCCGAGAACGTGCTGGCGCTGGAGATTCGCCTGCCGTACGCGAAATACACCAACACGGCCCAGCAGAATGCCTTCTGTCAGTCCTTGCTGGAACGGCTCCGCGCCTTGCCTCACGTTCAGTCTGCGGCGTTGTCCGATAGCTGGGGCGTGACCGGCGGGTATGCGGCGCCTTTCTCCCTTTCGGGACAAACGGACACAGGACTGCGCCACACCGCCAAATGGCGGTCCGTCACGCCGGACTTCTTCGCCGCTCTGGGTGTCCGGTTTCTTCGGGGCCAAACACTCTCCGATCAGGACCCCGATGGCGTCGTCATCGACGAGATTCTGGCGCAGGAGTGCTTCCCCGGCGTCGATCCCGTCGGGCAGAGGCTCATCACGGAGGATAGCGCATCCGGACACAACCTCCACACTATTCTGGGTGTGGTAGACACCGTGAGAAGCTTCGACATCCTGGCGCCGGTGCAGGGGATGGTTTACGCAATGGAAACTGAATTTGAGAACTGGCCGGCCCTCTTGATTAGAACGGATGGCGACCCGATGCGCCTGGCCCCGACGGTGCGGCAGCAGGTCGCCGATTTGGAGCCGGACCCAGTGATTCAGACGCTGGAGCCGCTGGAGACGATGTTGTCGCAGATGCTGGCGCCCCGGCGTTTCGTCATGATCCTGCTGAGCCTGTTCGCCGGCATCGCCCTGGCCCTGGCGACGATCGGGGTCTATGGTCTGCTGCAATACAGTACCACGCAGCAGACCCATGATATCGGAATTCGTATGGCCCTGGGTGCACGCAAGATCGATGTCTTACGGGCGATCCTGGCACACGGGTTCAAACTGACACTCATCGGTATTGCCATTGGTTTGGCCGGAGCCGTGGCTCTGACCCGGATTCTCTCCAGCCTTCTGTACGACGTAACTCCCACGGACCCGCTGACGCTTGCAGGTGTATCTCTCGTCTTGGCCGCCATCGCCCTGCTGGCCAGCTATCTCCCCGCGCGCCGGGCCGCGCGAATCGATCCCATGGCGGCCTTGCGGTACGAATAGGAGAGGCTCATGGGAACACTGTGGCAAGACATCCGGTATGGCTGTCGCATGCTGGCGAGGAATCCGGGCTTTACGGCGGTCGTGGTGGTGATTCTGGCGGTGGCCATCGGCGCCAATACGGCCATCTTCAGCGTGGTCAATGCCGTGATGCTCCGGCCTCTGCCTTACAAAGACTCCCATAATATCGTGACAATCTGGGAGCAGGGTGTCAGGCTGGAGGACGGGTTCAGAGCCCGTCCGCACTTTTTCTTTCTGCGCGAGAATAACCAGGTATTTGAATCTCTGGCCGGAGCCTGCAACCGTTTCCTCTACGTCACGGGGATAGAGAGACCCCATGAGGTAAGAGCGTGCGAGGTCACTGCCAACCTTTTTTCCCTGCTGGGTGTCCAGCCCATGCTGGGCCGTGGATTCCTGCCGGAAGATGAGAAAGCCGAGAGCACCCGTGTCGTTATTTTGAGCCATACCTTCTGGCAAGATTATTTGGGTGGGTCCCCGGATGCCATCGGCAAGAGCATAAGTCTCACGACCGGAAGATTGGGCGATGACAGCGAAAGAGTCCTCGATTGCCAGAGCTACACGATTGTCGGCGTCATGCCTCCTGGCTTCAGTTTCCCTTTCGGGCGATCCGCGCCGCTCTGGAGACCGATTATCTTTACGGAAGGCGCCGCGGGTCAATACCCCATCCCGGTATTTCCGTTGGCCCGATTAAAAAAGGGCGTCACGCTGGAACAGGCGCACGCGGACCTGGCGCTGCTGGCGGACCGCCTGCGTCAGATGAATCCCAAAGCCGAGGCAGAGCGCGGCAAGTTTGGCGTCCGGCGGCTCCTCGATGGGATCGTGGGAGGTCATCGCAAATTGCCCTTGCTGCTGCTGGGAGCGGCGGGATTCGTGCTGCTGATCGCCTGCGCCAATGTCGCCAACCTGTTTCTGGCTCGCGCCACCGTGCGACAGCGCGAGATGGCCATGCGCCTGGCCCTGGGTGCCTCGCGAACCCGGGTCCTGCGCCAGATGCTCACGGAGAGCCTCCTGCTGAGCGTGGGCGCCGGCGTCCTGGGTCTGGCACTCACCTTCGGCACGGTCAGAGCACTGGTCCGTCTGTGTCCGTCGGACACTCCTCGTCTCCAGGAAACGAGCGTAGACCTGTCGGTCCTCGGCTTCACGCTGGGCGTGTCTATGCTTGCAGGCTTATTGTTTGGCATGATGCCGGCTTGGCGGGCCTCCGACTTGGGCGTGAGCGAGACCCTCAAGGAGGGGTCGGGGCGGACCACGAGCGGGCGCGGCTGGCGACGCCTTCATAGTGGCCTGGTGGTTTCTCAGCTCGGTCTTTCTCTGGTTCTGCTCATCGGAGCGGCCCTGTTGATTCGCAGCCTGATTGCTTTGGAGAGCGTGGACCTGGGATTTCGCCCTGAGAACGTGCTGGCCATGCATATTCGGTTACCCGACGCGAAATATAACAAGACTGCGCACTACAATGCCTTTTTCCGACCACTGCTGGAACGGCTCCGAGCCCTTCCCGGTGTCCGTTCGGCCGCGGCGCTTTTCCACGGCGGTGACGTGGCAGATGCCTTTGACTTGGCTAATGGCATGGATTTCAGTTTCTCGATTTCGAGACAAGCCGATTCCAAGCCAGGCAACTCGGCCAGATGGGTGTCCGTCACACCAGACTTCTTTGAGACCATGGGCACCAAGTTTCTCCGAGGCCAGACGCTCACGGACCAGGATCCGGACGCCATCGTGATCGACGAGACCCTGGCCCGGCAGTGCTTCCCCGATGCCGATCCCATCGGGCAAAGCCTCATCACCGATGACGCCGGGCACAACATTCACACGATTGTGGGTGTCGTAGATACGGTGAGAGGTTTCGCATCGCCGGAGCCGGTGAAGGGGAAAGTCTATGGACAAGGGGACGACTTTTTGGGATTTGCGGTTCTTCTGGTGCGAACGGATGGGGACCCGATGCGTATGGCGCCCGCGATCCGGACGCAAGTGGCCGAGTTAGAGAAAGACCAGGTGATCACGCAGTTGGAGCCGCTGGACACGGCCTTGTCTCGAATGCTGGCACCGCGGCGTTTCGTCATGATCCTGCTGGGTCTTTTCGCCGGCATCGCTCTGATCCTGGCGTCGGTTGGCATCTATGGCCTGCTGCAATATAGCACCACTCAGCAGACCCATGATATCGGAATTCGCATGGCCCTGGGTGCGCGCAGAATTGACGTCTTAAGGGCGATCCTGGCACACGGGTTCAAACTGACACTCATCGGTATTGCCATTGGTTTGGCCGGAGCCGTGGCCCTGACCCGGATTCTTGCCAGCCTTCTGTACGACGTGACTCCCACGGACCCGCTGACGCTGGCCGGCGTATCGCTCGTGTTGGCCGCCATCGCCCTGCTGGCCAGCTATCTCCCCGCCCGCCGGGCGGCAAGGATCGATCCCATGGCGGCCTTGAGATACGAATGATGGAGACTGCCATGGAAATCTGATACTTCCTTTTACGCCGTCGCCGGTGAGCTTCAGTCGCGGTCCGCCGCATCCGCGAGAGCTGCGACGCCCTTCTCCGCTTGCCTTGTCGGTGATGTGGCACTGATTCGACTGCGACCCTTGGAATGGAGTTCCGATGAAAGATGTGAGCCGATCGGGCCGACCGCCGGTTCCGGGATTATTGTTTGCTCCGCCTCCCCGTTCGGGCGGCCGGCCCTCTCAGGCGTTTCGTCCTACCAATGCGGATACGCCGATGTCCGACCGGCGATCCGCCCTGTGCTCCAAGTATCGGAAGTGCGGCTACCCTCTGTGCTCATGACTGCCTTTGCCGTCTCACTGGTCCCGCACCATCCCAATTTCAACCATCTATGCCCCACGACTCGCACGAGGCATGGATTGCACCACACTATACGATGTCCGGCGCCGGTCGGAGATTGGCAGGTCTCTGAAACCGGGGCGGCAAAAGCCTCAGCGGCGTAGGGGCAACCCCGTGCCTGCCCTGCGCGGGGATCACCCTTGGGGCCGCGTCGGCGAGGCGGACGGCGCGAAGATTCCCCTTGTTTCCTGGAGAAAGCGCCACTACGATAGGGCACAGGTCCAATGGGTCTGATAGGTCCTATACAACCTGCGGATGTGGGCAGAACTATGGCTATCAGCGACGAGATACGACAAAAGCTGCTGGGCTTCCAGAAAAGCGAAATCACCGAGCATCATATCTACAACAAGCTGGCCCGGACCATCCGGTCCCCGGAAAACCGACGCATCCTGGAGAACATCGCCGCCGACGAGCGACGGCATTACGATCAGTGGCGGGCGTACACGCAGCAGGATGTGGCGCCGGACCGCTGGCGGATCGCAAAGTACTATGCGATCAGCCGGATTTTGGGATTCACCTTCGGCGTCAAGCTGATGGAAATGGCCGAGGGGAAAATCCAGGGCGACTACGGGCAACTGCGGGGCATCATCCCGGACGTAGAGGTCATCATGGGCGAGGAGAACCAGCATGAGAAAGCTCTGCTCCAACTGCTGGATGAGGAGAGGCTCCGCTATACCGGTTCGATAGTGCTGGGGCTGAACGACGCCCTGGTGGAGTTGACCGGTACGCTGGCCGGTCTGACCCTGGCGCTGCGGAATACCAAGCTGATCGCTCTAACCGGCTCGATCACCGGGGTCGCCGCCGCCTTTTCCATGGCGGCCGCCGAGTACCTCTCCACCAAATCCGAGCGGACGGCCAAGAACCCCTTCAAGGCCGCGATCTACACCGGCGTCATTTACCTTGCCACCGTCGTGGTTCTCATCCTGCCCTATCTGGCCCTGTCGAACTACTTTATCAGTCTCGGCTGCACGCTGGCGGCGGCGGTCCTGATCATCGCCTTATTCAATTACTATATCGCCGTCGCCCGAAGCGAGCCTTTCCGGGGTCGTTTCCTGGAGATGGCGGGCTTGAGTCTGGCCGTGGCCGCATTCAGCTTTCTCGTCGGTTTCCTCCTGCGCACCCTCATGGGCGTCGACGTCTAACCGGCCGCAGGATTCACTCTGCTCCGTTCGTTGTAGCCCAAGGCCTTGGCAACGGCTTGTGGCCGCCGAAGATGTCGCGGATGGCGTTGTGCAGGCTCATCGTGTACGCCACCGCGATCGAGAACGTGACCGACCAGTGCAATTCGAAATGGCACTGGCAGACCGTCAGCAAGACCGTGACCATAATCACGGTGAGAATGACCCGGACGAGTTGCCCACAGTAGATGCACGAAAATTCGATCATGGGACCTGCCGACGCACGAATTCACTTCGCGGTTTCGCATGAGAGCAGCGTACAATCCCGCTCCCTGCCCGACAAATGAAAATCGCCGTCCACCGGTGTGCGACTGCGTTTTGTGGCGATACGAAGAGATTGCGTTTGGCGCATAACAGGCTACCAGCAGATGTATGAATGGACGGCCTCGATTCGTCAAAGTGGGGGACCCCAAACGCATTCAGTCGCGTTTGGGAACCCGGCCCCGCTCGCAACGGGGTCTTAGGAATCCTGCTGGTAGCCCCCAAGCGAAAAACGCATCCGAATCCTTGCGTCGATTCGTGTGAGGAGCCCAAGAACGACGCCTCCCCACAAAAGTCAGTCACACACCTCCACAACGGGTGCATGACAAGATTGTGGCAGGCCGAGTGCGCCGTCGGCCGGGACACCGGTTCCGAATGACTCCTGGCCTTTCGTTGTCATTTCGACCAAGGCCGAAGGCCGCGTGGAGAAATCTGGCCGCGAAGGAGCGCCACGCCAAATTCGTAGCCAGATGTCTCGACTTCGCTGCGCTTCGCTCGACATGACAGACGGCGCAAGATTTACTCAGAATCGGTATGAGCCCCCAATGGAGCCCCGCGTCCTCAACTGCCACTTTCTTCTCGTGCACCCCCACAGCCCAGGATGGAGTTGCCGCCGGCCCAGTGGAGGGACGACGTCCTTTTCGAATTTTGATTTATGGTTTTGAATTTTGCTCTGTGATATTTGCAGTGCCATCTTGCCTTTTTGCTCGATCAGCCGCACAATACGGCAATATGTGCTACATGGTTTTCATATCGACGACGGCTGACCGGGACCTCTCCGAGCGAAACGCTCCCCCTTTCGTCATCTTCGAAAGGGACCTGGCCCACTGTGAGCCCGGGATCGCGGACCTGCTGAAATATCCGCGCAAGTGGCACGTGGGCGTTCGGTCCGCGTGCAGTTGCACGTTCCGCCATCTGTCCGTCGCCGACATCGGCTTCGGTGTCCCCGAGGACTGGTATCCCGAAGAGGCGGAGGAGATCGAAGCCACGAAGCAGTTCTACGACGTGGTCGCGAGCCTGGTCTCGGCGGGCCAGAGAGTCGATTGTATCTCTCACTGGGCGGGCACGCCGAAGAATGCCGTCAAACATCTCGACGTCGATCTCGCCTCCGTCTCCCGCGAGGCCTTTCGTTTCTTCGAGAATTACCATTTCACCTTCTCTCACTCCGGCAAGCGGACGTGACCACACCGCCAGGCACGGATCCCGTCGCTCACATTGCGCCGGCGCACGG
>Ga0315281_10007007_pt1 | contig 15940 bp, 12 predicted proteins | sample YL17G07_0_MG_FD_204540 | JGI IMG/M metagenome (GOLD analysis project Ga0315281, IMG submission 204540) | Sediment microbial communities from Yellowstone Lake, YNP, Wyoming, USA - YL17G07_0 | ecosystem: Environmental > Aquatic > Freshwater > Lake > Sediment | place: USA: Wyoming | collected... | reverse complement strand
CCTGTGGATTTAGTCATAAATTCACTATTCCCGATTGCAGGTATCTATTTACTTACCCTTTCCATAATGCGTAATAAACTTGCGGTCAGCGACTTAATGATTGCCTTGCTCTGTATCTTCTTCACACCGTTCCTTATTACGGTCATAATCGCAGCCGGGCGGTTTAAGGCGCGTGGAATTAATCGTAATCAGCACTTTCTGATTAATGACGCAGGGATATCGGTAATGGGAGCCCTTGCGAAGATTGAAGTGAAGTGGGACGCATTCAAGTCCGCAAGTGAAACATCCAGTCATCTGATCCTTCAGTACAGGACGTCAGGAGCGATTATTCTACCGAAATACGCATTGATAGGAGATGACACGTTATCTAATCTCAAAGAAATTATCTCTAGGAACCTTGGTGAAAGAGCAAATCTTCGGTGAACCACCTAACCCAGCGCTCAAGCGGGACGGCGCAAAAGCGCGCCGCCCCTTAGCTCCACGTTAGGCGTGCTATGAATTGTGGCGAATCTATGGAGTTGATGCTTAATCCCGTGGGGTACTCGACAATCGGCACATGGGCCGTGTCGTACCTGCTATTCAAAATATTGCTTAAGCGCCGACATGTTGATGTCTGGAAACAATTGGGCAGTCCGCCGCTTTTTGAATTTAGGATGCCGGGATGGCGAGTGCTATTTTGCCGTTTCGAGTATTTTCTACGACTTAAATTCTTGAACCTCGGTGATTCAGTTCTCTCTATGGTAGGACTAATATGTTATTCCTCTTACGCATTGTTTATTCTTGCATGGGTATGGTTGATTGCGGTATGCCTACCGAAAACCTAAACACGCCTAACCATCGGCTCCACCTGACCGCCAAACCGCTGCGCGGTTTGGTTCGCTCCGGCCTGCGGCCTTCGCCAGCAAGTGAGCCGGGTCGTTAGGGCGCACAGGATGCCCGTACCTTCGACGTTGAATCATGCTCTTCATTTTATTTCAATCGAAGCGCTGCACATTTTTTGTTTTGCATCGGGCACATTTGGTGTAATGACATTACTTTTGATTTTTGTCTGGCGGAAATTCACTTGCGAATATTAAAGAATGATCTGATTGCCGCTTCTTGAGACGACGGCCAAACCGCCAGTGCAGGATACGAAAATAATTGCGCGATGCTTAACATCACCTTGAGCTCTGCGCTATACTGCTTTTCCATTCTGGCACTTAAAGTACAAGCACCATGGCAATTAATTTTCCGGATATTATTTTATGAACAAACCGATCCAATGGCCGCGGAAAACCCGTGATCTGCACAATCATCACTTCGATTCCACGATCTGGAACGATCTTGTGTTTCGGGACGACGATATCATCATAGCGACGTACGCCAAGTCCGGCACCACCTGGATGCAGCAGATCATCGCACAAATATTGTTCGGCCCGGACCCGGAACTCGCCGTGGCAGACATGTCTCCCTGGCTCGATATCCGCGTCCCGCCGAAAAACGTCAAACTGCCGGTGGTGGAGGCGCAGACGCACCGGCGCTTTTTAAAAACACATCTGCCGGTAGATGCGCTGGTGTTTTCACCCGGGGCTAAATATATCTATATCGGGCGCGATGGTCGTGACGTGGTGTGGAGTCTCTACAATCATCACGCCAACGCGAACGCGAAATGGTACGCGGCGCTGAATGACACACCGGGGCGCATCGGCCCGCCCATAGAACCTCCCCCGCAAGACATCCGGCAATACTGGCATGATTGGCTGGCGCAGGACGGGCATCCGTTCTGGCCGTTCTGGGATAACGTCCGCACCTGGTGGGACATCCGCAACCTCCCGAACGTCATGCTGGTTCATTTTGCGAATTTGAAACGGGACATGCGGGGCGAGATGCAGCGCATCGCCTGCTTCCTTGATGTTACCGTTGATGAATCAAAATGGGACGCCATCTGTAATTACTGCTCTTTTGACTGGATGAAGAAGAACGCCACCAAAAGCGTTCCCCTCGGAGGCGCATTCTGGGACGCCGGAGCGGAGGTATTTATCAATAAAGGCGTCAACGGCCGCTGGAAAGAAATCCTGACGCAGGAAGAAGTGGCGAAATATGAAGCACGCGCCGCGCAGGAACTCGGCAAAGAGTGCGCGCATTGGCTTGCCACAGGAGAATGCCCCTAAATAACTGAGCGGAAATGGACTACACATTTTACTGTCGGCCAACCGCTCCCTGCGGGAAGACACGCCATGAATACATCCCTGTAGGCTCGAGTGCCGCCTTTCTTCGCTGCGCTCGAAAGTCCAGCCCGCACATCCTTGTGCAGGCGTTCGCGGCTTCGCCGCTCACCCCTGCGGCACACGGTCTTCCCACAGGGATAGGTTGGCCTCATGACCGGGATTTCTGAGTAGTTATTTAGTACAAACACCCTCAGGCCGAATGAATCTGGCCCTGCATCCGCACGATCCCCCGACTGCTCTCCCCGAACTCAAAAAAGACAAGTGCATACTTTCGCACATTTAACCATGACTGCATTGCCCATTTTTCCTGCTCCAGTGCCATAATAAAGGCATGAGAAAACGCAGTGCAAAAATTCCGACCAGTACCCTTAACCCGGACAAGGGCGCCATCGATCTCCTGCCGCAACCCGTAGTTCTGCTGGATGACAAATCGCGCGTGGTCATGGCCAACCGATCGTTCTGCCGGATGTTTGGCCTAAAACTGAAGGAGTCTGTCGGCCGCGCCCTGTCCCGGACGGGACAGGGATGGAACAAACCGGCGCTGCAGAAATTACTCAAACAGGCGTTGTTGGCAAAGAACCCTGGCAAGGACATCGAAGCAGATTTTAAATTGAAGAATGGTAAAGGCCGTACACTGCGCATCAGCATGCAGCGTATTGCCCAGGATGCCGATCGGAAACCGTTAATAATGATCGTCCTGAAAGAAAATAAAACAGGAACTCAGGAAAACGACACCTTGCAGATGTTCCGTTTCTCCATCGAACAGGCGGGAGAGGCGGTATTCTGGATGGATCGCGCCGGCAGGTTTACCTACGTCAATGACCAGGCCTGCCGTTCACTGGGTTACAGCCGCGAAAAACTGTTGCGCCTGTGCCTGTGGGATATAGACCCGGTATTTCCCAGGGAACGCTGGGATAGCACCTGGAGGAATTACAAAAAAAACGGTCAATGCGAATCCGAGGTTGTTGAAAGTCTGCATCGCCGCAAGGACGGCGTGTGTTTCCCCGTTGAAGTTGCGGCGAAACACATCTGGTTCGGAAAGACCGAATTTCATGTGGCGTATGTACGCGATATCACCGACCGCAAACGGGCTGAGGGGGCGTTGCACAAAAGCGATGAACGGTTGCGGCAGGCCATTCGCGTCTCCCACATCGGCATTTTCGACCATAATCACCTGCATGACACGATCTACTGGTCACCGCGGCAACGGGAGATCTACGGCTGGAGCATGGATGAACCGGTGACCATGGCCGGGGTCATCGGTAGTATTTACCCCGAAGATCGGGAAAAGATCGCGACAGCCATCCGACAGGCCCATGACCCGGCGGGGAAGGGGCGTTATGACGTCGAGCACCGGATCATACGTCGTGACGGCGCCGTTCGGTGGCTGACCATCCGGTCCCGGACCTTCTTCGAGGGCGAGGGCCATGCACGTCATCCGGTACGCACGGTGGGAGCGGCTCAGGATATCACCGAACAGAAACAACTCGAAGAAGAGTTGCGTCTCACTCAGTCCGCGATCGATGTGGCGTCCATAGCCTGCTTCTGGGTCAGCCGCGAGGCAAAACTCTGCTATGTCAATCAGCAGGCGTGCCGTTCCATGGGCTATACGCGCGAAGAACTTTTGTCCATGACGGTTATGGACATCGATCCTGATTTTTCTCTGGAGATGTGGGAAAAATTCTGGCAGACGCACTCCCGGGACAAGGTGCAGACCTTTGAAACCACGCACCTGCGCAAGGACGGTTCGCGGTTCCCGGTGGAGATCACCACCAACTACCTCAGCTACGGCGGCCGCGATTACAGTTGCGCCTATGTGCGCGACATCACCCAGCGCAAACAGGCGGAAAGGGAAAAAGGCGATCTGGAGATGCAACTGACACAGGCGCAGAAAATGGAGTCGGTTGGACGCCTCGCAGGCGGCGTGGCGCACGATTTTAACAACATGCTCGGCGTCATACTGGGTTACCTGGAACTTCTCAAGGGATCCCTCTCGCACGACAGCCCCCTCTATACACATCTCCAGGAGATCGAGAAAGCGGCGACGCATTCCAAGGAGATTACCAGGCAACTGCTGGCCTTCTCCCGCAAACAGATCATCGCCCCCAGGATTGTAAACTTGAACGATCTGATCTGGGACACCCAGAAAACACTGGCACGCCTCATCGGTGAGCACATCGATCTGCGCTTTATGCCGCAGCATGATCTGTGGACGATAAAGGTGGATCCGACGCAAATAGATCAAATCCTCGTGAATCTTTGTGTCAATGCCCGTGATGCCATGTCCGATGGCGGGATCCTGGCTGTTGAAACCGGGAATGAAGTAATTGATGAGAATTTCTGCCGACAGCATGCCGGGATGAAACCGGGATAGTACGTCCTGCTGATGATAAGCGACAATGGCATGGGCATAGATCAGAATAACCTGCCCCACATTTTCGAGCCTTTTTTCACCACCAAGGACGTGGACAAGGGTACGGGCCTGGGTCTCGCCACGGTATACGGCATCGTCAAACAGAATAATGGATATATATATGTGAGCAGCATGCCGGGGAAGGGCACAATTTTTAACATCTACCTTCCCAGGTTTGTGTCAGAGGAAAAATCGGAGGCCGTGACACCGGAAGAATCGCCCATGCATACAGGTGCAGGTACGATCATGCTGGTGGAAGATGACGAGATGCTGCGACGAATAACCAGCGTCATACTGCAAAAGATAGGTTATACCGTTGTGACCCCGCTAACGCCCATGGAGGCATTGCGCCAATTCGAACAGGAAAAATTCCGCTTTGATCTGCTACTGACAGACGTAGTCATGCCAGAGATGAGCGGCGCCGAACTGGCCAAACAGATTGCAGCCCTGCGGCCGGATACCAGGATACTGTTCATGTCAGGTTATACCTCAGATTACATCGTGCATCATGGTGTGTTGGAGGAAGGGATACATTTTATCCAGAAGCCGTTCAACATGATCGAGCTGGCGCGCAAGATCCGTGATGTGATCGGTAAATAGTGATGCGCCACTCGTCAATACGGAACGTAACCTTACTGGCGCCTGTCATATTACTTGCAAGATGACGGATGACTTGTAATCCTTGTTGTTATACAAAACCAAATGTTCTCATGAAACCATGAATTCCTTGCCCCAGGAGCTGCCCATCACACATATCCATGCCGAGATCGAGGCCGTCATCACGGCCGCGAATCGCATCATTCTCGGTAAAGAGCACGTGATACGGCTGGCGCTCGCCTGCCTGTTTGCGCGCGGTCATCTCCTCATCGAAGACCTGCCGGGCGTGGGCAAGACCACGCTGGCGCACGTGCTGGCCAATACCCTCGGCCTCGGTTTTCAGCGCATACAGTTCACGAGCGACCTGTTGCCGGCGGACATCCTCGGTGTTTCTGTCTACAATCGCGAAACCAGTACCTTCAGTTTTCACCCCGGCCCGATCTTCAATCAGGTCATCCTCGCGGACGAGATCAATCGCGCCACGCCGCGCGCCCAGAGCGCGCTCCTCGAGGCGATGGAGGAACGCCAGGTTACAGTGGAGGGTGAGACCCGGTCGCTGTCCGAGCCCTTCTTTGTGATCGCCACGCAGAATCCCTCGCACCAGATCGGGACCTTCCCCCTGCCCGAATCGCAACTCGACCGCTTCATGATGCGTATCGTGCTGGGCTACCCGGACGCCGCTGCCGAACGTGAATTGTTGACGGGGGCGGACCGGCGTGTATTGCTGCGTGACCTCAAGCCGGTCATTACGCCAAAACGTCTGATCGAGATCCAGGATCTGGTGGACCGGATCCACGTCTCCGCGGCCATCCTTGATTACCTTCAGGACCTCCTTGAGTTCAGCCGCAAGTCCGGGGATTTTCAGAATGGACTCTCGCCGCGCGCCGGGCTCTCCGTCCTCCACTGTGCCCGGGCCTGGGCGCTACTGGAGGGACATGCCCAAGTGCTGCCGGAGGACATCCAGGCCATTCTCCCCGGTGTGATCGGCCACCGCCTGTATGATGCGCATGACCTGCGTGCCTCTTCCGCAGACCTGGCCTTGCAATTCATCAGGCGCGTGCCAATTCCATAACAGTATGTCTACAAGCTTCGTCCTGGAACGCCTGCCGGCACCGGCGCGAAGCGATCCTGCGTTGTTTGCAAATATAAAACGGCAACGGGTTTATATCCTGCCGACACGCGCGGGGATCATCTTTTCGATACTGCTGCTCGCCATGCTGCTCGGGGCGATGAATTACAACAACAGCATGGCCTATATCCTGGTATTTCTTCTCGGCGGTCTCTTTCTGGTCTGCATGCTCCACACCCATCGCAATCTCACGGGGTTGATCATCACCGGCTCGCGTCCGCAACCGGTGTTCGCCGGTGAAACGGCGCTGTTCCCCGTCAGTATAGACAACGGCCACGGCCCCGCACGGACGGTGATCCGGTTTGATTGTCAGCCGCGCAGCAACTGGTTGAAAATATCCGCGCCTGCATCCAATGCTGTGATGATCGATGTGCGGCCCAACCAGAAACAACAGGTTCGTATTCCCGTGCCGGCAGAACGGCGCGGCCTGTTGCCGCTGGAGCGCGTGGTCATCTCGAGTTGTTTCCCGCTGGGTCTGTTTTACGCCTGGTCATATCTTCAGCTTGAACAACATTGCGTGGTCTACCCGAAACCGGCCGGGAGCACACGTCTCCCGAATCCTGCGCCCGGTTCCCGGCAGGGACAGGAGGGCACGCACAACGGGGCCAATGATTTTATCGGGTTCCGCCACTACCACCCCGGGGACTCCATACGCAATATTGCCTGGAAGGTGCTGGCGCGCGAACAACCGTTGCTGGTGAAGCGTTTCAGCGGCGACGGCAGCCATACTCTCCTGCTGACCTGGGATGACGTGGGCCATCTTCACGATGTCGAGGCGCGACTGTCACAATTCTGCCGCTGGATACTTCTGGCAGAACAGCAGGGATGGAACTATGCCCTCGCCATCCCCGGCGCCCACATTGAACCGGGCCGGGGATGGCCACACCGGGACACCTGCCTCAAGGCGCTGGCGGGATTCGGGGGCGGACATGCAGGAAAAATTTAAAGACAACCAGCCTCCGGGCACGGAGGCATTGTGCTGGCTGTGCGGCGGACTGGTATTGTGCATCCTGCCGCACATACAGCACATGCCATTATGGATCGTGACCGCAGCCATGGCGCTGATCCTGTGGCGGCTTGGCGGAGAATTCAGACACCGTCCCCTGCCGGTACGGCGCCTTCCATCCCTGCGGCATGTACCTGCCCTCATCGCCGTGGCAGGTTTCACCGGTGTCTTCAGCCATTATCATACGCTGGTCGGCCGCGAGGCCGGCACCGCGATGCTGGTGTTGCTGGCTGGATTTAAAATCCTCGAAACACGCAGCGGGCGTGATTTTTATGTCTCCGTGTTTCTCGGTTATTTCATCATCGTCACCAATTTCTTCTATACACAATCGATCGCCACGGCCCTGTACATGATCGTTACCGTAGCGGCACTGACGACGGCATTGATTACACACAACGATCCTGGACAATCATGCACACCCGTGGAGCGCTTCAGGCTCGCAGGCAGCATGTTGATCCAGGCTGTGCCGGTCCTGCTGGTATTGTTCCTGCTGTTTCCCCGCATCAGCGATCCACTGTGGGGGCTGCCACGGGATGCGCACTCCGGACACATGGGCATCAGCAACAGGATGGAGCCCGGCAGCATCAGTCAGCTCTCCCAGTCCGGCGAGGTCGCATTCCGGGTGGAATTTAAAGGCCCCCTGCCGGAGAGGACAAAACTCTATTGGCGCGGCCCCGTGTTTGGATATGACGACGGGCGTAGCTGGAGCCGCGTAGGTGCAAACAATCCTGAGGCCGCGCCACTCACGGCATCCGGTGCGCCACTGCATTACACCATTACCCTGGAGCCGACGAACCAGCGGTGGCTGTTTGCGCTGGAGATGCCGGAACAACCGCCGGAACCGGGTTATATATCCTACGACTATCAGTTGTATGCGCGGGAGCCTGTGCAAGAACGCATTCGTTATGAACTCGCATCCCATATTGATTACCAACTTGACGCGAGCAGTCCGGCTGAACTGCAACGCGCATTGCAATTGCCGCTGGGCGCACACCCGCAGGCCAAACACCTGGCAAGGACATGGCGCGAGACCGGAGCGGAACCGGCGGCAATCATCCAGCGCGCACTCCTCATGTTTAACAAGGAAAATTTTTACTACACACTGACACCGCCGTTGCTCGCCGGAGACAACGTGGATGAATTTCTGTTCGGTACACGCCAGGGTTTCTGCGAACATTATGCCGGCGCCTTCGTCGTGCTCATGCGCGCGGCGGGTATCCCGGCGCGAGTCATCACCGGCTATCAGGGCGGCGAATTCAATCCGGTGGGGAATTATCTCATCGTGTATCAGCGCGACGCCCACGCCTGGGCGGAAGTGTGGCTGGATCAACGCGGTTGGGTAAGGGTGGATCCTACCTCCGCCGTGGCGCCGGAACGGGTGCAAGAGGGGATCAGAGACGCGCTGCCTGAGACCATCAGAGGCATAGCGCTCGTTTTTGGTGGTGACAGATTGTCACGCGATCTCTGGCAGAACCTGCGGCATACCTGGGACGCCGCCAACAACCAATGGAACCAGTGGGTGATCAGCTACGGCCCGCAACGGCAAACGTTGTTCCTGGAAAAATTCGGGCTGGGGGATGCCGATTTCAGGATCCTCACCCTGATCCTGGCGGGGATAGTGGGTGTGCTAATGATCGCACTTACGTTCTGGCTGATGCGCGCATATACGCCCGTACGCGATCCCGCCCGCCTGCTCTATGATCGGTTCTGCCGCAAGCTGGCCCGTATCGGGATGCACCGCCTGCCGAGTGAAGGGCCAGTGGATTTCGCCCGTCGTGCGGGGAAACGATACAAGAAACTGTACGAAGAGATAGATAAGATTACAAGGCTCTACATCCTGGCCCGTTATGCCTCGCAAAACCGGCAACTGGCCATGCTCAGACAACGGGTGCAGAAATTCAAGCCGAGAAAATAATTGCATTAACTTTCGTTGAAATTCACGCGGTGCAGGCGTGCATAAACTCCTTCCTGTTTAATCAGCCCGGCGTGGGTGCCTGTCTGCACGATGCGACCCTGCTCGATGACCACGATCCGGTCCGCGTTTTCGATGGTGGTCAGCCGATGCGCAATGATGATGCAGGTGCGTCCCTTTTTGATCGTTTCCATAGCCGCCTGAATGTTCCGCTCCGATTCCGTGTCGAGCGACGAGGTGGCTTCGTCCATGATCAGTATCGGCGTGTCCTTGAGCAGGGCGCGGGCAATCGCCAGACGCTGTCTCTGGCCACCCGAAAGGCGTTGGCCCTTCTCGCCGATGACCGTGGCAAATCCCTCCGGCATCTCGCTGATGAACTTGAGGGCATGGGCCGCTCTGGCTGCTGCCTCAACTTCCGCATCCGTAGAGTTATGCATCGCGCCATAAGCAATATTGTTGCGTACGGTGTCGTTGAACAACATCACGTCCTGGCTCACCAGCGCGATGTTGGCCCGCAACGATACCAGCGTGCAGTCGCGGACATCCACACCATCAATCAGGATGCTGCCCTGCCCGGCCTGATAAAAACCTGCCAACAGGCTGGCCAGTGTGGTCTTGCCGCCCCCGGAAGGCCCAACGATGGCGACGGTTTCCCCGGGGTTAATCACAAGAGAGATATCGCTTAACGCGTCCTCTCCATCCGTATTGTATTTGAAGCACACCTGACGGAACTCCACCTGTCCCCGCGCCCTTCCCAGAACACGCGTCCCGCTGTCCCGTTCCGGCGGCTGATCCAGCAGATCGAATATGCTCTCGCAGGCCGCCAGTCCCTTCTGCAGGAACTCATTGATCCCGATCAGACGCTTCAGCGGGGTAAGGAGCATGGTCATGGCACCGCAAAATGAAACAAAGTCGCCGATCGACAGGACCCCGGCGGCGGACTGGCGGGTGGCAATATAGACAATGACGGCAAAGGCGACGGCCGTAATCAACTGTATGATGGGACCGGTGGCTGTGGCCGCCACGGCATACTTCTGCATGAAGCGGCGGTTATGTTCATTGGTCAGGACGAACCTGCCAGCCTCCTGGCTCTGGCCCTCGTAGAGCTTGATAAGTTTATGGTTATGTATGGATTCACTCACGACGTGGTTGATGTCGCCCATCGTCTCCTGCACCTTGCGCCCCATCTTCCGCAAGCGTTTCCTGACGACCAGCACCACCAGCATGATGAGCGGTGCGCAGACCAGCGATATCAGGGACAACTGCCAGTTGATGTAAAACATCCAGCACAGAAGCCCGATGATGGCGAGGCCGTCACGTACCACCGCAGTGACGGCATTGGTCGCCGCGTTCTTTACCTGCAGGACGTCAAAACTGAATTTCGAGATAAGCCTGCCGGTGACGTGGTGATCATAGAAACGACTGGGTAGGAACAGAAGGCACTGAAACATGTCCGCGCGGAGATCCGTGACGACCCGCGAGGCCACCCAGTTCAGCGCGGCGCCGCTGGCGAAATCCGCCACGCCGCGCAAGGCAAAGAGCAGCACGAACTTCACCGGCACCATGATCTGCATCTGCGGGTCCTTGTTAAGGAAGGCGCCATCCATCATAGGCTTGAGGAGTGCGGCAATCGCCGGCGAAGTGGCGGCCAGCACTACCATGCACCCTATGGAAACGAGAAACATGCGCCAATAGAGTTGTACATAGCGCAAAAGACGCCTGTACAGATCTATATCTTTGGTGGTTTTACTCATCAGTGATCTTATATCTCTAACTTTGCAGTTTGCGTGCAGGATGTCATCATGCGTTACCATGCCGGATGCAATCAGCGCGTTGACCGTTTAAGATATTATGATCTTGCCTGCCTATCGCTGTTGCAAACGGAAAGAAACAGTATATCCCGCACAGCATCATTCCCGAAATTATTCACGACCGCTCCCGTCATCATGCCCCTGTTGCTGATATAATGGGGTCCGTCCCCGGGGACGTACCCCGAAACAAGATTGAATAAAGAATGTCGACAAAACACCCCATAGTAGCCATCACAGGTTCCTCCGGCGCGGGCACGTCCAACGTCAAGGTTGCCTTCGAACAGATTTTCCAGCGTGAGGGCATCAAACCCGCCATTATCGAAGGAGACTGTTTCCATCGTTATAATCGTAAAGAGATGGACGCGATCGTCACTAGGATCGAAAAGGAAGGCGGTAACAATGTGACCCACTTCGGACCCGAAGGTAACCTGTTTGGGGAGCTGGAGGCGGTGTTTGCCGAATATGCTGAGCGCGGCACGGGCAAGCGGCGTTATTACATACATAACGAGGAAGAAGCCGCGCGACACGGCGCGGTAGTGGGGGAACTCACCCCCTGGGAACCGCTCTCACCCGTTACCGATCTGTTGTTTTATGAAGGGTTGCACGGCGGCCTCGTGACCGACAAGGTCAACATCGCACAACACGTGGATCTGCTGATCGGTGTGGTACCCATCATCAACCTCGAATGGATCCAGAAGATCCACCGCGACAAGACCGTGCGTGGTTACTCCTCGGAAAGCGCAACGCGGATGATCCTGCGCAGGATGTATGACTACACCCATTACATCACGCCGCAGTTCTCGCGCACCGACATCAATTTCCAGCGCGTGCCGACGGTTGATACCTCCAATCCGTTTGCAACGACCGAAATCCCGACCAACGATCAGAGTTTTTCCGTCATCCATATCAGGAACCCCGAGAAGATAAAGGTTGATTTCCGTTACCTGCTGGAAATGCTCAACGGTTCCTTTATGTCGGCGCCTGATACCATAGTGGTGCCGGCCGGGAAAAAGATCTTCGCCATGCAGCTCATCATCACTCCCGTGATCCACCAGATAATGGAAAACAGGAAAAAGTGAGGCACGAGGATTTTCCACCAACACTATTAAACCGCGATCCGGACAACACCTGACACATGCGCACCATACTGGTACTGAACCCCAAGGGCGGCTGTGGAAAGAGCACGCTGGCAACGAATATCGCGGGTTATTTTGCCGCACTGGGCAAGCGGGTGGCGCTTGCGGATTGTGATCCGCAGGGTTCCAGCCGCGACTGGCTTGCGGCCAGGCCCGGACATCTGGCACAGATCGCCTGCATCGAAGCGAAGGACGGCAGCCTGATCATCGACCCACAGACAGAGGTGCTGGTCATGGATTCTCCCGCCGGCGTCCATGACCAGCGCCTGGTAAACATCATCCGTCCCGCGCAGACGATCGTCATACCAGTTCTGCCATCGCCGATCGATCTGCGTGCGGCGGAGCATTTCCTCGCCGAGCTGGTGAAACTCAGAAACAAGCTCAAGCGCAAGGTCAAGATCGCAACGGTCGCCAACCGCGTGCGCGAAGACACGGTCATGGCCGCCCGGCTGGAACAATACCTTGAAAAACTCACACTGCCCGGCGGCAACAGGATCCCGTTCATGACCATGTTGCGCGCCAGCCAGAACTATATCCTCGCCGCCGCCAGGGGTATGACCATTTTTGAACTGCCGCCGCACAAGACCGCCTATGACCGGGAACAGTGGAAACCGCTGCTCGCCTGGCTCACGAGCGACCGGAGCATCGCCTGATAAATGGATGCCGTGCGCAGTAACCCTCAGCACCTGCACGCAAGGGCATACCGGCATTCATGACCTTTAATATTCGCCTGCACAATGGTGATCGTGTTTTTACCGCCGGAGATGAAGAAACCGTGCTGGAGGCCGCATTGCGTTCGGGCGTGGTACTGCCCTATGGCTGCCGGAACGGGGCCTGCGGCGCGTGCAAGGGAAAACTGCTGAGCGGGAAAATACGTTACCGGGATGTCGCCTTGACGGGGATTACACCGGAGGAACGCGACAGTGGGTCTGTGCTTTTCTGTCAGGCGCTGCCCGCCTCAAACCTCGTCATTGAAACCCGGCGGATGAATGCCAAAGGATTTCCCGCCATCCGCCGCTTGCCCTGCCGGGTGGAAGGGCTGGAAAAATGTAACGACAGCATATTGCGCCTGTATCTGAAACTGCCGGCCACTGAACAATTGCATTTTCTCCCCGGTCAGCACATTGACGTTATATTGCCGGACGGCGGACGCCGCTCATATTCACTGGCCAATGCGCCGCACGTGCACGAACATCTGGAACTGCATATCCGTCATTACCCCGGAGGCCATTTCTCCGAATATGCGTTTACCAGCCTCAAGGAAAAAACACTGTTGCGCATTGAGGGTCCCCTGGGGACATTCACACTGCGCGAAGACAGCGATCGTCCCATGGTCATGGTGGCGGGGGGCACGGGCTTTGCGCCCATCAAGAGCATCATTGAACATATCCTGCACAGACGGCTTGGGCGCAAGATTTTTCTGTATTGGGGTGCGCGCACTGCACGGGACCTGTATCTGCACGATCTCGCCTGCCGGTGGGCCGCCGACCATGCACATATCCGGTATATACCCGTGCTGTCGGAACAGGGCCGCGATGAAAAGTGGTCAGGAAGAAACGGGTTGGTACATGCGGCCGTGCTTGAAGATTTTCCCGATCTCTCCGGTCATGAGGTTTACACCTGCGGACCGCCGCCCCTGGTACATGCCGTGAAAGACACCTTTACCCGGCATGGATTGTCTCCTGAATACATCTACAGCGATTCCTTCGAGACAGCGCCGGCTTCCTGAAAGAGGGAGGAAGATTATTTAAGGAAACTCTGCGTAAGTCCGGTTGTCGTCATGCCATTGCAAAACGGCATCCAGTAAACAATTGTTTTGACTGGATTCCGGCTTTCGCCGGAATGACAAATTGAAAATAGTCAAGACTTGTTCAGAGTTTCCTTAATAGTCGGGGTCTGTACCCAAAACCTGGCGCGCGCCGGCGGTAATGGCCCTGGCCTCCTCCTCCTGTTCTTGCAATCTGACTGTTTCGTGTCGTGCTATCGAGGTCGCCAGCGCCAATCCCTGCTGGTAATAACCGGATGCCGCGGAATAATCCCCCTGCTTTTCACGGAGCCTGGCAAGCTCATGACAGGTCTCCGGCATGGGTTTCAGATCCAGGCTGCGTTTGAGGTAAGTCAGGGCCTTGTCCCAGAGTGAATTGTAGAGACACAGGCGTCCGAGCGTCAGGTACAGACCGGCATTGTCCGGATGTACGGATAACAGGTTCTCGGCATATGCCAGTTGTCGCGCTACATCCGTACCATTAACAAGACCGTACAGATTAACGATGTCCGCATCCCAATCATTGTGCAGGAACTGTTGCAACAACGGCTCGCAATCAGCGGCGTCGGCGAACTTGAGTTTCTCCAACGTGTAAACCCTGAGCAGCGATGGCAGGCGCCGCAACTTCCGCGGTATCTCCCGCCAGGCATCATCCAGTCTTTTTCTGTTTGCGGTCGCGCCTGCCCGCTGCAGCAGCCCGGTATAAACCGCGACCTTCATTGCCTGGATGTCGTCGCCGGGCAACAATTTTGATTTCTCAATCTCGGGCAACAACGCCAGCGCGTCCTGCCAGGCATGCAGCTCCATATAGGCCCGCAACAGTAACAGTCGTATCTGCCTGTGCGAAGGATGTTCATCATACAGGCCGGTCAGTGTTGCCAGGGCCATTTCCGCCTGCCGCTGGTTTATCTGCAATTCCGATCGCACCAGTCCTATAGCGACCTTGTCATCCGGTCTTTCCGCGGAGGCCCGCTCCAGATAATGGTCCCGTTGCTTGAGTTTTCCCTGGCGCTGGGCGGCGCGCGCGGCACACAGATAATTAATCGATGGCGATGTGGAGTACCGCACCCCCCTGATCAGATTGTCTTCCGCGTCTTGCGGACGTCCTTCGATCAGCGCCAGCAGGCCCGTGACAAGATATTTTTCCGATAATTTTTGCCGGCGTTGCCCGCGCCAGCGGCGCAACATTTCTGGCATGGCCACCAGCCGGGACAAGAGACGCAAAATAATATAAGCGACAAAAAACAGTGCCAGTAACAACACAACAAAAAACACCAGACTGGTCTGCATGTTCCAGCCGGAGATGGAGATTACAATAGTGCCCGTGTCCCTGGCCGCCAGGATGCCGACGCCGGCGGCAAACAGCAGGGCAAACAATATCAGCAATACCACCCTCATGTTTGCGGCCCCTTGTCTTCTGCATCCTGCGGGGACACCTCGGCCTTTTCCCGCATATATGCCCGCAGACTTTCCAGTGAAGAACTGATATCAGGCACAGCGGGATCCAGATTGATCGATGACAATTGTTGCAGGGATGCCATGACTTTCACCACGACGGGATCATTCGTATCAAAATGTTCCGCCAGCCACTTCTGCAGGGAAGCAACGGAGGCGTGCAGGTTCTCCGTGTCCCGCCGCAGGAGAGACAGGCGCGCGCTTTCCAGTTCGAGGCGCAGGTTCTGATAAACAAAATATTCCTGATCGGGGGCGAGCAACGTTCTCTGTTTTTCTTTTTCATGCCGGATAACCACGAGTCCCCGCAACTCCCGCCATAGCGCATTCAGGACACCTTCTTGCCCTGCCGGTTGTGCCGGTAAAATTTCAGCATTCTTCCCTGCTCCTTTATCGGCGCCGGCGAGCGGCAGGCTGTTGACGCGGTTGGCCAGATCTCCCAGAAACAGCGCCTGCCCCCTGATGTCTACAGCATTCAATTCCTGTAGCCGTTTCATGTCTCCCGCCAATTG
>Ga0315281_10007005_pt1 | contig 15942 bp, 14 predicted proteins | sample YL17G07_0_MG_FD_204540 | JGI IMG/M metagenome (GOLD analysis project Ga0315281, IMG submission 204540) | Sediment microbial communities from Yellowstone Lake, YNP, Wyoming, USA - YL17G07_0 | ecosystem: Environmental > Aquatic > Freshwater > Lake > Sediment | place: USA: Wyoming | collected... | reverse complement strand
GGATGGGCGCGGTTCGGCGACCTGTACATCGCCAAGAGCATCGCGGAGGGGCAGACCGCAGAGGCCATGATCTATTGGACGACCTTCCCCGACGGCATCGAGGCCCATCCGTGCGCCCAACTGCTGAGCCCGCCCGTTGGTCGATCGGCCGCCGATCTCGCAGCCGCGGTGTCGAGGGCGGCCGGGACCGACCTGGTCGCGGGGCCCGTGGAAGTGACGGTAGGCGGGCGCGTCGCGCAGCACGTGGTGCTCACCGTTGGTGAGGACCTCGGCTGCGACCCGGGCTACTTCTACACGTGGCAACAGAAGAAGGGAGGACCCTTCTGGGCGGCCACGGAGGTGGGCGACACGATCAACGTATGGATCGTGGATGTCGACGGGACGCTCGTCTTCATCGCCGGTGAGACGAACATCGGAGCCAGCCCGGACCTCAAGCAGGAGGTCCAGCAGATCGTCGAATCGATCCGCTTCTCTCCGGGGGATGCGGTTCCGCCCCTGGGCAGGTACGCGATGACCGTGGAGGGCGTTCCGTTCTCGTTCAGCGTGCCGACGCCTGGCTGGGGCACGCATGGCCCCCTCTACATCAGCAAGAGCACGGCAGGATCACCGGCGGCAGAGGCCGTCATCTACTGGACCGGCTTCCCCGACGGCGTCTACGCGGATCCGTGCGACGTCCTCCTGAGCCCAACCGTTGGTCCCACGGCCGCCGATTCGCCCGACCTTCGCGCGTACCGCGCGCGGTCTCTCGCGGCCGCGATATCGACGGCACCGGGGACCGATCTCGTGACCGGGCCTTCCGACGTCACGGTGGGCGAGCGCACGGCGAAGCACGTGGTACTCACCGTTCGGGAGGACCTCGGTTGCGACCCGGGGTTCTTCTACACCTGGGCAGAGGACCGGGCGGGTAACTGGTGGGGGAGGACGGACGTGGGCGACACGATCAGGGTATGGATCGTCGAAGCGACTGGCGCGGGCTTCCCGTTCGACCGCAAGCGCCTCTTCCTCTTCATCGCCGCCGAGACACACCCATACGCCGGCCCCGAAAATGGGGGGCTGTCCCCCGCCCAGCTCGACCAGGAGATCCAGCAGATCGTCGAATCGATCAGCTTCCAGTAGTCCGACCCGAGAGGGAGACGAGCGGTCCCCTCTTAGCGCAGTGGCTGCGCTCAGCGGGTCGTGCTCGGCAGCGCGGGGAACGCATCGCGCCTTGCGGCGATCAGGACATAGCCCAACCACAGCCAACACAAGTCCCAGGGCACCGACAGGCCGCCATAGATCAGCTGCGTGTTGAGACCGCCATCGGAGTGTCCGACCAGGTAGGCCATGAGCAGGAAGGTGGGCAGCGAGAGGATGCCCATGACCAGGATCAAGGATCTTCCTCGCCGCAGTGCGTTCGCCCGCTGAACGTCGACCCCTGCGAGCAGGAGACCTGCGGTCAACACGAACAGGGCCACGATCTGCAGGAGCCAGCCGCCATAGACCAACGGTGAGTAGAAGTACTTGTCGATATCGAGGATCCAGTACTGCATGACCTGGGCCAGGAACCACATCGCCAGACCAAGGAGCGCGACCAGGAAACCCGCCTTGCCGATCCTGCCGAGCCGGGCCGAGGCCTGGACGTAGACGCCGGTCAAACCGACGAGGCCCAGCGGAAAGAACGCCGGCCACACGAGCCCGTACTGCTTGTCCACGAGTCCCAGGAACGTGCGGCCCATGGCCTGCTCGGTCGTGCCGTGCGTGAAGGCAAAGATGAAATCTCTCGCCAGCAGGTGCAGCGCCCACAGGATCAGGGCAAACCCGCCCCACGTGATCAACGATCTCGTGCTCACCGTCGAAGTCTGTGCCAACGCTTCGGGTGCGTCGACCTCCGGGAGGACGAGACCACCGTCGGCCTCGCGGAGGAGGTCCGCCCGTCCTCGGCCGCCGGTGACGGCGGCTGCAGGCCCGCCGGAGACGTCAGGGCACGAAGACCACGGCGATGCCCACCAGCAGCCCGAGCAGTGCTCCACGGGCGATCATCGATGCCGCCTTGCGCCGGTCCGCGTGCCGGGCCGCCTCCGCCAACACCGGCGACGGTCGCCCCAATGGTCCGAGGTTGAAGACGCCGGCGCCCCCGAAGGCGACGCAGAATCGCTCGCGGACCTGGAGCCAGGAGACCGCCGCAGCCGCGGCCGGCAGCGCCACGGCGAAACGCGCCACGGCCGGCACGCCGATGGCCACCAGCAGGACGTACAGCGTCACCGTCGCGAGGGTGGACGCCCACGCGCCACGGCGCCGGCGTGAGATCTCGGCCGAGCCGATGTTGCATCGGCCGGGCCGGTACACGCCGATGGCGGGTTCCATCAGGTCAGGAAGAAGAAGCTCACCGCAGCGATGAGGTACACGCCGAGCAGCAGGGCGCCCTCGAGCCAGGTCGACTCCCCATCGAGCGCGACCAGCGCGGCGATACCGGCGGCGGCGGTCACGGCGGCGATCTCGAGGGGCGTGAAGACGAGATCCATCGGTTGGCCAACGACCAGACCGAGCAGCACCAGCACGGGTGCCACGAAGAGGGCCACCTGGAGGCTTGCGCCGATCGAGACGGCCATGCTGAAATCGACCCGATCCTTCAGCGCCAGGCGCACGGCCACCAGTTGTTCGGCCAGGTTGCCGATGGTGGGGATGACGATGATGCCAACGAAGAAGGGCGTCAGCGCGAAGCTGGCGATGAAGGGGTCGATGGCCTCGACCAGCTGCTCCGAGAGGAGCGCGAGGGTGGCGGCCGCAACGATCAGCACCGTGAGCGCCGTGCGACCCGACCAGGCCGTCCCTCCGTCACCGGCCGCCTCGACCCCCGGAGCGGGCTCGGGGTGCCGCAAGCGGTAGATCAGGTTGAGCGCGTAGAGCACGAGCAGCACGAGCGCCACCGCCACGCTCTCGCGGATGCGCGGTTCGGGGCCGGAGCCGACCGACGTGCTGATGGCGAAGACGGCCGGCACGAAGAGCCCGATGACGGCCAGCACCAGCAGTGTCGCGTCGAGGCCGGCGGTGCGCGCGCTGAAGCGCTGCGGCCCGTGGCGCAGCCCGCCCAGCACGAGGCTGACCCCCAACACGAGCAGGAGGTTGCCGATGATCGAGCCGGTGATCGAGGCCTTGACCACCTCGAGCTGGCCGGCGGCGAGCGCGAAGAAGGCGATGGTCAGCTCGGCGATGTTGCCGAAGGTGGCGTTGAGCACGCCGCCGATCTGGGACGAGGTCAGCGCGCCCAATCGTTCGGTGGCGGTGCCAACGACATAGGCCAGGCCGAGGATCCCCAGCGCACTGACCAGGAAGATGGGCGTGCCCGTGATGCGCAGCAGCCAGCCCATGGCCACCGCGACGGCGCTGGTGGCGAAGGTCGCCACAAAGACGGCGCGGCCCACCGGGCTCAGCGCGGCGATCAGGGACACGCGGTCGATCTCCGTGCCTAGCCGCGCCGGAAGAGGTCGCGGCGGGGCAAGCCGGTCTCGGCGGCCACGCGCCGCGCAGCGTCAGCGCGCCGGTCACCGGCCACGACGAGCGCCTCGACACGGGCACGGGCCGCCACGAGCTGCGCCGGTCCGGCGAGGATCCCCTCCCCCACGGCCGCGGGGGGCCGCCCGGCGACGACGAGGCTGACCTCGCCGCGCGGCGGTTCCGCGGCGGCCGACGCGGCGAGGGAGCCGAGACCGCCGCGCCGCACCTCTTCGTGCAGCTTGGTCAACTCGCGGCACAGCACCGCCGGGCGTTCGTCGCCACAGGCGGCGGCCAGATCGCGCAGCGTGGCCGCGGTCCGCCCCGGCGCCTCGAACAGGACCGTGGCCCGGTCATCGGCGGCGATGCGCGCGAGGCGCTCACGCCGTTCGCGGCCGGAGCGGGGCAGGAAGCCCTCGAAGCCCCAGCGCGCTGCCGGGATGCCGCTGGCCACCAGCGCGGCGAGCACGGCCGAGGCGCCCGGGATGGGCACGACGCTTCCCCCCTCTGCCGCCCAGGCGATCACCAGCCCCTCCCCCGGGTCGCTGACCAGCGGCGTACCGGCGTCGGTCACGAGGGCCAGGTCGGCGCCGCCGCGGAGGTGGGCCAGCAGCTCCGGTCCGCGTTGCTCGGCGTTCCGCGCGTGGTAGCTGACCAGGTGCGTGGTCAGCCCGTGGCGCGCCCAGAGCCGGCGGGTCAGGCGCGTGTCCTCGGCCGCCACGAGTGGCGCGGCGCGCAGCACCTCGAGTGCCCGCAGGGTCACGTCGCCGAGGTTGCCGATCGGTGTCGCCACCACGTACAGCGTCCCGCCCGCCATCGGCGGTCAGCCGCCGTCCCGGGCCGAACCGGGACGTCGCCGCGGATACAGGTAGTCGACGCCGGGCGTGCGCGACCCGATCTTCGCGATCGGTGGCACCTGGCGCTTGAACTCCCCGCGGGCGATCATGCGCACGACCCGAGCCACCATGTCGGGCGCGAAACCGAGCGCCGGGAGCTCGTCGAGGGAGCGCCGGCGCTCCACCAGCCAGTAGAGCAGCCGGTCGACCTGCGCGTAGCTGAAGCCGACCTCCGCCTCGTCCGTCTGGCCCGGCCACAGATCGGCCGAGGGGGGCTTGGCGATGATCGCGTCGGGCACGCCGACGGCCTGGGCGACCTGGCGCACCTGGCTCTTGTAGAGGTCGCCGATGGGGTTGAAGGCACACGCGTTGTCACCGTAGACGGTGGTGTAGCCGAGCAGCGCCTCGGTCTTGTTGCCGGTGCCGGCGACCAGGCCGCCCCACGTGACCGACACGTCGTAGAGGACGGCCATGCGCATGCGCGCCGCGAAGTTGCCACGACGCAATGGCGACGCCTCGACGCCATCGGGGGCCGGCGCCGCGAGTGTGTCGCCATCCCCCGGCGCACCGAAGTAGCCATCGACCAAGGCCGTGATCTCCACCACGCGGCTGGCGCAGCCCAGGCGACCGACCACGTCCTGCGCGTCCGTCCGCGACGCCGGCGACGAGGTCGCGGAGGGCAGCAGCACGCACAGCAGCTGCTCCGCGCCGACCGCCTCGGCGACGAGGTAGGCCACGAGCGCCGAATCGACGCCGCCCGAGAGCCCCAGCACGATCCGCTCGAAGCCGGTCTGCGCGAGCTGAGCGCGGATGAACTCGGCGGTGATGCGCCGGACCGCGGTCGTGTCGATGCGCAGCTCGTCGGGCAGCTCGAAGAGCGCTCCGGACCGCTCTTCGCTCATCGGTCACCGTCCCCGGCGAGCGCCTCGGCGGGCATGCCGGCGCGCTCGCGCGCGATCCGCTCCAGCTGTCGCAGCACCATCTCCGGCCGCTCGTCGCGCAGCAGCGGCATGGCCACCCGTTCGCGACGCAGGTCGGCGAGGTCGACGTCGACGAAGAACAGGCCCTCGTCGTAGAGGGGGGTGGCCAGGCGTACGTCGCCAGCCGGCCCGATGACCTCGGACCCGCCCCAGAAGGTGACCGACTCCTCGACACCGACGCGGTTGACGAAGACGACGTAGCTCGTGGTCAGCTGCGCGTAGGTGCGCATCAGCGTCCGCCAGGAGCCGGTCGTGCCCAGGCCCGGACCATCTGGCGCGGTCATCTCGCGGCCGGGCGAGGCGCACACGTTGATGAGCAGCTGGGCGCCGTCGAGCGCCAGCAGCTGCGGCACGGCGAGGTGCCAGAAGTCTTCGCAGATGGCCAGGCCTACGCGAATGCCGAGATGGCTTGGCGCCGCTCGCACCATCGAGCCGGCGGCGAAGAAGCGGCGCTCGTCGAAGAGGCCATAGGTGGGCAGGAAGACCTTGCGGTGCACGTGCGTCAGGGCGCCGTCCTCGAGCAGTGCCGCCGCGATGAAGAGCCGATGATCGGCCGACTCCTCGACGAAAGAGACCACCGCCGACAACCCGCCCGTCTGCGCGGCCAGGGCCGACAGCCGCGGGTCGTCCACGCGCATGGCCACCTCGGCAGCCAGGTCCTGGAGCAGGTAGCCGGTGAGGCCCAGTTCCGGAAAGACGACCAGCCCGGCGCCCCCGTCGCTGGCCTCCGCGATGAGCGCGCCATGGAGCTCGAGGTTGGCATCGAGCTGGCCCAGCCGTGGCGCGATCTGCGCGAGAGCGATGCGGAGTGGCTGCACCCCCGGAGTCTAGCCCGCGCCGCCGCTCACGGCCGAACCGAGCGCTCGCGCGCCCGTCGCCTGCACCTGCTCAGCGGAAGCGTCGACCAGCTCCGCGAAGTGACAGGCGACTTCGTGTCCGCTGGACAGGACGCGCAGCCGCGGATCCTCGGCCACGCAGCGCTCCGGGCCGCCCAGTCGCTCGCGCAACCAGCAGCGCGTGTGGAAGCGGCAGCCGGCCGGTGGGTTGATCGGGCTGGGCACGTCACCGCGCAGGATGATCCGTCGCCGGCGCGACTCGACGAGCGGGTCGGGGATCGGGATCGCGGAGATCAGCGCCACGGTGTACGGGTGCAGGGGCCGGAGGTTCACCTCGCGTGAGGCGGCCAGCTCGACGATGCGCCCCAGGTACATCACCGCGATCCGGTCGCTGATATGACGCACGACCGAGAGATCGTGGGCGATGAACAGGTATGTCAACTCGAGGCGATCCTGAAGCCGCTGCAACAGGTTGAGGATCTGCGCCTGGATCGAGACGTCCAGGGCGCTGATGGGCTCATCGGCCACGATCAACTCGGGGTGCAGCGCGAGCGCACGAGCGATGCCGATGCGCTGGCGTTGCCCACCTGAGAATTCGTGGGGGTAGCGATCGCCGTACTCCGGGTCGAGACCGACCATGGCCAGCAACTCGCCGACGCGCTCACGGCGTTCGCCCTTCGCCCCGACGGCGTGGATGTCGAGCGGTTCGCCCACGATGCCGCTGACGTTCATGCGCGGGTTGAGGCTTGCGTAGGGGTCCTGGAAGATCATCTGCATCCGCCGGCGCAGGCGCCGCAGGTCCTCGCCCCTCAGAGCGGTGATGTCCACGCCGTCGAAGCGGATGGTGCCCGCGGTCGGATCGTAGAGGCGCATCACGGCGCGCCCGGTGGTGGTCTTGCCGCAACCGGACTCGCCCACCAGGCCGAGCGTCTCGCCGCGCCGGAGGGTGAAGTCGACGCCGTCCACGGCCTGGACGTCCCCGACGTGCCGCTCGAAGATGATGCCTTCCTTGATCGGGAAGTGGACCTTCAGGCCTTCGACCGCAACGAGATCCGGATTGCTCATGGGCGCGCCACCGTGGTCAGCTCGTCGGCCTCGCTACCCGGGGCAGGCGCCGGCACGAAGCCGTCGCGCAGAGGCCGGCCGGCGGTGGCCTCGGCCATCGTGGGCCGGTTGTGGCAGGCGCTGCGGTGCGTGGCCGCGGGGCCGGTGGTGACCACGGCCTCGCCGGCGAGCAGCGGCTCGAGCGTCGGGTTGGTCTCCCAGCAAACCGGCAGCCGCCACGCGCAGCGCGGTGCGAAGGGGCAGCCGACAGGTGCTCGGCGCTGATCCGGCGGCGTACCTTCGATGGGGATCAGCTCCTCGCCCTCGAGCGCATCGACACGCGGGATCGAGTGCAACAGGCCGACCGTGTAGGGGTGTCCGGGCCGGGCGAACAAGTCGGCCGTCGTCGCCGCCTCGACGATGAAGCCGGCGTACATGACGTTGATGCGCTGGGTCATCCCAGCCACCACGCCAAGGTCATGGGTGATCAGGATCGCCGCCGTGCCCGAGTCGGCCGTCAGGCGCCGCAGCAACTCCAGCACCTGGGCCTGGATGGTCACGTCGAGCGCGGTCGTCGGCTCGTCGGCGATGAGCAGCTTGGGCGCGAGGGCGAGTGCCATGGCGATCATCACCCGTTGGCGCATGCCGCCGCTGAACTGGTGCGGGAAGGCTCCCAGGCGCGTCTCCGGTTCGGGCATGCCGACCATGCCCAGCAACTCGATGGCCCGCTTCCGCGCCTCGGCGGCACCGACAGGGCGATGAGCGCGGATCGTCTCGACCATCTGCTCCTCGACGGTCAGCACCGGATTCAGGCTGGACATCGGGTCCTGGAAGATCATGGCCATGTCACGGCCGCGGATCTCGCGCATCTCCGCCTCGCTGCAGGCCAGCAGGTCCTGACCGTCGAAGCGGACGGCACCGCCCTCGATGCGGCCGGCGGGCTTGGGCAGCAGGCGCATCAGGGCCAGGCTGGTGACGCTCTTGCCGCAGCCGGACTCGCCAACGACACCAAGCATCTCGCCTTCGTCCAACTCGAATGAGACGCCGTTGACCGCGTGGATGGTGCCCTCGTGAGTCCGGAAGCGGACGATGAGGCCGTCGACGGAGAGGAGTGCCATGGGCGGGCGCTACTTCTTCAGTCGCGGGTCGATCGACTCGCGCAGGCCGTCGCCGAGGAGGTTGAAGCCGACCGCGGCGATGACGATGGCGAGCCCAGGGAAGAAGATGAGGTAGGGCGCCTCGCGCAGGAATTTCGTCGAGTCGGTGAGCATGGTGCCCCACTCGGGCGTGCGCGGATCCGGCGGGCCGAGGCCGAGGAAGCCCAGCCCGGCGATGTCGATGATGGCCGTGGCCAGTGCCAGCGTGGCGGCCACGATGATGGGCGTGATCGCGTTGGGCAGCATGTGGCGCAGCAACAAGCGGGCACGGGATGCACCCACCGAGCGGGCGGCCACCACGTAGTCGACCTCGCGGACGGCGAGCAGGCCGCCGCGCAGCAGGCGCGCGAAGATGGGCGCGTTGGTGACCGCGACGGCGAGCGTGATCTGGGGCAGTCCGCGGTCCAGCCAGGCCACGATGCCGATGGCCAGAAGGATGCCCGGCACCGCGAGCAGGGCATCGACCACGCGCATCAGCACATTGTCGACGCGCCCGCCGGCGCCGCCCGCGAGGGCCCCCATGAGGCCGCCCAGGAGCACGCCGATGATCACCGAGCCGAGCCCGACGAGCAGGCTGATGCGGGCCCCGTAGAGGACGCGCGTCAGCTCGTCGCGACCCTGCAGATCCTGGCCCATGAGGTGTTCCGACCGTGGAGGGTACGGCCCGGTCGCCCCCGAGCTGGCTCCGGGCGGCGGCGGGTACAGGGCACCCGGGTCGTATGGGGCGATGACCGGTGCCAGCACGGCGGTCAGCACGAAGATGGCGATGAAGACGAGGCCGAGCAGCGCCGGCCGGTTGCGCAGCAGGCGCCCCCAGGCGTCCCGCCACAGGCCGCTGCTGGCGCGGGAGGCCAGGGGCGTCGCGACGATCGATGCGGCCATCTCAGGCATACCGGATGCGTGGGTTGAGGAAGGCGTAGCCGATGTCGACCAGCAGGTTCACCACCAGGAAGATCAGGGCAAACATGAGGATCGTCGACTGCACGATGAAATAGTCGCGGTCGCCGATGGCGTCGACCACCCAGCGTCCGACGCCGTTCCAGGCGAAGACGGTTTCGGTGATCACCGCTCCCGCGAGCAGGCCGCCGACCTGCAGGCCGATGACCGTGACCACCGGCAACCAGGCGTTGCGCATGATGTGGCGGCCATCGATGCGCTTCTCGGTCAGGCCCTTGGCGCGGGCGGTACGCACGTAATCCTCATTGGAGACGTCGATGACCGAGGCCCGCGTGATGCGGGTGATGATGGCCAGGGGGATCGAGCCGAGGGCGATGGCCGGCAGGATCAGGTGCCGCACGCCGTCGATGAAGGCACCGACCTTCTGGTCGATGCTCCAGCCGGGCATCAGCCAGGCGTCGATGAGCACGAAGTTCGTCTGCAATTCGAGCGCCGAGCGGGCCTCGAAGCGGCTCGACGCGGGCAGCCAATGCAGCTGGACGGCGAAGATGTACTGCAGCGTCAGGCCCAGGACGAAGACCGGGATGCTGATGCCCAGCAGAGAGATGATGGTCACCCCGCCATCGGGCCAGCGCTGGACGTGGCGGGCCGCGAACCGGCCCAACGGGATGCCCACCCCGGCCGCGAAGATCATGGCCGCCACGGTCAGCTCGACGGTCGCGGGAAACTTGCGCAGGAACTCGGTCAGGACCGCCTGACCGTTCACGAAGCTGGTGCCGAAGTCGCCCTCGAACAGGCCGGCCACGTACTTGAGGTACTGCTCGGGCAGCGGCCGATCAAGACCGAGGTAGGTGCGCATCTCGGCGATGCGCACCGCCGTCGCGTGCTGGCCGAGGATGGCCGTGGCCGGATCGCCCGGGATGAAGTGGATGAACGCGAAGAGGATGATGGACAGGCCGAAGAGCACCGGGATGGTGGCCAGCAGGCGGCGCACGATGAACTTCGTCACGACCCGTCCTCGGTGCCTCGATGGGACGATCCCCCGGGGCCGCGATGGCCCCGGGGGATCGCTTGGTGTCCGAGACGGACAGGGGCTACTGCTTGTTGAGCCAGACGGTGTTGAAGTACTCGGTCAGGGCCGGATTGGGCACGAAGCCCATCACGTACTTGGCGGCAGGGGCGGGGGGTTTCGAGCTGAGCAGCGGAACCGTCGGCATGTCGGCCGCAAGAAGGTCCGCGGCTTGCTGCCATCCGGCGGCCGCCTTCGCGGTGTCGGCCGTCTTCAGCGCGCCGTCCATGGCCTGCCACATGGCATCGTTCTTCTCGGCGTACTCCTCGTTCGGACCGAAGGTGTTGTCGCTCCGGTTGCGATAGCCGAAGAAGGCCGTGTTCAGGAAGTTGTCGGGCCCGTACCAGTCGCAGTTCCAGCCGATGAGCCACATCGGATACTGGCCGCCCGCCTCCGCTGCGAGGTAGTCGGGCCGCCAGGTGGCCGTCTTCGGGTTCGGCTTGAAGCCGACCGCCTCCAGGTCTCGAAGCAATGCCTCGAACTCACCCTTCGGATCGGGCATGTACGGCCGGGAGACATCGGACGGGTACCAGAAGTCGAAGCTGAGGTCGGTCACCAGGGACTCGGCGATGAGCGCTTTGGCCTTGGCGACGTCGTAGCCGGGCAGTTTGACGTCCTTGTCGCCAAAGGCTCCCGGCGGCATCCAGTTGTGGGCCACCACGGCCTGGCCGGCATAGAACGTATCGATGAGCGACTGCTTGTTGATGGCATAGGCGACCGCCTGGCGGATCTTCGGGTTGTCGAATGGTTTGTGCGTCTGGTTCATGGCCAGGTGGAAGAGGTTGCACGAACCGCCGCGATCGAAGACCTGCAGCTTCGGGTCCGCGGCCGCGGTCTTGCCATCGATGGGCGACATGGTCTGGGCGAAGTCGATCTCGCCCGCCTGCAGGGCGTTGAGCGTCGCGGAGGAGTCCTTGATGGCCTTGAAGATGATGCCATCGAGGTAGGCGACGTGCGCCTTGTCCCAGTAGTCGGCGTTCTTCACCAGTGTGACGTGGTCGCCGGCGACCCATTCCTTGAACTTGAAGGGGCCGGTACCGGTCATCGCCCCCGCGCCGCCCACGGCATACGTGTTGTTGGCGAAGTCGGGATCGCTGGCCTTGCCGAGCGCCAATGCGGTCGGGCTCGAGATGGCAAAGACGATCAGCGTCTGTGTGAGCAGGAAGGCCGAGTTGGGCGCCTTCAGCTTGATGGCGATCTCGGTCGGGCTCGTGACCGTCACCGACTCGACGTTGGGCTTGATGACCGTGTCGATGTAGTAGGTGTACTCGAGCTTGGTATACGCGGCCGGGATATTCAGCCAGCGGTCGTAGTTGAACTTGACGGCATCCGCGTTGAAGTCCGTCCCATCGTGGAACTTGACACCCGCGCGCAGCGTGAAGGTGTACGTCAGAGCATCGGCCGAAACGGTCGGCAGGGCGGTGGCCAGGATGGGAATGATCTCGGTGGCCGATCCAGGCTTGAGGCCGACCAGACCCTCCATCGCCTGTGTCTCGACGTATGACGAGGTGGCGTCGTCGATGAGCGCGGGGTCGGTGCGGTTGATATCGCTGGGCATGGCGACGACGAACGTGCCGCCCTGCTTGGGCGCCGGCGAGGGTGACGCCCCTGCTGCGCACGCTCCGAAGAGCAGCGCCGCGGCGACGAGCAATGCACCCGATCGTGTCCGTTTCATCCTTCTCCTCCTCATGGCGCGCATGACCGCATGGGGGCGGCTCCGCGACCGGAGCACATCATGCCATGTGCGTTGGCGCGCGTCACGAGCATCCCGACGGGCAGCGCCCTGGGTTCAGGTTGCGACGACAGGCAGCCGACGGTCCGCGGCGGCGGCGACCGACGCCGGTGTCACTTCTTCGGCGAAGTGACACGCGACCTGCTGATCGCCGCCCAGGTCACGGAATGCGGGCTCCTCGGTCTCGCAACGCTCCGGTCTCCCGAGCTGCTCGAAGAGCCAGCAGCGCGTGTGGAAGCGGCAGCCCGGCGGCGGGGCGGCAGGGCTGGGCACGTCGCCCACCAGGACGAGCCGCTTCTTGCGCAGGCGAGGGTCAGGCTCCGGAACGGCCGAGAGCAGCGCCACCGTGTAGGGGTGGGCCGGCCGCGCGTAGAGCGTGTCGACATCGGCAAGCTCCACGATCTTGCCCAGGTACATGACCCCGACGCGGTCGCTGATGTGCTCGACGACGGCGAGGTTGTGGGCGATGAACAGGTAGGTGAGACCCAGCTCTCGTTGGAGATCGTCCAGCAGGTTCAGCACCTGGCTCTGGATCGACACATCGAGGGCGCTGACCGGCTCGTCGCAGACGATGAACTCGGGGTTCAGCGCCAGGGCCCGGGCGATGCCGATACGTTGGCGCTGTCCACCCGAGAACTCGTGCGGGTAGCGATGGATATGGCTCTGGTTGAGCCCGACCTTGGCGAGCAGCTCGCGTACCAGCTCTTCGCGCTTCTTCTTGTCGGTGAGGCCGTGGACGAGCGGCCCTTCGCCGACGATCTCGCCGACGGTCATGCGCGGGTTGAGGCTCGCATAGGGATCCTGGAAGACGACCTGCAGGTCGCGGCGGGCTTCCTTCAGCTCATCCGCCTCCAGCGCGAAGAGCGGCCGGCCATCGACATAGACCTGCCCGCTGGTGGCGGGGATGAGGCGCAGGATGACCTTGCCCAGCGTCGTCTTGCCGCAGCCCGACTCGCCCACCAGGCCGAGTGTCTCGCCCCGGCGCACCTCGAAGCTGACGTCGTCAACAGCGCGGACCGCGCCGAGCAGCGTGATGCCCAGCAGGCCACCGCGGATCGGGTAGTGCTTGACGACGTGCTCGACGCGCACCAACACCGGTCCCCGTGACGGTGCCAGGGCAGGGCCTGCTGGGGCAGCCGGGTCGTTCATGGCTGCACCGCCAGCTGCGCTGCCGCAGCGGCGGCGACATCGCCGGTCGCGTCGGGCCCGATCGTCGGCGGCTCTCCCGCCGGCGTCAGCCAGCAGCGCGAAAGGTGGCCCGGAGCCACTTCCTGGAGCGGTGGCGGCGAGTCGCACACGGGCATCGCGTAGCGGCAGCGCCGCTTGAACAGGCAGCCCGCAGGAAGGTTGAGCGGATTGGGCACCACGCCCTCGATGACCTCGAGGCGCTGGTGCCTGACGCCGAGGCGCGGGATCGAGGCCAGCAGGCCTCTCGAATAGGGGTGGTGGGGCTGCGCGAAGACGGTCATCACGTCGGCTTGCTCGACGACCTTGCCGGCATACATGACCACGACGTGATCGGCCATCTCGGCGATGACCCCGAGATCGTGGGTGATGAGCATGATGGCCATCCGGTTGCGCTCACGCAGGCCCTTCATGAGCTCCAGGATCTGGGCCTGGATGGTCACGTCGAGGGCAGTCGTGGGCTCATCGGCGATGAGCAGCTCGGGGTTCGTGCTGAGCGCCATGGCGATCATGACGCGCTGCCGCATCCCGCCCGACAGCTCGTGGGGGTATTGCTTCGCGCGCCGCGCCGGGTCGGGGATGCCGACCAGGCCGAGCATCTCCACGGCCCGATCCATGGCCGCGCGCCGGTCGACCGCTTCGTGCAGCGAGACCGCCTCGGCGATCTGGTCGCCGCACGTGAAGACCGGGTTCAGGCTGGTCATCGGCTCCTGGAAGATCATGCTGATGGTGTTCCCGCGCGTATCGCGCATCTCGGACTCGTCGACGTCGAGGAGGTTGCGGCCACGCAGCTTGATGGTGCCCCCGACGATCTGCCCGGGCTCCTCGATGAGGCGCATGACCGACAGGGCGGTGATGCTCTTGCCGCAGCCAGACTCGCCCACGACCCCGACCGTTTGGCCATCCCGGATCGCATACGACACGCCATCGACGGCTTTGACGGTCCCGTCCTGGGTCTCGAAGTAGGTGCGCAGGTCCTGGATCTGGAGGAGTGGCTGATCGGCGGCGACCGTCATGCCCCTAGCTCTTGACGCGCTGGCGCGGGTCGAGGGCATCACGGAGTCCGTCGCCCATGAAGCTCGCCGCGAGGACGACCAGGACGAGCGTGACGCCCGGGTAGAGGATGAGGATGGGCTGCCGGAAGAAGTACTCCTGCGCATTGGTCAACATGTTGCCCAAGCTCGCCGCCGGCGGCGAGATACCGAAGCCGAGGAAGGAGAGTGTGGCCTCCACGACCACCGAGTCGGCGATGCCCAGGGTCGCCGCGACGACGACCGGTGCCAGTGCGGCCGGCAGCATGTGGCGCACCACGATGCGCGCGTCGCTCGCGCCGAGCGCGCGCGCTGCTTGCACGAAATCGGTCTCGCGCAACGACAGGAACTCGGCGCGCACCAGCCGCGCCGCGGTGGTCCAGCCGACGATGCCGATGGCGATGATCACGACGTAGGCGTTGCCCGTCCCGAAGAGGGCGACCATCATCACGATGATGAAGAAGCTGGGCAGCGACAGCACCAGGTCCACGAAGCGCATGAGCAGGTTGTCGAGCGCCCCGCCGACGTAGCCGGCGATGGCGCCGGCGGTGATGCCCACCACCACGATGATGCCCACCGCCGAGAAGCCCACGAAGAGCGACGTCTGCAGCGCCTTCATGAGCCGGATGAAGATGTTCTCGCCGATGCTGTCGTAACCCAGTGGCGCGAAGGGGTTGAGCAGCGAGGAGCCGTGGTTGGCCAGCGACAGGCTCGTCTTCTGATAGAGGTCGCCGGTGAGCAATGGGATGACGATGGCGGCGGTCACCAGGATGGCCATGACGATGAGTCCGAACACGGCCAGGGAGTGCTGCAGGAAGCGCTGGCGGGCGAGTTGCCAGTACGTGCGCACAGGGGTGAGGTCGACTTCGTCGACCGCCGCTTGGCCACCCACGGCCCCGGCGGTGGGCCGGGATCCGAACTGCGTGCTCTCCATGGCTGGCCCCGCCTAGTACTTGATGCGAGGGTCGACGAAGGCGTAGAGCACATCCGCCAGAAGGTTGCCCAGGATGACCATGGCCCCTCCGACCATCACGAAGGCCAGCACCAGTGGGTAGTCGCGCTCGACCACCGCCGTGACGCCCATCCCGCCCAGACCCGGCCACCCGAAGACGAATTCGGTGACCGCCGCGCCCACCAGCAGCGAGGGGATGGTCAACCCGAGCAGCGTGACGATGGGGATCAGGGCGTTGCGCAGGGCGTGCTTGTAGATGACGCGGGTCCGCGGCAGGCCCTTCGCCTTCGCGGTGCGCACATAGTCCTGATGCAGGACCTCGAGCATCGAGGAGCGCATGTAGCGACTCCAGCCGGCGACCGACACGATGGTCAGGGTCAGGACCGGCAGCGTCATGTGAAAGAGCAGGTCAGGGAGGTCCGTCCTGGGATACGAGTGCATGCCCAGCAGGGGGAACACGCCACCGAGCGGGCCGCTCGGAAAGGCCAGGAAGAACTTCAGCATGAGACCCAACCAGAAGGTCGGCATGGCGTAGCCGATGGTCGCCAGCACGGTGATGAACTTGTCCACCCAGCTGTACTGGCGGACCGCCGCGAGCACGCCGACAGGGATGCCGATGACCACGGTCAGGACCAACGAGGAGCCCATCAGGATCAGCGTGTTGGGGACACGTTCGAGGATCTTCTCGATGACGGGGCGCCCGTCGTTGAAGGAGTAACCCCAGGCGAAGTGGTTGCCGTTGCCGTCCAGCT
>Ga0315281_10007004_pt1 | contig 15942 bp, 18 predicted proteins | sample YL17G07_0_MG_FD_204540 | JGI IMG/M metagenome (GOLD analysis project Ga0315281, IMG submission 204540) | Sediment microbial communities from Yellowstone Lake, YNP, Wyoming, USA - YL17G07_0 | ecosystem: Environmental > Aquatic > Freshwater > Lake > Sediment | place: USA: Wyoming | collected... | reverse complement strand
GATAATGCCGGATATCCATTCGGTCGTGGTGCAAAAGGGCCGACCGGAATCCGAATTCCCGCCGGAATTTCCGGTTGATATCGATGAGTTAGTTGGAAATTATAATTTCAGCCTGGGCAAACAAGAACGCGTTGCCGGACGCTTGGCGCAAAAGATTGTGATTAAACCCAAAGATAAATTTCGTTACGGTCACCGCCTGTGGGTGGACAGCAAGACAGGATTGTTGTTAAAGAAACAGTCCTTGGACGAGCAAAGCCGGGTGCTTGAGTTGTTTATGTTTACGGAAATACAGTACAAGGACAGCATTCCAGAAGATATGCTTGAGCCCAGTGTTTCCAGTAAAGATTTTAAATGGGTTGAAGCGGACGATGCTGCATCCAATGCCGAAGTCGAGGGAGGCTGGGCGGTGCGTTCACTGCCCGCCGGTTTTATTTTTGATCTGCATCGGCAACACAATTTACCCAATTCAGAAATTTATGCGGATCATATGATTTATACCGACGGCCTGACCTCGGTATCCGTTTTTGTCGAACCCTTAACCGGCAAAACAAAAAAACTCAATGGTGCGTCACGCTTAGGGATTGTTAATGCCTTTGGACGCGTCTTTGAAAAATTTCACATCTTGGCGGTGGGTGAAGTACCGCTGGCAACGGTAAAAATGATCAGCGAATCCGTTTATTTTGACGCAAGCGGGTCAGTCAATGATTGAAGAGCCGGCAGTGGTGGTGCGCGTCGAAGGTGAGTATGCCTGGGTTGAGGCGGATCGTCGCACGAGTTGCGGTCAATGTGCCGCACAAAAAGGTTGCGGGACATCGATAGTGGCGAATTGGTACAGTAAAAAAATGCAGGCTATGCGTGTCATAAACTCCATCGATGCGCAAGTGGGGGATCAGGTCGTTGTCGGCTTAAACGAAGGTGCACTGGTGAAATCTTCGTTGATCATGTATATCCTGCCGTTACTCAGTATGATTGCGTTTGTGTTACTTGGGCAGTGGCTGTTGGCACGTTGGTTTAATTCCTCGGCGGAAGGTATTTTAATTTTATTCGCCTTGACAGGACTGGGTGTGGCGTGGGGTCTGGTACGTATATTTCATTACCGGATAAAACTCGATTCAGACTTTCAACCCATGATTGTGCGTCGTAGTATAATGGTGTCACCGCGTATTAATATTCCGCAAAGTATTACAAAGGAGTTTTGACGTCTATGAAGCTGGTAAAAAATCGATTCAATCCGCTGCTGTTAGGCCTATTTTTCGCGACATTGAATTTGTTGTTGGTAAATAGCGTATTTGCCGCAAATCTCCCAGACTTTACCGAGCTGGTGCCCAAAGTCAGTCCGTCGGTTGTCAATATCAGTACCACGCAAAAGATTAAACCGCGCCGTTTACCGGCGCCCGGACCCGGCAAGGAAATGCCTGATCTGCCGGAGGATTCACCGTTTAATGATTTTTTCCGCCATTTCTTCGGTGATGAAAATGGTCGTCCACAAGAACATAGCACGCAATCACTGGGCTCCGGTTTTATTATTGATGCAACCGGTTACATCATTACCAACCACCACGTGGTGCGCGATGCATCGGAAATTGTGGTTCGACTCAGTGACCGTCGTGAATTGAAGGCCAAGGTGATTGGCGGCGATCCTCGCAGTGATGTGGCGTTATTGAAAGTGGAAGCCACTAATTTACCGACTTTACAGTTAGGCAATTCCGAGAACATTAAGGCCGGTCAGTGGGTCATGGCTATCGGTTCGCCCTTTGGATTTGATCATTCTGTTTCAGTGGGGGTGGTGAGCGCGATTGGCCGGAACCTGCCCAGCGAAAATTACGTGCCGTTTATTCAAACCGATGTGGCGATCAATCCCGGTAATTCCGGCGGCCCGTTGTTTAATCTGGATGGCGAGGTGATTGGCATTAATTCGCAGATTTATACCCGTTCCGGTGGTTTTATGGGGCTGTCGTTTGCCATCCCGGTAAATGTCGCCATGGATGTGGTGAAACAATTAAAAGAGAAAGGCAAGGTATCTCGTGGTTGGTTGGGTATCCTCATCCAGGATGTGAATCGTGAACTGGCGGAATCATTCGGCTTGGAAAATCCGATGGGTGCGGCAGTACTCAGAGTGATTGACGATTCACCCGCCGCGACAGCCGGTTTCAAGGTGGGCGATGTGGTCCTTGAATTCGACGGCAAGGTGATCCGCAGTTCTTCGGATTTACCTCTCGCCGTGGGTAGTACGCCGATTGGTAAAAAGGCCAAAGTCAAAATCATGCGTGAAGGCAAGCCAGCAACGCTGACGGTGAAAATCGCCGAACTCCCCGCCGAAGATAAAGTAGAAGCACGTATTAATGAAAAATCCACAGAAGTGAACCGGCTTGGTTTGGTGGCGGATGATCTGAGTCCCGAACAACGCCAAAGTGAAGACCTGAAGAAGGGCGGCGTGGTGGTGAGCAAGATTGACAGTGGCCCCGCTTATGATGCCGGGGTGCGGCGGGGTGATGTTATCCTGAAAATGAATAATCAGGATGTGAAAAGCATCGCGCATTTTAACGAATTGGTAGCGGCGTTGCCGAAGGGTAAAGTCATTCCGATGTTAATCCAACGGCGTCGTTCACCGATGTATCTGCCAGTGAAAGTCCCGAATGACTAATGGCGGCCCTGACGCTGTATTATCGTCAGAACTGCCATTTGTGCGAGGATTTTCTCGCCCAATTGCAGGATCTGATTAATGGTCAGTCGCATACCCTGACCTTGGTGGATGTCGATAGCAATGCGGAGTTACGCAGGGACTTTGGTAGCAAGGTGCCTGTCCTCATCGGTACGCACGGCGAGCTTTGTTACTATGAACTTGATCGCCAATCGCTGCTTGGATATTTAAGCTCAAGCTAAAATCCGTTAGAATGCCGCTTTGGTCGAGGCGCTCAGGCGCCTTTTTTCTATGGTATCCGTTCAGGAGTGGTTGTGAGCGATTTGTCGCATATTCGTAATTTTTCAATTATCGCCCATATCGATCATGGTAAATCCACACTGGCGGACCGCTTCATCCAGATGTGCGGTGGACTCACTGCACGGGAAATGTCCGCGCAAGTCCTGGATTCCATGGATATCGAAAAGGAACGTGGTATCACGATTAAGGCGCAAAGCGTCACCTTGCCCTATACAGCCAAAGATGGCCGCCTTTATCAACTGAATTTGATTGATACCCCCGGTCACGTCGATTTTGCCTATGAAGTGTCACGCTCACTGGCCGCCTGTGAAGGGGCCTTGTTGGTGGTGGACGCCTCGCAAGGGGTGGAGGCGCAGAGTGTGGCAAATTGTTATACCGCGCTTGAGCAAGGGCTGGATGTGTTACCGGTCCTCAATAAAATTGATTTGCCGCAAGCCGACCCCGAGCGTGTGATCCATGAAATCGAAGAGATCATCGGCATTCCAGCCAAGGACGCCAAGGCGGTCAGTGCCAAAACCGGCCTTGGCGTGGATGAATTGCTGGAAGAGGTCATTAAACGCATTCCGCCTCCCAAGGGTGAGATCGATGCGCCGCTGCAAGCGCTGATCATCGATTCGTGGTTTGATAATTATCTGGGCGTGGTGTCACTGGTCCGCGTGGTAAACGGTTCGATGAAGGCCCGGCAAAAGATCACGGTGATGTCGGCAGGCCGGCATCATGTGGTCGACAAGGTCGGCATTTTTACCCCAAAAAAGAAAGAGATGGCCAGTCTCAATGCCGGCGAAGTCGGTTACATGATCGCCGGGATCAAGGAAATTGATGGTGCCCCGGTGGGTGATACCATTACGGCCACGGATCGTCCGGCAGCACAACCACTGCCAGGTTTCAAAGCAGTTAAACCGCAGGTGTTTGCCGGATTGTTCCCCATCGAAGGCGACGACTATGAAGCCCTGCGTGATGCCTTGGGTAAACTGCGTTTGAATGATGCCGCGTTGTTTTACGAGCCGGAAACATCGCAAGCGTTGGGTTTTGGTTTTCGCTGCGGCTTCCTCGGCATGTTGCACATGGAAATTATCCAGGAACGGCTTGAGCGCGAATATCATCTGAATTTAATTACAACGGCACCCACCGTTATCTTTGAGGTGGTCACCAACAAAGGTGAAGTCATCCACATTGATAATCCGGCGAAAATGCCGGAGCCCGGTTTTTTTACGGAAGTACGTGAGCCGATCATCACCGCGCATATCCTCGTGCCGCATGAGTATGTCGGCAACATCATTACCTTGTGCACGGAAAAGCGTGGCGCGCAAAAAAAGCTGCAATACTTGGGGAGTCAGGTTTCCATTACCTACGAATTGCCATTAAATGAAGTGGTGATGGATTTTTATGACCGTTTAAAATCGGTGAGTCGCGGTTATGCCTCGCTGGATTATGAATTCGCACGATTTCAAACCTCCGACCTGGTGAAGCTCGATATTTTGATCAACAACGAAAAGGTCGATGCCTTGTCCTGTGTTATCCATCATTCAGTGTCGCAATCCCGTGGCCGTGACTTGGTGGAGAAAATGAAAGAACTCATTCCACAGCAAATGTTTGAGGTGGCGATCCAGGCGGCCATCGGTGCCAAGGTTATCGCGCGCGCCAACGTCAAGGCCTTACGCAAGAACGTCATCGCCAAGTGTTACGGTGGCGATATTACGCGTAAACGTAAATTGCTGGAGAAACAAAAAGAAGGTAAAAAACGCATGAAACAGATCGGCAAGGTGGAGATTCCACAAGATGCCTTCTTGGCCGTGTTAAATATAAGGAAAGAGAAATGAAGTTTGACAACATCGCAATCATCGCACTGCTTGCATTACTCATCGCCGGTGGTTACTGGTTGCTGGAAGTATTCGTTTTTGCAAAATCACGGGCACAGAAAACCGCGGCAGCTGCTGGTAGTGAAAAAAATACCTCCACGTGGGCGGAAACGGCACAGACGGTTGTGTTTTTTGCCACGGCGGTTTTTTTGGTGCGTACACTGGGTTATGTCAACGGTATTATCAGTGTCGGGATTGTCTGCGTGATTGTTGTGATTGTTGACTTTGTCTTTTTTCAGAAACAGCGTCAAGCAGAAAAGAAAAAACCTTCAACGCTGGTCGAATATGCGCGATTTTTCGCGCCGATTGGCCTGTTGATCGCGGCGGTGTTGAAATTCGGAATACTGCCAACGTTGTTGGTTGTTATCGTCGCGACCGGCCTGTTGTTTGTTCGTGGTCTCATGGGCTATGGAAAAACGGATACAACAAGTACCAAGAACGAATGGATTTCACCCCTCATCCAATTTTCGCAAGTGGCATTTCCGATTTCCCTTACCCTTCTTGCGATTTTGAAGGTTGGAATGGTACCAACTGCAATTGGTGTTGCCATTCTCTCCGGAATGGTGATTTCACTCGACTTGGCCATCTTTGCCAAGAAACGCCGCATTGCCAGCAACAAGGCAGAGTTGCCTGTTCTTGTCGAGTATTCACGGTTATTTCTGCCAATAGCGTTAATTGCTTTGGCGATCATATTGATGGATTTGGCCTTGGTGCTTTTCCTGCTGAGTATTGCCACAGGGCTTGTCTGGCTGGGAGATCATTTTTTTCTGGCAAAAAAAAGGGCGGCACGCCCACAAACTGACGGGCAACCCGCGGCAGTTCCCATTGTGGTGGAATTTTCCCGTTTCTTGTTTCCCGTTGTTGCTGCGGTGTTGATGATTCGCAGTTTTATGGTGGAACCGTTTAAAATTCCATCGGAGTCGATGTTGCCGACGCTGGAAAAAGGCGATTATATATTGGTAAATCGATTTGCTTATGGCTTACGGTTGCCTGTGTTAAATTACAAAATCCTGGAAAACGACAGCCCTAAACGCGGCGATGTTATTGTGTTTCGGTATCCAAAAAACCCCTCGATTGACTATATCAAACGTGTCGTGGGGTTGCCCGGCGATCGAATTCGACATGACGATCACCATTTGTATATCAATGGCGTGCCCATGGAATATGTTCCAATAGGTAATTATTTTAAACAGCTTGAGACGACCCATTTGGTTCAATTGGTTGAAAAACTCGGCAATATCGATCATAGTATACTTACAGATCAAAATACTCCACAATTTGGCTTTCTCCCAGAACATCAGGAAGTAACTGTGCCAGAGCATATGTATTTTGCGATGGGGGATAATCGCGATCATAGCGCTGATAGTCGAGTATGGGGCTTTGTCCCTGATGCGAATCTTAAAGGTCGCGCCTTTTATATTTGGTTCTCATGGGAAGATGATGTTGGTCCAAAGTGGCCACGCATTGGTAAACCAATTAACTAAAACTCTTTAATGCTACTAGTGAGGAAATCTACAATGCGTAGGGTGATACTAACCCGAATCTTGTTTTCCGTTGTCGCTGCTGTATTGATCATTCGCATGTTTATGGTGGCACCGTTTAAAACGCCATCGGAGTCGATGTTGCCGACACTGGAAAAAGGCGACTTTATTCTGGTTAATCGATTTGCCTATGGCTTACGCTTGCCGGTGTTGAATTACAAAATCCTGGAAAACGACAGCCCTAAACGCGGCGATGTCATTGTGTTTCGTTATCCAGAAGATCCATCGATTGACTACATCAAACGTGTCGTGGGGTTGCCCGGCGATCGAATTCGGCATGTCGATAAACAATTGTATATCAATGGCAAGCCCATGGAATATGTTCCACTCGGAAAGTATATTAAACAACCCGACAAGCTCCAATTAGTTGAAAAGCTCGGCAATATCGATCATAGTATACTTCTGCAACCATACTATGCGGGGCAATTTCCCTTTCTCCCGGAAAGTCGGGAAGTGACGGTTCCAGAACACATGTATTTTGCGATGGGAGATAATCGCGATAACAGCAAGGATAGCCGTGTATGGGGTTTTGTCCCGGATGCAAATCTCAAGGGTCGCGCCTTTTATATTTGGTTCTCATGGGATGAGGGAGTGGGTCCAAAGTGGTCACGCTTGGGTTCGTCGATAAAATAATGTTTTTTACTACTCATCATTGAGGAGAGAAATAATGCGCAGTCTGACGCAACAAAAAGGCATGACCGCGATTGGCTGGTTGCTGGTGCTGGTAATGATCATATTTTCTTCGCTGATCATTATTAAAATTGTGCCGATGTATCTCAACGGTTACAAGATTACCAGTGCCCTCAGCTCGTTGAAGGCCGATCCCATGGCGCGGGGTAAACAGCCGCATGAACTCAGGACGTTGTTATTGCGACGCTTGGATATTGACATGCTCACGGACATTAAGGCGCAAGATATTATTGTCACCCGGCAAAAGGATTCCTATTTGGTGCAGATTGATTACCAGCTGAAGCAACAACTGTTTGGCAATATGTACGTCGTGGTGATATTTGATGAATCGGCGGAAGTGCCGTTTTAGTAATGCCGCCGCGTGAATTATTGTATCAACGGTTGGGCTATACATTTTTTGATCCGGCCCATCTTGAGTGTGCCTTAACCCACCGTAGTGCCAATAAGTCTCATAATGAACGACTGGAGTTTCTCGGCGATTCCGTCTTGAATTTTCTCATGAGCGTGGAACTGTATCACCGCTTTCCCGAGGCGGATGAAGGGGATTTAAGCCGGTTGCGTGCGCAACTGGTCAAGGGTGAAACGCTCGGCAAGCTGGCGCTGGAATTAAAGCTCGGTGAATTTCTGCGACTGGGTGAGGGCGAATTAAAAAGTGGTGGCTTCCGCCGGGAGTCGATCCTGGCGGATACCGTCGAGGCCATCATCGGTGCGATTTATCTCGATGCCGGGATTGAAGCAACCAAGGCCTTCATTCTACGCATTTACGCCACGGCACTCGCGCAAACCTGTCTGAGCGATAATCTCAAAGATCCCAAAACGCGTCTGCAAGAGTTGATGCAGGCCCAAGGTTTGAATTTGCCGAATTACGCGGTGATTGAAACGCTGGGACAAGCACATAATCAGATTTTTAAAGTGGCCTGTACGGTGACCGTGCTCACTGAACCGGTTATGGCAAGCGGCAATAGCCGGCGCAAGGCGGAACAAATGGCGGCGGCGCAGGCATTGGAATTAATCAAAGGACAGGCCATCCATGGCAAATGAATTTCGTTGTGGTTATGTCGCACTGATCGGTCGTCCCAACGTGGGTAAATCGACGTTGCTGAATCATTTGATTGGCGCCAAGGTCAGCATTACCGCGCGTAAACCTCAAACCACGCGGCATCGTGTGCTGGGGATCAAAACCCTGGCGAACCATCAGTTCGTCTATGTGGATACCCCGGGTATGCATAAAGGCAATGGGCGTGCCTTGCATCGTTATCTCAATCGTGCCGCGCGCAGCATCCTGCCCGATATGAACGTGATTATATTCGTGGTGGAAGCGATGAAGTGGCTGGAAGAAGATGATTTGGTGCTGTCGACGCTGGCGAATGCGGAGATCACGGCACCGGTCATCTTGGCTATCAATAAGATCGATCGCGTCAAGGATAAAGAAGTCTTGCTGCCTTTTATCGAACAACTGCGTGGCAAATTTCAATTTATCGATATTGTCCCGCTGTCCGCGACCAAGCGATTGCAACTTGATGCGTTGGAACAGGTGATTTTGCGACATCTGCCGGAGTCGCCGCCGTTGTTCCCCGAGGATGCCATGACGGATAAAAGTGCGCGTTTTATTGCAACGGAATTTATCCGCGAGAAGGTCGTGCGAAATCTTTCTGCGGAATTACCGTATGCGTCAACGGTTGAGATTGAAAAATATGATGATACAGAAAAATTACTGCGTATTTACGCGACGATTTGGGTTGAGCGGGACAGTCAAAAGGCCATCGTCATCGGTAAGAACGGTGAGATGCTCAAACGTATAGGCCAACAGGCGCGTGAAGACCTGGAAAAGTTTTTTGACAAAAAGGTCTACCTGGAAACCTGGGTCAAGGTAAAATCCGGTTGGTCCGATGATGAACGGGCATTGCAGCAATTGGGTTACCGGGATGAGCAGTAAGTCGGCCGCGCTGACGGATCAGGCATTTATCTTACATAGCCGACCGTATCGCAATACCAGTTTGTTACTCGAAGTTTTTTCCGCGCAACACGGCCGCTTGAGTTTGCTGGCCAAGGGTGCGCGCACACCCAAGTCACCGCTGTATGCCGTGTTACAACCCTTTCATTCCTTATTTATGTCGTGGGGCGGGCGTGGTGAATTACTGGTGTTATATAAAGCCGAGGCCTTGGCGGTGCCACAGGAATTATCCGGTGAGCAACTCTTTAATGGTTTCTACCTTAATGAATTACTGGTCAGATTACTGCATAAACACGATGCCCACCCCGGCTTGTTTCAATTGTATGCCGAGACCTTGCAGCAACTGACCCGCGACACACCGCACGATGTCACCTTGCGTTATTTTGAGATCCAATTATTGGAAGAACTGGGCTACGGGCTCAATCTTACCCTGGACGTGTCGACGCAGCAGCCGGTGAGTGTGCCGCAGACCTATCACTATCGCGTCGAACAGGGACCGGTGCCTGCCGTAACAACGCAGACCAATTTACTTACCCTGTCTGGCGGTACGCTGTTGGCCCTGGCCAACCGGCAGTTACATGATCTACAACAGCGGCAAGAGGCAAAACGATTGATGCGGGTTGTGCTCGACCATCACCTCGGCAACAAACCGCTTAAAACGCGCGAACTCTATCAGCCGGTGCGATAACACACTACACGGTGGCGGGGGAATACCCTACACTAACAGGTTGAAAAACTCGAAATCGACCGCGTCACGTCATTCCGGCCAACTCCGGGCTTGAACCGGAGGCGAGCCGGAATCCAGTAACACAATCGGTTACTGGCTACCGACTTTAATCGGCTTGAGTAATTTCGCACTGAGTAGTGCATTTCTCAACAAGCTGCTAAGGATATTTGATACGATCTAAATTATGAACAATAAAGAACCTATACTCCTTGGCGTGAATATCGATCACGTGGCCACCCTGCGGCAGGCACGCGGTACGCGTTATCCGGAACCGCTGCAAGCGGCCATCGTCGCGGAGCAAGCCGGCGCGGATTCCATCACCTTGCACTTGCGGGAAGATCGGCGGCATATTCAGGATCGTGATGTGCGCATGCTAATTGACATACTGCAAACCCGCATGAATCTGGAAATGGCGGTGACAAATGAAATGCTCGACTTCGCCTGTCGTCTGCAACCGGCGGATTGTTGTTTGGTTCCGGAGCGACGCGCGGAATTAACAACCGAAGGCGGTTTGGATATCGTTGGGCAATATCAGAAAATTCACGAGGCCTGCGCGCGTCTGGCGGCGGCAAATATTCGCGTGTCATTGTTTGTTGATGCGGATGAAAAACAAATCCAGGCAGCGGCGGCTTGCAAAGCCCCCGTCATCGAAATTCATACCGGACATTATGCCAATGCCGCATCACCCAAGGCGCAACGCGCCGAGCTGACACGGATCATGACGGCGGTGGACTGTGGTGTGCAGTTGGGCTTGCAGGTCAATGCCGGGCATGGTTTGGATTACCACAATGTCGCGGCAATCGCCGCCATTGCGCCGATTCGAGAATTGAACATCGGTCACGCGATCATCTCGCGCGCGATTTTTTCCGGTTTGCATGCGGCAGTTGCGCAAATGAAACACTGCATGCACGCTGCGCGTTTTTCATGATTATCGGCATCGGCACGGATATTGTCCGCATCGCCAGAATGGCGAAGAACCTGTTGCGTTATGGCGAACGCTTTGCCGAACGCATTTTACATCCACACGAGTATGCGGAATTTCAAACCACGGCACGTCAGGCCCATTTTCTGGCCAAACGCTTCGCGGCGAAGGAAGCCGCAGCCAAGGCGATGGGTACCGGGTTTCGTGATGGGGTGCATTTCAAAGACATTTACGTCACGCATAACAGCTATGGTAAACCTGTTTTACAATTCGCCGGGCAGTCCGCGCGGATATTAGCGCAGACCGATGTCGAGGCATGGCATCTGAGTTTATCCGATGAAGACGAATACGCCGTGGCGTTTGTGGTATTAGAGAAAAAATAATCCTTGCGCTTAAATCCAGGTCTTCGTTAACCAATCCGGTCCAATTTTCACTAACTGGCCAATCTCGCGGTTGAGCTCGACATAGTGTTGTGCAATGCGCGTTTCATCCACGGTCTTGATGGCCGCTTCCATGGCCTTGGCGGCAGTGCGCAGGGCAGGGACACCGCAATAAGCGGTAGCGCCGTAAATTTTATGCGCGTGATCCCACATTGCCGTGGTATTACGCTCAGTGATCGCCTGGGCCAGTTTGCCGTTTAATTCGGGAAGTTCTGTAATCAGCATGCCAAACAATTCCTTGGCCAACGGTTCATTGCCAGCGGCTTGTTCTAAGGCTAAGGTGATATCAATACTCTCGTCCATTGAAATGCCCTGCTTATTCCTCTTATCTATGAATAATAATCTGATAGAATGGCATAATGCAAAATGTTTGTGACCACGAGTCTGCATCATGAATTACCCCAGCATTGAAGACTTCGTGGGTAACACCCCGTTGGTGCGCTTACAACGTCTACCCGGTCACACCTCCAATACCTTGTTAGTCAAACTCGAAGGCAATAACCCGGCGGGTTCGGTCAAGGATCGTCCCGCCTTGAGCATGATTGTGCGCGCCGAACAGCGGGGAGAAATAAAACCCGGCGACACGTTGATTGAAGCCACCAGTGGCAATACCGGTATCGCCTTGGCGATGGCCGCGGCGATCAAAGGGTATCGCATGGTGTTGATCATGCCGGAAAACATGAGCGTGGAACGGCGGGCGGTGATGAAGGCCTTTGGTGCGGAGCTGGTGTTGGTCTCCGCCGAGGCCAGCATGGAAGGGGCCCGCGACTTGGCGGAGAAAATGGGCCAACAAGGCAAAGGCAAGGTCTTGGATCAATTCGCCAATCCGGATAATCCCGCGGCGCATTATTACGGCACTGGCCCGGAGATCTGGCGCGACACCCACGGCACGATCAGTCACTTTGTCAGCTCGATGGGAACCACCGGCACCATCATGGGCACGGGACGTTTTCTCAAGGAAAAAAATCCCCAGGTGCAAATCATCGGTGTACATCCTACTGAAGGTGCAAAAATACCGGGCATTCGCCGTTGGCCCAAAGAATACTTGCCGTCGATTTATGATGCGACACTGGTGGATAAAGTCATGGAAGTCACGCAAATTGAAGCAGAAAACATGACACGCCAACTGGCCGCAGTCGAAGGTATCTTTGCCGGTATTTCCTCCGGGGGTGCGATCGCGGCGGCATTGCGATTATCGGCGCAGCTACACAATGCGGTGATTGTCGCCATTGTTTGTGATCGGGGTGATCGCTATTTATCCACGGACGTATTTCCCGCCTAAGGCCGGATCAACCATGACGGTATTTGTCTTTGACATTGAAACGATTCCTGATCTGGATGCGGGACGAAAGCTCTATGAGTTGCAAGGCTTGAGTGATCATGATGTCGCCAGTGTCATGTTTCAAAAACGCCGCCAAGAAACCGGCCAGGAATTTTTACGCCTGCATTTGCAGCGCATCGTGGCGATCTCCGTCGCCTTGCGCAGCCGCGAGAAATTTACGGTCTGGACCTTGGGTGATCTGCATTCAACTGAAAAAGAAATACTCGAACGTTTTTTTGCGGGCATTGACAAATACACCCCAACCTTGGTCTCCTGGAATGGCAAGAGTTTTGATTTACCGGTGCTGCATTATCGCGCCTTGTTGCATGGGGTGACAGCGCAGCGCTATTGGGAAACGGGCGATGAAGACAGCAGTTTTCGTTATAACAATTACCTCAACCGCTATCATTCCCGGCACACGGATCTGATGGATGTGTTGGCGGGTTATGAGGCGCGTGCGGCGGCACCCTTGCATGAAATCGCACAACTGCTCGGTTTTCCGGGCAAGGCCGGGATGGATGGTTCACAAGTCTGGCCTGCGTATGAGGCGGGTGATCTGCAAGCCATTCGAGATTATTGCGAGACCGATGTGATCAACACCTATCTGGTCTATATGCGTTTTGAATTAATGCGTGGCCGCGTTAGCGCACAAGAGTACCAAGATGAGTGCCAAATTGTACGGGACAGCTTGCGTCACGATGGCCGGGCACATTTAGTCGAGTTTCTTAACACATGGGATACCAGTAAACAATGAGTCGTCATAGCGCACTACCCAAAGATCCCGTGATTGCCACTATTCAAGATTTAACCCATGAAGGTTATGGCGTCGCCAAGGTGGAAGGTAAAACTGTTTTTATCGCCGGTGTATTACCGGGGGAGGAAGTGGAATTCCAATACCGCGCGCGCAAACGCAATTACGATGAAGGCAAATTACTGCGTATCATTCAGACCTCGGCGGATCGCATCGAACCACGCTGCCCGCATTTTGCGGTGTGTGGCGGTTGTAATCTGCAACATTTGTCGCCTGAGAAACAGTTGGAATTTAAACAGAAGATGATGCTGGATAATTTAACCCGCCTGGGGCATGTGACACCGCTTTCGGTGGCGGCACCGGTGAGCGGCTCACCCTGGGGTTATCGGCGCAAGGCCCGTCTGGGGGTGAAGTATGTCAGCAAGAAAGAAAAAATGCTGATAGGCTTTCGTGAACGAGACAGCCATTTCCTCGCCGATCTGTCGCGTTGTGAGATATTGGCGCCCGAGGTCGGGCTGCAACTCACCACACTATCAACCTTGCTGCGTTCCTTGTCGTGTTATCAACAGATCCCGCAAGTGGAAGTCGCGGTGGGTGATAACGCCACTGCGCTGGTGATACGGCATATGCAGCCGCTGACCGAACAAGACACGACACGCTTAACAGAGTTTGCCCAACAACACGGCTATCATATTTATCTCCAACCCAAGGGTCTCTCCAGTATCGCGCCGTTATGGCCGAAGGATAGCACCTTGAGTTATCGTGTTGACAACAATTCAATCGAGCTGATCTTTGCGCCGACCGATTTTGTGCAGGTAAATCGTTTCGTGAATCTGGCGATGATCGATAAGGTCGTGACGGCACTGAGTTTGGACAGTGCGGCTCAGGTGCTGGAGTTGTTTAGCGGCCTGGGTAATTTCACTTTACCGATCGCCAAACGGGCGGGACGTGTGGTGGCCGTTGAGGGTGAACGGAGTTTGGTGCAGCGCGCACAGGATAATGCAACCCACAATCAAATTACTAACGTGCAACATTACGTGAGTGATTTAACCAAGGACGTGAGTATCTTTCCCTGGTTCAACGAAAAATATGATCGCATCTTTCTGGACCCACCCCGCAGTGGCGCGGCAGAATTAATGCCGCTGCTGGGGGCAAAAAAATCCGAACGCATCGTCTATGTGTCCTGCAATTCCGCCACCTTGGCGCGCGACGCGGATATCCTGGTGAATCAATTTCACTACCAGCTCAGCGAAGTGGCGGCGTTGGACATGTTCCCGCATACCGCGCATGTTGAGGTGTTGGCGGTGTTTGATCGGGGATAACAATGGCGATTGAGATTGAACGAAAATTTCTGCTGGCCAATGATGCCTGGCGCACGGTTGCCGACAAAGGGACACGGATGGTGCAAGGTTATCTGCTGGGCGCAAAACAGGCGTCGGTACGAATTCGGGTTGAGGGTGACAGGGCGCTGTTGAATATTAAAAGCGCCACCATTGGCACCCGGCGGCAAGAATACGAATACGCCATTCCCTTGGTGGATGCGCAAGAGATGTTAACGACCTTATGTGAACAACCCTTGATCGATAAGATCCGCTATAACATCTATGAGCCGGGCCAACATTGGGAAATCGATGTCTTTGCCGGTGACAATGCGGGTTTGATCGTGGCGGAGATTGAACTACAGGACGAACAACAAACCGTTAGTTTACCCGCGTGGATTGGTGAAGAGGTCTCGCACGACCCACGTTATTATAATGTCAATTTGGTCAAACATCCGTATTCCGTATGGCAGCACCCCTAAGCGATTATCGCATCACCGTTGACGTGGCCACGCAAACCTTGCAAGTGGAACGGCGTGGTGACATCGTTTTTTCCACGCCAATTGCCACGGCCAGCAACGGTGTCGGTGAACACAATGGCAGCGAATGTACCCCCCGTGGTTGGCATGTGATCCGCGCCAAGATCGGTGGCGGGTGTGTGGCGAATACCGTATTTCGTGGACGTCGCGCCACCGGTGAGATTTATACACCGGCATTACGGCAACAGTTGCCGGAACGCGATTGGATCTTGACGCGCATCTTGTGGCTGAGCGGGCTCGAACCGGGTTTTAATCGCCTGCATAAGGTCGATACCCTGCGACGCTATATCTATATACATGGCTGTCCCGATGAAGATGTCATGGGTGTCCCGAGTTCGCACGGTTGTATCAAAATGCACAATGCGGAATTGATCGCCCTGTTTGATTTAGTCCCCGTTGGTACCCGCGTGCTTATTACCGGATAACCATGCACTTGGGCCCCATCATGCTCGACATTGCCGGCCACGAACTCACCCAAGAGGATCGTGATGTTTTACTGCATCCGCTGGTCGGTGGAGTGATTTTGTTTACACGGAATTTTAGTGACGTGGCGCAACTCACGCAACTGGTCAGTGCGATTCATGCGATCCGCGATCCCCATTTACTGATTGCGGTGGACCATGAAGGAGGTCGGGTACAACGCTTTCGCGATGGCTTCAGTCGCCTCCCAGCCGCAGGCCGGATTGGTGAGGTATTTGCGACGAATCCCGATAAGGCGCGGCAACTGGCCGAAGAAGTGGGTTGGTTGATGGCGACGGAGTTGCGCTGCATCGGCATCGATTTTAGTTTTGCGCCGGTATTGGATTTGAATTACGGTGTCAGTGAGGTGATCGGCGATCGTGCGTTTCACCGCGATCCGGCCACGGTTTTTGAACTGGCCTATGCCTACATGAAAGGCATGCAGGCCGCCGGCATGGCGGCCACCGGCAAACATTTTC
>Ga0315281_10007003_pt1 | contig 15943 bp, 9 predicted proteins | sample YL17G07_0_MG_FD_204540 | JGI IMG/M metagenome (GOLD analysis project Ga0315281, IMG submission 204540) | Sediment microbial communities from Yellowstone Lake, YNP, Wyoming, USA - YL17G07_0 | ecosystem: Environmental > Aquatic > Freshwater > Lake > Sediment | place: USA: Wyoming | collected... | reverse complement strand
ACACAGTCTCCTTGTCCGCCCGTCCAGCCTTGTATCGACGATAACGGGCGGGTAAACCCGCCCCTACGAAAGTCAAAAAGTAGATTGCGACACAGTCTCCAAGGGGAGAGGAAAAGTTGTAAGAAATAAGGAGAAGGTATGACTTTAAAGAATTTAACCAGAGTATTTTTAGTGGGCGCAAGCCTTCTCGGTGCAGGAATTCTGCCGCAGTTGGGGGCCGCCACCTTTACCCTGGCTGATCCAGGCTCCGAAAGCATTATCGATTACGGGAAATACGGTTCTTTTGAAGGTGTTGGCACAGCCGCCTACAAATACCAGATAACTAATTCGTCGGGGCTTAAAAACGCGGCCGGCGAAGGCATTTTTCCCAACACGACGAGCGTTTTGCGTGACCCGGAATATAAGAAGCTCAAAGCTGCCGGAAAATTGAACGGCAGCCATTGGGACTTTGTAGATTCCGACGACTACGGAGCTAATTTTTTCAAGTGGGCCACTGCGGCAGAAGATCCCGGCGCCAGGCAATACTACGCGGCGCTGGCCCTGGAAAAAACAGGCAATCTGCAGCAGGCGATAAAGGCGTATTATTCGGTAGTCGTGAATTTTCCCAGGGCGGCAGGTGTGACATACTGGGGCACGCCCTGGTATATCGGCCCCGTTGCCGTCGATAAGATACGCTATATTACCCGCGAACACCCTGAGCTCCGCGTGCGGCTCCTCGATGCTTCAGTCCGGGTACTGAATAGTTTTGATACGGATATCAAGAACGATGTATTCATAGTCAATCCCGGGAAACTGGTGGCGACCAACGGCAAGAAGTTCGCCGAGCCGAAAACGGATGTCCGTTCGATTCCGGTCATCAAGACTGTCGGCGAGGGGAAGGTGAAGCTTGTCCGGTACGCCAACAAACACTGGCAGCTCATCGTGGAAGGCAAACCGTACGTCGTCCGCGCCGTCGCCTACTCGCCCAATAAAGTGGGTTGTAGCCCGGACCGGGGAACGCTGAACGCATCGCGCGACTGGATGTTCGCCGACTATAACAAGAACGGCAAGATCGACGGCCCCTACGAAGCGTGGGTAGACAGAAACCGCAATAACCGGCAGGATTCGGGTGAAAAGCCAATCGGCGATTTCCGGCTGATGAAGGATATGGGCGTGAACACGCTGCGCCTTTACCATTTCAGGGACTTTAACAAAAAGCTCCTCAGTGACGGTTATGCAACGTTCGGTTTCCGGTACATGATGGGCAACCTTCTCGGCATGTATGCGACGGATTCAAAAGCCGACTGGTTCAAGGGGACGGACTACACCGATCCCGAACAGCAGAAAAACATGCTCGAGAGCGTGCGGCAGATGGTTGAGGAATACAAGAACGAACCCTACATCCTGATGTGGGTGCTTGGCAACGAAAACAATTACGCCGAGCCGGGCCAGCCGGGTGTCGGTTCGGGTAACGGTTGCCGCGCGAAACTTCAGCCGGAGGCATACTACAAATTCGTCAACGAAGCGGCAAAACTTGTCAAATCGCTTGATCCGCAGAAACGGCCGGTTGCCGTCTGCAATGGGGATATTCTCTATCTTGATATCTGCGCGGCCAATGCGCCTGAAATCGACATCTTTGGCGCCAATGCCTACCGGGGCGAGCAGGGGTTTGGCTCTCTCTGGCAGGATGTCTCGGATATTTTCGACCGGCCCGTCGTGGTGACGGAGTACGGGTGTTCGGCGTATCATCCGAGTTGGGACCAGAAACGGGCGGAAGAAGGCCAATCCCGCTACCTGCGGGGTAACTGGCTCGACATAGAAAATAATCTTTGCGGTTCGGGCGCCGGCACCGCGCTCGGCGGCGTTCTTTTCGAATGGACGGACGAGTGGTGGAAAGCTAATTCCGACCTGCCGCTGAAGGTCCAGCAGCAGAAAAAGGAATGGTATGCCGCCCGCAGCGCCCAATACAAGGATTTGCAACCCGATAAACAGGATCCCGTGCCGCAGTTCGGCGCGCCGTTCCTTGACGGATGGAGCTACGAAGAGTGGCTGGGGATTACCAGCCAGGGCGATGGAAAGAACAGCCCGTTCCTCCGGCAGCTGCGTCCCGCGTATTTTATGTACAAGGAACTCTGGAAATAATATTCCGCACAGCGCTGGTGAAGTCGATCTCAACAGAGAATTTCTTCTCAAGCTTGCCCGGATGCGTATGCCCTTCGGTAAGTATGCAGGCCGGCTGCTCATGGATTTGCCGGAAGGGTACGTTGCCTGGCTGGCAAAAAAGGGGTTTCCCGGGGGGGAGATGGGGCAGATGCTTGCCGTTCTCCACGAAATCAAGATCAACGGCCTGGAATACCTCTTCAAACCGCTACGCACATAACCTGCCGCCTAGCGTGGTGTCGCTAAATAACTTTACATTTGAAAATGATGTCATTTCGACGAGCAATGTGAGGAGAAATCTTTAAACATTCGACAAGCCAGATTTCTCCCTTCGGTCGAAATGGTAAAATGTAAATATCTGTTGGAGACACCACACTAGTGGTCTGTTAAGTAAAATTTCAATGGAAGTCGTAGGGCGCGTTCCCCGAACGCGCCGTTTTATGCCGTCAAACGGACGGACTGTTCGGGGAACAGTCCCTACAAAAAACTAACAAAAATTAACTTGACAATGTACTAGCATAAATAATGACGGTGCCATGCCCATAAAAGAACATACAATATCATTCAGCCTGATCATTCATGTCGTCAAAAAGCTTATTCTGATGAATGTTCTGTTCCTGGTGCTGATGTCGTTGTTCCGGGTCGGTTTCTTTTTTTATTTTGCCGACGTCTCCGGCTTTAAAGGGCTCTATGGCTATCTGCTTCAAGCCTTCATACTCGGCGCGCGGTTCGATCTTTCGGCTGTCGCTTATATCAATATACCGGTTACTTTAAGTTTGCTGACAGTCTGGGCGTTCGCCCGGGAAAGTATTTTTGCGCGGTGGGTTAAAATACTCGCCTATTACTACACTCTGATGTACATTGTGGCGTTTGCCATCCTCGTCGTAGATTTCGGTTTTTATTCTTATTTTAAGAGCCATATCAATGTTTTGATCTACGGTTTTTTTGAAGACGATACGCTGGCGCTTGTCACCACCATCGCGCAAAACCACCGGTTTCCTCCTGCCCTCGCCGCTGTTATCGGCCTCGTGCTGCTGATATGCGCGATCTCTTTCCGGACGGGCGGTTATCTGTTGCGCCATGAGCGGCCGGCGTCCCGCCTGTTCCCGGGCTGGACAAAAGCGGCGTTCATTTTCTTGCTCGTCACCATGAACGCCCTTGCCGCGCGCGGATCGCTGCGCATGTTCCCCTTAAGCCCCATTTACGCCGAGATATCGCCGAATGCCTTTATCAATAAGCTCAGCCTCAACGGTATCTTTGCGCTCGGGGAGACGATCAAGGCGCGCGGTGAAAACAAGAAGGGTGATTTTAACCTCCGGCAACGGTTCGGGTATGACGGCCATATCGTTCAGGCATTCGCGGATTTTACCGGCGTGCCGATGGAACGGTTGAACAGGAACGACCTGCTGGCGAACCTTGCGCGGCGGACGCCCGCGAACGCCCTGCTTGAAACAATGAAGCCGAACGTTGTCGTTATCGTCATGGAAAGCTTTGGGGCGAACCTGCTGCGCTATGATGCGCCGGAGTTCGACCTGATGGGCGATCTCCGGCGGCATTTTGCGTCCGACTACGTGTTTCCAAATTTCCTTCCGGCCGGCCTCATCACCATCCATGCGCTTGAGTCCATCATACTGAACGTTCCCCAGCGCCCCTATAACCTTTCGGTAACGCAGTCGAAATACGCCTTTGTGCCGTTCCCCACGCGGGCGACGCTGCCGTTCAAACACGCGGGTTATCGGACGGCCTTTCTCTACGGCGGGAGCTTGGGCTGGCGGCAACTGGCTTCATTTTTGCCAGTCCAGGGGTTCGACGAGGTGCTGGGCGAGGGATACATGGCGAAAACTGCCGAAAAGAACGAGTGGGGTGTGTATGACGAGTACCTTTTTGACGCGCTTTACCGTAATCTCTCGGAGGAACGGGATAAGCCGAAATTCATCCTTGTCATGACGACAGGGAACCATCCGCCGTATTCGGTTCCGGCGTCATATAAGCCGCGCGGCATGCGCATACCGGACAGCCTTGCCAGCGTGATGACGAACGACCGGGCGCTGGCCATGAAACGCTTTACCACGTACCAATATGCCAACCAGAAGCTGGGGGAATTCATTACGAAAGTGAAGAATTCGCCGCTGGGACAGAATACCATCATTGCCGTTACCGGCGATCATAATTTCTGGGATGTCTTCAATTACGGTTCAGGGGATCTCTTCTACCGCTATGCCGTGCCGTTCTACCTGTATGTACCGGATGGGCTGAAGCCGAAATCGATTGATACCGGTGTTTTCGCCAGTCATATCGACATAATGCCGACCTTGTACCACCTCTCGCTTTCCGATCAGGAATATACGGCCATGGGCCGCGACCTCCTGGAACCCGGGACAGAGCGCGCGGGTCTAAATTCCGAGGGACTGACCGTATCGCGACATGGCGCGGTATATCACCGCTTTGACAGCGGACGTGACGAATATTACCGCTGGGATGGGACAAACGGCCGCCGTCTTGCGGCAACACCGGCGGACAGCGATCTCGGGCGGCTTGCACGATATTACAAGGCGGCCGCGGTCGTCGCCGAATACATCATAAAGAACGCCGGATCGGCTACCGCAGGGAATACCCGGATAAGATAGCTGCATTTCCCGCCGCATAAGACATAATTCCCCATGAAACAGGATACCAGGATAAACATATCAATCCGCGCACTTGTTGAATTGTTCCGTTCGGGCGATATAGCGGCGGGGAGGCCGGGAGTTCGCGGCGCCGACGGCATCAGGTGCCACCAGATCATCCAGCGGCGCAACGAAGCCCATTGCCCGCCCGGCGCTACGTATCTGTCCGAGGTCCCGCTTTCATGCAGCTTCGAGCGGGGCGGTATTACCCTTGCAATCGGCGGGCGTGCCGACGGGGTTATCATTAACGGCGCGCAAACCGTCATCGAGGAGATAAAGACGGTTCTGTGCGATCCGGCCGCGATCGAGGCTGACAAATCGAACCCTCTGCACTGGGCGCAAGTCAAATGTTACGCAGCGATTTATGCGTCGCGGCATGGCCTCGGCGCCGTTACCGTGCAGTTGACCTATTTTCAGGTTGGGACGCACCTGACGGCATCGACGCGGCAGACATTTACGGACGGCGAACTGCAAATTTTTTTCAATGACCTGGTCGACCGGTATCTGTCACGGGCGCGGACGCTTATGGACTGGGCGCGCCTGCGTGATGCTGCTATCGGGGAACTGTCTTTTCCGTTCGCGGCGTACCGGGAAGGACAGATGGAGCTGGTTAAGGCGTTCGCGCGTACGATCCGGGAGGGAGGCAAACTCTTCGCTCAGGCGCCGACCGGTATCGGCAAAACCATGGCCGTGCTTTTCCCGGCGGTCAAGGCGCTGGCGGACGGATCGCTGTCAAAGCTGTTTTATCTGACGGCCAAGACATCGACACGCGGTATCGCGGAGGACGCGATAGAACGTCTCCGGCAGTCCGGCCTGCGCCTGAAAACCGTAACGTTGACTGCCAGGGAAAAGATATGTTTCCGGCCGGGCGCGGAATGCGATCCGGAAACCTGCGAGAACGCCCGGGGCTATTACGACCGCCTGCATCCGGCGCTCAGCGATATCCTCATCCTCGATGCCTTCACCCGGCCCGTTATCGAAGATTATGCCCGGCGCCACCGGTTGTGCCCGTTCGAGTTTTCGCTGGATTTGTCGCTCGTGGCCGATTGCGTTATCTGTGATTACAATTATGCTTTTGATCCCCGGGTATACCTGCGCCGTTTTTTTGACGAAGAGGAGCGGGACGATTGCGGCCATTATGCCTTCCTGATCGACGAGGCGCACAATCTTGTCGACCGGGCGCGGGAAATGTTCTCGGCTGAGCTGAATAAATGCCAGGTGCTCGAGCTCAGGCGGCTTCTGGCAAAAACATGCGGCGGAAGGAAAAAACTCCCGCCCGAAATAAAAAAACTGGATGGGGACCTCGGGCGTATAAATACGTTCATGCTCGGCGCCCGCAAGGCCTGCGAGGAAGCGGCCCTGGAAGGGCGGGGCGCGGGGGTTTGCATTGACAAGGAAGCGCCGGACGATATTTGTCCGCTGCTCCGGGGCCTGGCGGGGACCGCGGAGGAACTGCTGCGGCGCGAAGAACCGTATCCGTTCCGGGACGCGTTGCTCGAGTTTTATTTCGCGGCGCGCGGTTTTTTGCGCACCGCCGACTATTTCGACGAACGCTATGTTACGTATTTCGAGAAGCGGGCCAACGACGTCAGGGTACGGCTCTTCTGCCTGGATCCGTCCCGGCTCCTGCGGGCCGCTCTGGAGCGGGCGCGGACGGCCGTTTTTTTCTCCGCCACGCTCAGCCCGCTGGACTATTTCGCCGGCGTTCTGGGCGGCGAGGGGGATTCGGCGCAACTCAGGCTCCCGTCGCCGTTCCCCCGGGAAAACCTCTGTCTTTTGGTCGATGACAGTATTTCCACCAAGTACCGGATGCGGGAGTTCACCTATGGCCATGTCGCCCGGTCGATAACGGCTGTCGTCGGAGCGCGGAAAGGCAATTATCTCGTATTTTTTCCTTCGTACCAGTACCTGCGCGCGGTGTACGCGTGTTTTACGGCTGATAATCCGGCGGTGCGCACGACTGTCCAGAGGGAAGGGATGTCCGAGAGAGAACGGCTGCAGTTCCTCGAACAGTTTTCGGACTCTTCTCCCGAGACGCTGGCCGGTTTTGCCGTAATGGGCGGCGTTTTCGGCGAGGGTGTCGATCTGGTCGGCGAGCGGCTTTCGGGAGCGATCATTGTAGGTGTCGGCCTGCCGCAGATAGGGCTGGAGCGGGACATCATCAGGACTTATTTTAACGAGGTGAACGAGCGTGGTTTCGAATACGCCTATGTGTATCCCGGGATGAACAAAGTGCTCCAGGCAGCCGGACGGCTGATCCGCACGGAAACAGACCGGGGCGTCGTTCTGCTGATCGATGAACGGTTTTCAAGTTCGTTGTACCAGGGCTTGTACCCGCCCGAATGGCATCCCGTCCTGCGGGTGCGCGGCCCGAAACAAACCGAAACCGCCGTACGCCAATTCTGGGGCATCGCCGCCCCCCTTTCGGAAAGAATTTGACGGACATCGGGTGTGACTTTTGTTCGTAGGTAGGGGCGGATTTTCCGCCCGAAACCAACTTGTATTTTAAGTAAGAAATAGGTACAATTTGGCATGGTATATACTCTGATCTATGAGGTTTTCCAATAATGAATGGAGTAAAAAAGAAGGCAATCCCTCATCATCCTTTAGTCGAAGTTTTTGGTTTCCCCGCAGATAATATGTCCGAATATGCCGGAAGGTATCGTAAAAGCAAGCTTTGCCCGTTTAATAATAAAGTACCAAATTGCACAAAAGACAAGGCCAACAAGCCGCTTGGGACTTGCAGTATTTATGATCAAAATGAAATCGCGATCACTTGTCCGATCCGATTTAGACAAGAGTGGATCATTGCAGAAGATGCCGCGGCTTTCTTTTTTCCCAAAGGAACAACATGGACATCTTTGACTGAAGTGCGGTTGAAGGACAAAACCGGGAAATCTGCCGGAAATATTGATATAGTTTTAGTATCTTATAATGAAGAGGGGAGTCTAACCGATTTCGGGGCTTTAGAAGTTCAGGCGGTATATATTTCAGGGAATGTGCGTAAGCCCTTCGAGTTCTATATGAAGAATCCCGCTCAGAACCATAAAATGGATTGGAGAGGTCAGACAAATTACCCAAATCCGGATTATTTATCATCTTCTCGAAAAAGATTGGCTCCGCAACTGATATTTAAAGGTGGGATATTAAATACCTGGAAAAGAAAGTCAGCGGTCGCATTGAATAGGGGTTTCTACGATACGCTTCCCAAATTGAAGGAAGTAAAGCCGGAGAATGCAGAAATGGCGTGGATGGTTTATGATCTGTTGCTTGACAATGACCAAAACCGTTATTTCCTTAGCAAATATAAAACAGTATATACAAAATTTGATACAGCCTTAGATCAGATCATACGCTCAGAAGCAGGCGAAGAGAAAGATTTTATCGAAGAGTTACAGGAAAAGCTGGATGAAAAACTGGAAACTAATAACCCGCCGGACACGGCAACAATAGACAATCTTTTTTAGATAACCATGCAACTTTCATTCTTTGATGAATTTTCACTTAACAGAATCGTGAATGTGGCGTCAGTGCCTCATCGTAGTCCATTCCGTTATCCGGGAGGCAAAACGTGGCTTGTTCCGCATGTTAGGAAATGGATTGCAAGTTTGCATCGGAAACCACGTGAATTTATCGAACCATTTGCCGGTGGAGGAATTATCAGTTTAACGGTTGCTTTCGAGGGGTTAGCAGACCGTGTTACCATGGTTGAATTAGATAACCAGGTGGCTGCTGTATGGAAGGCGGTATTGGGCAGGGAGAATAGATGGCTAGCAAGCAAGATACTCGATTTTGATCTTACCATGGATAATGTACAAAAAGAACTCTCAAGGACAAAAATAAGTATGAGAAAAAAAGCATTTATCACTATCCTGAGAAACAGGATCAACCATGGCGGTATCCTGGCCCCCGGCAGCGGATTCATCAAGAATGGCGAGAACGGCAAAGGTATAAAGTCGCGGTGGTATCCCGCAACGCTTAATAAAAGAATAACAGATATTGACCAGATAAAAGAAAAAATAACATTTATTGAGGGCGATGCCCTTCCAATCTTGCAAAAAAATGCAGAGAAAGCAAATGCCGTATTTTTTATCGACCCTCCTTATACGGCTGCTGGAAAAAAAGCGGGGACAAGACTGTATTCTGTCAATGAGTTGGACCACGAAGAATTGTTTAGAATAACGGAAACACTATCGGGCGATTTCTTAATGACCTATGATAATGCCGATGGAGTTCGAAAACTTGCAGAGCGGCACGGGTTTGACACAGAAATTGTGCCGATGAAGAATACCCACAATGCAAAGATGACGGAACTTCTCATCGGACGAAATCTCGAATGGGTTAGAACATGCAGAGAGGATTGTCATGTCAGTCTATCACAACAACAATAATGGGGACAATTTTCTGATTGACAGTTAGGGGATGAGATGAACGCCGAAGGGGAATATAGTTCCCTTCGGGGAACATTCTGGCGATGTTACCGCTTGAGCCAGGATAATCCCGAACGAAGCGATGGTGTAAATCCGCTTCGGGCGCGACCAAAGGGGGGAAGCTAACGAAAAGGATACGCACGTGAATTGGGGCGAACCTTATTTTTTATTGAAAACCATCGCTGTCTGAAATAGGCAGGGTGGTTTTATTTGTTGAGGTTGAATAAATGCAGTTAAAACTCGAGCAACTTGAATATCAGCAACAGGCAATAAATGCCGTTCTCGGTATATTCAAAGGCCAGGATCGAAACACATTCGACAATTCCTGTTTTGAAGGAATTCGTGCGAATATTCTGACTCTTACGGCGACTGAACTTGAAGCCAACATTAAGGATGTCATTCAGTCAAACGGCATCAAAGAAGAGACTGCCAAACTATCCGCTGACCGCGAACTCTGCATTGAGATGGAAACGGGAACCGGTAAAACTCTCGTCTATATTAAGTCTATTTTTGAGCTGCACCGGCACTATGGCTACACCAAATTCATCATCCTTGTTCCTTCCGTCGCCATTAAAGAAGGCGTGCTGACCACGCTCGAAACCTTTGAAAAGCAACTCGAAGACATTTACAACATCAAACCAACCTATTTTGAGTATGACGGCAAGCGGCTTTCCAAAGTTACCAATTTTGTCGAAGAACAGAACCTGCAAATTATGATCATGACCCTGCAATCGTTTAATTCCGAAGACAGGATATTGAATCAGGCGCAGCGCGAAGACCTTTTCTCCAATATCCCGTATATTAAAGCCATAGGGAAAACGAACCCTGTCATTATTATGGATGAACCCCAGGAGGGCATGGACACCGATAATTCCATTGCCCGCTTGAAAACATTGAATCCGCTTTTTAAAATCCGTTATTCCGCTACTCACAAACTGACAAAAAACCTGATTTTCAGACTCACGCCTTTCGATAGTTACCAGCGGGGATTGGTCAAGAAAATCGAAGTCCTGACCGTCACGGAAAAAAATGACGAGGCGTCGCTGAAAATAGAGCTTGATGCCGTTGACGTCGGCAACGGCGAACCGAGAGCAATACTGAAACTATGGCATTCCACGGCAAGCGGGTTCAAATTCAAGTCCACAAAAAAGCTGTCGGTCAATACGCGGCTGGACGACATTACCGGCAATGTGATATACAAAGATTATATCATTGAACAAATCGCCAAGCCGATACGGGAAAAAGCCTTTGTCAAATTTAAAAATGGGGCGATCATTTATCTCGGTGAGCAGTCCAAGGATTATACTTCGATATTCGGCGAACAGCTTTATTGGCTCATTGATACGCACTTCGTAAAGAAAGAAAAACTGAACGCGCAGGGCATCAAATGCCTTTCGCTTATTTTTATCGACAAGGTGGATAACTACATCCAGCCGGAAGGTATCATCAAAAAAACATTTATTGAACAATACACGAGGGTGCATGAAGCAAAATTCAAAAAGAAACCCACACCCGAACATATCAATGCCATTCAAGGGTATTACTTTGCTAAAACGGGGAAAGGCGATTTTACCGACAATGCCCGTTCGATGGAAAATAACAAGGGGCTTTTCGACCTTATTCTTAGAGACAAGGAAAAACTTCTTTCGATGGATAATCCGGTGGAATTCATTTTCTCCCATTCCGCGCTGGGTGTGGGCTGGGATAATCCGAATGTTTTCAACATAGCCACGCTTAACCAGAGCTACAGCGAAATAAAGAAACGGCAGGAAATCGGGCGCGGGCTTCGTATCTGCGTCAATCAGGACGGAACGCGGGTGTATGACCGGCCCACGGTTAAGGAAGGCGAGGAGATCAACCTTCTCACCGTGATCCCGAACGAAACCTACGAGACCTTTGTTTCTCAATACCAGTCCGAGATCATGGAAGTATACGGCGATGCATTAGCGGGCGCGGAAACACGAAATACGCACAAGGGCGCAAGGATCAGCGAAAAGAAGATCAAACGAAATGATGCTCATTTCAACAGCCCGTCATTCAAAGAATTCTGGAAACGGCTTTCCCGTAAAACACAATATCTTGTCGCCTTCGATGAACAGAAACTGATTGACGACTCAATAAAGTCGCTCAATAACATCACTCTTTCTTCGCATCTTGCTGAAGCAAGTTTGAACCGGATTGCCGGCATATCTGAAGCTGAAGTCAGGACACATCATCTTGGAACTGAAACAAAGACACTTTCAGCATCGTCTTACTCTGCGCTCGACCTTATTGAAGAACTCAGCGAAAACAGCGCGCTTGCCTACCCCACGGTATTCAAAATCGTAATGGGTTTGACCAATCACAAGGAAATTATCAAGAATCCCCCGCGTTTTGTTCAAGAGGCAGCCGCCCGGCTCCGGGAAATCGAACTTACGGAAATGCTTCGGGCATTGGAATATCGCACAAATGGAGAAGCTTTTGACCTGACCGCCTTTGAACAGTTCATTGTCCGCAATACCGACCGGATCGAGCCGACCCCGCATCGCGGCGTGTACGACCATATCGTCTATGAAAGTGAATTTGAAAAAGAGTTCGCTCAATCCGCCGACACCGACGCGGAGGTAGTCTGCTTCCTCAAACTGCCGTCGTTTTACACCATACAAACGCCCGTCGGCCCCTATAACCCGGACTTTGGCCTTGTGCTCAAGAAAAAGCGTATCCGCGAAGAAGGCGGAAGCGATTATTTCTTCGTGATAGAAACCAAGGGCACGAACGACATAGAAGACCGAAAGTCTTTAACCAGGGATGAAGCGTACAAAATTAGATGTGCTATGAAGCATTTCGAAGCCCTCGGCATTGAAACGAAAATCGATTATATCGCGCCCGTCAAAGAATACTCGACTTTCAAAACTAAAGCCGAGGCGATAACTCATGGATAATTCAGAAATGAAGGATATATTCGAGTCTGAGAATACCGAATTTAAGGAAGCAAACCATGAACTTCCTGTCAGTATTTATAAGACTATCACTGCCTTTGCCAATACAAAAGGCGGAATGATCGTATTAGGCATAAAACAAGACGGCAAAAAGTTTGTTGTCCAGGGTGTAGACAATCCTCAAAAACTCATAGATGATTTAGTCTCGACGGCCTGCCAAAAATATAACTTCTGCCCGGTTATTAAACCAGCAATTGAAAAACTCAATAGTAAACACATTGTAAAAATACAGGTTGAAGAAGCGCTGCGCTATGAAAAACCTATCTACATCAAAGACGCAGGCCCGTTAAAGGGCGGATTTAAGCGGGTTGGTTCTTCAGATATTCAGCTAACTGACAAAGACCTGCATCGTTTCTACCAGGAACGCCAACATTCTCCCGACGCATTGGTGCTCAAAGATAGCTCCATCAAAGATATCGACACCAAAACGGTCTCTATTTTTAAAGAAATACGCAAAGGCCAAAAACCCGGCTCAATGGAATCACGGGCAAAAGTTGCCGATGTCCTTAAGGCTTACAATCTTGTTTCAAAAGACGGTAAACATATCACTGCAGCCGGTATTCTCTTGTTCGGTACCACCACAGCGGTAAGAAAATATTTCCCGCATTTCAGGTTAGACATTATCCGCATAAAAGGCACGGAATGGGGAAAGGACAAAAACCCGTTCCTGTCAAATGATCTGATCGGCAATCTAATCCAACTGCGTAACCAGGCGCTTGATATCACCGGACGGCTGTATCTTACTCCGTTTAAGCTGGGAAAAAACCTTGCAAGAATTGACGACGATCCCTTTAAGCGGGCATTGCGTGAGGCCCTTGGCAATTTGCTCATGCATCAGAATTATTTCCATACTTCGCCCTCGCAAATTAGAATCTACAACGACCGCATAGAGTTTTACAATCCAGGTTATTCGCTTAAAGATCCCAGGGATTACATGATTCCGGGCTCTGAACTTCGCAACACGCTCATAGCGCCGGTCTTTTACGACATGGGTTGGGCGGAATCAAAGGGTACAGGATTTAAAACAAGTATCTTATCTCTCCCTGATAATCATTATCCGTCCGCTCACTGGAACAACAATGAGAGAAACGACACCTTTACCATTGTCTTTCCGCACCCCAAAGAAGAAGTAGATACCACACAAGTCAGTGCACAAGTCAGTGCACAAGTCAGTGCACAAGTCAATCCCCTGCTCCTGGAATCCCCCGGCTCTGCCGGGGGAGGAATGATTGATGAAGTCGCGGGAGGTCGCGTTATTGAAGGAGCCTCCGGCTCCTGCCGGAGGAGCTCCACTCATCCGTATGGTTTTGAGCTTAGAGACAAAATTGCAGCATTACTGGTATTCTGTAAAGGCCCCAGAACTCAAAAAGAGATGCTTGATTTCTTCGGCGCAAAGCATAGAGGCTACTTCGCTAAGGTGGTATTAAAGGATTTATTGAAAAATAACTTCCTTAAACGAACCATCCCCAACAAACCAAACAGCCGGTTTCAAAAGTACATATCAGCAGATAAAACAAAGTGAAACTTAAATTCTGATACGCAAGGATTTGCATTATGGACAACCTTGAAAAGATGTTGTTGCAAACGCCCGACCTCAACCGTGAGCGCCTTAACGCTCTTAAAAAGCTTTTCCCCGATCTTTTTACCGCTGAAGGGAAACTGAATCCCGATGAGCTCAAGAAAATCATCGACCCCGAAACGGTTATGGAAACCGAACGGTTTGAATTCAAGTGGTACGGCAAAAGCGAAGCCAAGCGCACAGCCTTCACCCCCAGCCGCGCCGCGCTGGTGTACGATAAAGACAGAAGCGTAAATCCCGATGCTGCTGACGGGAACATGATTATCGAAGGGGAAAACCTTGAGGTAATGAAGTGCTTGCTATCGGCCTACCGTGAACGGGTGAAATGTATCTATATAGACCCGCCCTATAATGTTGATGGTGATTTTGTCTACAACGACAAATGGGACGAATCAAAAGAAGATTATTGGAATCATATCGGGGTTTCCGTTAATGGCGTAAAAATTGACACCAATTCAGAATCCAGCGGCCGCTTCCATTCAAATTGGTTGAATATGCTTTATCCGAGGCTTCTGATAGCGCGTCAATTGCTACGTGATGACGGAGTGATATTTATTTCTATTGATGATAGAGAAGTTCAACATCTTAGAAAACTTTGCGATGAAGTCTTTGGAGAAGAAAACTTCGAAGGACATATTCATTGGCGCCGGCGGCATAATCAGCCCAATGATAAGACCAAAATGATTGGTTTGGTAGCTGAACACATTTTGTCCTATTCTAAAAATAAGGAAGCATATAAACTTGCCGGTGTCGGCAAAGTGGATATAACTGGATCATTTTCAAATCCTGATAATGACATCAGGGGGGCGTGGGCCTCAAAACCATGGAAAGTCGGATCCGATCAATCAGGTAGCCGATACAAAATCACTAATCCTAAGAATGGGAATATTTATGACGAAGAATGGATGGGTGATGAACAGACATTTCAAAAACTACTTAAAGATAATCGAATTGTGTTCCCCAAAAATGGAGAGGGGTTGCCCCGGAAAAAATATTTCAAATTTGAACGTGAGGAAGAAGGCCAATGTGCTACAAATTGGTGGCCACACGAGGAGTTTGGTCACAATCAAGGTGCTAACGATGAAATGACCACGCTTTTTGAAGGCAACAAGAACATTTTTAGCAATCCAAAACCTAAGGAATTAATTCGAGGTTTGATTCAAGTATCGAATGCAAAAGAAGGCGATATAGTTCTGGACTTTTTCGGAGGTAGCGGAACAACAGCCCACGCTACAATGCTTCTTAACTCCGAAGATACAAAAAATCGCAAATTCATATTAATTCAATTGCCAGAACTCATATCTGAAAATGAAGAGGCATACAGATTTGGTTTTCGCCTAATTTCTCAAATTACTATTGACAGAAACAAGAGAGTATTGGATAAATTAAATTATAAAACAGGATTCAAAGTCTATAAGCTCGCCAAGTCCAACTTCCCGCGCATGGGCTTTGCCCCCGATCCCGCAAAAACAGAAGAAGAGAATATCGCCCTACTCAAGAAATACATCGATGAAAAAGAAGCCATGTTCCTTGCGCTCACTGATGAAAAATACATATTCGACGAGGTGCTTCTGAAAAACGGTTTCATGCTGAACTACACTCTTACCAAACAGGAATCCTTCGACAAAAACAAAGTCTATCTCGTCAAAGACGAATACAAGGAAGCCCTCATCTGTCTTGATATGGATCTTTCAATGGAAACCGTAACCGCCACAGAAAACCACAAAGACAAATCATTCATCTGTCTCGAACGCGGCCTCGACACCACCAAGAAGTGGAATTTGAAGCACATTTTAGGCGACAAAATCGTCGCGTTTTAGGTGCTTCACCTACTGAAGCGTTGTCCGGATGTTTATCATCACATCCGACTGGCTGGCAACGGCACAGCGAAGGGGTGTCAAGTCTCTCCCAAAGTAACACTGACTGCGGCAGCCTTGACAAGCCAACCCAGGTGGTGTATAATATCAGTGTAGCCCCATATCATGTATTTCCGAGAAAAGACTATTGTAGTTATTGCTGAGAGGATGGGAGTATTAAAGGGGTGTGTGCCTTTATTAAGAATCACTAATCATGTATTACGTGGTTCTTTCTTTTTTTCATGAGCCTACTACGGGAAAAATCAAAAGAAAATATTGAAGTGGCTGAATACTG
>Ga0315281_10007002_pt1 | contig 15944 bp, 16 predicted proteins | sample YL17G07_0_MG_FD_204540 | JGI IMG/M metagenome (GOLD analysis project Ga0315281, IMG submission 204540) | Sediment microbial communities from Yellowstone Lake, YNP, Wyoming, USA - YL17G07_0 | ecosystem: Environmental > Aquatic > Freshwater > Lake > Sediment | place: USA: Wyoming | collected... | reverse complement strand
GCGCTGAAGCTACGCCTTGTCCTGCTGTGCGGCGCGTATCCGCTTCGCGAGGGCCTCCAGGAGCTTCCAGCCAATGGCGCCGTTCCCCTCCACGAGCGGACGGAACTCCCAGAAGGTGAGCCCGAAGCAAACGAGGTCGCTCGCGGCGGTGACCGTCGCCGAGCGCGGACCCCCGTCGATCAGCGCGAGCTCTCCGAAGTAATCCCCCTGCCGCAGAGTCGCTTGCTCCACGCCGCGGATCGAGACGGTTGCCTCCCCGGAGTCGATGAGGAAGAAAGCCGCGCCCCCCGACCCCTCCATGATCACCGTTTCACCCCTGGAGAAGCGGCGCTCCTTCAACAAGCGCGCGACCTGCTCGAGCTCTTTCCGGTCGAGTTCGGCAAAGAGCTGCACACCCTTGAGGGCTTCCACCGGTTCGCCCTGCGCCTGGACCGTCTTTCCCTGCTCGCCTGACCGTCCGGTCGTGACCGCCCTGCACTGCAGCAGATAGAGCGTCCCGTCGGCGAACGCCCATTCGATGTCGCGTGCGGGACCGTAGACCTGCTCGCACCTGGTCGCGAGCCCGGCCAACGCCGCGAGCTGGCCGTCGTCGAGACAGAGTTGCTCGGCCCGCTCAGGCGGGATCTTCTCCTCGAACGTGCCGCCCGCCGCGAGTGAGCGAATCGCGATCTTCTTGCGTCCGGGCTTGCGCTCCAGCACCTGGCCAGAGCGGTCGATGCGGAAGTGGTCCGGGATGACCATCCCGGCGACCACCGCCTCACCCAATCCCCAGGCGGCCTCGATCAGGCGCTCATCTGCGCCGGTTACCGGGTTCTGCGTGAACATCACCCCGGCGGAATCTGGATTGAGCAGCGTCTGCACAACGACACCCACGCTTGGGCGCGTGAAGAGGCCGACACGCTGGCGGTAGGTGATGGCCGAGTCCGAATTTGCCGACCACCACACGTCCCGCACAGCGTTCGGTACCTCACTTGCCGAGGGGACATTGAGCAGCGTGAGATGCTGGCCCGCGAAGCTGGAGGAGGCACCGTCTTCGTCCACGGCAGACGAGCGCACGGCGAATGGCCCCTGCAAGGACGCGATCGCCTTCGCGATCTTCTCGATCGCCCCTACATCCCCCGAGGCAACAGCTTCGACGAGGTCTCCGGACAGCGCGACCCCCGGCGGAATAGGGAGGCCGTCGCGCGTGGCGTCACCCAGTCCCACCGCCTTCGACCCGTAGAGCGACGTTTCGCGCGCCTTCGCGAGTGGGACGACCTTCTTCACGTGAGCACCGTTACCTCGCCGGCAGTCCCGTCGACGCGGATGCGGGCCCCATCCGCGATGAGTTCGGTCGCGTCACGCGTCCCGACCACGCCGGGGATCCCGTACTCGCGCGCAACGATCGCGGAGTGCGAGAGCAGTCCGCCGTTGTCCGTGACGATCGCCCCAAGGAGCGGCAGGAGAATGTTGAACGCCTCGGTCGTCGACTCCGTGACGAGGACGTCGCCCTTCATGATCCGGCCGAACTCGGCGGGACCCGAGACGCGGCGCGCCGGCCCTTCGTAGACGCCCTGGCTCGCCGCCAGTCCGCGCAGCATGTGCTCTTCGTGCTCCGCCTGGGAACTCCCGAAGACCTCGCCCAGTGCGATGAAGGTCGCCCGCATCAGCCGGCCGACGGCGGGCGGCAGCGCGGAAAGGTCGGGAGGAGGAGGAGCGGGCGGGCCGAGGAACGGGGGCACCTCCTTGGCCGTGTGCGCGGCGCGGTATTCAGCGCGCTTCGCGAGCTCGTCCGAGGATGGTCCTCCAGAGCCCGTGACCAGTGCACACATCTCGTCGAGGCTCGCGTCGATCATGAGCCCGGCACTGGCGACGCGCCCCCGGCTCGCGACACGGCGGCCGGCCGCGAGCGCTGCCCGGCGCATCAATCCCGAGGCCCAGATGTCGCTGTAGACGCCGCGCTCGTCGCGCAGCCGGTAGGTCAGGCGGGCCTCTGCGAGCAGGTCGTCGAACTCCTGCCTGTGCTGCTCGGGGACTTTGACGCGCACGTCGGCGAGCCGGTCGTCGACGTGCGAGGCTTCCCGTGCTTCCCCGGAGACTGCGATGCGGATCGCGCGGATCAGCGCGTCAGGCAACTCGAGCGCCGAGGGCTCCGAGATGTCGAAACCGTCGAGCGGTCGAAATCCGACAAGGTCGAGGTAGCCGGACAGCGCCGATCCCGCCGCACTTCGCAGAGAGCGCAATGCGGCAAGCACCTGGCCGGGCTCGTCGTTCGACTGGAGGGACTTTAACGCAGTGGGATCCTGCGCGAACGCTGCCTTGAGCTGCTCCATCTCGGCAGACCCGCCCGCGGACACGGCCGCCGAACCGCGCATCAGGCCGAGCAGCTGGGCTGGGGCGAGGCCCGTCCAGTCCCCGACGTGCGCGAGGAAGTCACCGGTGGGGATCATCGCCCCGGCCGTGAACCGCATGTGCTGGGCCATCATCGCCGCGTGGTGATCGCGGCAGCGCGTGAGATACGCGGCCAACTCCGCGTCGGTGAGCGCGTCCGGGTCAACCGCCTGCAGCTCGCGGTGCATCGCGATCGAAGCCGGTTTGCGGGTCTCGTCCCAATCGCGTAGTTGCTCCCTCCAGAGCTTCTTCTGGAAGGTCTCCTCCGCGCGCTGGAAACGCTGCGGGATTTCGGCTTCGGGAGCCAGCAGATGCTGGTTGTACGCGAACCCGTTCACGTAGGCGATGTCGAGGCCGTCGATCAGCATCCCGTAGTACCGGGCGAAGTCGTTGGTGCCCCGTTTGAAGGCCGCGGGATGAGTCTCGCTAAAATAGCGAGTCAGCGGGCGCGGAAAGTGCACCGGGTCTTGCGACCACGACCCCGGTCCAGGTGGCTCGAAGCGAAGCTCTGCCGAAGTGTTTGAGCTGGTCATGGGTATCCCTCTCGTGGGCGAGTCCCGGATCTCGGGGTGCCGGTGCGGCGATTATTTCGTCGCGGCGCTACTACCGCAAGGCGCTGTGCTGTACTGGTTCGTAACCTGGGTGACAGGGCCCCCTCCGGGCGGATGTTGAAATCGGCGACGACGCCCCGGGCCGGGTAGCCGGCAGCAGGCAACGTGGGCGGCGGCCGGCGACGCCGAGGAGCAACGTTCCGCGGGCGATGCCGCCAGTCGCCGGTGCTCGGCGTGCGCGTCCCTCGTAATCACTGCGTCCATGATGGCATGCAACTCGCCCGCCAGCTGTTCGAGTGCGACCGCAGCGCCCTCCGCCGGTAGGGTTACGCGCGGGCGGTGGTCAGCCAGTCGGCAAGGCCCTGGATGTCGTGGCTCCAGAACACCTTCACGTTGGCGTCGAGCAGTTTCTGGATGTCGTTCGGCGCGAACACGCCCTGGAGCATGGCCCCGGTCACGACGAAGTTGCCCCAGTGAGTCTGCCAGGCGCGGACTTTGTTGAGGACGTCGTTCGTACGCTTGATCGAGTTGGTTGTGTCGTTGCTCACCTTGCACTCGAGCGCGAGCACCACCCCATGTGAGTCCAAACCGCAGGCGACGTCGACCTCCTGCTGGAGACCGCGCTTCGGGAGGCCCCGTTGCGGCGCTCTTCCTTGCGCGTGTACTCGACGGCAGCCGAGAGATGTCGTGGCAGGGGACGCAGAAGCTCTCCGTCGCTCACGTCCCCGGCGGGCGGCCGGTCGCCGGCAGCCATGAGCGCCCGTCCAAGGTGGTACGCCAGCCGGGGGGGTACCGCGTTGCCGATTAGACGGTAGGCGGTCGCAGCCCGCGTGGGCAGTTCCCAGCCGGGAGGGAACGTTTGGAGTGCCGCGCACTCACGAGGGGTCAGCCTGCGCAGACCCCAGCGTTCGTCCCGCACCCAGTCCTGCTGAGCCGAAGCCGTCACTGTCCTGGCGGGGAGCAACGGGTCGGCCACGAACGACCCCTGCGTGTAGCCCCAGTGCCCGCCGGGACGAGTGGCTTCGGGCTTGCCCGGGCTTTTCAATCCGCGCCCCGCGGGGAGCGCTTCGAGCCGCGCCCTCAGCAGTTCGGGCGGGCGGATTACTTCCGCTTCTTCGACCGGGCCAAGGGAACCGAGGGCGTCTCCCAGCGTCACCCACGGCCGCTCCAGGCCGAAGCTGCCGCTCGCAAGCCGCGCATGTGTCTGAGTGGGAAAGTGTGGCTCGTCGCCCGGTCTGAAACCGACGACGAACAGACGTACTCGCCGCTGCGGTACGCCGTAGTCGGCGGCATTGAGCAATTGCACCGCCGTCTGGTAGCCGAGCGCCAGGAGCGACGACCGGAGGTAGTCGAGCGCCTCTCCAGGAACGCCGGCCGGGCCACGGGCCGTCAGCAGCCCCCGGACGTTCTCCATGAGTAGCCAGCGCGGACTGAGCTCGCCCGCCAGCCGCACGAACTCTCTCGCCACCCTGCCACGCGCATCGTCGAAGCCGAGTTGAAGCCCGGCGCTGCTCCAGGCCTGGCAGGGGGGTCCTCCCGCCAGCAACTCGATCCGCGTGCTGCGCCCGCCCGTCAGTTGCTCGACCGTCTCAGCCTTCAGATCGCACACGTCGCGCTGTTCAACCCACGCCGAACCAAGGAACGAAACACCCTCTGCGACACTGCGGCCCTGGTTGGCCCGGAGCGAGGCCACGGCCTCCCCGTCGAGGTCGCTTGCGTACACGCACTCCCACCCTGCCTGTTCGAGGCCGAGGTCGAGCCCGCCGGCGCCGGAGAAGAGCGACACAAACAACGACCGGTTGTGCACGCTCAGGTTATACCTCACGAACATACGTTCGTTCAATGGCCCGCCCCGGACGCCTGGCGCGGTGCGCTGCCAGGACGGTCTCCACGCAACGGGGCAGTTCGGTGGCGATCTCGTCGTCCCAGAGGCGGATTACCTGCCACCCGGCCGACTGGAGAGCCGCGTCGGCCGCCCGGTCGCGCGCCACGTTGAGCGCGATTCGACGTCGCCAGTACTCGGTGTTCGTCTTAATCCCTTCCACCTTCGCTGTGTCCCGGCCGTGCCAGAACGAGCTGTCGCAGAACACGGCGACCTTCGAATTGGCAAGCACGAGGTCCGGGCTTCCCGGGAGCTTTCGGTGGTGCAGGCGATACCGCAACCCGGCTCGCCACAGAGCCTTTCGCAGCGTCAACTCGATCCCCGTGTCTTTCGACCGGATCCGGGACATCGTCCGGCTTCGTGCTTCGTCCTTCGCGGCCGGGTAGCCGACACCCAGCAATGTGGGCGGCGGCCGCTTCTTCGGCGCCACGATGGCCCCGGCTCAGCCGCGCGACAGGCCGAGGCCGCGCTGCGCGATGATGTTGCGCTGGATCTCGCTCGTCCCGCCGCCGATGGGGCTCGTCGTGCTGTGCATGTAGAAGCGCGCCAGCCGACCGCCCAGCGACTCTTCGTGCGCCCGCTCGTTCACCTGCGCATGCATCCCCGCCAGGTGCATGCCCGTCACCGCCAGGCGCACGTCCAGCTCGCTGGAGTACAGTTTCGCGATCGACGACTCCTTGTTCGGGATCTCCCCCCGCGCCTGCATCGTGATAATGCGATAGCTGATGAGCGACTCCACCTTCGCCTCCACCGCCCGCTCGGCGAGCTCCGTCCGCAACCCGGGCTGTCGGGCGAGCGCGGCGCGCCCCGAGGGCGTCTCCTTCGCGAATTCCACCAGGTCGTTCGTGATGAGCTGGTGCGAGACGCTCGACGCGATGCCGCTGCGTTCGAAGTCGAGCGTCGTCGTCGCCGTGTACCAGCCGCGGTTCTCTTCGCCCAGCAGCGACGACGCCGGGATGCGGGCGTCTTCGAAGTAGACCTCGTTGAACTCGTGACTGCTGAGCATGTTCACCAGCGGGCGCACCGTGATCCCCGGCGTCTTCATGTCGAGGAGGAAGTAGCTGATGCCGCGGTGCTTGGGCGCCGCCGGGTCGGTGCGCGCGATGAGGATGCCCATGTCGGCCATGTGCGCGCCGCTCGTCCAGATTTTCTGGCCGTTGACCACGTAGTCGTCGCCGTCGCGGATGGCGCGCGTTTGCAGCGAAGCCAGGTCAGAGCCGGCGCCCGGCTCGCTGAAGAGCTGACACCAGTGGTCCTGGCCCGAAATGATGCGCGGCAGGAAGCGGTCTTTCTGTTCCTGCGTGCCGTAAACCATGATCGTCGGGCCGGCCCAGCCGTGGCCGATGCCGCCCGGCCTCGGCGCGCGCTGCCACGCGAACTCCTCGCTCAGGATGAACTGCTCTTTGACCGTCAGCCCGCCGCCGCCGTGCTCGCGCGGCCAGGCCGGCGCACCCCAGCCGTGCTCGTTCAGCTTCTTCGTCCAGCCGCGAAAGAAGTCGCGAAACTCCTTGCCAGGCATTGCGCCGCCAGCGTTGAAGAGGCCCCACTCAACGGGCCGGCGGCCCGCGTCGGCCGGGAACTCGGCGTCGAGAAAAGAACGTACCTTGCCGCGAAAGGCGGCCTCGTCGGGCGAATCACGAAACTCCATGGCATGTCCTCCGGTCACCGGCCCGGCCCGCCGGCCCTCTGCCCAGACAGTACCCGAGCGGCGGCCCGCCTGCGAGCCTCGCTCCCTGATCCCTGGGTACTGCTCCTGCGGGTGCGGCTGCCCGCCGGAAGTGGTGACATCGGCCTGTTGGAGCTCGGGAGGAGGCGCGTCACCATCGCGCGCGCCATGGCCTGTATCCATCCCCCCGAAGAGCGCCAGCGCGTGTACGAAGGCACGGCCACACCGCGGGCCGGGCGCGCCTATTGCGGGCTCTGCGGCGAAGTGCTGTACCTCGCCAGCGAGCTTGACCGCGGCGAAGTCCCCGGCAGCGCCGCTGCGTCTCGGCGCAACGCGACCCCTAACCCGCTCCTCCGCTAAGATTCGCCCACATCTTCCAGGGAGAGCATGAATGACACTCGCAGGACGCGTCGCCATCGTCACCGGCGGAGGCCGGGGCATCGGACGGGGCATCTCCATGGGCCTCGCCCAGGACGGGGCGGCCATCGCCGTCAACTACCGGCGCGACGAAGAGGCCGCGAAGGCCACCGTCGCCGCCATCCAGGCCGCCGGGGGCAAGGCGAAGGCCTACCTCGCCTCCGTCGACAACTGGGACGAAGACCAGGCGATGGTGGAGCAGGTCATCGCAGACTTCGGCTACGTCGACATCCTCATCAACAACGCCGGCATCGCCAGCCGCGGCAACTCGGTTTTCGACACAGACCCGGCCGAGATGGAGCGCGTGGTGCGCACTCACGCGTTCGGCCCCTTCTACATGTCGAAGCTCGTGCTGGCTTCCATGCGCACCCGGCCGCGTGGCGACATCGTCTTCATCTCCTCCGTCGCGACGTCGGGGTATGGGGGCAACGGCTCTCCCTACAACATGGGCAAAGCAGCCGAGGAAGCCCTCTCCTTCACGCTCTATAAGGAAGAGCGCAAGAACAACATCCACGTCAACATCGTGGCGCCGGGCCTTGTGGAGTCGGACATGGGCGTTCGCCTCGCGCGGGCTACCCGTGGCACGAAGGACATCCGCGAGCTCGACGCGACCAGCCCCTTCGGCCACGTCTGCCAGCCCGAAGACGTAGCGAACGTGGTCCGCTACCTGGTGAGCGACGCGGCGAGCTACCTCACGGGCCAGCGCATCATGGTCGACGGTGGCGGAAACCTCCCCTACTGAGTCGCCCCGCGTTCCGCGCGCGACGGACGTGTTCTTCGTGGTGCCGCGCTTCTCACCCGTGGGCGGGCGCGAGGAATGCGTCGTGGGGCTCGCGCTGGCACTCCAGGGGCAGGGCGTCCGCGTCCGGGTGCTGAGCCTTTGGCCGGTGCCCGCCACGAACGCGTCGTTGCGGACGCTGGGCGCGGCGGGCATCCCGTTCCGTGCGGCAGGCCTCGCGCCCGGCGCGGACTGGCTCACGGGCCGCCTGGGCCGACGGGTTGCCGCGAGGGTCGGCCGTTTCGCGCTTCGCCGCCAGGTCGGCCGGGAAACACGCGCTGCCGGGGCTGGCGCCGTGGTGCACATCCACGGGTCGCGGCTTGGCCTGGCGTGGCTCATACCGCACGCCGCCGCCTGTGGTGTCCCGGTGGTGTACTCGGACCACGGCGCCATCGAGACGGCCGGGCGGGCCGGAGCGCCACGCCGGGCGCAGCATCTCGTCGCGGCGAGCGCATTCACCTGCCACTCGCGTGTTGCCGCGGAGGCGCTCTCGGCCAGGCTGTCCTCGCCGCGGCCGGTGGCCATCACGCGGGCGATAGTGCCCGGGCCGACGAGCGGGAGCATGGCGTCCCCCGGCAACCCGGGCGCCACGGTGAGGATGGTCTACCTCGGCCGCCTCGACGCGCGCAAAGGTGTCGACGTGCTGCTCCGCGCTCTCGCCCTCGTCGTGCAGCAGGAGCCCGGCGTCGAGCTGACAATCGCCGGCGACGGCGCGGCCCGCCCGGGCCTGGAGGCGCTCGCGGACGAGCTCGGGCTGCATGCCGTGGTCACGTTCCGGGGCCGGTTCGCGCACGAGGCGCTGGCCGAGGTTCTCGAAGGCGCGGACGTCGTCGTACACCCCTCGCTCGAAGAGGGCCTGCCCGTGGCCGTGCTGGAGGGCATGGCCTATGGCAAGGTGGTGGTCGCCACGGCAGTTGGAGGCACGCCTGACGTGATCACGACGGGCGAGAACGGCATGCTCGTGCCGCCTGGTGACGCGGCCGCCCTGGCGGAAGCGCTCCTGACGGTCGTGCGCGACCTGGCGCTGCGAGCGCGGCTGGCGGCGGCCGCGCGGCGCTCATTCGAAGCGGGTGGCTTCAGCCCCGGCGAGGTTGCAGAAGCGACGCTCGCGCTCTACAGCCAGGCGCTCGCGGGCCGGCGCCGGTAGTTCGCGGCGGCCCTACCCGGCGGTGCTCGCTCCCACGGGCGAAGCGGGCGCGGCGTGCGCGAAGAACTCGGCGAGCACGCGCTCCGAAAGGTCGAGGTTGATCACGTGGGCGCGCTGGAGTTGCTCCCAGTAGTAGCGGTAGGTGGCGCGGTCGTGGAGGTTGCCCTCGTGCTGGATGGGCCCCCAGTCGGCGTCATACGCCTTCAGGAGGATCGCCTCGGCTTCCGCGACCTCCGGCAAGGCTGGCGCCATGGCGCGCGTGATGGGCTCGATCTGCGCCGGGTAGATGGACCACTGGCGCAGGAAGCCGAATTCCTCGCGGGCGCGCAGGGCGTCCCGGTAGATGAACTCCGTGTCCTTGAGTTCGAGCGTGACGTTGTGCGCGGGGACGACGCCGTGTGCGAGCGCCGCGGCCACGGTCTCTGCCTTCGCGCGCCGCAGCACGGCGTGGTCGAACTGCATGGGCGAGCGCATGGCGCTGGCGCGGATCGCGCCGTGGTGCGCGCTGACGAAGTCCATGAGGCCGAAGTCGAGCACCTGCACCGCCGGCAAGGCGGCGATCTGCCAGATGTCGCGGAGGGCGCCGTGCGTTTCGATCAGCGCGTGGATGGGGATCTCGCGTCCGATGCGGTTGCGGCGGGCGGTCTCCTGCACGTAGTCGATCATCTCGGCCAGGTGGTCGGCGCGCGTCGACTTCGGGATGGTGACGTAGGCCAGCCGCTTGCCCGCGCCGGGGACGATGATGTCGACGTCCTGGCGCCAGTGCTCGTTGGTGTAGTCGTGGATGCGCACGCCGGCCATGTCGAAGGCGTTGCCGGGGCTGTTCTGCTGGCGCACGACCATCTCGGCGTGCTCTTTTTCGCGGCCCGTGGGCGCGCCGTCCTCGCAGTCCATGGTGATGTCGAAGACGCCGCCCATCTTCTGCTGGAGCTCGAAGGCCTTGGCGATGCGCTCTTCCGTGCCCGCGAAATGCTCGCAGGTGGGGATGATGGGGAAAGGCTTCTCGCCTTCGAAGAGGGCTTCGTTGGGGTGTCGCGGCATGTGAATCGTCCGGAAACTGGAGTCGGCCGCCCGCTTAAGAGGGGCGAAACGCGTGCCGCCCAGTATCGCCGCTCCCGTCACGCGGGTCGAATGGGGTGATGGTTGGGGCCTCTTCGTGGGTCAGCCCGGGCGCGCCGCCTCACGGCTTCCAGACCTCGCCGGCGGCGATGGCCTTCACGGACGTCTCCATGATGTTGCGCGCGGCGGGCCCTTCGAAGCGGTCGTAGATGACGCCGTCCTTGCCCACGATGTAGACGTAGGGCTCGTTCAGGCTGCCGTCGGCGCGCAGGAGCCACTGCTTGGCCGTGGCGTTCAACTCCTGCTTGTCGAAGTTCTTCCAGATCTCGACGTGGACGAAGTCGACCCTGTCCTTATAGGTGGTCTGCATGTCTTCGACCTCGTCCGTCACGGGCCCGCAGAAGCGCGAGGTGCAGAAGGCGGGCGTCGAGAACACGATGACCAGCGGGCGTCCCGCAGCGATGGCGTCCTTGATCTTGACGTCGTGCATGTCGTTCGGCGGGTCGCCCGAGTCGATCTGACGAATGTCGGTGACGTCCTTCTTCGTCAGGTTGTCGCTTTTCGGGGCCGCCAGGCCGGGGGCCGGGATGGCGGGCTTGTCGGCGACGGAGAAGCTGACGTTGGCGACGCCCTTCGTCCCGTCCTTGAGCACGGCCTCAACGGCGACGCCCCAGGTGCCGGCGTGGCTGAAGGTGACCTTCACGTAGTAGCCGACGCGGTTGTCGTCCTGCCCGCCGTGGGTGTGGGTCTCGCCGTTGGCGTGCGTGACCTGGACTGCCGGGCCAACGCCGGGGGCGCTCTGCACGGCCTCGGCCTGGAACACCGGCTTCGGGTTCTTGAGGTCTTTGAGGTCGTAGAAGGTTGCGCGCGCCGTCGCACCGCCCTGCGGCTCGTCCTTCTTGTCCGTAATCCCGAAGACGAAGTTGTTCGGCGCGCCCGCGTAGAAGTCCGCGCCTGCGATCACGACGTTCACTTTGTCGCGCTGCTCGGGCGGGATGTTCTTCGCCGGGTCGCTCGACGGGGCGAACGTCGATGACACGGTGGGTTGTGCCGTGTCCTTCCCGTCGTCGGCGCCGCCACCACTGCAGGCGGAGAGGAGGGCAGCCGCGGCGAGCACCGCGAGGGTTAGCAGGAAGAGGCGCCTGGTAAGCATCGCAGTAAGGATACCCTGACCGGGGTCAATGGTCGGTCTTGCCAGGGGTCAGCGGGCGCGCCAGGTGCGATAGGCCGGCGGCCAGGAAGGACGCGTTCCGTACGTCGCCAGGAGTGCGCGGTCGAGGTCGAAGGCGAAGAACAACTCGTCGCCAGACGACGTGGCACCGGTGGCCAGGTAGGCCGCGAGGACGGCCGCGCGCACGGCGGGGTCGCGGACCTCGCGCGCCCGTCCCGTGAGGTAAAACTCGTCATCCTTGTCGGGCGAGGCGAAGGAGTGGAAGGCGAAGCGGCCATCGCGCAGCAGGTCGTGACGCTTGGGCGACGGGCCGATCAGGCCCCAGAGCTCGCCCTCCGCGATGACGGGACAGAAGGGGTGGACGCGCGGGCCGCCGTCCTTGCGGACGGTCGCGAGATAGCCGAGGCCGACGCCGAACTGGTAGATGAGCGTGCGCCCCCCGGCAGCGATTTCGGGGGCGGCGGCTTCAAATTCGCTCCAACTGGCCATTTCAGCCTCCAGGGGTGGGGTTGGGGCGCGGCGGGGTGCGCCACTGGGCTGCGTGTTCGCTCCACACGTGCGGCACAGCCTGAGCCGTTAGCGCGACATCCGCTGTCGCGCTCCGCGCGGGCCTTGGTGGGGGCCAATGGCGCTGGCTGAGTCCCTCAGCCCCGCGCCGGGCGGGTGAAGAACAGGATTCATGCAGTGCCGGGGTTTTGCCCGGACTTCCGGAGGGTGGAGTTCTCGTCGAAGAGCTTTCGGACGAAGGGCAGGCTGCCGCTAAAGTCCATCAGCGCGAAGACGTCGAGCCACTTCAGCACCGGAATGCGGTTGTCACGCAGCCACTGCTCCTGGTTGCCGTGGGGGATGTCCCGGGCGATGACCACATGTTGGGCGGGGTTTTGCAGGAGTTCGCGGAACATGAACTGCTGGACCGCTAGCTGGCGAACCCGCGTTTTGGGGTCCTTGAAGTGCCTGACGTCGTGAGCACTGGTAGGGTAGAACGCCTCGCGGCTCTCGAGCTTGGCCTCGATGCAGATTGGCCGGCAGCCCGGGATGACGATGACGAGGTCTGGCTTGATGTTGAAAGACCACTTGAACTTGCACAGTAGGGAGAAAGTCTCCTCCGAGCCGCCAGCGAGCTCGTGAAGCCGCTTCACCTCCCAATGGTGCGGAGAGGCAATATCGCTCCGGATGTTCTGACGCGAGATGAACTGGCCGTTGAATTCATCGACGGGCGCGGCAAGATTGATTGACGGCGCGTGGCTGATCCCTAGGCGGTCGAACGCGCCCCGGATGAACTCGCGCTTCGACTCGTTGGCTTCGGTTCGCGTCCGCCCGGCTTTCGCGCCCAAGTTGTCCCACTTATCCCGGAGGTAGGCGAAGTCCACATAGATTTCCGCCTCCCCGAGCCGATCGGTCCATGGGTCGCTCACCGCAGTCAGGCGGTTACTGAGGAGATCGACAAAGTTCCCAACGTTGTTTCCCCGTTGCAGCAAGAGGTGTGAGAGAACCGCGCAGAACTGGCGCTCCTCTCGCAGGAACGAATAGAACCGGTCTTCACTGAGCGCCATAGGATCGGTCGCCCTTCACAGTTGTCCTGGCAGCCCGGCGACTCGCAAACGCCGCACACCGGTCATGCCTGTTTGCGGCAAGTCTTCGCACAATACGCTCAGCGCGCCCCTTGCGACGTGAAGCGGGAGTATGTACCGAGTCGCCCTTCCTTCTCAGCCAACCAGCCCGGGATGCTCGGGTCGCGACAACGGATGTCGCGGCGGGGATTGAAGCTTGGCCCAGGGGTGTAGTCCATCGATGAGGATCGTGCGAGTCACTTTCTTTCCGGACCTGACGATCTTGCCGACCGAGTGGCAGGCTTACTCCACGACTGGACGTTCAGCGAGAAAGGCCGCTGCGGAACGTCTTGGCCTCTCGTCGGACGAAATCGCTCCGGTCGTCTTTTCCGGGGCGCACGCGGAACGCGACGCTGACGCGTTCATGCGATCACTGGGGAAGGGTGAAATCTCGCCGGGGACAGAGGACTATCGCCTCAGGGTGGCTCTTGGGCGCGGCCCCGCGTGGGAGACCGGCTTTCACCGCCCGTACGTCGATGAAACGGCCTCCGTGCGGGACTATATATTGGGCAGTTGTGAGAGAGAACTGGTGATGGGCGAAGAAGTCCGGCGAGCGCGGCGGTTCATTGAGTGCCTGAAGGAGGGTTAGCGATGGGGCGCGGCTGGGTGCGCCCCCGGGCTGCGTGCTCGCTCCACACGTGCGGCCCAGCCTGAGCCGTCAGCGCGACATCCGCTGTCGCGGTCCCTGGCAGCCGCCGGAACGTTAATGCAGATGGTGATCCGGGGCAGTGCGATGCGCTACACTGGAGGTACTTTCCCGGGGGACACAGCCGCCCTTGCCATCGCGCATGGCCGCCATTTGCAGCAACCAGACCGCCCCCGCCCATGCGCCGTCACGGCCCGCCGGTCCCGTCCGCCCGCGACGCATCGCATGACGACTTCGCGCCAGACCAGAGCACGCACCGTCGGCGTCCTGGCCCTCCAGGGCGACTTCCGCGAGCACCGCGAAATGCTGGAGCGGCTGGGGCATACGGTGCGCGAAATCCGCAAGCCCGCCCAGCTCGAAGGGCTCGACGCGCTCATCATCCCCGGCGGCGAAAGCACGACCATCGCCCGCCTCATCCTCTCGAACGGCTTCCAGCAGCCCTTGCGCGACTTCTGCACCAGCGGCAAGCCCGTGTGGGGCACGTGCGCTGGCGCCATCCTCCTGGCGAAACAGGTCGACAGGCTCGACCGCCCGGGGATCGAGACCATGGACGTCTCGGTCCACCGCAACGCCTTCGGCCGCCAGGTCGACAGCTTCGAAGCAGACCTGGACATCAAGGGACTCGAAGGCCCGCCCTTCCGGGCAGTGTTCATCCGGGCACCGCGCATCGACGAGGTGCGTGCGCCCGCCGAGGCGATCGCGACGCTCGCCGACGGCACGGTCGTGGCGGCGCGCGAAGGCAACCTGCTCGCGACGTCGTTCCACCCTGAGCTCACCGGCGACCCGCGCCTGCACGAGTACTTCCTCACGCTCGTCCGGGAGGCCACGCCGGCGGGGAGCGCGCCATGAGCGACCTGCGCGCCGAACCGCTGAGCCCCATCGACGCCGCCACGCTCTGGCCGCAGCTTCGCCGCCTTTCGACGGAGGTGGTGGCGACGCGCGCGGGCGAGAACCTCCTGCTCACCTCGGGACTTGCGGCGACGGGGCTCACTAACCTCCCGCGCATGCCGCGCACGGTTGTCTGCGGCGTCAAGCGCGGGCTCGGCTATCGCGGTGTGCTGGTCGCGCGCGAGCTCGCCGGGGGCGCCGGCTGGGAAGTCGTCTCGCTTCGGATCGTCCGGGAAATGGACAACGAGGCCGTCTCCGCGCTCCTCGGCTGCGCGGGCCTGGAAGCTGCACGCCGCGGAGGCCGCACGCTCTATCTGCGCTACCCGGAGGGTTCGCCTCACGGCGACGCCATCCGCCGCAGCGGGCTCATGCCCTACCGGACCGAACACCTGTATGCGCTGCCCCATTCCGAGGTGCGCCCCAACGAAACCGCGTTCCGGCCCGCCACCCGCGCCGACAGGCATGGGATCTTCCGGCTGTACTGCCGCGCGGTACCGGAGCACGTGCGCCGGGTCGAGGCCCCAACGCAGCAGGACTGGCGCGCCGTGCTCGACTCGTACGACTGCGAGCGCGAGTTCGTCTGCGAAAGCGACGGCAGCCTTGCCGCCTGGGGCGGGGCGGGCGACCGGGAATGTCGAATTATGGCAAGCTGGTCTGTAGAAGGCCTCGCTGAAGCCGCCCTCGACCTCGTGGAATCTATCGCTGCCCGCCACGGCACGCTCGTGCTGGGCGAAGACCAGGGAGGGCTGGAACACGCGGCCGCGGGGCGAGGGTACACAGCCCTGGGCGTGCGCATGGTCTGCGCCCGCCGCCTGGCGGTCATGAATTCGTTGAAGGAGGTGGTGGCGGTACCGGCCGAACTGGCCCTGCCGCACTAGCTGTGAGCCAAATCGAAACTCCGCCCCCGGGCGCCGAACAGATCATCACCGACGACCTCGACCTGCTGCTCGAGGCTCTCCCTCCGCGCATCTCAGATGCACTCCAGAGCGACGAGCGCCGCACGGGCCTGCTCGAAGTGGTCATGGACCTTGGGCGGCTGCCGGAGGCGCGCTACCCGGGCCGCGAGGTTGTCCTCAGCCTCAGCGAGGTCAGCGAAGACGACATCCAGTACGTCATCGACCACATCGGCGAGTTCGGCGGCGACAACCGGGCCGGCATCGAACGCACGCTGCACCGCATCTCTTGCATCCGCAACCGCCGCGGCAAAGTGGTCGGCCTCACCTGCCGCATCGGACGAGCGGTCTACGGCACCATCCGCGTCATCGAGGACCTCGTCCTCGGGGGCAAGAGCATCCTCTTCCTGGGCCGCCCCGGCGTGGGCAAGACGACCATGTTGCGCGAAGTCGCGCGTGTGCTGGCCGACGACGCGAACAAGCGCGTGATCATCGTCGACACCTCCAACGAGATCGGCGGCGACGGCGACATCCCGCACCCGGCCATCGGCGGCGCCCGCCGCATGCAGGTGGCCACGCCCGTCGCCCAGCATGCGGTGATGATCGAGGCCGTGGAAAACCACATGCCCGAAGTGATCGTCATCGACGAAATTGGCACGGAGCTCGAAGCCAGCGCTGCCCGCACCATCGCCGAGCGGGGCGTGCAGCTGGTCGGCACCGCCCACGGCAACGAGCTCGAGAACCTGATGCAGAACCCGACGCTCTCGGACCTCATCGGCGGCATCCAGTCGGTGACCCTGGGAGACGAGGAGGCACGGCGGCGCGGCACGCAGAAGTCCATCCTCGAACGCAAGGCGCCGCCCACG
>Ga0315281_10007001_pt1 | contig 15944 bp, 15 predicted proteins | sample YL17G07_0_MG_FD_204540 | JGI IMG/M metagenome (GOLD analysis project Ga0315281, IMG submission 204540) | Sediment microbial communities from Yellowstone Lake, YNP, Wyoming, USA - YL17G07_0 | ecosystem: Environmental > Aquatic > Freshwater > Lake > Sediment | place: USA: Wyoming | collected... | reverse complement strand
GTCGTACGCGATCATCCGGAAGTGCCGGCCGACGTCGGCGTCCTCGAGCAAGTGGCGCCACTGACGGCCGTCGGCGCCCGCGGTGTGCTGGAGCAGGAGCGGGATCCCCGCGCCCGCCTCCTCGAAGTAGACGCGGTACTCCACCCCGTCGATCGCGAGGTACACGTAGCGGCCGGTGGCAGCATCGAAGCGCGCCATCAGCGTCCCTCTCCGGTGGAGGCGCGAAGCGCGCGCATCACGGCGAAGAGCCGCGCGGCGGCCTGGTAGTACGCGCTCAGCGAGAGCATGTCTCCGGCCACCTGGAACCCGTGATGCTGCACGCAGCCCCCGAGCAGGTCCTGGTAGAACGGCCGCGGCACCGCGGCGAGAAACTGCGCCCAGCCGTCGTCCGGCGCGACGACGGTGATCGTGGCCGGCTGGCCGGGCGCGCTCTCCCGGCAGCTCGCGACCCGGCCGTCCGCGATCTCGATGCGAAGGGCGCGCGACGGCGATTCGAGGCTGAGCGTGGCAGTCCAGTAGCGCGCGGCCATGCGGAACTCGGGATCCGCGTCGATGCTGGATTGAAGCCGTGTCGGGTCGGCGAGCTGCATCGTGGTGTCCCCTCGCGGGCTACCGCCGGCGGCGCGGCCGGCGGGGCTTCCGGTCGTCTTCCAGGCCCGTGACGCGTACCTCGAGCCTCAGGACCCTGCCCTCGAGGCTGCCGGTCCGCCCCGCTTGCTCGTCGTCTCGCCGGTCCATCCGCTGGCTCAAAAGGGCCACGCCCTCGGCGACCCCACGGATGGCACTCCGAAGCGACTCCCCGACGACCTCGAAGTGCCGACGCGTCTCGGCGGTTGACGTCCCAACCCACTCGTCGATGTAGGCACGCGTCTCGGCGTCACCAGAGCGGATTTCGCCACGAAGATCCGCGACTACTTGGTTGAGGGCGTCACGAAGCTCGGGGTCCGCGGGCCAAGTCTCGCCGCGCCCACGCGCCTTGTCAATGTCGCAAGCTGGATACATTCCCCTCACGGCGCCAGGTACGGTGCCAGATCCACCCGCCGCCCCTCCGCAGCCGAGAGGTACGCGCCATAGATCACCGCGACCACGTCGCGGGCCAGCGCGGCGCCTGAAAGAGGCTCGCGGCCGTGCGCGATGGCCTCCACGAAGTCCTGGATCTCCTGCGGGAAGCCGGTCATCCAGTCCTCGTCGGGCTGGGGTGCGCTCCAGCCCGCCTTGGTCTCGAGCTTCTCGACCAGATACTCGTCGCCGAACACGGCCGCGTCGGGCGCATATGCCTGGACGGAGTCGTTGGGGTTGATATTGCACAAGACGACGGCGCGCGCCGCGTAGACGGCTAGCTGATTCCGGATACCGCCCAGCACGGTATCGCCGCCTGTGATCTGCGCTACGGTGCCGTCGTCAAACGTGAGGAGCAGCGTGCCCCAGTCTTCCACGTCCGCACCCGCCACAGTATTAAGGAAGGGCCGCCCCGCCGCCGTGAATACGTCCGTCCCGGTGAGCTGGGCGGTCTCGGCCATGACGGCGCGCGGGCGCACGGGCCGGCCGCGGAGCCGGTGCCCTTCGTCGGCCTTGAGGTAGAGCGCGGCGCCGAGCGGATGGCATCCCTTGCCGATGAGCGACCCGCCCCCGCCCGTCTCCCAGCGCTTGTTGATGGGCGCGTGCGTGCCGCCATGGCTTTCCTCGCCGACGATCCGGAGAATGGGACCACCCGCAGCGGTGAGCAGGCGCCGCGCCCGCTGGATGGGCGGGGCGTAGACCCAGTTCTCCGCGTAGCAGAGCCGGACCCCGGTCTCCTGGCAGGCGGCGATGATCTTGTCGCTGGATGCCAAGGCGCGGCGGAGCATCTCGGCCCGCGGAGTGGCGGGCGGGGCGAAGCAGCCCGTGAGCGGCTTCTCGATGATCACGTGCTTGCCGGCCCGGGCCGCCGCGATGGCCAGCGGCGCGTGGAGCGACGTCGGCACGCAGAGGTCGACCACGTCCACGTCGGCTGCGGCGAGCACCTCCTCGGCGCTGGCAGCGACCGCGCTGACGCCGAACTCCTCGGCGAACCGCGCGGCCCGCTCCGGCCGGGCGGCCGCGACACGGGTGAGCACCACCTCCACCCCGCGCACCTGGTGATAGGCCTCGGCGTGCAGCCGCGCCGAGAAGCCAGCACCGATAAATCCAACCCGGAGCGTCGAGCCGCCGCGAGTCACCGCCGGCGGCGGGATCGGCGGGGTTTCCGGTCGTCTTCCAGGCCTGAGACGCGCACCTCGAGCCCCAGGACCCTGCCCTCGAGACCGTCGCTCCGCCCCGCCTGCTCAGCGAAGCCCCGATCCACCCGCTGGCTCAAGAGGGCCACGCCCTCGGCCACTCCACGAATGTCGCTACGGAGCGACTCGCCAACCACATCGAAGTAACGGCGCGTCTCGGCGGCGGAAGTCTGCATCTCGCCGCGCAGGTCCGCGCCCAACCGGTCGAGTGCCTCGCGCATCTCCGGGTCCACGGGCCAAGTCTCGCCGCGCTCCGGCACCTTGTCAATGTCGCAAGGTGGATCCACTCCCCCTCGCCCCCGCCCCGGGGGCGAGGGCAGGGTGAGGGGGGGGGCTCGCCTAGATCTCGTCCGAGCCCTCGTTGATCCCCTCGAAGAGGTTCGTCGGGAGGTAGCGCTCGCCCGCGTCGGGGAGCATGGGGAGGAGGACCGAGCCCTTGGGCGCCTTCGCGGCCACCTTCAGCGCGGCGGCGAAGGTGCCGCCCGAGGAGAGGCCGCAGAAGATCCCCTCTCGCTGCGCCAGATCGCGGGCCCTGTCCCGCGCTTCGAGATCGCCCACGGTCGCGATCTCGTCGAAGACGTCGCGGTTCAAGACCGCAGGAATGAAGTCCGGGGTCCAGCCCTGGATCTTGTGCGGCTTCCATTCGTTGCCGGTCAGCAGCGCCGCGCCCTCCGGTTCCGTCACCACGATGCGGATGCCGGACCGGGCTTTCCTAAGCATCTCGCCGGCGCCCGTCAGCGTGCCGCCGGTGCCGTAGCCCGTTATCCAATAGTCGAGCCGCTTGCCGGCGAAGTCGCGGAGGCTCTCCGGGCCCGTCGTGTTGCGGTGATACTCCGTGGCCCTACTGCTTCGCCAGCGCCTCGGCCTTTTTCACCATCCCGGTGCCGCGCTCGGCCGCGGGCGTCAGGACCACCCGGGCGCCGAGTATACGCATCAGCTTGCGGCGCTCCACGGAGAAGCTGTCGGACATGACGGCCACGAACGGGTAGCCCTTCACGGCGCAGACCATGGCGAGCGCGATGCCGGTGTTGCCGGAGGTGGCCTCCACCACCGTCTGTCCCGGGCGGATCGCCCCGCGCCGCTCGGCGTCCTCGATGATGGCGATGGCGAGGCGGTCCTTCACGGAGGAGAGCGGGTTGAACGCCTCGCACTTGACGTACATCGTCACGCGCTCCGGCGCGAGCCGGCTGATCTTGACGACCGGCGTGTTGCCGATCGTGCCCAGGATGCTGTCGTGAATCATTCAAGCCCTCCCGTCATTGTGCTCCGGTGGCGACCTCCAGCGTGTCACCTGCGTCGAACGCGTACAGCACCATGGCAGGTCCTCCAGCCACAGCGTGCCGCAGCTCATCGCGCCCGTGGTGAGGCTGTCCTGCCTGGCCCACACGTGGTGCTTCTGTCCGGGCTCGCCATCTTCGTCATCGTGCTGGCGTTGAACCTGGTGGGCGACGCCCTGCGCCACCTGCTCGACCCGCGGGCGTACTCGCGCTGAGGCGGGGGGAGTTGAAGTATAAAACCCGTTCTCAATCATGGCCCGCCTCGCCCGAGAGCCTTCCCCCGTTGCCCGTCAGGCTACGGCCGCGGCGAACGACGCGTAGAGATCCCCGGGCAGCGAGTGCTGCAGGCGCCAGGTCACGGCCATGGGCAGCTCGGACTCATGACTCACGTACGTTGCCGGGCCGAGGAACCAGAAGGCGCGGTCGTCGGCACGCAGGCGGGCGAAGAGTAGGATCGCCGTGTCCCGTGCCACGTGATGGCGGTAGCGCAATCCTGTCTCGCTGTCCGCGCGGGTTGTCGACTGACTCTCCCAGTGAATGAGCTCGCGGGTGATCGCGCGATCCTTGTAGCTCGTCGCCGGGGAGAACTGCCCCGAGGTCTTGTCCAGCGTGAAGGCAAAGAGGTCGGTGCGGGCGTCCCGCGCCCAGTAGACGCCTGACTGCCACGGCGCCACCTTGGCGCCGTCACCGACTCCGAGTGCGGCAAGGATCTCGATGCGCGTGTAGCGCGCATGCACCTGAAGTGGCACGTCGGCGTGCCCGGTCCATGGCGGATGAACGTGGTCGATCCGCTCGGCGAGGACGTCGAGCAGCTCGAGGAGTTCCGCTCGGACCTGCGAGTGCTGCCGCAGGATCGCCAGCGCCTCCTCCAGCGTCGTGTCCTTGTGGATCGCTCGTTCGGCCACGGACGCGGCGAGCATGCGAAGGAGTCGCAGCCGTCGGGGCGTGAAGCTGCCGGAGAGGGCGGGTGAGCTCTCGCGCAGCCACTCGCGCCAGACCTCGATCCGCTCGAGATCATCGACATGCAGGAGGCGGCCGCACGCGCGCCGCAGTGACCCCTCATGGGGGCCGGAGGCGAGCACGGGCAAGCCCGCGTCGCCGCGAAGATCCGACCAGCTCCTGCCGCCGCCGTAGACGTCATCGGGCTCGAAGCCCGTCTCATCCAGGAAGGCTGCGAGGGTAATGTGCGCGTTGCTGCTCGCGAGGTGCCGCAGCTCCGAGACCTTTGCCGTCCATTGGGAGGGGATGGCCTCGATGATGTTGGCGAGCACGCGCGCCTTCGCGACGGCGTCGAGCTCCAGGTGGCAGCCCGCCGGAAGGAACGGGAACCCGCCCTCGATCTGATCGATGAGGTCCTTGCGGCTGCCGCCGAGCAGGGCCCGAAAGCGCCGGTCGAACCGGAACTCCTTCCGATGCTGGCCGACGAAGTCCAGTACGGTGCACACCGTCTTGCCGCGGCTGAGGCGCAGTCCGCGGCCGAGCTGCTGCAGGAAAAGCGTGGGGCTGTCGGTGGGGCGCAGGAAGAGCAGCGTGTCGACGACGGGCACGTCGATGCCTTCGTTGAAGAGGTCCACGGAGAACACGACGTTCACTCGTCCCTCGGCGAGGTCCCTCAGCGCGCCGCGACGTTCCTCTTCCGGACTGTCGGCCCACACGGCGGTGGCGGCGACGCCCGCCTCCCGGAACACGCGCGCCATGAAGCGGGCATGGGAGACGCTCACGCAGAATCCGAGCGCGCGCATCCGGCGCGGATCATCGACGTGCTCCGTGAGCTGCTTGATAACCAGGCGGGCCCACGCGTCGTCGGCCGTGAGCAGGTTGCTGAGCTCGGTGACGTCGTAGCCGTGGCCTCGGCGCCACGGAATCTCCCGCAGGTCGAGGCCGTCGGAGATCCCATAGTAGACGAAGGGGGAGAGTCGGTGCTGGTCGATCGCGTCCCAGAGTCGCAGCTCGGCGGCGATGCGGTCATCGAACCAGCCGAGCAGCGGCAGGCCGTCGCTGCGCTCGGGCGTGGCCGTGAGGCCGAGGAGTTCGATCGGTCGGACGTGCTCGAGCAGCGTGCGATACGAGAGTGCGGCGGCGTGGTGGAACTCGTCGACGATCACGATATCGAAGTGGGTCGGGTCAATACTCCCGTATCCCGTGGCGTTGAGGCTCTGGATCGAGGCGAAGACGTGCTCGAAGCGGCGGGGCCGCTGGTCGCCGACCCAGAGCTCGCCGAAGGCGGCGTCACGCAGCGCGTAGCGGAAGGTGTCGAGGCTCTGGCTGAGGATCTCCTCGCGGTGCGCCACGAAGAGCAGTCGCGCACGCGGAAGCGTCGCCCGCACGCGCGAGTAGTCCACCGCGGCCATCACGGTCTTGCCCGTCCCTGTGGCCGAGACGAGGAGGTTGCGGTGGTGGCCGCGCTCGCGTGACAGCGCGATCTGCTCGATCAGCCGCTCCTGGAAGGGCTCAGGGCGCAGCTCGATCGGGCTCAGGATGATCCGGGGCCCGGCATCGGGGGCCTGCTCCATGTGGGCCGCGAATTCCTCGGCGTCGTACGGCACGAAGTCGCCACTGTTCCAGTAGCTCTCGAACACGGCGCCGACCTTCCCGATGACATCGGGATTGCGGGCGCCCGACACGCGCACGTTCCATTCCAGCCCGCTCACCTGCGCGGAGTGCGTGAGGTTCGACGAGCCGATGTACGCGGTCGAGAACGACGACGCGCGGTGGAAGAGCCAGGCCTTGGCGTGGAGGCGCGTGGTGCTGAGGTCGTACGACACGCGGATCTCTGCACCTGCATGCTGCAGCTCGTCAAGCGCGCGAGCCTCGGTCGAGCCCGTGTAGGTGGTCGTGAGCACGCGGAGCTGGCGCGCGGCGGCACAGTGGAGGCGGAGCGCGTCGAGCAGCGGTGCGATGCCGCTGCGGCGGATGAAGGCCATCACGACGTCGACACGGTCCGCCGAGTGGATCTCGGTGAGGAGCTGGCTGCCGACACGCGGCTCGCCCGGCGCGTTGGTGAGCAGCGCCGTGTCGAGCAGCGGGATCAGCGGCTCCGCGATGGTCTCGAGCGTGCCATCGGGGAGGCGTGCGAGCAACGCCCGCAGCACCGATCCCGGTTCGACGGGCGCATCAGGAGACATGCCGGTGCCCGTGAGGACCGCATCGATCTGTGCGAGGAGCTTACGGGCGAGGGCGATCCCGACCGCCACGCGCTCATCGTCGTCGATGCCCTGGATAGCGCGCTGGACGAGCCGCCCGATGTGCAGCGCGATCCGATCCGCAGCCTCGGCCGCCCGCAACTTGTCGCGGCGCGGCGAGAGCCGGTCGCCGATGTCGCGGAGTCGCACCTCGAGCGCCTCGGTGATCAGGACCTCGTAGAGTCCGCGCTCGATGCCAGGCATCAGGAAAGTATGCCTGGTTGTCGCTGACTCCCGATTCGGAAAAGTGCAGACGCGACCTGTCGGAGGATGCGTTTATGCGACCCAGTTCCTGCCACTCTCCGGCACTGTTGTTGTCAGCCCTCGTCCGCTGGCTGACAGCCTCTCCTGATGCCGCCACCCAAGTATCTGATTTGTGGAGGGTGGCTCTTGGCACTCCGCTTGCCTCTCTGAAGACTATGTTGCAGTGGGTTAGATGGTTGATCGGCGGGTTCGCAGTGGTTGTCGCGGTCCTGCGGGTCGCGCGCTGGCTTCTCGCCCCGGCGCTTCCGTTCGATCCAGTCGCCTACGACAACCAGCGCATGCGCCTTGAGGGCGCCGTGACTGCCCTCGAATCGACCGTCTCGCATCGCGGCAATCCATACTATTTCTTTGTCCTCGACACCGGGCGCGGCACAGTCGCTGTGTTCAAGTTCGGCTCTCCGAGATGTGTCGAGGGGCAGCGTGCCACGGTCGAGGGCGTCTTCCATCACGTGTATCAGCGGGGTGGCTATTCGTTCACAGACGAGATCGACGCCGAGTTTGTCAACTGCTCGTAGCTGGAGGCCTTTTGATTCGAACCGTCTGACGTTCCCCCGATCAACTGGCGCATCCACCGGGAGAACCATGAGGTGCGCCACACGCTCCTCGGCCACCAGAGTGGCGCCGGTCAACTTCTCGCCACTCAGCCGATACTCCGCGCCCACGGCCGGGGCCGGTTCCACGGGGCAGGCCGCCAACATCTTGAGAAGGCGCGACGCCCCGGGCACGTGGCGCGCGGCCGGGGCGCGGCGCAGGGCATCGGCGGCATAGCCGGCGCAGAGGCGCGGCCAGGCGCGGCTGAAGCGGCGCGGGCCCGCCAGCAGGTCGAGCCCGGCCCAGCGGCCGGCCACGTAGGCGACCGCGCCCACCTGGCCCGGGGCGGGCGCCAGCGCTTCGCGCGCCTTGGCGATCTCCGGCTCGAAGCGGGCGTAGAAGTCGTGCATGGCCCCGGTGGGGCTCTGGACATCGTGCGCTTCCGCCTTCAAGGCGAGAGCCTCCCAGACGCCCTGCTGATCAGCCGCGTGGCCGCGCCCCTCGCGGAGCGAGCGGCTGACCCACGCGCTCTTCTTCGCGCGCAGCCCGGCGTACAGGGAAAAATCGCTGGGCGCCGAGTGACGGGCCCGGTAGCCCCACCGCCCCTGCTCGACGCAGCTCACGGGGATGGTCACCTCGGTCTGGGCCGCCACCAGCATGGTCATGTTCAGGATGCGGTTCTGCTTGGCGCCCACCAGCTGCTCGCCGTCCAGGAGCAGCAGGGGCAGGTCCCCCAGGTTGGCCACCTTGAGGTCGGGCACGGAGCCGCCTTCGGAGATCTCGGTGATGCGCACGCGATCCCCGGCCTCGGCCAGGGTGAGCCACTCGGGCTCCGTCTGCATGGGCGTCAGGATGGGGATGACGGTCAGCGCGCCGTGGGACTGGGGCTTACCGGCCAGGATGCTGCCAAGGGTCTTCGCGAGGATTTCGACGTCGGCCACTGTGGGCATGTAGGGCCTCCTATTCATAGAGGGCGCTGCTCGGTCTCTGAACCCGGACAGCCAGCATGTTTCCCTGCTGTGACAGGGAGGGTCACGGCCCGCGCACGTGTCCATGGGCGCCCGTAATTACTTCAACGAAGGCCCCCCCGTCGCGGCGTAGCCGGGTCGCTTGCGCGGGAGGACAAATGTCTATACACTATCCCTGTGCGGTTTGAGTGGGATCCGCGGAAGGCGGATGCGAACCTCCTCGCTCACGGGATTGGCTTCGCGGAGGCCGTCACGGTGTTAGAAGACACCTTCGCTCTGACCCGTGAGGATCCCGACGCCGTCGGAGAGCAGCGGTTCGTAACGCTGGGCTTGAGCGACCAGGCGAACTTACTGGTGGTTGTATACGCGTACCGGGAGCCAGACATCATCCGAATGCTCTCCGCGTGGAGGGCACATAACCGTCAGAGGGGGCTTTATGAAAAGGGTCGTGGCTGAGAAGTATCGCGACATAGATTTCTCGCGTGGGAAGCGCGGCCCGGTGATCAAGCCCGAGCCCGGCAAGTCAAAGATTTCGATCCGGCTGGACAACGCCGTGCTCGAGCACTTTAGGGACCTGGTAGACAAGGCCGGCGGCGGCAACTATCAGACCTTGATCAACGACGCGCTGCTCGGGCACATTAAGCGGCGCTCCACCCTCGACGCCGTTCGGCAGGTTGTCCGAGAAGCGCTTGCGTCCTATGGGCCGGCGCGGGGGAATCAGGCCACGCGAAGCCGGAAGCGCCCTAGAGGGCGACGTCGAGTCGCTGGGTTCGGACGGCGCTCACCGTAACCCACTTCCAAGCGGCGCGTGGCTAGACTGCGCGTCCTCTCTGGACGCGAACGAGGTGACCTGGGGCTTCATCAGAGAAGTCCCGGTGAAAGGGCACGCGCGGCTACAATAGCCGCATGGCTCAGCGGAGATCGCCTGCGACAGTTGCGGACCCCGCGCTCCTTGAGCGCGTCAAGGGAATCGTCCGCCGGGTCCTCGGTCACACGCCCGCCGATGTGTACCTCTTCGGATCCTGGGCCCGCGGGGCGCAGCGCCCCGCAAGCGACATCGACGTAGCCATCGAATCGGCGGAGCCGCTGCCTCGCGCCCTGCTCGCTTCCCTGCGGGAGGCTCTCGAGGAGAGCACCATCCCCAATCGCGTCGACGTAGTGGACCTGGCCGAAACGGATGCCGCGTTTCGCGACCGCGTCCGCCGCGAGGGCATCCGGTGGATCGCCTCCGACAGCGCCTAAGCGTCGCCGTCCAGGCGGCCGCGACGCTTCGGGAACTCGCTGTTCGTACCTCGCCCAGCAAGATCGAGCGCGACGCCGCCATCCAGCGCTTCGAGTACACCTTCGAGGCCACCTGGAAAGCCGCGCAGCGCTTCCTCGCGGTGGTCGAAGGCGTCGAGGCTGGGTCTCCGAAATCGGCTATCCGTGCCTGTCACGAGGCCGGATTGCTGCAGTCAGCTCAGGCCGAACAGGCTCTGGCGATGGCCGACGACCGAAACCTCACCGCTCACACGTACAATGAGGGCCTCGCCGAGGCGATCTTCAAGAGATTGCCGGGGCACTTGGCTACCCTCGAGGCTTGGCTGCGAGCAATGCAGAACCGGCTGCCGGCCAAGTCCTAGCCGTTATCCTCTGCTGCCCTCCGCGTACTCGACCAGCCGGCAGAGCGCGTTCACGAGCTCCATTTGCTCGATTGTGTGGCAGCGCGTCTCGAGGAGCCGAGGTGAACAGACGAGGATCGCGAGGCACTGCGCTCGCGAGATCGCCACGTTGAGACGGTTGCGGGAGAAGAGGAAGGTGAGATTTCGGGGCACGTCCTCTCCGCTTGAAGTGGCCATGGAGAAGAACACCACCGCTGCCTCCTGCCCCTGGAACTTGTCCACGGTGCCGATGCGGACGCCTGCCTGGAGGCCCATGCGGAGGCGGCGCACCTGGGCGTTGTAGGGCGCGACGACCATGAAGTCCTCCGCGCGAAGCGGACGAGTTGCCCCGTTGGCATCCGTGAACGAGCCGCCCATCATGCGCGCGATCTCGGTCTTGATCCGCGCGACCTCTTCGTCAGACGCGGAGCGGTTGCCCTCGTGCTCGACCGGAAGGAAGCGGATGCCGGTCCCGAACGCCGTCGTCCGGTGCGCGGCCGAGTCGTCGGAGTGCAGCCGGCCCGCGTAGATGATCTCGGAGATGAACGCGCAGACGTCCGGGTGCATCCGGAAGCTGCGCTCGAGGAAGAGGCCGCGATCTTCGGGGATCGTCCGGTCATCGCCCAGCAGGTGCTCGAGGACGGATAGCTCGGTCCTCTCCGGGTGCACGCCCTGCGACACCTGGGCCAGCTGGAGCGGATCGCCGAGGAGGATCACGTTGCGCGCGGATGTGCCCAGCGCGAGCGCGTCGGCCAGCGAGACCTGGCCCGCCTCGTCGATCACGAGGTAGTCAAGCGTCGAGTCCAGGTCCGCGCGCGCGAAGAGCCAGGCGGTACCGGCCAGAAGTTGGACGCCGCGGCCCGCACTGGCGATGGCCTCGGCCCGCGATTCGTTCCCGATGAACTGCCCGTGGTATTCGGACTCGTCATTGGCGTTGGTCGACTTCTTCAGGCCGCGGAAACGCACGCCTTGCTCGCGCGCCTCCCTCTCGATCTGGTCGAGCAGGTTGTGGATTACCTTGTGGCTCTGCGCGGCGACGCCGATCCGCTTCCCCTGGGCCAGCAGGTGGGCGACGAGGCAGGCGCCGGTCCACGTCTTGCCCGAGCCCGGCGGGCCCTGGATGAAGAGGTAGCTGCCGTCGAGCCCGAGCGCCAGAGCCTTCATTTCAGCGGGATCTGCGCTCTGAAACCGCCCGCCCGCAGAGCGGCCTCGGAACCGTGGATGCTCCCGGCCGAGGATCGCTTCAAGCGCCGGGTAGCGCCCGGCGCCGTCCCGGATCGACTCGGCCACGCGGAAGATCGCGTCACGCTGATCCGGATTGGCGTATGGACCCTCGGCGATGAGCGCCTTGGGGAGCCGCGCGGCGGCTAGTGTTGGGCCGCGCTTGAGCAGGAGTACCCCTCTCGCGTCGTCGATCTCGAGAATCTCGCCGGCCCTCTCGCCTGTGGCCGGGTCGTGCACTTGACCCGGCCCGAGCTTGTGCTCCTGTGGCGGAAACTTGAGGGTGTGCACCAGGGACTTCTTCGAGAGAGTGGGCCGAGTGTTGGGATCGGGATCGAGGCCGCCGATCGACTCCGAGTCCTCCACGAGATCCTCGGGCGATATCCCGAGATGCTCGAAGTACCACCACCACGCCGGGCGGGCCTCGCGGCGGTGGTACTCCAAGAGTTCGCCCGCGAGCCAGCGCGGTGTTCCCGGATCGGCGCCAGCCACGAGCTGCTTGCGCAGGCGCTGGCGGCGTTCGATCGCTCCGGCCGCCTCGTCCGAGATCTCCCGCGGCTCCCGCGGCTCTGGCCACGGCAGGTCGTGCGGGCGCAGCCGGTGGAGCCAGTCGAGGAGCCCCAGCGTCGCGCGACAATCCTCCTCGTTGTACTTGGCGATCTGCGCGAGGAGCGCGTTGTCCCTTCCCTCGCGCCAGCGCTCGTAGTCCACGATGGCCTGCGTGCCCGACCGGACGGCCGCTGAGCGTTCGAAGCCCACGAGGGCCTCCAGCTCCTTGAGGGAATAGCTCGGCACTCCGGCCCGGATGGCCCGTCGGAAGATGCTGAAGAGATCAACGAAGATCCCGCGGCGGAGCAGGTCGTCCACCTCGGCCTCGCGTGTTCCGTACCGGCCCATGAGGCGTTTGATCGCGCTCGGCTCGTACGCGCCGAAGTGGTAGACGTGTAGGTCGGGATGTCGCGCAAGCCGCTCGTGGACGAGATCGACGAAATCCTCGAGCGCGCGGCGCTCCCCCGCGCGGTCGTGCGCCCAAAGTGCCAAGTATCGAGGCTCGGCGCCGTCGTGGGTAAGGACGCCAAAGAGGTATTCGAGGCTGCTCCCGGGCTCGAAGAAGGGGTGGCCCTCGAAGTCCAAGACGAGGTCGCCCGGCGATCTCGGCGGGAGAGCCGCGAACCCGAGCCCGCTCTCGAGCGGCCGCTCCCGGTACTCGATCGTGCCGGACCGCCGGCTCTGCAGCTGGAGCGCGGCCTGCTCCCGCAGCCCCTCGAACGTGGGCCGCACCATCCTTGGGATCGAAGTGTCAGGCGGCGACTCGGCAAGAGCGGTCAGCGAGCCAATGCCCTGCGCCGCAAGCCGGCCGATCTGATCGCGGCGGATGTTGGCGACCCGGACAAGGTTGTCTTCACGCTCCCACCGCTCTTCACAGGCGGAAGAGAAGTCACAGACCTCGCAGTGCTCGCAGGGGTACGGCGCGGTCTCAGGCCGGCTGGCGACCGCGGACTCGAACCGCCGTCGCACACGGCGGTAGTAGGCGGACACGTCTGCGAGCCGGATCGCGAACCGCTCCCGCGTTCCCAGGACGACGTAGGCAGCCCCCGGATCGACTCCCTGGACTCGCCCGACCGCGTGGCTGTAAAAGCAGAGTTGAAGGGCGTGCTCCGGCCGCGGGTGCGCAGCCAGCTTGGTGTCGAGGACCTCGTAGCTCCATGGGCCGAGGGCGGACGGCCGCTCGACCCGCTCGAGGAAGTCCGCGATCCCGCGCCAGCCGTCCGCGACCAGCACCGCCTGGTAGATGTACTCGGCGCCGGCCCGCATGGCCTCGGCGGTCGAACGCGCCGCGACCTCGAAGTCGCGCGCGTCGCCCAAGCCGATCTCTGTTACGACGTGACCGGCTGCCCGCAACCCGTCGAGAAAGGCCCGTTCGTGCTCGGCGCCCTTGCGCTGGATCAGCTCGGCGAGGGGGTTCTCGACCCTCGGGCGCGTGCGCTGGCCGAGCGCGGCCCCAAGCTCAAGCTGCGTCAGATGCTCGCAGGCAACGAAGTTGCCCAGATCCGAGGGCGAGAACAGCAGCCGGCCGTCCCTGCTCTGCATCTCGTCATTATCCTCCAAGGACTGGTTGCCCCGGGGGCGTGCTGTTGCGCGGCTGTGCCCGGGCGGCCACTCTGTATCCCTGCTGTGACAGGGAGGGTCACGGCTGGTGCACTCCTGCGCGAATCCCCCCTACTTAAAGGGAGATGCAGCCAAAAAGGACCGCGCCCTGGCCCGGCGTGTTCGCTACAATCGGGCCGCAGCCATGCAGGGCACCAAAGGAGAGTTGATTATGGCCCGCTATCTGAAGATCGCCGCAGCCCAGATGGGCCCGAACCAGGAGGGCGCGAGCCGCGACGAGATCGTTGAGCGCATGCTTGCCCTGCTTGCCGATGCCGTTCACGAAGGCGTCGAGATGATCGCGTATCCCGAGATGGCGCTGACCACCTACTTCCCGAAGCGCATCCGGAAGGACTTCGACCAGTTCTTCGAGACGGAGGTTCCTCCCAAGGTCCTCGATCCCCTGCTCCGGCGCGCGGCCGAGGCCCGCGTGGCGGTCCACGTGGGCTTCTGCGAGAAGGCGGACGGGAAGTACTTCAACACCGCCCTCCTCACCGACCGCGATGGCCGGCTCTGCGGCACGTTCCGGAAGATCCACCTGCCCGGCACGAAGGCGGCGGACGGTTTCGCGCAGGTGTACGAGCCCTACTACTTCGAGCACGGCGACACCGGCTACAAGGTCTTCGAGGCGTGCGGCGCGAAGGTCGGCATCGCGATCTGCCAGGACCGGCGCTATCCCGAGAGTTACCGGTGCCTGGCCCTCCAGGGCGCCGAGGTCATCCTGATCGGCTACAACACCCCGCTCTCGGCGCTGGCGCTCGACCTCAACGAGCTCTGCCTGCGCTCCGGCGCGTACGCGAACGCGTGCTTCGTGGTGGGCATCGCCAAGGCCGGCGTGGAGGACGGCGTCGAGCTGATCGGCGGCAGCTGCATCGTGAACCCGCTCGGCCAGGTGATGGCCAAGGCGACGACGACCGGCGACGAGCTCGTGATCGCCCGCGTGGACCTCGACCAGATGGCGCCCGTCCGCAAGCGGTGGAACTTCCTCGGCCGGCGGCAGCCCCAGCACTACGCGGCCGTGCTCACGCCCGTGACCGAGAAGGAGCCGCACCGATGACGGCCGGCGTGGACCTGATCGTCCGTGGCGGGCAGGTCGTCACCGCCTCCGACGTCGTGGAGACGGCGGTGGCGATCAAGGAAGGCCGGATCGTCGCTCTCGGTCCCGAGGCGCTCCTGCCGCCCGCCGATCGGGTCATCGACGCCTCCGGCAAGTACGTCCTGCCCGGGCTCATCGACTGCCACCTCCACATCGGGCCGGAGTACGACGACTGGAAGACGGCGCCGCTCGCCGCCGCCCGCACGGGCCTGACAACGCTCCTGCCCTTCGTCGTGTATGAGGAAGCCGAGACACTGCCGCACGCGCTGGTCCGGCTGCGCGAGGAGGCGCAGGCCCTCTCCGTGCTCGACTTCGGCTTCCACTTCATCCTGGACCACGACCCGGCGATCCTGGACGGCCTCCCCGAAGCCGTGCGGCTCGGGGTGACGTCGTTCAAGCTGTTCATGACGTACAAGAAGCGCGGCAAGCGCATGGTCTCCGACGAGTTCATCGCGAAGACGATGGAGCGCCTGGGCCCGCTCGGCGGCCTCTGCCAGCTCCACTGCGAGAACGGCGACATCCTCTGCTACCTGGAGGACAAGGCGATCGCCGAGGGCCGCACGGCCCCGACGGACTTCCCCGCGACGTGCCCGGACTGGACGGAGGAGGAGGCGATCAACCGCGCGATCCTCATCGGGCGGTTGACCGATTGCCCCGTCTATGTCGTCCACCTGTCGACCAAGGTCGGGCTCGAGCGCATCGTGCGGGCCCAGGGCGAGGGGCAGAGGGTGTGGGCCGAGACCTGTCCGCAGTATCTCCTCCTCACGGACACGGAGATGGAGCGCCTGGGGCCCTTCGCGAAGATCGGTCCGCCGCTCAGGCCCGCCGGCGGTCCCGACGGCGCCGCGCTCTGGGCGGGCTTGGAGCGGGGCTTCGTCTCGACGGTCGCCAGCGATCACTCCCCTCGCGTGCCGGCCGCCAAGGAGCCTGGGTGGAAGAACATCTTCGTTGACGCGGAGGGGAAGCCGATTCCCTTCGGCGCGCCGTCGCTCGAGACGCTGGTGGCGCTCGTCTACAGCGAGGGCGTGGCCAAGCGTCATCTCCCGATGACGTGGATGGCGCGCGTCCTGTCCGAGAACCCGGCCCGCATCTTCGGCCTCTATCCGCGCAAGGGCGTGATCCGTGTGGGCGCGGACGCGGACCTCACGATCTGGGACCCCGAGCCGGTGTGGACGATCGAGCGCACGCAGCATCTCGGGATCGCGGGCTTCACGCCGTACGAGGGCTGGCCGGTGCGCGGCAGGCCGTGGATGACGCTGGTGAGGGGCCAGACGGTGCTCGGCCCCGATGGCGCCATCGAGCAGAAGCCGGGCTTCGGACGCTACCTGCCGCGGGGCGGGCCGCAGGCGCCCATCGCCGGCG
>Ga0315281_10007000_pt1 | contig 15947 bp, 17 predicted proteins | sample YL17G07_0_MG_FD_204540 | JGI IMG/M metagenome (GOLD analysis project Ga0315281, IMG submission 204540) | Sediment microbial communities from Yellowstone Lake, YNP, Wyoming, USA - YL17G07_0 | ecosystem: Environmental > Aquatic > Freshwater > Lake > Sediment | place: USA: Wyoming | collected... | reverse complement strand
AAGTTGTTCCGAAAGAGTTCCTTCAAACACCATCCTCGCTTCTAAAAACCATCGTTCTTCAAAATTACTTAATCCGAAGAGGAAGTTGGCAGGTTGGTGAGTTAGTAGTTTACCGAGTTGGCGATTTTGTTTTAGCATATTTTTATTATTATTTTTTTAATTTTTTTAAAGCTACATCAAAGGTAGCAAGTTCATAATTCCTTTCTCGGCTCATTATTATTAACGTAATATCCACAAACGATAAGAGTGTTTTTTGTTTTTGAATAAAAGCAACCGTAGACTGAATTTCTTCGTTAGTTAATCTTTGAATAACTATTTTAGGATTACTCGCAATCCAGCTCAAAACTTTTTTGGCAATCTCATAAGACTCTCTTAACATTAATACTGTATATATTTCGCTCAAAACATAATCATTAATTATAATTTGTGGAGCTTGGTGAATAATTTGTTGCGCTTCCGCATGCTTTTCTTCTTCTTGACGAAAATAAGCAATAAAAATATTTGAATCTAGAAGTAGCATAATTTAATTAATAAAGAATTTCATCAATTTTTTGAGCTAAGTTATTTTCTTTTGGGTGTTTGCTTTTAAAATAAAAATCTTCATATTTTATTTTCTTTGGGAAATGAATAATTGTTTTTTCATCATTTATTGCAGATTTTAAAGATCGCATACTTTCCTCCACAGTTTCAAATGGTCCATAGCATTCTCCGCGCGCAACTTCTTCCAATGCTTCTGTCAAATCTTTATCAACTTGATCGTAAAATTTTTCATGTTTTTTGGGGACGCGCATCGTGCGCTTCACTGGTTCCACAAGCGCTGTTTTTTTTCGCGCATTTTTAATCTTCAAAAATTCTTTATATTCTTCTAAACTAATAACTACTAAATTTTTAGCATCAGTCAAATTTTTTGGAACTGGAATAGTAATAGTGTTCATAAATAATTCAATAAAACTTTAAAGCAATTTAAATATAGTTTTAAAACTCTAAATCGTCAATTTGAATCTAAATTCTTATCTTTTTTATTTAAAATCTAAAATCTAAAATTTAAAATTTCCTTACGGCATCAGTGTTAATTCTGCATCCATTTTAATCATCTCTTCTTGATCCTTTTTTAACGCCTTGGCTTCCGCATCTTCTCGCGCTATTTTTCGCGCTTTTGCAATTAGCATTTTGATTGCTCCATATTTTTGTTTTAACGCTTCCAATTTCTTCGCATTAAATTCAGCTTGAACTTCTTGTGCGTTTAAAAGAATATCTTTTGTTTTTTCTAATTTTTCCTCATTTAATTGAGGTAAAATATCATTAATCCATTCAGTTCTTTCTTCTTCGTTTTTAAAAAGAGAAGAAGTTTGAATTAATTCGACGATTTCAGTTTGAAGAGACATGGATAAAATAAATGGTAAATTAAAAGATTAAAAAGTGGATTAGTGGATTAGTCTTTAGAAAAATTAGAAAAAGTTATAAAATTATAAAGTTTGGAGTTCCTTTTTTTATTTAAATTTTAAAATCTTACATCCTAAATCCTAAATCCTAAATCTTCCATCTTCCTATTCCCAATCATTTTCTAATTCACTTACTAGCATTTCTTCTTGAGCTAAATTATGTGAAGCAGAGATTTTCAAAAGTTCTTCCTTTTTTTTATGCGTTACTAATTTTAATTTGCTTAAATAAATCGCAGAAATTTGATTTACTTTTTGAAAATATTCTTCTTGCGCTTCGTTGATTTTACCTTCTGCATCAGATAAAATGCTAAAAAGCTCGCTTTCAGTTTTTTTATCCAGTTGATTTAAATGTGCTAACCAAAATTCACGTTCTTCTTCGTGGTTATCAAAAATTGGTGTATCGCGAATAATATCGCTAAGATTGTTTTCAAGTAAATAAGTTTGAATATGGGCAGTAGTGGACATAGGAAATTTTAGATTATAAATTATAAATTTTAGATTATGGAAAATGAAAATGGCAAACGATAAATGATAAATTATTTTTAAAGATATTTGACGATTGATTAATCAAAATTCATGTTATCTTAACATAATAAAATTTTTATTGCAAATATTTTTTTCCAATTGAGTATTGTTTCAAAGTTTTTTTTTCGCTAACATCTCTTAAAAGTTAAGTGAGTGAGTAAGTGAGTAAGTTGTAAGTTGGTAAGTAAAAAGTAGGTAAAAGCAAATTGTCAGTTGTGAAACTTGTCCGTTACTTGTCCGCCGTGGTGGATAGTGGATGGTAAATGGTAAAAATTAATAGTGAAAATTAAAAATTATGAAAATAAGATAATAAAAAAATACCCCAGGCTTCCCCCAAGCTTTTCTAATCCTACCACTGTTCTGTTTCTTTTAGCCATGAAACCTTCCCCATTATGAATGCAACTACTTTTGTAGTAGAGCGTCCTGAATTTATTTGCGACAAAAAAGAGTTGTGGCAAAAAATTTTGGTTCGTCTCCAACCACTTATTAATCGAGCGCATTTTATTACTTGGTTTAAAAATACTGCTATTTTAAGTATTGAAAATGATTCTTTTGTTATTGGCCTTCCTAAGCTGATGTTTTTGCGTTGGCATTTGGAAAATTATCAGAATAAAATTCTTTCTATTGCTCAGGAATTTTTACCAAATTTAAAAGAATTAAGTTATGAAATAGATGAGTCACTCGATTATACAGATAATTGTTCATCGGTAGATTTAGAAAATATTACTACTAAACTTAAACAAATTCGCAAGTTGCCGAATAAGGAAGAAGTTAGAATTAGAAATGAGGGTGAAGCTGATCTTATTAGTAAAATAATCAGTTCGCGTTACACATTGAATAATTTTATCGTTAGTCCAGAAAACCGTGTGGCACATGCTTCTTGCGAGGCAGTTAGTCGTCGTCCTGGCGCGCTTTATAATCCACTCTTTATTTATGGTGGAGTAGGATTAGGGAAGACTCATCTTTTGCAGGCAACAGGTCGTGAAATTTTGAAAAATTTTCCTGATAAATCAGTGGTTTATCTTACTAGTGAGACTTTTGCTCAAGAGTATATTGATTATGTTAAAAAACACAGAGTTGAAGATTTTAAAAAGAAATATCGCAGTGCTGATGTTTTAATTGTTGATGATATTCAATTTTTAGCTAATCGTGAAGGCACGCAAACCGAATTTTTCAATACTTTTAATACGCTTTATGATGCAGGAAAACAGATTATTATTTCTTCTGATAAACCTCCTAAAGAGCTTGATCTTTTTATGGATCGTTTAAAAAGTCGTTTTGAAATGGGTTTAACTACAGAAGTTCAATTTTCTGATTTTGAAACTCGTTTATTAATTCTTCAAAATAAGTGTTCTGAAAGAAATTTATTGCTTGCTCCAGAAATACTTGAATTTATTGCGCTTAATGTCCAATATTCAATCCGAGAATTAGAGGGTATGCTCATGCAAGCTGAAGCTCAATATGATTTAGAAAATATCACTCCTACGATCAATTCGCTTGCCACTCAATTAAACAAACTTAATAAAAAACATGAGTTAATAGGTTATAATGAAAATGATAAAGAGGAAAAAAGAATAAGTTCTCCGCAAGAAATTATTGAGATTGTTTGTGGATATTATGAAATTAGTCAAACAGATATTTTGGGTCCAGCACGTCAGAAATTTTTTTCTAGCGCGCGTCAAATGAGCATGTATCTTATGAAAAAGATTTTAAAAATGAGTTATGTTGAAATTGGCAAGCTCTTTAATAGGACACATACAACCATAATGCACGCTTGTGATTCTATCGAACGGCTTTCGAAAAATGAAGAAAAAGTAGTAGAAGACTTAAATGCTTTGCAAAAAAAGATGGGACTTTAGAAATGAGAAATTTTAAATTTTAGATGATGAATTAATTATAAAATTATGAAATTATAAAAATTAAAAATTTTGATTTTAATTAACAATTCACAATTTCCAATTCACATTTACCATTAACAATTAACGGTTATTGGCAAGATGAAAGTGTACCACCTCAATCTTGCCAATTATGAATAAAAAAATTAAACTAAAGTCTGATTCTTTATCATTTAAAATTCCCCACCTATGTCTCGTATTCATCCTCATCCTCATCGTCCTCGTATTCATCGTCGTAAGCATTCTTTTTTTTATTACTCACTTCCATATGTAGTTTTAGGAGCGATAGTTGTATTAGTAATTTTATCATTAAAGCTTTTAGGTTTTGAAACCAAAAAAGATTTTTTTAGTTTCAATCATCCTTCTGGTGTTTTAACATTAAATCTTGGTCAGGCTGAAATTTTATTATGGGGTAATAAAGATTGGAAATCAGTGCCTCGGGGAATGAAAATTTTCAAAGGTGATAGTGTTCGCACAGGAGGAAGCAGTCGTCTTGATTTAGGTTTTTTTGATGAAAAGATTTCTGCACATTTGGGAGATAAGACAATTTTAAATGTTGCTGATTTAACACAAGAAGCAGAAAGTAAAATTTTAGATTTGAATTTAACTCAAGGACAAGCGTGGATTGATTTACCAAAAGATATTGCTGAAGTTGCTATTACTGCTACTGCTAAAAATGCTGAGATTTATTCTGTGGCAGGAAGTTTTGCTATTGAATTAAATGAAGATGATTTAATATTGCGTGTTTTAAGTGGTTCAGCTCAATTAAAAATTTTTGATAATACTGAAGAAAAGAAGCTTTTATCAAAAGTAAGCGCGGGAGTTGGACAAAAAATTGTGCTTAATGATAATAATTTTTATGCTATTAAGAATAATCAAACAGTAGAATTATTAACTGCTATTGATGATGAATTTAAAAATACTGATTGGTATAATTACAATATTCAAAAAACTAAAGTAATTAATAAAGATGATTTTGATAAATTAAAAATAGCTGAAGAAAATAATGAAAATGTGAATACTTCAACAGGAAAATTGGTTATACCAGCAGAAAAATCTGCCGAAGAGATCGTTCGAGATGATAGTGTTAATGTCGCATCTTTTACGACAACGATTGATTCTCCAGTAGTGATTTATCCTGCAGTAAAAAATATTGAAGTGAGTGATTCTAATATTTGGATTAAAGGTACAGTAGCAAAAGGAACTGCTAAAATTATTGTTAACGATTATAATTTGCAAAAATTTAAATCTGGCGATCGCACTTGGATGTATCGCGCCGCAGAGCAAATTGGTAATTTAAAACCAGGAGTTAATGAATATAAAATTATTGCTGTTGATATTAATGGTAAGGAAAGCAAGCCAACTATTATTACAATTAATTATAATAAAAAAGTTGTTGAACCTAGTGAGATCAAACAAATTCAACCAGTGGTAAATTCGACAGATTCTGCAAGCTCAGGTTCTGCAAGTACTACAAAAGTAGAAGAAGAAATAAAAACAGTAAAAGAAGACATTGCTGAAAAAACTCCTGCTGTTATTACTACCAAGTTGTTTTCCGCTCCAGCAATTTTAAGCCCAAATGATGGACTTGAAACTGACGAAACACGTGTAATAATTTCCGGGACTGTTGCCCCTGGCACTGCTAAAGTTATTGTTAATGATTATGCCTTAAGCCAATTTAAATTAGGGGATACTACTTGGCGCTATATCGCAGATGAAAGTTTTAGCAATTTTGTTATTGGTAAAAATGGGTATCGTATTTCCGCTATATCTGAAGATGGACAAAAAAGCGAAGAAGTAATTATCACAATTACTAGAAAAGAAAAGTAAAATTATTTTTAATTTTTAATTTTTAATTTTATGTTTAAAAATTTTTTTCAAAAACAATCGCCTGTTATCAAAATTATTGTTATTGCTTGGATAATTTTTTCTTTTATTTATATTATTTATGATATCTGCGGATATATAAGTAATGAATTAATTAAAAAGTTTTATTTGAGAGGTATGGCTCAAGTTTCAGCTGATCTTATTCAAAGAGCAGAAGATAAAGAATGTTCGCCATTTACTGTTAATCTTGGACAAAAACAAGTTCAATTAATCAATGTAACTTGTTTAAAAACAGTGAACAGTAAACAGTGAACAGTGAATTTAACTATACACTGCTAACTGCTCACTGCTAACTGTAAACGCAGCCACAATAATTTTGGCGTTTTAGATGCAGATTTTGTGCTAGTTGAGTGGCTTTTAAATAGCCGTTCTTTTTTTTCCAATCCCGCGCTAGAAATTTTATCCCGTATTTTTGTGAAGCTTTTTCACCAGCAGAATTAATTTGATTAATATTTTTATGCGGTGAGATGGATAAGGTTGTGGCAAAATAAATTTCTTGTAAGGCTTCATAGTCTTTTCGAACTATGGAGTTCGTTGCAGATAAGGCTCCACAGCTCTTCGGGACTATGGAGCCTGCGATGTCCTTTGAGACTACGGAGTTCGTGATAGGTAACTTGTTAATATGTAACTGTCGCGCCAAAGCTGCGACTTGATCTAATCGCATTTCAAAACAAATATTACAGCGTTTTCCGCGTTCAGGTTCATTTTTAAATTCTGCTGTTTTTTGAAACCATTCTGTTGATTCATATTCACCAATAATTAGTGGTACTTTCATTTGATTGCATAAATTTTCTGCTTCTTGCAAACGAAAATTATATTCTTCTTGTGGATGAACATTGGGATTATAAAAAAAACAAGTTACATTATAATCTTGCTGAAGTTCTGAAATAATCCAAGCTCCGCAAGGAGCGCAACAGATATGAAGAAGGAGGGAAGAATTAATAATTAATAATGAAAAATGAAAAATGAAAAATTAATTTTCTTTCTCTAGCTTCACAGCTTCTTCATCTCCTTCACCAAGCTCGCTTACTCGTTCAATTTTCCCTTCAAGTTTTTGAAATCCTGCACCGACTTCGTCCATTTTTGTTTTGGCGTTGGTTACATGACGCGCTAAGATTCCAATGTTTTCACCAAAACGCAGAGATTCAGTTTTTACTCCAGCGATCATGCTTAAAACTTTTTTAGCATTTTCTTCTATTTTTTGCGATTGAAAAGCAATCAAAATTACACGAAGAAAATAAAAAAGTCCATTGGGAGAAACAAGATGTACTCGATGTCCGCGAGCATATTCTGCGAGCGAGTCTTCTGCGATGGCTGCTTCATAATGTACGCTTTCTGCTGGCACATACATTACCGCGAAATCCGTAGTGCCTTCATCAGGACGGATGTATTTTTTAGCGATTGCGTCAATATGACGTTTTACATCTTTGAAAAATTCTTTTTTACCAGCAACGCGAGTAACTTCATCATTGGCGTTTATAAATGTCCGAAAATTTTCTAGAGGAAATTTTGCGTCAATGGGGATTAATCCATTGGTAGTTTTTATTATGGCATCTACAGTATCGCCATTGGAAAATTTATATTGCATGGCAAATTTATCGCGTGGAAGTATATCCGCCAACATTTCATTTAATCCTTGTTCGCCAAGCGTGCCACGTTTTTTACTATGTCGTAAAAAGTCAGTGAAGCTTTTAACATTCTCGCCAATTTCGTGCATTTTACCGAGTTCGCCTTTGACTGCGCCAATTACTTTTGCAGCATTGTCTAGTCTTTCGCCAAGTACTTTAGTATTTTCAGCAATTTTTGTATCAACAGATTTATTTAAATTTGAAAATTGATTTTCAAGAAGCTTGAGCGTGGCATCAAGGCGTGCTGAAAGTTCTTTGCGATTTTCGCCAGATGAGTGCGACATTTCTGCGCGTAATTTTTCAATCACATCTAGCATAAGTTTTTGCGCTGGATCTTCGGCTGGTTTTGTAAGTAAAGCGATTTTTGACATGAGGATATAGCCGAAGATAAAAATAGTAGCGAGGAGAAGAATTACGAGGATGATAAGAGCAGTTTCCATTTGTAAACAGTTAGCAGTGAGCAGTTAGCAGTGAATAGTTAAGTTCACTGATCACTGATATTAGATTAACAAAACATTAATCAAAGAGCAAAGTTGAATTTATCATTTTTTTATGAGACAATGATTTTGTTCTTTAATTTTTCGCTATGCCTGCAGGTAATCGTCACTTAGCTCGTCAGATTGTGATTCAAACTATTTTTGAATGGGAATTTCGCGAAAATGATCCTCAGAAAATTTTACATTATTGGCTCAAAGAATTTGTTTCGAAAAATTTAGATTCAGTTTTTGCGGAAACTTTATTTGAAATTATTTTAGATAATTTAGTAGAAATTAAAAAACAAATCACTTGCCATGCTCCAAAATGGCCGCTTGAAAAGATTTCTGGATTAGAACGAGCTTGTTTATATGTAGGAATTGCTGAGCTTTTATATTTTAAAAAAATTCCGCCAAAAGTGATAATCAACGAAGCTGTAGAAATAACCAAAGAATTTGGTGGAGACGCGAGTTTTATCAACGCTGTATTGGCAGCAGTGTGGGAGGAAAGGAAAAGGAAGTAATTTTTAATTCACCATTTTTATGTTTTCAGATTTGGAAAAAATTATTGGCGTTAAGTTTAAAAATATTAAATTATTAAAAAATATTTTTATTCATCGTTCTTATCTTAATGAAAGTCGAGGAAAAGGCTTGGAAAGTAATGAAAGATTGGAGTTTTTAGGCGATGCAGTTTTAGAATTAATAACAACGGAATATCTTTATCTTAATTTTCCTAATCCTGAAGGAGAATTAACTAATTGGCGTAGCGCTTTAGTCAAAGGAGAAAATTTAGCTAAAGTTGCTGAAACTTTGAATTTAAATAATTATCTTCAAATGTCGCACGGAGAAGAGCACTCTGGCGGTCGGAATAAAAAATATATTTTAGCTAATACAATGGAAGCATTGATTGGCGGGATTTATTTAGATCGCGGTTTTTTGGTGGCGAAAAAATTTATTACAAAATTTATTATTGTTCATTTAAAAGAAATTATTGAAAAAGGTTTGCATATTGATGCCAAATCTCATTTTCAAGAATTGGCTCAAGAAAAATTAAGCGTTACTCCAGTTTATCAGGTGCTAGAAACAGCCGGACCAGATCACGCAAAAAATTTTACAATGGGAGTTTATTTAAAAAAAGAATTAATCGGGACTGGCTCAGGAGTCTCTAAACAAGCTGGTGAACAAGCGGCGGCAAAGGATGCTTTAAAAAATAAAAAATGGATTTGATTATTTTTAATAGCAACGATAAAATAAGTCCTTGCTATTAAAATATAAAATCATGTCTCTAGAAGCAATCAATCCATTAACAATAATAATAAAAAGCGAAGATTTGAGAAAAGATTTAGCTTTTTTAAGAATGGAAGAAAAAGAAAAACTAGATTATTTAAAAAAAGAATATGCAACTAAAATTAGAGAAGAAATGGAAAAAACAAGAGGAGGAGTTAGCGGTATTTTTATAGGAAATAAAAAAGATGAATATAAGAATTTTAAGCTTTTAATGCATAATAAAGATTTTACAGATAAGCAATTAGATACTATTTTAAGAAATATAGTAAGAGGGGGAGATAACGATTTATTTTCCGCAGTTATTTCCAAAGAAGCTTGTAAAAAACTTGGGATAGTATTTTCTAATAATGAAGAAAGAGCAGATGCTGAATTAACTAGGAGAATAATAGGTAAACCTGAAAAAGTTGAAATAGACAAGAACTCATTAGAAAATTTAAGTAAAACCCAGCGGATGTTAGAAGAATTGTTTGATATTGCTACATTATATTGCCAAATAGATAAGCGACAACTTGCGATAGATAGACAACAAAAAGAAATAATAGAAGTAGAAAAAACAGGAAAAAGAAATTATTAAACAAATTATAATTTCAGATTCAAAGGCTGAATTGATTAACAGTATTATAAAAGTTAGTAAATTTCCAGATCACATATTCGAATTAAGTAAGATAATTAATTCTTTTTGTTATAATAATCCAGAATTAGCTTTAGCTAGTATTTTATTAGAAAATAAAGGAAATTATTCAGATAAGCATGCTATTGATACTGCAATTGTTGCGGTTATTATTGCTCAAGATTTAGAGTGCACATCAGAATTTCGACGAGATCTTATCGGGGCAGCATTGACAATGAATATTGGAATGCGGAAGGTGCAAAATCAATGTTATTTTACAGAAAATGCTTTGACAGAAGATCAAAGAAGACAAATAAATACTCATCCAGATATAGGAGTAGACATATTAAAAAAGCTCTGTGTAGATGAAGAAAGAAATAAATATTGGTTAGCTACAGTAAAAGAACATCATCAAGAATATTCATCAAATGAAGATAAATATAAAGAAAAAGGAAAAATGGCTCAAATTCTTTCATTTGCTGATATTTTTACAGCTGGATTAATGAAGCGCGGTGGCGGTCGCGAAACACTTCCTTCATTTGATATTTTGGTTGAAAAAAGATCGCGTTTTGAAAAATATGTTAATAGTGATTTATTAGATCTTTGCCTTAAATCAATCAGTTTTTATCTTCCTGGAACTTTTGTTAAAATAAAAGATAATAAAATAAAAAATCAAAATAAATGGGAAGATGGTGTAGTGATAAGTCGTTGTAATAAAGAAATTCGTGCTGAAATACCATTAGAAAAAAGATTAGCATGTCATCCTGTTGTAAAAATAAGATTAAAAGAGTCAGGCAAAACTGATAAATTTGAAAATATAGATTGTAGCGAGCAAATTACTGAAACTAAGATGATTAATGATAAAAAAACTGAATATCCCAGTAACAGAAACAGATATGAAATTAAAATTGTTTCAGCGGAAGAGGCAGGATTTAAAATTAATCTTAATTCTGATAATCCTGATAATTCTAAAGAATCGGCGGATGACAGAGTTCTTATTTATGGATTAATTAGTGAAAACTATAGACGACTACTTGGAATAAAATAAATTGCTACAAATCCTTAAGATTTTTTTGACAATATTTTTATAAAAAATTAAGATGAATTAGTAAAATTAAAATTGTGAATTGTTAATTGTAAATGGTGAATTAAAATTTTAAAATCAAAATGATTAAAATTAAAAGTTGTTCATCATTCATAATTCATCATTTATAATTTATAATTCCCCATGTCCCTCCCCCTTACCAAAAACGAATATGGTTTTGATATTAATATTGACAACCCATTCGTTATTTTTCGTTATTTAAATAAAATAGCAGTAGAAAAAGTTGGAATTGAAAATGTATTGGATTTATCTCGCGGAGATCCTGGCTATGGTTTCGCTCCCAATGTGCGTAGCCGACGTTTTTTCTCTTTTTTAATTGCACTTGATACTCTTTTTAATAATTTTGAAACACATTTCAAAGATCGCACTGTGGATAGTGAAATAAAAATTTTGGGAGAAATAGAAAAATTCGCACGGACTACTTATGTGCCAAATTTAGCGAGTGAGTTGTTGAATGATCTGGAAGAATTTTTTGCTAAAGTAATTTTGTCAGCTAAAAATCAAAATTTAAAATGGAATAAATTTGATGTGTTATTTCAACTTTTTAAATATGCTACGGTTTCCGGCGGTTGCTATCATGATCCTTACGGTGAATTAATCAGTCGAGTAGTGGTTGCGGATTATCATACACAACAACTTGGTATGTCGATTAAATATGATGACTTGATTTTTACTGCTGGAGCCAGTCATGCTATTGGTACTTTTTTTAAAGCTTTTGGCGTAGAAGGCGCGGGCTTTTTAAAAGAAGGGGACAATGCATTGATTACTAGCCCGGTTTATTTTCCTTATATGGGAATCTTAGAAACTCGAGGCGCTACAATTCACACTCTTTCTGTTGATCCAAATACAGGACAATTTTCAAAAGAAGCTTTTACTGCTTTGGGTGATTTAAAGCCAAAAATTATTTTTTTGGTTGATCCGGATAATCCTACTGGTTTTGCCAAAAATGAGGAAAGTTTACGTGCTTTGGCTGAGTATGCGGAAAAAGTTGATGCCTTAATTTTAACAGATGAAGTTTATTTTGCTTTTCATTCTGGCAGAAAATCTATTTTAAATTTCGCGCCAAAACGAACAATTCGCATTGATGCTCGTAGCAAGATAGAGCGCGCCACAGGTTGCCGATTTGGAGAATATATTATTACCAATGAAGCGAATGAATATTTATCAAAAAATTTATTAAAAAAATATTTGCCAGAAGGTTCAGATTTACGCACTTATTTGCACGATGCGAAAGCTCCTGGCGGTGTAAAGGGAGAATTTCGACACACTACTTTTGTGCCAGGCCCAGGTCAAATTCTTGGAATTTGTCATATGATACTTGGTGAGGCTGAGCGTAATAAATATCTTGGAATAGTTAAAGAAAATATGCAATCTTGGCATGAAGGTTTAGGTCTAGAATGGAAAGGCAGTTTTTATTATTCTTTATTTAATCTTAATGAAATTGCTAATGATAAGAAAAAAACTGTTTCAGCAGAGCGTAAAATGTTGGATTTAGCTGAACGAGGAGTAGTACTCATTCCAGCAAATCGCTTTTTTTCCAAAGCAGAACGCGAAGCTCGCGACTGCACAAATTTCATGCGCGCCAGTTTACCAAATTTAACATTAGAACAAGTAAAGAAAGCAGCAGGAGTGATTCGGGAGTATTTGCAGGCATGAATATAATTTATAAATTTTTTTATTACCTATTACTTATTAACTTACTTCCTAATAATTCTATATGGAATTCAGCCTTACTATTCTCATCAATCTTAGTATTGCCTTAGCTTTAGGAGCTTTGATTGGTATAGATCGAGAAATTGCTTTTCGAGGAGATCAAGAAAAACAGATTGAAATATCTGGTTTGAGAACTTATGCTTTGATAAGTTTATTAGGATTTTTAGGCGCATATTTAAGTAAAACTTGGAATATTTGGATATTGCTGGCATTACTTGTTTTATTAGGAGCTTTAACTATCGCTTCTTATCAAAATGAATATAATGAATTAAAAAAAACAGGTATTACTTCAGAAATTTCTATTTTATTAGCTTTTTTAGTTGGTGCTTTAGCTTATCTCAATCCTCAAATTGCTACTGTTGTTGGCGTAATTACAATTTTAATTTTAGCTTTGAAATATCCAATTCATAAATTTACTAAAGTAATTTCTCCTGACGAATTTTTTGCGATAATTAAATTTATCATTGTTACTTTTGTGGTTTTGCCATTGCTGCCAAAAGAGGCAGTTGATCCTTGGGGTATCATGGTGCCATATGAAATTTGGCTAATGGTTGTTTTCATTTCTGCTATTAGTTTTGTTGGTTATATTGCAGTTAAATTAATCGGCACTAATAAGGGGTTAGAAATTACTGGATTAATAGGAGGATTGGCTAGTTCTACGGCAACGACTTCTAGTATGTCTATACAAAGCAAGCATAATTTAAAAATTGTTTTACCTTTTGTTTCAGCAGTAATTATTTCTTCGACAGTTATGTTTGTTCGAGTAGGTTTTGAAGTTTTTGTTTTAAATATTAAATTATTGCCAACAGTATTAATTCCATTAAGTGTCATGATTGCTACTAGTTTGGCAGTAATTGGTTTTTTTTGGTATCAAGGTCATGCAGAAAAAAAAGTTAAAAGTGAAGAATTAAAACTTTCTAGTCCTTTTCAGTTTGGACCTGCGTTAAAATTTGGTGTTTTTTATTTATTTGTTTTGGCAGTAGCTCATTTTGCTAATGAATATTTTGGAGAAAAAGGTCTTTATATAGCTAGCGCAGTTGCTGGCTTGGCAGATGTAGACGCAATTACTATTTCTATGTCTCGACTTTCTGCGAGTGGTGAATTGATGCAAGTTGTAGCGACTAGGGCGATTATTCTTGCAGTGATGATGAATACAATGGTGAAATTATGCATCACTTTTGTTTTTGGTAGTCGTGAGTTTGCTAAAAAAGCAGCGATTGGTTATGGATTAGTTTTTGTCAGTGGGTTAACTACGATTTTGTTAATTGGATAGTTATTGGTGGATTAGTAGATTAGTGGATTAGAAAATTTAGAAAGTAAATAAGTTCCAGAGTCAATTAAATGTGACCTTAAAGGTCCCAAAAGACCTTTAAGGTCGGAGGTAACCAATAACCAGAAAACCAGAGAATTTGGATTTTGTAATTTGAGATTTTCATTATTCATTTTTAATTTTTAATTATTAATTAATTTCCCCATGTCTCTTTATCAAAACACTCAGTACCAACTCGAAACTGCTGCCAAGAAAATGAAATTAGCAGAAGATATTCGTCGGATTGTTCATGAACCTGAACGAATTGTTGAAGTAAATTTTCATATTCACCGAGATAATGGCGAGCTAGAAATGATTAAAGGTTTTCGTGTACAGCATTGTACTTTACGCGGTCCTGCTAAAGGCGGTATTCGTTTTCATCCTCAAGTTGATATGGAAGAAGTAAAGGCTTTGGCTGGTTGGATGACAATCAAATGCGCGGTTATGGATATTCCTTATGGAGGAGGCAAGGGCGGTATTATTATTGACTCGAGTCAACTTTCCAAACGTGAATTGGAACATATGACAAGACAATATATTCAAGCTATTTATGAAGTTATTGGACCAAAAAAAGATGTGCCTGCACCAGATGTTTATACTAATGCGCAAATCATGGATTGGGTTTCTGATGAATATCGTAAATTGACTAAAGATAAAGATTATCTCGCAGTTGTTACTGGAAAATCTATTGCCAATGGCGGTTCGCTTGGCAGAGATACTGCGACAGCTCAAGGTGGAGTGTATGTATTGCTTAGCTATCTCAAGAAATTAAAAAAAGATCCTTCTAAATGTCGCGTAGCAGTTCAAGGTTTTGGTAATGCTGGCGCAAACGCAGCTTCTATTTTAGCCAAAGAAGGTTATAAAATTATCGCAGTTTCTGATTCACAAGGCGGTATTTTATGTGAGAATGGTATTGATCTGGTTAAGATGGAAAAGTGCAAAATTAAAAATGGAACAGTGCAAAAATATGAAACTGCCACTATTGATTGTAATCCAAAAGACGGTGTGGCTTGTGTTTGCAAAAAAATTACTAATGCTGAACTTTTGACTCTTAAATGCGATGTTTTAGTTTTAGCCGCTTTAGAAAATCAAATTACTGAAAGCAACGCGAAATATATTGAGGCGTCAATTATTATTGAGTTAGCCAATGGACCAATTACTCCAATGGCTGATAAAATTTTAGTAGATAAAAAAATTACAGTTTTACCAGATATTTTAGCGAATGCTGGCGGTGTAACAGTTAGTTATTTTGAATGGGTTCAAAATTTGAAAAAAGAAAAATGGTCAGCGGAAAAAGTCGCGTTAAAATTGAAAAATAAAATGGTTAAAGCCTTTAGTGATGTGGATAAAGCGAAGCAAGATTTTAAAGCTTCAGATTATCGTGAGGCAGCTTATATCTTAGCTTTAGGCAGAATCGAAAAAGCTTTTCGCGAAAAACACCGTAAGCAAAAATATCCTCAGCCGAAAAAGAAGTGAAAAAAAAAGACTTGCTTTTTTTTAGATAAAATTTAAAATTGTAAATGGTTAATCGCTAACTTTTAACCAATTTGCGGAGAGGTACCCAAGTGGCTGAAGGGGCGGCTTTGCTAAAGCTGTAGTCCTGAGCAATCGGGAGCGAGGGTTCGAACCCCTCCCTCTCCGCCAAAATTTATATTTAATAAATATGCGTTAGTATAGTATTTTTTCTTTACATTAAAGGCTGGCACAATACAAAAATAGTAAATTAAAACAATTAAAAAATAACGGACGCTCTCGGCACTTTGATTGGTGATTTAATGAAATAAAACTATGGCAAATTCTCTCGACTTCATCGGTAAAACTCTAAAAAAACTATAAAATAAGTAGTTTCCCATTTAGCGTGGGCACTACATTTTAATAATTTTGTATAAAATTATTTTTTAACAGAAATAATGCGCGGAGTTAAAATTCTTTTTAAGCCCAATACCGCAAATATTTTTTTAGCTTTTTCTGTAAGCCGAGAAGGTAAAGCGTAACGCAAGCCATTTTTTTTATTGTAATAAATACTGGTTTGCACAGATAAAAGCTCTTCTTTAATCTTTTCTGGGCTTAAAG
>Ga0315281_10006999_pt1 | contig 15947 bp, 9 predicted proteins | sample YL17G07_0_MG_FD_204540 | JGI IMG/M metagenome (GOLD analysis project Ga0315281, IMG submission 204540) | Sediment microbial communities from Yellowstone Lake, YNP, Wyoming, USA - YL17G07_0 | ecosystem: Environmental > Aquatic > Freshwater > Lake > Sediment | place: USA: Wyoming | collected... | reverse complement strand
TGGGATCCCTTCACGGGAAACTGGTCCCTGTCGGCGGGCGCGGGCGGCACAACCGAGGAGATCGTGCCGAAGAACTCGACGTGGAAGTACAACGACACGGGCACGGACCTGGGAACGGCCTGGCGGGCCGTGTCCTATCCCGCCGCGAGCACCTGGCCGTCCGGTCCGGCCCGCTTGGGATACGGTGGCGATGGAGAGGCAACGACGATAGGATACGGACCCAACGCGAACAACAAGTACCCCACGGCTTACTTCCGGCATGAGTTCACCGTTGCGGACGCGTCGCTCTACAGCGAGCTGCGCCTGAACCTCACGCGCGACGACGGCGCGGTGGTGTATCTGAACGGGCAGGAAGTCGTCCGGTCCAATATGCCGGCCGCTCCCGCCGTGATCACCTACAGCACGTGGGCGTCCACCACGGTCTCGGCCCCTAACGAGACACTCTTCTTCAACTACACGGTTCCCGCCTCGCATCTGGTCAACGGGCTCAACGTCCTGGCGGTCGAGGTGCACCAGATCAACGCCACCAGCACGGACCTGGGGATGGACCTCGAGCTGCTCGGAGTCAGGCCCTTTGTCGGCGGAGGCAGGAGCATCACCCTGTCGCCGGGGTTCAACACGGTCTGGGTGAGAACCTATGACGGCCCCAATGGGACGGGCCGGCAACTGCAACTTCAGACGATCACGATCTGGTACGACACGGGCGCGACGGGTTCAACCACCGGCGGGACCCTTACCGGCAACGCGACCCTGACCGCCGCGGGAAGCCCCTGGTTGGTCGCCTCCGATCTGATAGTCCCCTCGGGCGTCACGCTCACGATCGAGCCGGGCAGCGTTCTGTTTTTCGCGGGCGGAACCCGGCTGATCGTCCAGAGCGGCGGACGCCTTCTTTGCGAAGGGACGGAAACCCAGCGCATCCGCCTGACCTACAATCCGGCCACCCAGGCGGGCTGGGGTGGCGTCATATTCGACAGAACGATGATGGACAACCGCGTGACCTATACCGACGAGGACTACTCGGACAGCGGTTCCCAGGCGATGCTCATCACCGCGTCGAAGGTGTTGCTGGACAACATGACCTTCACGGAGGCCGCTCACGTCATCCTGAAATGCGACCATCCCAACCTCCTGGTGCGCCACTGCCTCTTCCCGGCCGGCCACGGCTCGGAGATCGTGGAAGGCACGGGGATTCCCATGGGCGGATACGTGATCTTCGACGGGAACCATTTCCTGCCAACAGTCGGCTACAACGATATTATTGACTGGGTGCGGGCCGATAAGCCCGAAGGGGTGCTCCAGTTCTACAACAACGTGTTCGCCGGGGGAACCGACGAGGCGCTGGACATGGACAGCTGCGACGCCCAGATCGAGGGCAACCTCTTCATGAACTTCCACCAGGACGCCCCCCGCGAGAGCAGTTCCAACGCGATTTCCACCGGACTGGACGGCGCCACCACCACGACCCTGATGATAGCGCGCAACATCTTCATCAACAACGACCACGACGTCCTCTTGAAGGAAGGCGCGTTCGCGATGATCCAGCACAACGATTTCTGCGGCGCCTGGATCGCCTCCATCAACTTCGACGAGACCAACCGCATCCTCAGCCATACCGGACTGCCTGTCTTCAACGGACTGGGCGCGGACATTGACGGCAACATCTTCTGGAACATGAACGCCGTGTTCCAAAACCAGTTCTCCGCGCGGTCGGGAAAGGCGCCCGTCATCCGCGCCAACCGCAATATCCTTCCCGCCGAGCACCATGCGCTCGGCGTGGGCAACGTCGCCGCCGACCCCCTCTTCACGAGCCCCATCATGCGGGACTTTCGTCTCGCGCAAGGCTCCCCCGCCATCGCAACCGGCCCCAACGGACGGGACATGGGAGCGCTGGTTTCCGCATGGGCGAACATCTCCGGCGAACCGGCGCCCGTCACCTCGCGCCGCGACATCACCCTCTCCGTGGGAGGCGCCGGAATCGTAGCCTACCGATACCGGGTGAATACCGGTCCCTATACTGCGGAAGTCCCCACCTCCTTTCCCCTCCAGTTGACCAGTTTGGCCGATGGGACGTACACCGTCTATGTGATCGGGAAGAACTACGCGGACGTATGGCAGGACCAGGCGACCCCCACCGCGTCGAAAACATGGCAGGTGATCCCCGCCGGGACGCAGGGACAGCTGCGGGTGACGGAGCTGATGTACAACCCGCTCCCGCCATCCACCCAGGAGATCCTCGCGGACTTCCAGGACAAAGACGATTTCGAGTTCGTGGAACTGCGGAACACGGGCGGACAGGACCTGGACCTGACGAGCGTCACGCTGAGTGGTGGGGTGTCGTTCGCCTTTGCCCAGCACACGGTTCTGGGGCCCGGTGAATACCTCCTGCTCGTGAAGAACCTGGCGGCTTTCCAGGCGCGCTACGGAACGGCGCTCCCCGTCGCGGGCGAATACTCGGGCAGCCTGAAGAACAGCGGCGAGGAGTTCAGGATACAGGGAGCCGGCGGCGAAACCCTCGTCGAGTTTGAATACGGCGATGGCCGGGGCTGGCCGCTGCCCGCGGACGGCGCCGGGCACTCCCTCGTTCCCCTGGCAGCGGCTATGGACGCGCAATCGAGCGGGTCCTTGTACTACGGCGGGAATTGGCGGGCCAGCACCCTGATCAAGGGCTCGCCGGGTCTCTCTGATCCGGCGCCCCTGGTTCCCGTCAAACTGAACGAAATCGCGGCCCACACGGACTACGCGGTTCCCCCGTATGACTCCAACGACTGGCTCGAGCTCTATAACCCCGCCGCGTCCGTTGCCGCGCTGTATGACTTCTATCTCAGCGACGACCCAAACAACCTGAAGAAGTGGGCCATCCCCAACGGAACCGCCATTCCCGCGCGTGGATTCCGCACCTTTGACGAGATCCACGATTTCCACAATCCCATCACCGCCGGATTCGGACTGAGCAAAATGGGTGAGCAGGTGCTGCTCTCCTACATGCCCGGCACTTCCCAAGACAGGGTGGTGGACTGCATCCGGTTCGAAGGTCAGGAAAACGCCACTTCCCTGGGAAGGTTCGCCGACGGCGAGACCTACTGGTATCCCATGCCGCTCACCCCCGGCGCGGAAAACGCCACTCCACGCTCGGACCTCGTGATCAGCGAGATCATGTACCATCCCGATGATGACACCACGGCCACCGAGTACGTCGAGATCCTCAACCCGACCACCGGGACTATCACGCTATCCAATCCCGCGGGTTCCTGGCGTCTCGCGGGCGGAGTGGACTACGTCTTCCCATCGGGAGCCTCCATCCCCCCCGGCGGTTACGCGCTGGTGGTTGCGTTCGATCCGTCCGACGCGGCGGCCCTCTATCTGTTCCGGTCAAAGTGGGCGTTGCGGGACATCGTCAAACCGGTGTACGGACCCTATTCGGGAAGTCTCTCCAACCGGGGCGAACGTATCGCCCTGGAAAGGCCGCAGCCCCCCGATCTGCTCATGGATCCCATTTCCTGGGTGATAGCGGATGAGGTGATCTACTTCGACCAGGCGCCCTTCACGCCGGACGCCGACGGCACGGGAATGTCTCTGACGCGGATTGCCGCGCCCCGGTCCGGGAACGATCCCGCGAACTGGCTGGCCGCCGCGCCCACTCCCAACGCAACTCCCCCGGCCTCGGCGCCCTCCGTCCGGAACCTTGCGCCCGTCAACGTCGGCGCCGTCTCGGCCACGCTCAAGGGAGAGGTGACCTCCACGGGCGGCCTCGACCCCTGGGTTCGGATCTACTGGGGCGGCACGGATGGCGGAACCGATCCGTCCGCCTGGGAGCACTGCGAGGTGTTGGGAGTTTTCGGAACCGGCGAGTTCTCCCGGGGCGTCTTGGATCTGCTGCCGCTCAAGCAATACTTCTACCGGGCCTATGTGTCAAACGGCGCCGGCGCCGCCTGGACCACCGGCACGGCCACGTTCGCGACCCTGCCTCTCGCCCACCGCTGGACCGGGGTGTCGGGTTGGCAGGGCTATTGAGCGAGGGAACGGACCCAAACCGCAAACGTTCGTTGATGCCACCGGATCCCTGGCGTCCGCCGGATTCCTGTTGTCCTTGGGGGTCCCTGGAGTCCTTGAGGTCCTTGGGGCCTTCCAGCGAACTCAAGGACCGGACGGAGAGCCGAGGACCATCTCCTCGAGGAATCGCGCTCCCCGCAGGCTGCATTCGAGCTGTACCTCGAAGAGCCGGATCACCAGCCGCATCAAGGTCCGCCCGGATCGCTTGCTGACGAGTGGAAGAGGTTCAGGGCCGGTAACCGTGGAGGCGCATACGCGGCGAAGCGCCTCTAGATCCGCGCCCGACAAGGGAAAGTCGTTCGGTCCGGCGGGCACGTCCGGGCCACGAAGGGTGCCGCCGACGGTGTCCACGTACCACTTCTTGCCGGGGGACGAAGACGGAGAAACGACAGGGCCGAGGTGGGGCGCGTAGCCGAGCGCGGCCAGGATTTCGAAAAGACCGGTCAAAGCGAACGAACCGGGGTGTTCGGCGGCCTCGAGTCCGGCGAAGAAGGCCTTGGCGATCCAGAACAGTTCCTCGCTGTGCGGGTCGTTCTCCTGGCTCTGGGCCAGCACCTCGGCCGCCAGAGCCGCATAGGCGATCCGGGCCAGAGCGCCCTGTGCCGCGGCGCGCGAGTAGGCGGGTTGACAAAGCAAGTCTGCGCCATTCAGGTTGGCCAGCCCTCCCGCCGAAGAAAGAGAAAGACGGGCCTGCAAGAGGTTGAAGGGCTGCAAGAGACAAGCAAGGGAGGATTTCGGGCGTCTCGCGCCCCGGGCCACGGCCCCAAGGCGGCCGTGTTCGGGCGTCAGGAGTGTGATCAGAAGGGAGGTCTCGCGGTACTCGCGGATCTCGAGCACAAGGGCCTGTGTGGTCTCCAGCACCATGACGTGCCATCGTATCCCAGCCAGACATCCCTTGCAAGAGTCCATTCGCCGCGATATCGTGGGATAGTCTTGACTCGCACTTCAGGCCCACACCGGAGGAACAAAATGAACAAGCAGGAGCCCCTGGATCAAAAAAAACAAGAGGCGTTGGTGTTGGTTCTGGGCTCTCAGCCAGAGACACTGGCGTCGGTGTGCGATGGACTGGAGGCCGGAGGGATCGCCGCGGTGAGGGTTTCGAGCGCAGCCGAAGCCGTTCAGAAGATGCGGGAGAGGTCTTTTGACCTGCTGCTGGTGGACGCCGCTATTGCCCGTCCCGGCGTCGCGGATTTCCTGGCCAGAGCGCGGGAGGTCATGCCGCGGATCGGGCGAGCGGTGTTCGAGGTCGCGCCGGCCACCCAGGTGGACCTGCGGGATCTCATCCACAGGGCGGCGCCGTCCGCGTTTTTCACGGGTATCCCACCCGCGGAACAGGTGAAAGAGGTGCTGCGGCGCCATCGCAGCGAGACCGCCGAAGCGGCTTCCTCCCGCGCGATGGCGCCTGCCCGGAAGCCCGGGGCAGGCTTTGCTTTCGGCGCCGGGGCTCTGACCCAGACCCAGGCCCCCGCAAGAGGCGAGGGGAAACCCCGACCGCCGACCACAGTTTCCCCCGCTGAACCCAGAAAAGTGGCAAGCCATCTCCGCGTCGGAAAATCGGCGCACACAGGCATGGATTGGGAGTTGGACTACTCGGCCGCCGACATGACGGCGGAGGTATCCCGGGTCCTCGCTGGAATGCTGGAGGAACCGGATGTGCGGCTGCCCGTTCTGCCGCAAGCCGCCCGCGCAGTACGCAAGGAACTAGCTCGGCCGGAGGCATCTTTCGAGAGAATCTCCGAAATCGTCTCGCAGGATCCCGGCATGTCGGCCCGAATACTCGAAGTGGCGAACTCGCCGTTGTATGCCGGCGTGGAGAAAATCCGCAACCTGCAGCAGGCGGCCGCGCGAATCGGGATGCGCGAAACGCGGAACATATTGCTGGCGGTGGCAACCCAGAATCTGTTCACCGCGCAGGAGAAGGGGCGGGCCGCCCTGATGAGCCGGCTGTGGCTGCACAGCCTTGTCTGCGCCTATGCCAATGAGATCATGGCCAAGGAACTGCGCATCAAGGAAAGCAGCGATTTCTTCATGATGGGGCTTTTGCACGACATCGGCAAGATCGTGATTCTCCACCTGATCCAGGTTGGTTACGACCGAAACATCTGGACGAAAAGGACCATCAGCGACGCGCTCATCGCGGACCTCTTCCTGCGGAAGCACAACTCCATGGGAAAGAGGCTGATGGAGAAATGGGAATACGACAAATCGTTTCAGGACACGGTCTTCCTGCACAACGACGATGTTTCAAAGATCCGATCCTACGGCGAGCCCGTTGTGGTAACCTATTACTCCAACCTGCTGACCCGGAAGATGGGACTCTGCCTTCTCCCCTACCCCGAGGGTCCCGACCCGCTGGGAACGCACGACCTCGCGCAGGCGCTGAATATGACTCCGGAGACGCGGGACAAAATCGAGAAATCGCTGCGGAACACGTTGAGCAAAATCCAGGAGAGCTACAGGTAGAAAAGAGCGGCGAGGCGCTCGCCTGCGAACACTGTTTGTAGTGCAGGCTTCAGCCTGTCTTGTAGCGCGGGCGTCTCGCCTGCGAACCGGGCCTGAAAACGAGGAGGGAAACCTACTCAGTGAACATGAAATGCAAACCCGGCAGGCGAGACGCCCGCCCTACTTTACCGGCGCGCCAGGTGCGGGCGATGTTCTCGTCCATAGCGCCGGCGTACGACCGTCTGAATCATCTCTTGAGTCTCTCGATTGACCGTCTCTGGAGGCGGCGTGCGGCCCGCCGCGTTCTCGAACCGCTCGAAAGCGCGGACGGCCGCGGGCGCGTGCCCGTGCGCGTCCTGGACGTGTGCGCAGGCACGGGTGACCTGACGCTGGCCTGCGCAAGGCGGATGGGAGCGGGAGGATGCGTGACGGGCGTGGACTTCTCGCGCGAGATGCTCCGGGAGGGGCGCGCGAAGCTGCTCCGGAGAAAGGGCGGCATGGAAATGCTCCGAAGAAAGAGCGGTGCGAGGACTCGCGGCGCGGGAACTTCGCGCGAGACGAACAGCGCCCCGCTTATCCTGAGCGTCGAGGGAGACGCGCTCCGTCTTCCGTTCGGGGACGGCTCGTTCGACGCCGCGATGATCGCCTTCGGACTGCGAAATCTGGCGGACAAGCCGGGCGGCCTGCGCGAGATGGCGCGCGTGGTGCGCAAAGGCGGACGTGTCGTCGTCCTCGAGTTCAGCCAGCCCCGCGCATGGTGGCTCCGCCCGCTCTACCGCCCCTATCTGCGACTCCTCCTGCCGCTCGCGGGGAATCTGTTGACGCGCTCGGACGCCTATGCATACTTGTCTCAGACGGTGCGGGAGTTCGCGCCCCCCGAGGAAGTATCGGAGTGGATGCGTCGCGCGGGGATGGCGGACGTGCGGTTTGAGTTGCTGACCGGAGGCATCGCCGTCCTGCACAGAGGAATTGTGGACTGAATGATGAATGACGAATGATGAATGATGAATGACGGATGATGAATGATGAATGACGAATTCTGAATGACGGATGATGAATGATCGCTATTATCCGAAACGTTTCCCCGAAGGGGAAAAATACGAATAGCCGTGGGTGAAACCCACGGAAGGAGGCCGCCTCTTTTCCGCCCGACCCTGAAGGGGTCAAACACCCAAGTCCGTATAGTTCAACCCCTTGCGGGGTTGGGGCGGTTTTTTCAACCTGTCCCGTGGGTTTCACCCACGGCTATTCACATTGGACTCCTATCGGAGTCCTACAAATCCGGTTTGTGTTTTGAGCTATGGTGATTTCGTCCTTTTCCACCAAGGATAATCCCATGATCGCAGGTTCTATTTTGGGCATGAGTGATTCTGCATCCATCATTTATCGTTCGTCATTCTCTGTTCTGAGGTGAGATCGTGTCGGAAAGACCAGTTCTAATCGGCATAACGGGCGCGAGCGGCGCGATCTATGCCCGCGCCCTTCTGGAGACTCTGGCGGCCTCCTGCGACGGCGAAGTGCTGGTCGTGGTCAGCCAACCGGGGCGGCGTGTTTTGCGTGAGGAACTTGGCGTGACCTTGGCCCAGGCCGGGGAGGAACGCTTCGGCTGGCTCCGGGTCACCGCCGCGCAAACGGAGAAGATCCGCCTTCTGCCGGTGGAGGACCTCGGCGCGGGACCGGCCAGCGGAACCTTTCCCCTTCGCGCAATGGCGGTCGTTCCGTGCTCGATGCGGACGCTCGCGGCCATCTCGGCGGGTTTCGCCGACAACCTGCTGACGCGCGCCGCGGACGTGTGCATCAAGGAGGGACGCCGCCTCGTGCTCGCCCCGCGCGAGACCCCGCTGAGCACCATCCACCTCGAAAACATGCTGCGTCTGGCGCGGCTCGGGGTCCGCATTGTTCCTCCCATGCCCGCCTTCTACCACGGGCCGCAAACCGTGGAGGATCTCGCCCGCTTCGTGGTCCAGAAGATCATCGAGCAAATGGGATTGGACTTTCCAAACCCGGTCCGATGGGGCAATGGAAGGACTGAGTGCTGAGTGCTGAGTGCTGAGCGGTGAGCGGTGAGTGGTGAGGACGGAAAACACCGGACTGAGGACGGAGGACGGAGGACGGAGGACAGAGGACGGAGGACGGAGGACAGAGGACGGGAAGACAACTGAAAACTGGCAAACTGGCGAACTCCTGAACTGGCCGACTGGCAGACTGGCAGACTGGCGGACTGGGAGACTGGCCGACTGGCAGACTGGGAGACTGGCCGACTGGCCGACTGGCCGACTGGCCGACCGACTGACTGGCAGACTTGTATCAAACCTCATCGGCGAAGTGTCGGGAGCACCTGCGAAAAATCGCCTGCGAGATCATATAGAGGATGAAGGTGGTGCACGCTGCAACGCCCAGATAGAGAAGAACCTTCTGGTCGGGCACTTCGAGGGGGGGGGGGTCCCAGTATAGCAGAATGCGGCGGTAGGCGACGCAGATCGGCGTCATGGGGTTGAGCCAATAGAGGATCTCGACGAGGCGGGCGTGGTCGGCTCCGCCCAGCTTGGCAAAAGCCCCTTTTCTGTACAGCTGGTCCATGGGGTAAACGATGGGAGTCGCATAGAACCAGGCCTGGAGAACAATTTCGGTGACCGATTCGACGTCGCGGTAGAAAACGTGGACGGCGGAAACGAGGAGCGTAAGAGCGAACGCCAACGCCACGAGAAGCACGGTGACAAGGGCAAACAGGAGGAGCTGGACCGGCGCCTGGAGCCAGGAGACACCTGACTCGCGAGACATGATGATCAGGATGATCGGGAACACCACCAGCATCGCCAGGGCATAGTTGACCAGGTTGCCGATCACGGTGGTGGCGGGGAAGACCTCGACGGGCAGTTTGACCTTCTTGATGAGATTGGAATGGGCCAGGATCACCCAGTGCCCTTCCCCGATGCAACGGGCAAGGAAAGTCCAGGCCAGGATTCCCACGAGCAAATGCAGAGAAAAGGGCACGACGGACGTGACGCCGAGGATGTGCTTGAACGCCAGCTGAAAGATACCCACCAGGGCGAGCGGCTTGGCGAAAGACCAGAGGAACCCGAGGACCGACGACTGGTAGCGCACGATGAGGTCGCGGCGGACAAGCGTGAAGAGGAGTTCGCGAGCTTTCCAGATACCGCGGAGCATCGGGGATTCCTTTTGCGGGGGGCGGTTTGCCGGCTGTTCGTCCTTCGCCGCGCCATTCGCCGGACCAGGCACGCATCCTACTAGACTTCCGGGCCGTCTTCCACCAGAAATTTCTGTCTTGACAACCTCAACCGGTGAGGACGACACTCTCCAAGTGGCTGTGTTCAGTCTTGTCGAATCCCACGGGTAAAGGAGTGTCTCCTATGATCAGGCTGGCAGTGGTAGGTTGCGGCGGCATGGCAAACGCACATGTGAGCGGGTTCAAGAAGATCCCGGGTGTGCGGATCACGGCTTGCTGCGACGTGGCGAAGGACCGCGCGGCGCAATTCGCCCAGAAACACGGAATCCCGGCGTCCTACACCGATTGGGGCGGGATGTTGGCGTCGGAGAAGCTGGACGCGATCACGAACGTCACCAGCGACGCCGCGCACGCGTCCACAAGCATCGCCGCGTTCAAAGCGGGGCTTCACGTGCTGTGCGAGAAACCGCTGGCGACCTCACTGGCGGAGGCGAAGAAGATGGTCCGGGCCGCGCAGGAATCGGGGCGGATTCACATGGTGAATTTCAGCTACCGCAACTCACCGGCCCTGCAGCGGGCGCGGGAAATAGTCCAGGCGGGAAAACTGGGCAGGATCACGCACGTGGAGGCGAGTTACCTTCAGAGCTGGATTTGCTCGCGGGTCTGGGGCGACTGGAAGGACAATTGGGCCTGGATCTGGCGTCTCTCCACACAGGCGGGAAGCGCGGGCACCCTGGGTGACATCGGGTGCCACATCATTGACTTTGCCACATTCGTGGCCGGCGGAATCCGGTCCCTGAACTGCCAACTCTCCCGCCTGCCCAAGGGCGTGCCAGGAGAGACATGGCAAGGGCTCAAGCTGGACGCGAACGACAACGTGGCGATCACGGCGGAGTTCGAGGGCGGGGTCTTGGGCTGCATCCACACGACGCGCTGGGCTTCGGGCCACGCGAATTCGCTCAGGTTGCGCGTGTTCGGCGACCAGGGTTCCCTGGACGTGGACCTGGACAAGGGTTGGGACACGCTGCAGGTGTGCATTGGCCGCAAGGCGGTGGACAAGTGCGCGTGGACGGCACTGAAATGCCGCAAGACTCCCTCGAACCTCGAACGCTTCATCCGAAGCATCAGGACCGGCAAGAACGACCAGCCTGACTTCGTGCGGGGCGCGGAGATCCAGGCTTATCTGGATGCATGTTTCCGGTCGGCGAAGACCAAGAAGCTGGCGCGGATCGGCTCGGCCGGGGCATAGCATGGAAGGGAACCGCGCGGAGATGCAAGCGGGACCAGCCCGCTTTTTCGTACACTTTTCCTTGATGAAACGCCGGGGCTCGGCTATCGTTCTTCGAGTGGCTGCGTCTGAGGAAAGCAAACAGGAGGCCGACACAAATGGGAAAATCACTCAAGGTGCTGGTGATCGGTTGCGGGAACATGGGGTCCTCGCACGCGCGCGCCTACCACAAGCTGGACGGCTTTGAGGTGGCGGCGCTGGTGGACACGGATCCCGACAAGCGCGACCGTCTGTCCGCCGAGTTGGGCGGGGTGCCGCAATTCGACACGCTGGACGAGGCTCGGAAATCGGTCCGGCCCGAAGTGGCGTGCATCTGCACCTATCCCGACACGCACGCGGGATTCGCCAAGCAGTGCCTGGCGGCGGGCGCGCACCTGTTTGTCGAGAAACCCATCGCGACGAGCGTGGCCGAGGCCCAGGAGATCGTGTCGGCGGCGCGCACCAGCCGCAGGAAGGTGGTGGTGGGCTATATTTTGCGCCAGCATCCCGCGTGGGCCAGGTTCATCGAGCTCGCGCGGACCCTCGGCAAACCCCTCGTGATGCGCATGAACCTAAACCAGCAGAGCGTGGGCTTCATGTGGGACGTGCACAAGAACCTGATGAAGACGATGTCCCCCATCGTGGACTGCGGGGTGCATTACGTGGACGTGATGTGCCAGATGACCCGGTCAAAACCGGTGCGGGTCCAGGCCATCGGGGCGCGCCTCACGGACCAGATTCCCGCCCACATGTACAATTACGGACAGCTCCAGGTGCAGTTCGAGGACGGGTCGGTGGGATGGTACGAGGCGGGATGGGGCCCGATGATGAGCGAGGAGGCGTTCTTTGTGAAGGACGTGGTGGGCCCCAAGGGATGCGTGAGCATCGTCAAGTCGCGCAGCGGCGAGGACAGCGGTTCTTCGGACATTGATTCGCACACCAAGACGAATTGCCTGCGGGTGCACCACGCCGATCAAAACGCGTCAAACCAGTTCGTGCGCCAGGACGAGTGGATTGACACGGCGGACGAGCCGAGCCACCAGGACCTCTGCGACCGGGAGCAGGCGTATCTCTTGCGCGCCATCCGCGAGAACCTGGACCTGACCGAACACTGGGCCGACGCCATCAACAGCCTGCGAATCGTCCTGGCGGCGGATGAGTCGGTTCGGACGGGCAAGACGGTGGCGCTGTAACCGAATCGCTGCATTGCACGGGCATAAACCATCTTCTCACGCAAAGGAGATCCTGTAATCATGAAAATGAGTGTTCGTGTCCTGTTATCTTCAATGATGTTCCTCGAATTCTTCATCTGGGGCGCATGGTATGTGACCGTTGGCAACTTCATGGCCAATGCCGGCATGGCGGATAAAATCGCCTGGGCTTACAGCGTGATTCCGATCGCGGCGATCATTTCGCCCTTCTTCCTGGGGATGGTCGCCGACCGTTTCTTCGCCAGCGAACGGGTCTTGGGCGTAATGTGCATCCTGGGAGCCGTGGCGATGGCGGGAGCGGGACTGATCGGCGTCAAGGCGTTTGACCTCGCCGGCGCCCAGGCCGCCGCGCCGGAAGGACTCAAGTGGGCCTTCATCGCCTTGCTGATGTTGCACGCTCTTTGCTTTGCCCCAACTCTTGGCCTAACCAACACTGTCGCGTTCCATAACGTGAGGAATGCGCAAACAGACTTCCCCCTCCTGCGCGTGTTCGGCACGATCGGATGGATCGTCTCAGGCGGCTGGATCATCAGCAAGTGGTTGCAGGCCGACGTGAGGCCGATCCAGTTCTTCATCTGCGCCGGGTCCGGCTTTCTGCTGGGCGTCTTGAGTTTTTTTCTCCCGCACACGCCGCCCCCAGCCAAGGGCAAATCCGTCACCGTCCGCGACATCTTGGGACTGGATGCCTTGGCCCTGCTCAAGGACCCGGCCTTCCTTGTCTTTATCGCCTGTTCCTTTCTGATCTGCATTCCTCTGGCAATGTACTATGCCTTTGCCGCTCCGTACCTCAAAGCGGTGGGCGTGGGTGACCCCGCCTACGTCATGTCCTATGGCCAGGTCTCCGAGATCTTCTTCATGGTCGTCATGCCCATCTTCTTCCGTTTGCTCGGCGTAAAGTGGATGATCCTGGTCGGCATGGGCGCCTGGATTCTGCGCTACGGCTTTTTCTCAGCGGTGGCTATCGTCTCCGGTGCCGGCGCCTTGCCCCTGGCCGAGGCCAATGGCGCGTTGCCTGCGGGGGTATTCCCGCTGCTCATCGGCGCTGTGCTGCTTCATGGCATCTGCTATGACTTCTTCTTCGTCACCGGCCAGATCTACACGGACCAGAAGGCCCCGATTAGGATACGGGGGCAGGCCCAAGGCTTCCTGGTCCTCGTCACGCAAGGTCTGGGCCTGCTGATCGGCGCCCAGATCGGCGGCAAACTGTTCCAGATGATCCCCGCAAAGGGCGCCGTAATCACCGACTGGCAGCGCTTCTGGCTGTTGCCTTGCCTGGCGGCGGCCGTCATCGCGGTGATCTTCTTCAGCACGTTCCGGGAAAAGAAAACGAGTATATCCGAAGCGCAGAAGCGCTAAATCCTGGCGCCCTCCGGAAAAGACCATGCAAAGGAATAGGACCCATGAATAGCAAACGGAATCGTTTCAGCCGGCGGCAGTTTCTTCGCAGTGCGGCCGCCACAGCGGGGGCCATATCGCTCTTCTCCATCGTCCCGCGCAACGTCCTGGGCGGCCCGGACAACACCCCCCCGAGTGAAGAACTCACCAAGGCCGTCATCGGCGTGGGTGGAATGGGACAGGGACACCTGGATATGCCGGGATCACGCCTGCTCGCGATCTGCGACGTGGATGAGGAGCATCTGCGCACGACCCTCCAAAAGGTGGGACCCGGCGTGAAGGGCTACAAGGACTTCCGCGAAGTCCTCGAACGCCGCGACATTGACATCATCCACGTCGTGACGCCGCCGCACTGGCACGCTCTGATCTCGATCGCGGCGGCCCAGGCGGGCAAGGACATCTGGTGCGAGAAACCCATGACCCGAACCATCGCCGAGGGCCGCAAGGTGATAGAGGCCGTCCAGCGCAACAAGCGCATATTCCGGATCAATACGTGGTTCCGCTTCGAGGATGAGTACTATGGGTTCGGAACTAAGATAGAGCCGATCAAGAGACTGGCGAAAGGCGGGTTGCTCGGTTGGCCGCTGAAGGTGACGCTAAACGCGTCCACCGGATTCGACTGGAAGCTCGACGGCTGGGCTGGGCAGGTGAATCCCAAGCCGCAGCCCGTTCCGCCCGAGCTCGACTACGACTTCTGGCTGGGGCCCGCGCCCTACAAGCCCTATCATCCCCACCGGGTGCACCAATCCTTCCGAGGCTACTGGGATTATGATGGCGGCGGACTCGGCGACATGGGGCAGCATTACCTCGATCCCGTGCAGTACCTTCTGGACAAGGACGCCGAAAGCCCCGTGGAAATCGAGGCGGACACGCCGCAACAGCACCCCGACGCGGTGCGCCCATGGTGGCGCGTGCGGATGAAATACGCCGACGGGTGCGAGATCATCCTGGACGCGGTGAACAAGGACACCAGCGCGGCCTTCCTCGAAGGGCCCAAGGGAAAGCTCTTCAAGAACTTTGAGTCGGACATTCCGGATATCCGGAAGAAACTGGCTGCACTTCCCAAGCTCGATCCCCAGCTCACGGACTTCGCCGAGGCGGTGCGCTCGCGGAAAAAGTTCGCCTTGAACGAGGAGAACGGCCACCGGTCCTGCACGATAGTGAACCTGGCCAAGGCCGCCGTGAAACTGGGCCGGCCCCTGCGCTTCGATTCCGCGAAGCAGGAGTTCATCGGCGATCCGCTGGCCAATCGCATGATTGACGAGCCCATGCGCGCGCCATGGCATCTGTGAGTGTACAGTTTGCGGTTTGCAGTTTGCGGTTTGCGGTTTACAGTTTGCAGTTCACAGTCAGCAGTTTGCAGTTTAGACGCCAGCGCGCCTTTGGGGCGTTGAGGCGCAATACAGAGGAGGATTCAACAATGTTGTCCCGCCGTGTCACTTTCATGTTGCTCATCGCCGCAACGGTGCTGTGCGCCGCATGCAGCCAGGGAACCCAAGCCGTGCCTCAGACCCCCGTGAAGGATCTCGTGGCCAAAATGCCAACCCAGACCCCCAGCGAGACAAGAAACGTCTGCGCGGGGATCGTCGCGCGCGGAGAGGCGGGTATCGGGCAACTCTGCGGAATGCTCGTTCCACCAGGGACCGGCGACGACACACAGGCCCGCTACGCCGTGGAAGGAGTGGTCACGCACGTGAGCCGCCCCGGTGCGGAATCCGAGCGGAAAATGGTGTCGCGCGCGCTCGTTTCCGCTCTGAACAAAGCTCCGGACAAGGAGGTCCAGGCCTTCCTGATCGAAGAGACGGGCCGGATCGGCGGCAAGGAGGCAATCGCTCCCCTGAGCAGATACCTTCAGGACAGCCGTCTGTGCGACCCGGCGGTGGCGGCCATGGTATCCATCGGCGGACCCGCCGCGTCGAAGGCGTTGAAGGCTGCTCTGCCTTCCGCCCAGGGTAAGAACCGCGTCGCGGTGACCCAGGCGCTGGAAACCCTTCGGGCAAAGGAGGCGACGGCGGAGATGCGCCCGCTGACAGACGCGGAAACCCAATCGCAAAGCGACGTCCAGGGCCAATCCCTCGGCGCGTCGGAGAGGAATCTGTGCCAGGCCGCTCCCGCTTCGGACAGCGCGGGCGTTCAGTCCCCGCCGCAGGGTTTCGTGGCGCTGTTCAACGGCAAGGACCTCACGGGGTGGAAAGGTTTGCTCGCCGGCCCGCTGGACAATCCGGCCCGGCGTTCCCTGGCAAGCACGGAGACTCTGGCCACCGCGCAAGTCGAGGCGGACAAGGACATGAACGCCCACTGGAAAGCCGAGAACGGCATCGTGGTTTTTGACGGCAAGGGGCGCAGCATCTGCACCGGGCGCGACTATGGAGACTTTGAGATGCTGGTGGATTGG
>Ga0315281_10006998_pt1 | contig 15948 bp, 25 predicted proteins | sample YL17G07_0_MG_FD_204540 | JGI IMG/M metagenome (GOLD analysis project Ga0315281, IMG submission 204540) | Sediment microbial communities from Yellowstone Lake, YNP, Wyoming, USA - YL17G07_0 | ecosystem: Environmental > Aquatic > Freshwater > Lake > Sediment | place: USA: Wyoming | collected... | reverse complement strand
ACAAAGATGGTGAGAAGCGTTACATGCTTGCGCCAAAGTCGGTCAAAGTTGGTCAGGAAATTCTTTTTTCCGAAAAAGCACCCTTAACTCCCGGGAATCGTTTGCCGCTTAAAGATATTCCTGTCGGCACATTCGTCTACAACATCGAAGTCAAAGCCCGCGGAGGTGCAAAGATTTGCCGGAGCGCCGGAAACTACGCCGAAGTTGTGGCTCAGGACGGTGGTTACGCGAACGTTAAGCTTCCTTCGACCGAAGTCCGCAAAGTTCCTGGAAATGCCTGGGCCTCAATCGGCGAAGTTTCAAACGAAGAGCATCATCTTGAAAATATCGGCAAGGCCGGCCGTTCACGCTGGATGGGTATCCGTCCGACTGTCCGTGGTAGCGCCATGAACCCTGTTGACCATCCGCACGGCGGAGGTGAAGGCCGTCAAGGTAGGGGATTGCGCCGGGCCAAGAGCGCCTGGGGCAAGCCGACAGGAAAGGGCCAAAAGACTCGTTCTCCGAAGAAGTACTCAAATCGTCTTGTGGTTTCTCGCCGCAAAGTTGGAAAGAAGAGAAATCAGAGTTAAGGGTCGCGAGAATCAGTTTTTGGTACAGAAATTAAGTAGTCGTTTTGATTTTTACCCCGCTAGGAGTAATCTAAACTATAGGCAGTCACCCGCTATCACATGAGAGGTGCCAAATGCGCCTAATATCAACCCCGACTCCGGCTCCGTGGGGCTCGATTGTCCGCGGGATAATTATCGATAGTTCTCATAAAAGACGTCCAGAGAGCCACGAAGTGGCGTTTTCAGGACTACTCCGCCTTATTTTTGAGGCAGAGGATGCCGATTTGTGTGGAAAACAAGTCGATGTGCGTTTTCCAGCGTCTCCGAAAGGTATTTTCGTTATCGTCGTTGACCCGGAAGGAGAGTGCAGAGTGTTGCGCTGTCCATCCGGCCCAAGAACGTATACATACGAGAAGCTTGTATGGAACCGTCCCGGGAGCGGTTACATATAGGCGAGAGCTACCCAGACGGTTTGACACCGTCTGGGGTTTTGTATAGTATGCAATGGCCTCATTTGGCGAAGGCACGTCCCCCATAAGGGTGTGCTTTTTATTTTAGAAAATGACGGCGACCACTCAATAATATTCATGACACGGTCACTCAAAAAAGGACCATATGTAGATGCAAAACTCCTCAAGAAAATTGAGGGCAAGCGACCTGAGGCCGCGGGTGTTATCCGCACCTGGGCTCGCCGCAGTCAAATCTCTCCGGAGATGGTCGGTTTTAAATTTGGAGTTCACAATGGTAAAGACCATATCGAAGTACTCGTCTCCGAGGATATGGTTGGGCACCACTTAGGTGAATTTTCTCCGACCAAGAAGTTCCTTCGCCACGGCGGTAAGATGCAGAAGGAAATGGAAATAAAGAAGAAGGAGGCCGAGATTGCCGCTGCTCAGGCCGCAAAAGCTTCAACGACCGATACAAAGGCTGCTGCTCCGGCCGCTCCTAAAAAATAACCTATGAATCCCGTTAGAAATTTGATTACCATGTATACCAACAGTAAAAAATTAACAGTGAGTGTTTCAGGCGAACGGATGACGTTTGTTTGTTATTCTAATTTCTAACGGGATGAAAGCCTTTCTTAAAAATTATCGTCAGTCGCCGCGCAAGGTTCGCCTAGTGGCGAACCTCGTCAAAGGAAAGAGTGTACCGAAAGCTCTTCTTGAACTTTCGCATCTTCCGAAGCGTGCCTCTCTTCCTCTCGCCAAACTCATCAAGTCGGCGGTTGCGAGCGCCAAGCGTGACGGACTTTCGGAAAATGACCTTATTATAAAAAATATGACCGTAAATAAGGGGATGGTGATGAAGCGCATGATGCCCCGCGCTCGCGGTTCCGGTGCCCAAATTTTGAAACGCATGAGCCACGTAAACGTGGAGCTCGCTCGTAAATAATAATATGTCACACACAGTACACCCATACGCTCATCGCCTCGGCATTATCAGGGATTGGAAGTCTCGCTGGTTTGGCGTTGACGCCGGCTACCGAGCCAATCTTCGTGGGGATGTTATCCTTCGCGAATATCTCGAGAAACGCCTCCGTGGTTTTTATGTTGCTGATATTGAAATCGAACGCGGTGAAAAAACTCTTCGCATCATTATCAAAACGTCACGGCCGGGTATGATAATAGGCCGCTCCGGTGAGGGTTCGGAGAAACTCCGCAAGGATATCGCCACTCTCATAGACAAGAAAAAGCTTCCCAAGCCGAAAGACCTAAAAATGGATATTGAAGAGGTCCGTTCGCCGGAATCAAACGCCCACATCGTCGCCTTTATGGTCATCGAGGGCTTGGAGAAGCGTCTGCCTTATCGCCGCGTGTTGAAGCAGACTGTTGAAAAAGTGATGGCAAATCGCGACGTCAAAGGCGCTCGCATTCTTGTTTCAGGCCGTCTCGGCGGTACCGACATAGCCCGCTCGGAAGAGATAAAAAAGGGCCGGGTACCTCTCCAGACATTTCGGGCGGACATCGATTTCGTTCGCGAGCGTGCCCACCTGCCGTACGGAGACATCGGCATCAAGGTTTGGATTTACCGCGGTGAAGTTTTTGATAAGAAATAAAATACCATGTTATTTCCTAAGAAAGTAAAACATCGAAAGTGGCACACCGCCCGACGCAATCCTAAAAAGGCTTGGGTTGAGACGCGTGGCACAGAACTTTCTTTCGGCTCGTACGGTCTCAAAGCGGTTTCGTCTTCTCGTGTGCGCTCCAATCAAATTGAATCAGCCCGCAAGACAATCGCCCGCGCGACTTCAAAAGTCGGAAGGATGTGGATTCGGGTGTTTCCTGATTTCCCGTATACCCAAAAAGCGGCCGAAGTCGGCATGGGCAAGGGAAAGGGCGATCTTCAAGGCTACCAAGTTCAAGTGAAGCCAGGGAGAGTCCTGTTTGAAGTAGACGGTCTGTCGGAATCGGTCGCGCGCGACACCTTGCGCAAGGCCGGAGCGAAGCTTCCAGTTAAGACACGGATTGTAGCCCGCCTCGAGCGCTAACTTGAATCTGCTTGACCTTAGGGCATTTAAAACTATAGTAGTGATTCATCTATGAAAAAGCACAGCATGCACGGAAAAGAAAAGGAGGAGCTCGTAAAGATTCTTGCCGACAAAGAAGAAGCCCTTCGAGCATTCCGTTTTAATATCGCCGGTAGCAAGACTCACAATATCCGCGAGAGTCGCGCGACCAGAAAAACAATCGCCCGCGCAAAAACCGAGCTCAACCGACCAAACGCATAAACCAACATGGCCGAAACTAAAATCCAAAAGAATATCCCAAAAAAGAAGCGTCTCGAAGGCGTGGTGGTTTCAACCAAAATGAAAGACACGATTGTCGTTCGTGTTGACCGTTACGTAAAGCACCCGAAATACGGCAAATACTATACGACCAGCAAGAAGTTCAAGGCCCATGATGCTGGGAACACCAAAAAGGAGGGAGACAAAGTAACGATTGAGGAATGCAAGCCGATTTCAAAGGATAAGCATTTCACTGTCATCTCGTAATTTTTATGATACAGCCACGCTCACTAGTACGAATAACAGACAATTCCGGCGGAAAAATCGGACGTATTTTCAAAGTACTCGGTTCGACCCGAAAGCGTTATGCTCGTATCGGTGATATCGTCGTGCTCTCGGTGCAGTCCGCAGAGCCTCGCAAGGCGGTGAAAAAGAAGGAGGTGCTTCACGCCGTGGTTGTTCGCTCCAAGGATGCTTTTCGCCGAAAAGACGGCTCATATGTTCGTTTTGACGAGAACGCCGTGGTGATACTTGAAAAGGGGAAGAAAGAGCCGAAAGCCGGACGCGTTTTCGGACCGATGCCACGCGAACTCTCCGAACTCGGATATCAGAAAATTATTTCCCTTGCTCCGGAAGTTGTTTAAATTTATATGAAAATCCGCAAAGGTGACAATGTAATAGTTAAAGTGGGGGCCGACAGGGGCAAGACCGGTAAGATTTTGCACGTGTATCCATCGATTGGCAAAGTTCTTATCGAGGGCGTGAACATTAAGAAGAAGCATCAGAAAAGTCGCCGGGCTGGACAGAAAGGACAGATGATTGAAAAACCCTCGCCGGTGCATCACTCGAACGTCATGCTTGTCGACCCGAAGAAAAATGTCGGCACGCGTATCGGCATTTCCCGTGAAGGCGGAAAGGTTATTCGTATTGCCAGAAAGAGCGGGGCCATTATAGAGGAATAATATGGAACAGCTTAAAGTAAAAACAGAAAAGGCCTTCAAAGCTCTCGAAAAAGAGCTTCAATTGAAGAACCCGATGCAGACTCCTCGTTTGGTAAAAGTGGTTGTCTCAAGCGGGGTTGGCAAAATTAAAGACAAGAAACGCCTTGAGCTCATTATTGATAGGCTTTCAAAAATCACCGGTCAGAAGGCCGTACAGCGCGGAGCTAAAAAAGCTATCGCCACATTCAAAAGTCGTGTAGGTGACATTGTCGGCTATCAAACGACTCTTCGTGGTGCTCGGATGGTTGGATTTCTCGACAAGCTTCTCAATGTAAGTCTCCCGCGCACTAAAGACTTTCGCGGGCTTGTCCGTACGGCAGTTGATGATATGGGCAATCTCACTATCGGCATCAAGGAGCACACCATCTTCCCCGAGACGGCGGACGAAGATTTGAAGGATGTTTTTGGTCTCGCTATTACCGTCGTCACGACGGCTAAAGGCAAGAAAGATGCCCTGGCATTCTTTGAGTACCTTGGCTTCCCGTTCCGCAAAGAGGAGAAGAAGTAGAGCCGTTTTCTGGTTTGACAGACCGCTCTCCTCTTGGTAGCATGGCCCGAAAGTCCCCTGGGCTTTTTTATTTTCTAGAATGGCTAAAACCTCAACAAAACATCGCGCAACACTTCCTCCCAAGTTCAAATCCAGGGTTGTTCGCCGCTGTTTCAAATGCGGTAGAAAACGTGCTTTTATGCGCGACTTCAACCTCTGTCGTATCTGTTTTCGAGAGCTTGCTAATGAAGGCAAACTCCCCGGCATTAAGAAATCATCATGGTAACCGACCCAGTAGCAGATCTAATAAACCGAATCAAAACCGCCCAGATGGCGAAGTTGCCTTCTATTTCGGTGCCATTTTCAAACTTGAAGCTCCAGATTGCCGAGCTTCTTTCTCGTGAAGGTTACGTGGCCGATGTTGCGAAGCGTGGAAAGAAAGTAAAAAAGTTTCTTGACCTCACCCTTAAATACGAAGGAACGGTGCCGGAGGTTCGCGGGGTAAAGCGTATTTCCAAACCGTCTCGTCGGGTCTATATCGGGGCTCGTGACATTAAGCCGGTTAAATACGGCCACGGCATGATGGTTATTTCAACTCCCAAAGGACTTCTAACCGACAAAGAGGCTCGCAAGGAGAAGGTTGGCGGTGAGGCGCTTTTTTCAATTTGGTAAAAATTATGTCACGCCTTGCTAAACAACCAATAGAAATTCCGGCGAAGACCGAAGTCTACGTGTCCGGGAAATTTATCACGGTCAAAGGACCGGGAGGGGAGCTCACGCGCGCCTTCGGCCCGGACGTTGATATTCTCGTTGAGGAAAACCATTTAACCCTTACCCCTTCCGAGAATCTTAAAAACAAAGCTGTCTGGGGCACGTACGCTTCTCATGTTCGAAATATGATTGCCGGAGTAACGACCCCTTTCTCGAAAGAGCTTATCCTTGAGGGAGTCGGTTTCAAATCCGATGTTTCCGGAGATACTCTCAATTTAGCCCTCGGTTTTTCTCACCCAGTTAAAGTAAAAATTCCCCAAGGGCTTAAGGTCACCGCTGATAAAAACGCTATTACCATAAGTGGGGCAGACATCGAGCTTGTCGGACAATTTGCCGCTTCCGTTCGCGATTTGAAGAAGCCGGAACCGTACAAAGGGAAGGGTTTTCGTTACCGAAGTGAAGTTATCCGTCGTAAGGAGGGCAAGAAGACCGCATAAAAATATATGGCTACTACGACTAAAAACAAAAGAGACCGCCGGCACGCGCGTATTCGGGCGAAGGTTAAGGGCACCACAGAGAGGCCGCGTCTTGCCGTTTTCCGTTCGAACCGCTACGTCTACGCCCAGATTATCGACGATGATAAAGGAGTAACGCTTGCCACAGCCACATCACTTAAGGACAAGAAGGGTACGATGCGCGAAAAAGCGGAGAAAGTCGGGGAGCTAATTGCCAAGGTCGCCGGAGAAAAGAAAATAAAAAAAGTTGTTTTTGACCGGGGCGGTTTTCTTTACACGGGACGCGTGAAGGCCTTGGCCGATAGTGCTCGTAAGCACGGACTAGTCTTTTAATTGATATGGATGAAGAAAATAAAAAAATTGAAGAAGTTGTGAATGGTATAGAAACAACCCCGGCTGAAACTCCGGCAGGGGATGTTGTTGCCCCGGAAGGGACTTCGGCCGACGCTCCTCACCAAAAGCGGAATGTTTTTCGTACCAGCGCTCCGCGTGGCAAAAATATGCGCCGAGGCGGTAGCCGCCGTCCGGAGAGAGTGAAACCGGAATTCGACCAGAAAATTTTATCGATGCGGCGTGTGACACGCGTCGTTGCCGGGGGACGCCGTTTTAGCTTCTCAGTTGCGCTTGTGGCCGGAAATAAAAAAGGTCTTGTCGGTGTTGGAACCGGAAAGGCAATGGATACGGCACTCGCCATAGAAAAAGCTTTTCGTGATGCCAAGAAAAATATGCGCACGGTTCCATTTACCAAGAATATGTCGGTACCGCATGATACGCAGGCTAAGTACGCGAGCTCTATTGTTAAAATAATGCCGGCCCCGGGCCGTGGCATGATTGCGGGTGGGGCAGTTCGAAGCGTCTTGGAGTTTGCCGGGGCAAAAGATGTTGCCGGAAAGATTCTTTCGCGTAGTAAAAATGCTCTAAATAACGCCCGGGCAACCTTGAAAGCTCTTGATCTAATGCACGTTCGGACAAAATAATTTTCTACCATGCAGATACACCAGATAAAACGAAGGACTAAAAATAAGAAGCAAGCGGCAGTCGGCCGTGGCGGTCGTCGCGGTAAGACTTCCGGTCGCGGAACGAAAGGACAGAAAGCCCGCTCCGGTCACAAGCTTCGCCCGGAAATCCGCGACATTATTAAGCGTCTCCCGAAGCGTCGCGGTTACGGCAAGAATCGTGCCCTTACTGTTGATCCGTCAGGGAGAGTTCCCCATGTGGTTAATTTGAGCCGTATCGAGATTGTTTTTAAAGCGGGTGAGGTTGTCTCTCCGGAGACGTTGGTTTCAAAGAATATTCTCCGCAAGGAAAAAGGACGACTCCCCAAGGTTAAGATTTTGGGCGACGGCACCCTTTCTAAAGCAGTCGTCATTTCCGGTTGCACCGTTTCGCTCCCGGCTAAGGTAAAGATAGAAAAAGCAGGCGGTTCCGTAGCCTAAATTACATGGATGCATTTCTCGCAAAACTCTCACTTGTGGCGAAAGACCGAAGCCTCCGCAATAAGATTCTTTTTGTACTCGGCGCGCTCGTTGTTTTTCGAGTGCTTGCCACGATTCCTGTTCCTGGAGTTGACGCGGCCCGGCTTGCAAACTTTTTCTCAAACAACCAGCTTGTCGGTCTTTTGAATATTTTTTCCGGTGGTGGGCTGTCAAACCTTTCAATAGTCATGCTTGGTGTCGGACCTTACATTACGGCTTCAATCATCATGCAACTTTCGACAATGCTCTCAGCTCGTTTGAAGCGGCTTTATACCGAAGAAGGGGAGGCGGGACGGCAGAAGTTTGGACAGTATTCACGCATCCTCACTGTGCCACTCGCTTTGATTCAGGGCTTGAGCTTTCTGGTTCTTCTTGAGCGACAAGGCATTATCGGCGCACTCACCCCGTTTGATTTCGCAATAAATCTTATTGTCATTACGGCAGGATCGCTCTTCCTCATGTGGCTCGGTGAGCTCGTAACTGAATTTGGCATCGGTAATGGTGTTTCAATCATTATTTTTGCCGGTATTGTGTCTCGACTTCCGACCGATTTCGCCCAGCTTATTTATAGTTTTGACAAATCTCAGATACCACTTTACGTTGGCTTTGTCGCAGTTGCTCTTATCATTATCGCGGCGGTCGTGATGGTAACCGAGGCGGAACGGCCCATTCCGGTCACGTATGCGAAGCGGGTGCGAGGTGCCAAGATGTACGGCGGTATCTCCACCTATTTGCCATTACGCGTGAATCAGGCCGGCGTTATTCCAATTATCTTTGCCCTCTCGTTCCTCCTCTTTCCGCAGATGATTTTCGGGTTCCTCTCCCAGGTTGGCAATTCGATAATGAACACCATCGGGACGGTTGGTACAAGCGTTCTTGCGAACCAGTGGGTTTACGGCGGCATTTACTTCGTGCTCGTGTTCTTCTTCACCTATTTTTACACGGCCGTCACATTTGACCCGGATTCAATCGCCGACAACCTCCAAAAAAACGGGGCCTTTATCCCCGGTGTTCGCCCGGGGGATTCAACCTCACTTCATATAAGTAGGATTCTTGTACGTATCACCTTCGTTGGGGCGCTCTTCCTTGCCCTTGTGGCAATTCTGCCACTCATTATGCAGGGAGTGACTGGTATCACGACACTTGCTCTCGGCGGTACCGCACTTCTTATCGTTGTTTCTGTCGTTCTCGATCTCATCAGGAAGATTGATGCGCAGATTTCGATGCGGGAATACTAGTTTGAATTATGAAGTAAGAATTATGAATTGCGGCGGAGAAGTCACTTCATAATTCTTGATTCATGCTTCATAATTCGTTTACATGAATCCTCAAACCATTATTTTTATCGGGCGCTCCGGCTGTGGCAAGGGAACGCAGGCCAAGCTTCTGATTGATTATCTGAAGACGCGTAGCCCGGAGTGGGGTCTCTACTACCTTGAATCAGGAGCCGTGTTCAGAAGGTTCATTGACGGGACTTCATATGCGGCCACACTTGCGAAAAAAATATATGAAGCTGGTGGCCTCCAGCCGGAATTCTTGGCGGTGTGGGTCTGGGCCAATTTATTTATTGAAAACATTAAAGGGGAAGAGCATCTGGTAATTGACGGTACACCGCGGAAACGGCGGGAAGCGGCGGTCTTAGATACGGCCTTTACATTTTATCGAAGGGAGTCCCCACAAATAATTCATATAGACGTCTCTCGTTCCTGGTCAACGGCGCGGCTCACCGACCGGAAGCGTCCAGATGATAATCCTGGGGACATTGATGCGCGCCTAAACTGGTTTGAGAGCGAGGTGAAACCGGCTATTAAATTTTTCCGCGGGAACTCATACTACAAGGTCCACGATATCAATGGTGAACAGCCGGTTGAAAAAGTTTTTGAAGATTTAATTGCATCCTTAGGATGGTCCCGTTAGAGTTTTTTCAGAACAACTTTACACGGATAGAAAACCCTGTAGAGATAAAATTTATTTTACTACTAACAACATTAAGTAAAACTCTAACGGGATGGCAAAAATAAAAACAGAAGAAGAAATAAAAATATTGCGTGAGGGAGGCAAGCACTTGGCCTCGGTTCTTCGCGATGTTATCGCCAAAGTGGCGCCTGGCGTTTTGGCACGCGAGCTCAATCTTCTTGCCGATGAAAAAATAAAGGAATTCGGCGATGAGTCGGCATTCCTCAACTATACTCCCTGGGGCGCGGCGCGGCCGTATCCGGCGACCCTCTGCGTCTCTATAAATGATGAGGTGGTGCATGGAATCCCGAACGAAGAGGACAAGATTCTTAAGGATGGAGACATTGTCTCTCTTGATATCGGCCTCAAACATAAGGGTCTATATGTGGATATGGCCAAGACGGTTCCCGTTGGAAATATTTCCATCGAAGCAAAAAAACTCATGGAAGCAACCGAGGAGTCTTTGAAGAGAGCTATAGCTGCCTGTGTCCCGGGAGCCGAGATAAACGACATTGGGCGGGCAATTGAGAAGTATGTGAAGCCATTAGGCTACGGAATTGTGGAAGATTTGGGCGGGCATGGAGTGGGGCATGAAGTGCACGAGCCACCGTACATTCACAATTACGCTACCAATGGTAAGTCCGGGAAAATAAAAGCGGGGATGGTGCTTGCTCTTGAGCCAATGCTGAATGAAGGAACCGAGAAGGTGGTACTTGATGCCGATGGCTATACATACAGGACGGCCGATGGGAAAAGGAGCGCTCATTTTGAGCATACGATTTTGGTAACAGATGGGAAGCCGGAGGTGCTTACGATTTTGTAAATTTTTTTCTCCTCACTTTTTAAAAACACGCGTATTTGCCTGTTGGCAAATCGCCCTACTCTGGCCAGTCGCCCTGCGCAGGGTTTTTCAAAAGTGAGGAGGAGCCGTTAAGAGGGGATGGAAAAGTAGAAAGGGGCGTTCGCTAGATGCGAACGCGCCTGCTGAAGCGCCGCTTGGCGGCCTCAGATGCTTGTGCCACCGTAGAAGGTGAGACCGCCCCAACCTTCGATGATGGAGCCGCCATCCCAGATGTTCCCGACTTCCATGATTTTCTCCTCCTCTGATCATGGGTAATTTAATCCCACTTGAATATTGATAATTTGCAATTGGTCATTAAATAGTTATACTGACGAGCACTCATTTATTTTTTTGTTATATGACCCACTTCAAAGAAGAAAGAACATTGGTTGTCACCAAGCCGGACGCCCTCCAGAGAACGCTTCTCGGCGAAATTATAAAGCGTTACGAGAGGCTTGGCCTCAAACTTATTGGCATGAAAATGATGGTGACCACGCCGGAATTTATAGAGACTCATTACACGCTTGACCCGAACTGGAGGAAGGTTACCGGTGAGAAAACTATCAAAAGCTACAAAGACAAAGGCCTCACCCCGCCTTCGGAGGACCCACTCGCCATCACCGCGGTTATACTTGAGAATTTGAAAAAATACATGACCAGCGGGCCAGTCATTGCCATGGTTTGGCAGGGGGCACATGCCGTAAAGATTGTCCGCAAGGTTACCGGCGGGACCGAACCACTTTCTTCTGATGTCGGCACCATCCGTGGGGATTTCGTCGTTGATTCATACCAGATGTCCGACACCGACAAGCGGGCGGTCAGAAACCTCATCCACGCCTCCGGTTCTCCGGAAGAAGCGGATATGGAAATTAAGCACTGGTTTAAGGAGGACGAGCTTATAAAATACCGCCTTGTTCAGGACGAAATCCTCTACGACGTGAACCTGGACGGCATCCTGGAATAGGTTTCTTGACAGCTTCCTCTCTTAGCGAGAGAATATAGGCAGGGTCATTGGCATATTATCCTCTTAAACCTATCTTTAGGGAGCTCGATATTTTGTGAAGCCTTGGCTTTACAGTGAGGGCACCCACCTGAATATGATTCAGGGTAATTATGCAGGTGATCCTCCACAAGTTTCCCGCCCATTCTTTGAAAAGGGCGGGAATTTTGTTTGATGCTATACTGATTTTTACATGACACGCCGCCAATTTATTGTAGTATTTGCGGTCATCTCATTTTTGGTGGCCACCTCTCATGCCGCAGACGTCCGGCTTTCACTTGGGTACCATTTTTCATGGTTTGACCTTATCCCACATACGTTAGGTGGAGTATGGTTGGTATTTTTCTCTTACATTATTTATCGAGTTATTTTTCGCGATAGATTTTCAGTTGGGATATTACGTACGACCGCCATTTTTATTGTTGTCGCGACCGCCATCGCCTGGGAGTTTTTTGAGGTCTGGTACGGAGTCGCTCTTACTGATCGCCCGGGATACATCATTGATACTATTTCAGATTTTGTGGCGGATGCGCTGGGTGCGACGCTCGGCTTTCGTTTTTTGGTTTCTAAAATTAAAGATATTCTGTGACAAAAATAACTTTTTTAAACGGTGTTGAGGAAGTAACTGGTTCGAATTTTCTTCTTGAGACGGAAAATATAAAAATTCTAATTGATTGCGGTCTCATACAAGGAGAAGCTTTTGCCGAATCAGAAAATCGTGAACCTTTTTCATTTGATCCAAAAGAGATTGCCGTGCTTATCGTTACCCATGCTCACCTCGACCATATCGGGCGTATTCCAAAACTTGTGAAGGATGGATTCCGCGGGGTTATCTGGAGCACCGAAGTTACCAGAGAGCTCGCTCTACCGATGTTTGATGACGCGGTTGAGCTTCTTGATATGGAAGCCCGGAAAAAAGGCGTTTTACCGCTTTACGAAAAGAAAAATGTCGAGCGGGCCCTTTCTTTGTGGAAGGGGGTGCGTTATCACGAAGAAACCCCGCTTTCGGATGGGTTTTCTTTTTATCTCAAAAATGCCGGGCACATTCTAGGCTCGGCGATGATCGAGATTCGCCGGGAAGGTAAGAAAATTGTATTTACCGGAGATTTGGGTAACTCTCCCGCACCCTTGCTTCAGGACACCGAAAGCGTGACCGATGCCGATTATATGGTCATGGAGAGCGTCTATGGCGATAGAAATCATGAGTCCCATGAGACCCGCGACGAACGCTTTGCCGAAGTCGTGCGGAGTACCATTGTTCGGGGGGGAACCGTTGTTATTCCATCTTTTTCACTTGAACGAACGCAAAACATTCTATATGTGCTCAATAATCTTGTGGAGGAAGGTAAGGTGCCGTCGGTGCCAGTTTTTCTAGATTCGCCACTTGCCATTAAAGTAACGGAAATATACAAACGGCACGGCGAAGATTTTAATAAGGAAGTTCGAAACGAAATCAGTGGTGGGGACGACGTGTTCAGTTTCCCCAAGCTTTCTTTTACCGCTTCCCGCGAAGCCTCAAGCGCCATAGATCATGTCAAAGGACCAAAAATAATCCTTGCCGGTTCCGGCATGTCTGCCGGTGGGAGGGTTACCAGACATGAAAAGGAACACCTCCCCGATCCCAAGAGCACTATCCTTCTGGTTGGCTATCAATCGCTCGGCACCTTAGGGCGGCGGCTGGAAGAGGGGACTCGCAAGATAAAAATAGACGGAGTCGAGGTTAAGGTTCGAGCCCATGTTGAAAATATACGCGGATTTTCATCACACAAAGATTCCGACCACCTCGTTGAGTTTGCGTCGCACCTTCACGGTAAGGTGAAAGAAATATATGTCGCGATGGGGGAGCCTAAGTCTTCATTGTTTCTAGCCCAACGCCTAAGGGATTACGCGGACCTCCCTGTAATTGTTCCGAAACATGGTGATTCATATGAAATTGATCTTTGAGAAAAATAATAAGGACGTGTTAGAATAAGCTTCCTATGCCAGCTGAACAGAAATTAACTCAGATGAAATACAAGCTCTGTGTTTCGGGTGCGGCCGAGACCGGGCACTGCGGACTTGACGCGTTTGATAAGGGTAAAGAATTAGGACGAGAGATTATTCGCCAGGGTGGCATCATTGTGACCGGCGCCACTACCGGCTTCCCGACATGGTCAGCAATGGGGGCGAAAGAAGAAGGTGGAATTTCAATCGGGTTTTCCCCCGCGTCAACCGAACGTGAACACGTAGAGGCTTATAGGCTTCCGCTTGATTACCAAGACCTTATTGTCTACACGGGCTTCGGCTATTCCGGCCGAAATCTTATTCTGACGCGCTCGACCGATGCTGTTTTTATCGGTTGTGGTCGCATCGGCACTATCAATGAATTTACCATCGCCTACGAAGATCAGAAGCCGATAGGGATTCTCAAGGGAAGTTGGGAGACCGACGAGGTCATTGCCGATATTATGGCCAAGGGTTACAGGGTCAACGATAAGGTTATTTTTGACGATGACCCGAAGAGGCTAGTTTCAAAAATTATAGATATTATAAAGAAGGAGAGAGCTCTTTTAGAGCATGTGTATCGTAATGATGACCACATAGGTGGGAAGAAGGGGAACATAATTATGTAAATAAAAAACCGCCCTCGAGGGCGGTTTTTTATTTCGTTATTTCTTTGAAGAGGCGTTCAAATGTTTCAGGTTTGTTTTCAGCGAGGTCAGCAAGGATTTTACGGTCCAGAGTGATATTCTTCTTTTTCAAAAGTCCGATGAAGCGGCTGTAGGAAACACCGCGTTCCTTGACTGATGCCCCAATCTTGATGTTCCAGAGCATCCTAAAATCATTCTTTTTGTCGCGACGGTGGGCGAAGGCGTATTTGCCGGCGTGGACGATTGCTTCGTTAGCGGCGCCCTCCTTCTTTGAGCGGGCGAAACGATAACCCTTCGTCATCCTTAGGGTATTGCGGCGGGTTTTTAGTGATGTGACTCCTCGTTTTACTCGTGGCATATCGGTTTATTTAGCGTTTATCAAAAATCGGCGCTTGGCGCGGCTGGTCATATAAAAACCGGTGGTGCGCTTTCCGGCGAGCTGTGTCTTCCGGCTCTGCTTGGCGCGGAAGTGGTTCTGTCCGCTTTTCCGGGCGACGATTTTTTTATTCTTCGTCACCCTTAGTCTTTTTGTAAACGATTTATTGGTTTTCATCCCGTTAGAAGTTTATGTTGTTAGTTCTGCGACTTTTTGGTCGAAACCCTGAAAAAAGTTTTTAATTGGCTGTGATTTTTATGTAAAACTTCTAACGGGATTCATACCCTATTTTTTCCTTTCGATGACGAGAGACCAGCCCTTCAGTCCCTTTTTTGCCTCCTCGGCGACGGCATATTCAACGGAAATGAGACGAAGCACTCTTTGGAGGCGTTCTTTTAGGAACTTCTCTTCAAGGTACTTTGCCCTCCCGGGAAGGAAAAGCTCGACTTTAACCCGGTGTCCTTCAGTAAGCCATTCCGAGGCTTTCTTGGCTTTGAGGCCTAAATCATGTTCTCCAGTCCCTATTTTGATTTGGAGGCTTTTAACTTCCACATTGTGAAGTTTTGCCCTTGCGACTTTCTGCTTCTTGTTCTGCTCGTACTGGAACTTACCATAATCGGCTATTTTTGCAATGGGAGGGACCGCATTTGGTGAAATCTCGATTAAATCGAGTCCCACCTCTCCGGCCTTTGCGAGTGCTTCGGAGGTCGATACCACGCCAAAGTTTTCGCCGGATGCTCCGATGAGCCTCACTTCAGAGGCCCTGATTTGCCGATTAACGCGAACGTGGTCTTTCAACGTGGATGTGTAAATTAAGCCTCCTTTTAAAGCGAAGCGTGGCTAGAAGTATGGCATAAAATGGCTTTTGGGGCAAACGGAGGATGCGTGTGGGGATTGAACGCGAAAAACACCCATCGAGGGTGTTTTTCGCGTTTTGTGGCGCCAAAGCGTAGAACGCTTCGGCATCCTACAAAAATATATTCCCTTCGGTCATTATTTTTGTGGAGATGGGCGGAATTGAACCGCCGTGCAAATGAGATTTCACTATGGGTCTACAAAGTTTGTTGAATTTACATGAGTTCGAAACGCGGCGTAAAAAATTCACAAAAGCCGACGCGTTTCTAGCTACTAATTTTAACCGAGCTCTTGTAGCAGGGGCTTGGCGGTCCTGAAAGATAACACCCCTTCTTCCTTATCAGGAATCAGGAAGAGAGATGTCGCTTAGGCTTGCGCGTAAGCGAAAGCAAAGTTGTCAGCCGTAAAATACGGTGAGACAACAGATTTTGCTTTAGCAGTTAAGTTTGCACTTAAACAAGTTCTCGAAAATATTAGGAGATATCGAGAAAACTCCACTTTGCGCATAGGGAAGGACGCATCTGTCGATGCCTGGCATCCCCAATTTAATAATCAATATTCAAAAAACAAAATAGTCTTCTGAAAGATATTCATTATTTTACTATTGATTTTTTAAGGTCCTACTCATTTCTCGGTCAACCTCGCGGCGTTTAATAGAATCACGCTTATCGTACTTTTTTTTGCCACGAACAATGCCGATTGAGATTTTCACCTTCCTACCTTTATTATACACCGAAATAGGTACTATTGTCAATCCCTTCTTTCCTTCAGCCGCCGCTACTTGGGCTATCTCTTTTTTATTGAGAAGGAGTTTGCGGTTTCGGCCCG
>Ga0315281_10006997_pt1 | contig 15951 bp, 16 predicted proteins | sample YL17G07_0_MG_FD_204540 | JGI IMG/M metagenome (GOLD analysis project Ga0315281, IMG submission 204540) | Sediment microbial communities from Yellowstone Lake, YNP, Wyoming, USA - YL17G07_0 | ecosystem: Environmental > Aquatic > Freshwater > Lake > Sediment | place: USA: Wyoming | collected... | reverse complement strand
GCCCTGACGTTCAACAATCTAGGCACCCAGACCCTGACTTGGTCGATAACCCTGAACTCTAGCATACCTGACTGGGTGGTCCTGTTCGCCAACGACACCAATGCGATACCGAATAACGGTCATAGCCTTGGGACAACGCCGATTCAATTTTCCATCCCCGTAGGCAATAGCAAGGGATTATGGGTTTATGCCAATTTCACGAACGTGGTCGCATACGGGGGGACTGTCAATAGGACGGCTTTAAATCATACTTCAACGTGATAAAATGATAGACGATGTCGGAGATGAGAAAGTGGATGAGATGAAAGAGAAACAGATAGATACACCGATGCCGGAGCCTATAACACCCAGGCAATTCCCAAGATATACTCCAAGGAGATTGAAAAAGATACACGTTATTGCCATCGGTCTAGCGATGCTCCTTCTTTTAGGGGCAGTGATAGCAGTATATATAATGAACCAGCCTGCACCCATAACTGCGAACATCATCGTGGATATTCTGCCGGGAAATTCAGTGCCATCCAATGTCAGCAATATGAGTAACGACACCAAAATATCATTCAATGCCACCGTTCTTACCCCCCAGCAAAAACAGTGCGTCAACCAATTGAACAGCTTCTACGCCAACACCTATGTCGGGAGTCTGGAGCAAGGCATCCCGTCCTGCGTGTTCAGCGAGATTCCTCCAGAAGCAACCAATTACACTATGACGATGGATAATGTCAGAAAAGGGAATATAACTGCCCAGTATTTCTGCACCGGGTTAGACACGGGCTACTACAAACAGCCCGACTTTTATCCCGCTAGCCTATATCCCAGCTACCTATCGCCATCGGCAACCGGGCATATAATCTACGGCTACGGTTCCTACCTGAGCGAGCTTCTGGCTGGTGTCAAGGCGGGCGACAACTTCTCCAGCTGCGTCTACATCAATACGATACCATCCGCCTCGATGTATCAGGGCCTGGCGTTCAGCACGGTGGTCTATGGGGGCGCAGGCAGCGGGGTCGCATTCAAACAGCAGACCATATTCAGCGACGGGACTAAGACAGTGGGGACGGAAGATATGAGCCAGTATTTCAGCGTGGATGTGGTGCCTGACTATATATTGCTCGGTCCAACATTCCCCTACGTCTCAGGCGACTGGAGCCAGAAAGTCAGGTTGGACATCCGCGTCTCGCCGAACACGCCATCGGGCAAGTATATGATTGTCCTTGGTCCGAACGGAAGAATACCGAGCGATGTGGAAACGGAATGGAGCCAAGAGCACCCCGGAAACTACGTCAGGAGTTCGAGCACGGGCTTCTATACCGACATATTATTGATGGGGGTACAAGTGTCATGAATCAAAAATCATACTCAGCTAAATCACAGCTGAACAAAACTATCGGAGGTAGTAACAAATGCAAATGAGCAGAATAGCAAAAACAGCGGCAATGTTCGTAATCTGCCTATCGGTATTCGGCATATTAGGAGCAACGCCAGTGAAAGCGGACTACACCTACACACCGGTCGTGATCGGAGTGACGACAACGAAATCCTACACTCAGACCTTGAACGGGCAGTCGGGCACAAACTCTGATCCGAATTGGCCAGGAACAGCGACAGCTACGCTCTGGTTCAACTCGACAGACGGACAGACCAAAAACCAGAACGCCAGCGTGATAGGGGCAAGCACCCAAGTAGGGGCGTATCCAGCTTGTGCGACGCCAATAATGGTCTTCAAGAATACTGGGACCGTGGTTGAGACTCTGAACGTGGTACAAAACAACACAGTGGCTGGACTGGTATTTTTCTACAATGCCAGTTTCAAATCGGGCTCTTCGACAGGGACAATGAACACGACAATAAACGCGTTCAACGGTGCGGGTTCAACGTTCGTCACTGGGCTGGGTTTGAATAACGAGACCAGCATGTGTATCTGGGCAAATTTCACCGGTGTAGCCGGCGGACAGTACCAGACGCAGTTCAACTTCAGTAGCAGCTAAAACCCGCCGAAGTCCGATAAATGAGAAACGAGGAGATGATGAGAGATGAGTAATTTAAAGTATTTTGCAGTTTCATGCAAAATGCCGGAAGAAAAAACAGAAGAGGCCTTTAGAGAAATAAGGTCTCTTCTGATAAAACTCGGTGTAAAAGAGACGGACATCAGTCCGACAGTAGACGAGATTAGGAGGAGATGAGAGATGGAAGAGAAAGATGAACCTAAGAAAGAATTCAAACGATTCGGAGTAGCGTACGCAATTTTGATAGTTGCGTTATTTGCTGTAATAGGGGTGGCCTATATGTTGAGCGCACCGACTCCAGCTATGCAACAAACCGGAGATCAGCCGATTTACCTAGAGATAGGCAATTTGAGCGAGAACCAAAGTGATTGCGGGGCACTTGGGCAAAAAGTCTCCGAAAAACAGATGTTCTTCGACCTGCTCTGGAAGGAATCCCAGTTGAAAAACATCCCGACCGATAGCCTATGGGCAGACGCGGCCTTGTTATATAAGCTGTATTCAGAAACGCAGGCCGCCTATTCAGCCCATCTGGACCTTTGCAGCTGTATCTTGAAGGTCACGGAATTTCAGACCAACCAAACCACCTATAACGGGACATTGAGGAGCAGCATACCTGCGTGCGTATTCAAATACCTGCCAACAGAGCCGTACAACTTCCAGCAGGTATCGGGCCCGCTAAAGCAATCTTGGAATGCTCAGCTCGCCTGCACTCTTTTGGGACCAGACTATTGGAAACAGCCTGAGTTCTACAAGACACAAGACACTTGGCTGAATTATTACAAAGCAGTTCCGTTCGGTCTGACTAACAAGGGCTATGCGGGTTATTCCGACGAGGCGATAGCGGGAGTGACGCCCGGCTTTAATTTCTCCATGTGCCTTTTCGCCTACACCGGAGCGGGAGTCAGCACGTATCAGGCAGTACCGTTCGGGACCTATGTGTACGGCGGAGGGACCGGGACATCGCCAGCTTTCCTACAAAACCAATTCAGCGACGGGAACAGGACGGTTGGGACGGAGGATATGGGCAAATATTTCAATATAGAGATAGTGCCAAAGACCATTCTTCTGGAGCCCGCCTACCCGCTCTTCTTCGAGAATTGGACGCAGAAAGTGGTCTTGAACATCCAGGTCAGCCCAGACACGCCTAAAGGAAGGTATATGGTGATCTTAGGCCCATTCGGATTAGTTCCAGAAGACCAGGATAAGGCCTGGCGGATAGAATACGGGAATAGATATGTGAATCAGGCCGGCTATTATCAAGAGGTCCTGAAGCTGGGGATTGAGGTAACATGATTAAGCGGATAACCCTTGCACTGGCGTTACTTTCGTTTTTTGTAATGCCATCCTTCGCTTCTTACTCATATACCTCTGCCCTGTTGTGCGCCGGCCCGACCTGCATCGCCCCGCCAGCTCCGCCTGGGGGCGGTGGAGGAAGCACTATAACAGTGTCTCCAATCCCGCTTTCGGCGATCCAGCTGAAGAAGCAGCCGACTAACCAGCTGATGACCTTCCTGTCTGGCAATGCTCAAGGGAACCTGAAGTTGGACAGCCCGATAACTTTGCTATTGCTACTCATAATAATCATAATAATCATAACCTTAAAAGTCAGGGAGGAGAAAAAGGAGGAAGATTAATATAAACCAGCACGGAGTACAAAAGGTGATAACATGAAAAGAACAGCAGCAGTTTTGTTTTTTTGTTCGATATTCTTAGCGACAGCATTCGCTACTTGCACGGATAATATATTCTACGACAAATCCGAGGTCATCCTTAATTCCACTACTCCAACTTGGGGCTTGGCTACTGGGGATTTGGATAATGATGGGCTGAATGAGACAGTAGTTGTCTTGAGTCCTAGTGGCAATATGAGCAACCAGACAGGAACTGGGCTGGTCATAATGTATGATAATAACGGTGCTGCCAGGATAGCCAATATCACTGTTTCTGATGAAAATTCAACGATAAAAGCATTCACCACGAATCTCAGCGATAGGTATGGTGGGTTCGGGGATGTCGATCAAAACGGGCTTCTTGACGTGGCATTTGGACAACCAGTGGCTATCGGAGATGCGAACAATGACGGACTCAACGAACTGCTTGTAGCCTTCAGTGCCAATAGCAGTGCCGGGACTTACGAGCTTAAAATGTATTCTGCTCTCAACTCGCTCCCTAATTCCACTTCCGACTGGCAGGAGTACGTGTTCAGCGACAGCTACAGCAATTCGCCCCAGTCTATCGTGGGTATAGGAGACGTAGACAACGATGGCCAGAACGAGGTGGTTTTAGGGCACGGCGTTTTGCAGGTGTTCAAGAATGTCTCCGGTGGTTGGTCCTCTTATAATATCACTGACGGGATATTCACGGACTTTGTGATAGGGGATGCTAACAACGACGGCAAGAACGAAATTGTGGCAGTCAATTATAGTTCACACGTGGGGCAAGTTGTGCTGTTCGAGAATATCAGCGGTGGCTGGGTTCAGACTTGGATGAAAAATTATACTTCTGGTAATTTTGGGGGTTCAGCGACACCCTACGGAGTCGCTGTCGGCGATATAGATGGCGATGGTCTTAATGAGATAGCCACCGCCAATATTGATATTATTGACGGAACCTTGAGACCAGCTGGATTTTACAAGAATGCGAGCGATTGCAGCCGTTCAATGTATTTTCAGGGATGGTACTACGACCCAGATTTTACTTACGGGATTAATAATATGTACTGTGTTGCGGGATTTTGGACGGAGGGCATCCTTTTCAACAACGACGCTTTAGATTACCCGTTTGGTATTGAAATAGTGGATATTATCTCAAATGATATTGTTTTAGGGGACACTGACCACAACAATGTTTCTGAAGTATACTACGGTTCTTCATCAACGCGATACGAACGTTTTTCAAACACATTACATAGCACTCAAAAAATATTCGGGGGAAGGACGATTAGCACTCGATGGCAGGAGTTCTCTGAGTTTTTCCCCACAAACTATAACTGTGTACGCACAGCAACGACTGGACTTCGGCTGACCAATTTCGACGGGGGGAATATGGACCTAATTACAAATGTCATCATCACCCGCTGGGAGCCTTGGGTCGGAACAGTAACATACATAATGAATTATACAATCGTATATTACAACATAAGCTATAATTCTTCTTGCTCTTTCTATGATACATTGATAGCCGTCAATCTATCTGATTCAATACCCGTCAATACTACCGTTCCCATTCAACTAGATGTTAATGATTCGTACAATGGGCATTGGTACGACCAGATTATCCCTTCGTCTAACGCCGCTAATGTTACATTGAACTACACTAAACCCTCGGGCACAAAAGGGAGCGTAGCGTTCTGGGATTCGGGCAATCCCGTGTGGATGTGGACTGCTAATCTGACTTTTGATGAACCCGGTCTCTGGGATTTAAACTTTAGTTTTGCCGAGTACCCTTGGACTTATGCGGTGGCTAATAGTTCGTTAAATAAGCAGGTTATGGTTCTTGGGGGGCCATCGCCAACCCCCCCTTCAGGTGGTCAGGTCTATGCTGGCAATTACTCCGGCATCCTCTCCTTCCCAAACGAATCAGAGATAACCCCAGCACAGGCACCAGCGAGCAACCAGGGATTCAACCTCAATCTGAACATCAGGGACATCCTCAAGTGGTTCACCCCCACCAACACCATCGCTCTGCTGACCTTCATCATCATAATAATAATACTGTTCATCCTCAATAAATACAGGTGATAACTATGAAAAAAACGTCAGGGATATTCATCTTGCTTTTGCTTAGTACTGCATTTTCCTTGAATTTCAGCAGGCAAAATGTGGATGTGATTCCTCTCGCTAATTCTCTTTCTTTAGGGGATTATAATAACGATGGACAATTGGATATTCTGGTGGGAGCTGATGGGCGCTATGGTGATCAGATACGGGCCTACTCTTATGTTGGAAATAGCTGGGACAGGCTCAGTATTACTATCCCGTCCCCTTGCCCCTATACTGTTAATCTGAAGAACGTTTATGATGTGCAGACTGGAGACATAGACAACGACGGTCAAAACGAACTGGTCGTTCTTTTCAATAATAATTTTACTGTATTCAAGTACACTTCCTGGATTGCGATTTACAAAAATATGAGCGGAACTTGGGAAAACACATACAACTTCAGTCAGTTTCCTGATATAAACAATATATATGGATTACCGAGCATTCAAATTGGCGATGTAAATGGCGACGGCAAGAATGAACTGGTCTTAATACCGACAAGAAGTTATCCTAATATATTTTATGTGCTTGAGAATGAAACTGGCGGCTGGACCACTACCTTACTCAACCTTTCCTCAATTATTAGTGCCACGGGAAATATTCTCCAGTTTGTCGTAACTGATGTGTATGGCACTGGGTCAGACGAGATTGTGTTTGGTGCGGAAACGCCGGGCGACAACTCGCTTATTGCGATAGCTAAAAATGAATCCGGCGGCTGGACTATTAACAACGTAACTGGACCTGAACTATATAATAACCCGATGTGGACTTTTAGCGTCGGCGACATTAACAATGACAGCAAGAATGAAATCGTCGCAAAACAAAATTACGATTTGGCTTATTTTTCAAATGTCTCGGGTGGTTGGAATAAAACAACTATAGTTCCCCCCTACTTCTGGGACGCATGGTTAGACTCCGATATTGGGGATTTTGATAACGATAATAACGTGGAGTTCCTGGGCGGGATTTATTGTGGTTACGACTCTACGGTGACTATATATAGAAACGATGGTAGCTGGACCCAAGAGTACCTCAATGATTCTATATTAAATGATAGCGGGTATATTTGTGACGATGCATATGCCAGCGGGACGTTGATTAGGATAGGAGATGTCAACGGCGATGGCAAGAATGAATTGGTGGCTCTTTCATTTGATACGTGGTGGGGTTCTGTCAGTGATTATTCCCTGTTTGTCTATACTTTCGGGAATCAAAATCAGACTCAGGATCGGTGCTCAACTTGCTCTACCTTAAATCGAACCCAAATGAGTATCCCCACGTTGACGGGCGGTTTTGACGGAAACACCAGCATACCTTCCAGTACCCAATTAATCTCAATGGATGCGGGAGATGCCAACAACGATGGCCAAAATGAAACTGTTGTTGGGACTATCGATGGAAAATTGCGGATGTATTCATATTCCCTAGGCATCTGGTCTGAAACCGATATTGATTCAAATGATTCGGTAAGAGCCTTAAAAATTGGCGATGTAGATAACGATGGTCTTAATGAGCTTGTGGTTAGTACGACCAGTAATATTTTGATGTACAAACCCCCCGCTTGGACCAAGACCATTATTGCTGCCATGTCTGCTGGTTCACTGGCAATAGGTGCAAACAATAGCGGCTCTAATGAATTGGTTGCGGATGGTCAAGTGTTTTCTTTAAATGGCGGGACCTGGGTCCAAGATACTGCATTTGCTGGAAGTCCCGTGGCTATCGGCGATGTCAATAAAGACGGCAAGAACGAAGTCATAGTTGCATCTGGTTGGGATGTGAGCAACTATAATATCCATGTCTGCTCGTTTGTTTCTGTTGGGAACTGGTCATGTGATTCCACTGGTTTGACTGGGGAAGCGGTCAATTCATTGGCTATCGGTGATGTGAATTATGATGGTCAGAATGAGATAATCGCCGCCTTGGGTGATGCAGTCGGGGGCAATCCATTTGATATATGCTATGACTGCCAGACTTGGGCCCTTGAGAACATAAGTGGAGGGTGGGTTCAGCTTAACCTTCCATCCGGTTTTATCGGTGATGTGTATCATTCTCCGCAATCTTCTGTTTTTTTCGCAGACGGTAACTACGATGGAATTCCCGAAGTGTATTTTGGTTCTTCCGTTCATGGTGAGGGTTCTACTTTCTGGGGCAGTGTCGCTGAATTCTCTAGTACTCAGCTTAGGGGCGCATGCTGGCAACAAATAGGCTTACAAGATTTTCCACTTACTTCTATCTACTCTTTGGTCATATCCAATTTCGACGGGGGGAATCTGGATGCCGTGCTGGTGATGCAGGGCTGCCTTGATAGAGCTCCAGGATTCACTTGTGCTGCTGAAAATGTAACCAATGAGACTATCGTCTATTATAATATAACTTATGCCACAATTTATTCTACTCTACCCCAGATGAATGTTACTCCAGATGAGACGTGCACTCCGATAATCCCCCCATCGCCAACCCCCCCTTCAGGTGGTCAGGTCTATGCTGGCAATTACTCCGGCATCCTCTCCTTCCCAAACGAATCAGAGATAACCCCAGCTCAGGCACCAGCGAGCAAGTGGTTCACCCCCACCAACACCATCGCTCTGCTGACCTTCATCATCATAATAATAATACTGTTCATCCTCAATAAATACAGGTAACCAGCATACATCTTTATAAACCAGAACTGGATTCAGCTATGTGAGGTATAAATCTCAACGTCCTGAATGCGACCCGGAGGAAAGCCGATGGGGAGGAATGCTTATAAGGAAAGCCATTAAAGCATTTCTTTGCGAAGTAAGGGCGAATAGGCTTGGCAGAACCTGTTAAGCCTTAAAACCCGTAAACGCGGGAAAAGAGGTAGATTTAATGGCGAACGTATCAATGGGATTGATAGCCCTAGTAGCCATATTGGCAATCGCAGGCTTTGCAATCTCAGTATATACACTCGGCGTCGGAGGCGCCAAAGCAGCGGGATTCACCGGACAAACAACTACGGCCGGAGGATTTTGTCCAACAACTGGCACAAGCGATGTGAGGGTTCAGGCATATAACCCATTAGACGTAACCCAAGCTCTCATAGCGGGTATCCCAGTATCCGTCTACTCGAAGGATACGCAAGGGAATTACCCGACAACTGCGGGAGAGACCGTCTATACATCTGCGGGCGGGGTTAACAGCACAACCAATGACCCTGCATGTGGTTCAGAAATCAAACTCGTTTTCGGAAACAATGTTCTCTACTACGAGACAAAAATGGCCACATTCAGCGTACCCAGTAGCCCCTGGATGCTACAGAACCAACCAGCAGAAGCAGTAGGTTCTCTGGCGATAGTGGCTGCAAACCAAAGTGCACAAGGAGTTGGCACAGCAATCCAGATAGGCCTAGGATCGGGACAATCGGACCACAGCGTCGTCTTGACTCTGACGGAGAACACTGCTCAGGGAGTCTTCGGCTCTCAAGCAAATCCGGCAGGACCAACCCAAATGGTGGCTTTTAACTACCCGACATCCAACTACACCGCAGTCGATGTGATAGCACTTAACGGTGCAACCGCATCTCTGACTGGTGCAAGCGGAGGCTGCCCGACAGTAGCATCTGGATACGAAAGATGTTATGACGTGAAGACATCTGCTCTGTCAAATTACAACGCCCAAACACTGGGAGTTGCAATCTCAACAAGGCCCGGAGTCACCCCTGAACCGTCAGCTAACATAACAGTCGCAGTATTCGACTATATGTGGCAGACATACCAGGGAGTACAGCAATGGACAGTCCAGAGTCCGGCAGATGGAACTGCTATAGGCGCGACGGACGTCACGTACAAAATAAATGTAAACTAAAGTAAGTACGGAAAAATCCAAAAAAACCCAATGCGGGGGCTTTACCCCCGCTAATATTTTATTTTTTCGGATGCCTAAACGGGCAATGGAAAAATAAAATGGCATAATACCCTAAACGGGGTGAAGTGCCTTGAGGGTAAGGGATATGATAGAAGTATCGAAAATTGCATTATTGATAATCGGAATCGCAATGGTAGGCGGAATCGTTTATCTAACCTCTGGAAATAGATTATTCTGTATCGGCTGCGGTGGCTTCGGTTCTCTTTCTCTTGATCAGGTTGTCATGAATGGGCAGAACCAATGGCTAATCACTGCCACGCACCATGGGCTCGGAGACACCTACAATGCCACCAAAACCGGGGCCATGCAATACCAGTTGTCTATCAGCGAAAGCGACTACCAGACCTACTGCAAGTATACTAAAGGGGCTTACTGGCAGGACGCTCTCGGAGTGTTCGGCCCGGTCACCATCCAAAGATTTGCTCCGGACCCAGATACTGAAGTAAAAACAAAATACGGAGCGACCAAAGTTTTCTGTTCTGCATGGGCCCTTCTCAATGATTATACCTGCTACTATTTCAAGCCCGTTGCCAAACTATATTATGTGGACCAATCGGACAAGGAGCAATTCAGTTCCGAGATAAAAACTACTTATAATGGAGAAACAGCCTCAGTCCAACTAAACAATGGCGCGACTTCTGGCTCCCTGCTTTTACCGAACGGCACGAATGTCGGCTCGGTGAATGTCATGGGCGGTCTATTGTCATTAAAGGGAACTTGTGATACTGTCTCTGGCGGGACTTATTGGTCCGATAACTTGGCAGGCACCATGACTTTTGCATCTCCGAGGATAACTCCCGCCTCATCTGCGTTCAAGCAATGTTACGATGTTCAGGCGTTTAAAGCGGGCCCAGAATTAGATGGATGCTACAATTCTCTATCGAGCATCAGCGGAGGGACCAATGATATTACTACTGTGCACCCATTAAACGGTTCATTCGTCTCACAAGCAGAATTTGATTATACACCCCCTGGAGCCATAGTCAACGTCGTCTACTCGATGGTCCTTAATGCTGACTATGTGACTATAAGCAGACCGGCGGGGGTGCCAAAGCTCCAATCGGCTTCATTCGTAAAAACGGACCTGAACTCCGGCGACAAAGCTACCCTGAATTATCAGATATGCAACACTGGTTCTGGCAATCCAGTCCAATTCGATTTGGGTTTGGACTGCGGGGATAATTTTGCTCCCCTTACCAGCTCTACTCCTTATGTCGAAGCAGGCAACTGCATCTCGAGCTCGGCACAGGTAACTGCTTCATGCAACGGTCAGGACAAAGTCACTGCGTCCTGCACATTGATTGCCCGTGGATTGACGCCGGTCAACGGAGCCATTCCGACCAGCTCGATAAAAGGCATAGCAGTAACATGTACGCCGAGCGTAGGAAAATGCCTGGGAGATGACAACGGAAGGTTCTGCAAAGATGGGAACGTCCAGCAATGCAGCACGAATTCAAGCTACGGGTATTCTATTTACAGGCAATGCGTCGGCGGATGCATCACCAATCAATACGGCACGGTTGTCTGCAAAGAGGAAGCTGGGAATAGCACTTGCGGCAACAAGGTGTGCGATACTGGAGAGACCGTGCAAAGCTGTCCTGCCGACTGTAGTGGCGGTGGCGGCATCCCAATGTGGCTGATAATCGTAATAATCGCCGTGATAGCCATAGCATTGATTGTGGCGTATAACCTATTGAAAAATAAGTGATGAAAATGAAGATAGACCCAAAAGAACTGGCATTTGACCTTTTGCACTATGCCATACTTTTCGCATTTTTATTGCTCTCTTGGGTCCCTGCGATGAACTATTTCAACGGGGACGTGCTTCCTACTGCGTTGCTTATCTTCACAATCTTCGTGGTAATCGATAAAACGATGCATTATCTCATGGGGGAATATAAATGAAAAACAGAGGTTTCATCCAAGTATTACTGCCGTTAATCCTGAGCTTATTTGGGATAAGCATAGTTTCGGTAGTTCTAGGTTGGTGGGTAAACATCCTCCTTATACTCTTCCTAGCCCTATTCGCGTTCGTCTTCCTATCCAAAGCAGTCGACCTTTATGCGGTTTCCAGCAACGCCACGTTCCCGACGATACTTGGCTCTCTCGGGATTGTCTGCGTGTTCTTCATATTCGTCCTGATAGATCCGGGCTTCTTCAGCAATAGCGTCCATTTCAGCGTAATCCAATCTGGCGCTCAAGGCTCTGTAGCCCAGCCGCTTTCATTCGCGCAGTGGTTTTCTGACGTGCCGATAGAGGACTCAATCATAGCGAACATGAATTCGTTGATGCTATGGGCGTTCATTGCTTTCGGGGTAATAGCTTTTGCTGTTGTATTATTCGTGGAGAGAAAGTAACGGAGGTGAAAATGGTGGACTTTAGTTTGAAAACACTCGGAAAGGACTGGTTGCGTGGAGTGATATACCAATCCATATATGCCGTGTTCCTAGTAGTCTTCATGTTCCTGCTGGCGTTCGGCGGCATGTCGGCTCTAGCTGGGATACAAGATATATGGATGATGAGCTTTACAGCTGCTGCCCTGTTAATGACTGCGGTAGCTTTAATAGTCTGGTTTATCATGACCATAATCGGAGGAAAACTGATACTCTTCCTAGCCGATCTGATACCTGACTAACTCTCTCTCCAAGAATAATGAGATGATGAGATATGACTATGTGGAGAAATAGGTATGGCGTGGAGTAGACTTCCATTAACAGTAACATTCGCGGTTTACACAATTTTAGCTAGTGTTATCTGGATACTGGATTTGATACACGTTTCCCACCCGCCGGAACTCATCGCCCTATTCAGCCTTTTGATGGCAATAATAGCGGTGGGCATCATAGTCAAAAAGATGTGGCCAGATGATTTGTCTCTGAACAGCTTCTCCACCCTGCTCGTCCTGGTCATACCGATACTGTTCATCCCGTCGTTCATTCTCGGTTACTGGTCATTTTTGGGAATCGAATTCAATGCCTTCCTCTTGTTCCTGACCTCGGTAAGCGGCATGGTGTTGGAGGCATTGGCGATGGCATTTGAGAGGGGACATTAATGAGAATAAACCCTAAACTGCTGAACCTCATCGTACTTTTCGTTATCGGCATCCTTGCATTCTGGTCCTACATCACGGAAGAGACCAATTACGGGCGAGTATATACGGCGGCCTTCTTCCTCACTCTATTCGGAATACTCGCATCTTACACGCCGGAAATCAAAAAGGTATTCCAATACTCCCCCGCCAACGACACGCACATCATCTGGCAGGGGCTCGCTGGTCTCGGCTTAGGCTTGGTCCTCACAAGCACGGTCTGGATGGGTCTTTCCATTCTCAGTCCGTTGTCAGTGCCTACCGCAGTCAATGTCCTGGGCGTCCTCGGTGTAGGGGCATTCGCGCTTGTCTTCATAATGGCTATCTCTGTCTGCGAATTCGAGGAAGGTCTGAGAGCGGCTTTCCTAAAACCCAGCATACAAGAATGGCTCCAATACAACAACCTGGTCTCAGTCCTTCTGGTCTTAGCTGGAATCATAATATACTTCGTCCTGCAAAACGACTTCCTCCGTATAATCGGGGTGATGTTGGGCATAGGCGGAATCCTCAACTTCTACTGGAAAGGCGGACTCGCTGACTGGCTTTCGGACAGCGATTTTTGGAGGAACGTCATCGCGGGCCTATTCGCCGCCGTCTTCTTCATGCTTCTCCATTATACTGCTTACGGTAGCATTGATCCAGCCATTACGACTGCCCTTATGTTGAACGCTTTCCTATACGCTTTCATAGCGGATATGCTGAACAGCCTCTTCAAGGGCGAAGAAGACGAGCAATCCACAATTCCAAGCAGAACAGCGCACACTTTCAATAATGCTACCGTTACTTGCTTAGCGGCTGGCGTCCCAGTGCTCTTCGCATTCTTTGTTACTGGGGCTCACTATGCACTTATGTATGTGGCGACACACGAAAGGGATTAAAATGGATAGGAAACAGATCGAGATTTCAATCGGAATAGCAATCCTGGCAGTCGGGCTCTTCCTGACGATAGGGCCGATGTTCAACCTGTTCACGATACTTGCCTTAAACGGCTACGACACCATAATAGACCACGTCGCGCAGACCGCCAAATATCCCATCCAGAAAAATTATCAGGGCACAGAATATACTATGTTCCTTTCCAAAAGCTCAACCCCCACATCTAACGTCCTTGTGAGCGTGACGAGAAACGGCACAGTCATCAAGACATTCACCGCGCCCTTAACTGCCTGCTCAAGCGCTTCATGCGTAGGCTACTTCGGGACGACATCCCCTGCTGCCGGTGGGTTCTATGGCGAACCAGTGATACCCCAAGCCGTCTGTTTCGTGAATATCAATAATGGACCAATAGTCATCCTGGCAAATCCACTATACGGGGTAGGCACATCGATAGTCCAGGGCGAAGTATTCTGCTATTCCTCACTTGCGGTAAAAATCGCTCCTGCCCAGCCCTCTACCTGCCAGAATTCATGCGGGAACTTGAGACAGGCTGCGTGGCCCGATTGTGGCTGTCTGCCCTCTACCTGCACCAATACCTGTCCCACTGGTCAGATTCAGAGAGCTTCCCCCGATTGCAGTTGCTATTCAAGCTCGCCTGCCCCGATCCTAACCTGCTCGAATACCTGTTCAAGCGGTCAGACGCAGAACGCATATCCTGACTGTTCATGCGTGACTCCTAGCAATGTCTGCTCCAGCTCTTGTTCTGGCGGTCAGACCCAAAGAGCCTACCCGGATTGTACTTGCTACACGCCTACCCTCGAATGCGGACCTTCTTGCACTTCTGGATGCGTCGGGCTGGTAACCTTTGACTGCACTCTTTCAGTCTGCGGTAATACTGTGACCGGACAGGCGACCTGCTCGAACGGAACGCTGAGCGGATGCCTGCCTACTGGCGAAGTAGCATCTTGCGACAATACCAACCAGACCTGCGAAGCCACCTGGGCGCCAGTCTGCGGGACTAACTTGCAGACATATCCGAATGAGTGCATAGCTGGCAAGAACGGCGTATCCGTCCTATTCGGCGGGATGTGCCCGAGAGACATCCAATGGCTCGGCATAATCCTGGTCATAATCGCGATAATCTGGCTGTTGCTCGTAATGTTCATGGGGTGATGGAATGGACTTAGACATTGATTGGAAAGGATGGTCAAAATTGATAGTGGCATTCATCTTGGGGATGTTTCTGATGTTTTTCATAACTTTTGCCGTCATCTTGAATAACCAGCCGAAAGAGATAAATTGCGAAAGAGCCGTCGATAACGGTTGCTGTAACCTCAACCAGTCCAGCAATCAACCCAGCGGTCAAACTCCGGGACAGAATGATTACACCTGCTCTGGCATTGTCCCATCATCAGCGCCGAGCGGAAGCCCGGGAGCCTACAATGCCGAGCTCTATTGCTTAGCTTATGGTACATGCCCGAGCGGTCTGAGGTGCATCTCGGTCGAGCATCATGCAACCCTAATAAATAAAGAGTATTATACTTGCGAATGCGGAACATTTAGCTATGGAGTGTGAATGAAGTGCCCATAAAACAGACGGCGTTCGTGAAAAGCTTACAGAAAGATTATGGTAGCCGATGGATGCGCGTCTACTACGGGATGAGGTCTAAGAACCCAGATGCCCCCCAGTTCCAAGAGGCGGAGAGCGTCAGAGGGCATTCCACGGCAAAAAGCCGCCAGAGGCCATATTTTAGGAGGAGACGAAGATGAGTTTAGAAGGGTTCGTCAGAGTAAGGCCCTACCCGAGGAGAAATCGGGACGGCGAGATAGACGTAATCGGCGAGCATACGAGGGACGCGCCGAGAAGGACCACTACTGGAAAATCTGTTAATATACAAAAACTGAGGGAAATCTGGGCGAATAGTACCTCTGCCTATGGAAGTATCGCCCGGGATGGCATCTTCAAAGAGAATGCAAGGGCGGAAGGATTTACAGATACAGACGTAGATGAATTCCTAGAAATGATAAAACGTGAGTGAAAAATGCCAAGACAAGTGCGTGTTAGAGCGCACCCACGGAGAAGTTTTTGGAGAAGGGATGGAACCCACGTCAGCGAGACCCAAGTTTCCGAATACGAGCGGGAGATAGCCAGGCTGAAGCGGGAGAAAGAGCTGACTGGTTTAAGGACGGACATCTCCAAACTAAAATCTGAGGAAGAGAAAAAGAAGGCAGAAACAAGGGAAAAAGAGGTAGATATAAAGATAAAACGCCTGGAGACCCTGAAGAGGCTGGAAGACATAAAGAAAGCCAGGTCAAGGGACTGGGGCAAGACTTT
>Ga0315281_10006996_pt1 | contig 15951 bp, 15 predicted proteins | sample YL17G07_0_MG_FD_204540 | JGI IMG/M metagenome (GOLD analysis project Ga0315281, IMG submission 204540) | Sediment microbial communities from Yellowstone Lake, YNP, Wyoming, USA - YL17G07_0 | ecosystem: Environmental > Aquatic > Freshwater > Lake > Sediment | place: USA: Wyoming | collected... | reverse complement strand
ATGGAAAAACTGATCGCGAAACGGAAGTAGCGCGAACCCGCCGCCGGGCGTTATGATCGCCGCATGACGAAGCGACTGGCCGTCACGATTGGTGTCTGTCTGGCCACGGCATCGGTGTCCGGCTTCGCGCAGGGTCACGCACCGGGCACGGCGGCGGCCGCTCCCGATGCGGCCGTGCACAAGGCCTGGATGAACGACGCGACCGACGCGCAGGAGGATTTACGCGAGGCGCTCGCCGGCAAGTCCTCGGCGAAGGCCGCGGCCGCCGCGTCCAAGCTCCAGACCCTGATGGACCGGACCGAGCGCTACTGGGCCAGTCGTCACGCCGACGACATCGTCAAGCTCGCCGTGGAGGCGAAGGCCCTGGCCAGGCAGGTGGGACAAGCGGCCAGGGCGCGAAAACTCGACCGGGCGAAAGAGGTGTTCGGCACGCTGAGCACCACCTGCAACACCTGCCACGATCTGCACCCCGAGAAGCGCTAATGTGACGCGCTCCTCAAGCGTCGCGCTACACGGACGTGAGCAGCTCCCCGACCGTCTTCCCGCTGACCGGGTCTCGCAGCTCCGGTGCCACCGCGGCGAGCGGTTCGAGCACGAACCGCCGCTCGCGGAAGCGCGGATGGGGCACGACCAGCCCCTGCTCTTGCAGCACGACGTTACCCAGCAGGATGAGATCGAGATCGAGCGTGCGCGGCGCATTCAGGTACGGCCGCTCGCGCCCGCGCTCCCGCTCGATCGCGAGCATGGCCTCGAGCAGGTGCCGGGCCGTCATCGTCGTCTCGCCGACGGCGGCCGCATTCAGGAACATCGCCTGCGGACCCAGGACGCCGACGGGCACCGTCTCGTAGTACGGGGAGACGATCAGGTTGGTGAGGAGGACGCGAAGCTTCGAGACGGCGTAGTCGAGGTGGGCGCGCCGGTCGCCGACGTTGCTGCCGAGGGCGATCGCTACTCGATCCACCGTGATGGCAGTACCTCGCCGAATGATGGTCCCAGCTGTGCGCCGCGACGGCCCAGCAGGTCGTGACGGCACGCCAGGGCCTGCGCGAAGAAGCGCTTCTGCTCCAGCGTTTCGCCGAGAATCACGCGCAGCATCTTCGCCTGGCGCGCGTTGGTCATCGCGTCGATGCGCGGCCGCCAGCGCTCGACGAACCGCTGCGCCTCGCGGCCGTCTTCTTCGAAGATGGTGTGCGCCGCGGCCGAGCTCTTTCCCTGCGCGGGCCGCACCGGCTCGCTCGCGTCGATCACGGCCCCGCCGAGCTCCGCAATCGCCGTGGCGACCCAGGTGAGCTGCGCTTCCTCGCGGTTGATGATGTACTGGTAGGTATTGTTCGCGTCGTACTGCCCGATGAGCCGTGCCCCCGCCTGGTGCTGCAGCATCATCGTCAGCTTCTCGTGGTGGAACGCCTGGAGAAGCGGCAGCAGATCGGTCACGAGTTCTGTTTTTCCTTGCAGGTGATGCAGACGCGAGTCCAGGGAATCGCGTTGAGACGCGCGGGGGCGATCGGCTCGCCGCAATCGCGGCAGGCGCCGTAGGTGCCCTTCTCGATGCGCCACAGCGCCTCTTCGATGGCCTGCAGGATCTTGGCGTCGGTCTGCTTCAACTTCAGCGCGATGTGGACTTCGTTGTTGCCGCTGGCCTGATCCGCCATGTCGCCCTGGCGGGTGTTGTTGTCCATCGTCGCCACGAGCGGTTTGAGGCCACCGGTGCCAAGAAGCTCCGTCCGTTTGCTGAGAAGCGCGTTCTTGAAGGTCTGCTCGTCCATGCCGTTTCTGACTCCTGCCGCAGGGCCGATTTTCCGTCCCTGCATAACATCAAATCATAGCACTACCTGAGACGGCGTACCGACGATTCGTGCAGCGCACGTGTGTCCGGATTCCGGCCACCGAGACACCGAGACACAGAGCTGCACGCGTCGCACGGTGCCGCCTTGCGGCGGCACCGCGCCCCGAAGAACGGCTGGAACACAAGCAGCAGGTTAATGGGACCGCTTGCGTTCCGGCCGTTCCTCGGGGCGCGGTCGGTCGGCCGGCGATGCCGGCCGACGTGCGACGCGTTGCTGTCTGCAGCGTGCGCTCCGGATCTCTGTGTCTCGGTGTCTCCGTGGCCGTCAACCCGTGGACGTGATCGCAGCGTGACAGCGACGGCAGCCGCTATTCGGCTCTGAGCGTCGAGAGCGGTTTGTTCCTGAGCACGTCAAGACTGGACACGACACCGATGATCGCAACCAGCAGGGCCGTCAGCAGCACGCCCGCAATGTGCTCGCCGGCAAACACGCGCCACGGAATCTCGAGCGCGTACCGGCTCACACCCCAGGTCAGGACGATCGCGCCCAGCGATCCAATCAGCCCGGCGAGCGAGCCGAGGACGCCGTACTCGAACAGCAGCATGCGGGCGATCGTGCGCGAGTTCGCGCCAAGCGTCTTGAAGACCGCCGCCTCGTAGACGCGCTGGAATTTCGTCATGGCGACGGCGCCGATCAGAATCAGCCCGCCGCTGAACAGCACCAGGCCGCCGACGACGCTGATCGCCAGGGTGACCTTGGACATGACGTCGCGGATCGTCTCGAGCACATCGTGGAAGTCGATGACCGACACGTTCGGGAACCGCTCGACCAGATCGTGCTGAAAGCGCGCGCGGGCGGCCACGCCGTCCGGCCCCTTCAGCGGCGCGACGAAGGTCTGGGGCGCCGAATCGAGCACACCAGGGCGAAACACGAAGACGAATCCGCCGTTCCGCGATTCGCGCCACTCCACGTCACGAATGCTCGTCACGCGCGCGTTCACGGTGCGGCCCAGCACGTCGAACCGCATCGTGTCGCCGACGTGCAGCCGCGCGCGCTCCGCAATCTGTTTTTCGACCGACACTTCGGCGTCCGTCGAGGGCCCGTTCCAGAACGCGCCCTGAATCACGCGCTCGTTGCTCTCCAGGCGGTCCCGATAGGTGATCGTGAACTCGCGGCCGATTGAGACGCCCTTCCGGCGCACCTCGTCCGCGCCTTCGAGGTTGGTCTCTTGCCCCGACACGCCGATGACCCGCGCGCGCATCACCGGAATCAGCTGATACTCGCCCGCCCGGCGCGCCGGGTCGTCCAGAAACGCGCGGACGCCATCGACCTGACCCTTCTGGATGTCGAGCAGGAACATGTCGGGTGCCGCCGCCGACACCTGCAGCGAAAACTCGCCCAGGAGGCTCGCCTGCAGCGACCGCACGCCGACAATGAAAAAGGCGCCCAAGCCGACCGCGAGCAGGATGACGCGCGTCTGGTTCCCGGGGCGCGACAGGTGCAGCACCGCGTGCCGCAGCGGGAACGACCGCGAGTTCGCCATCGGCGCGATCAGCGCAATCAGCGCGCGGCCGGCCAGGTGCAGTATCACCGCCAGGCTCGCAAACCCGACGCACACCACGATCCCGACTTTGAGCGACGCGGCCTGCCAGGCGGTCAGTCCGACCAACGCCAGCGACACGGCGATGAGCACGCCGATGCCCGTCCAGTCGCGCGCCCGGCGCACGGTCTCGTCGCGCAACAGGAGCGACGGCTTGATGAACCGCACCTGGAGGAGCGGCACCACGGAGAACAGCAGCGCCACCAGCACCCCGATGCCGATCCCCTGCACCGCGGCACTCCACGTGACGCCGTAGTGTGCCTGGGCGAGGATCGAGGTCGACGATCCCAGCATCAGCGGAATCGAAGCGATCGCCCCGCGCGCCATCGCGACACCGAGCAGGCTGCCGGCCAGGCCGAGCGTCATCACCTGCAGGATGTAGACGGAAATAATCTGGCCGCTGCGCGCGCCGAGGCATTTCAGGACGGCGATGCTGCGGATCTTCTGCAGGATGAACACGCGCGTGACGCTCGACACGGCGATGCCGCCGAGGATCACGATGATCAGGCCGACGAGGCTCAGATAGTTTTCCGCGCGATCGAAATCGCGCCCGATCTGATCGTCGGTCGAGCGAAACGACCGGGTATTGATGAACTCGTCCTTGAAATCCTCGCGCAGCGCCTTGACCAGCGGCTCGACCCGTTCCTCCGGCACCTTGACCAGCATGGCGCGGCGCGCACGGCTGCCGAACCCGAGCAGGCCGGTGGAGGCGAGATCGTCATAGGCGATGATCACGCGCGGGCCGAGGCTGAACTCGCCCATGCCGCGTCCGGGCTCGCGCACGATGAGCCCGCGGATCGTGAAGGTCGCCTGGCCAATCGCGATCCGATCGCCGACCGCGACGCCGATCGCCGTCAGCAGTTCGGGCCGCACGAGGACGCCGTGACCCGACAGCAGCGCCGGCGAGTACGCCTGGCCGTCCTGCAATTCGATGCGGCCGTAGAGCGGGAATGCGGGCTGCACCGCGCGCAGTTCCGCCATCTTCGCCACCGCCTTCGATCGGTCCGCCGGCCTCACCATCGTCGGCGTTTCGACCGTTTCGGTGCGCTCCGCGCTGCCCGCGTCCGCGAGCCGACGGTCGATCGTGGCGCGCGCCTCCGGCGACCAGTCGCGGTTGGTGGCCATCAGCACGTCGGCGGCAATCAGCGCCTTGGCTTCGGTGCCGAAGACACCGCGGACGCTTTGAATCACCGATCGCAGCGCGACGATGGCCGCGACGCCGACCGCGATGCAGATGAAGAAGAACAGCAGGCGCCGCAGGGAGGCGCGCGTCTCGCGGACGGCCATGCGCAGGACGAACCTCATGATGCCTCGCTCGGACGGACCTCGGTGTCCGCCGCCCGCGTGCCGCCGCCGTCACGATCCGCGCGGTGGCGAGCCTCGCCGGAGCCTTGCGAAGGCGGGATACGCGGGTTGTCCCCGATCACGCCGGCGCGCTCCACGACCCGCCCGTCGCGCAGCACGAGCCGCGCGTCCGCCATCGCCGCGAGTTCGGCGTCGTGGGTCACCAGCACGATCGTCGTGCCGCGGCCGGCGTGAATCGCCCGAAGCAGCTCCATGATGTGGCGCCCGTTGGCCGTGTCCAGGTTCCCCGTCGGCTCGTCGGCGAGCACGATCGTCGGGTTGTTCGCCAGCGCGCGCGCGAGCGCGACGCGCTGCTGCTCGCCACCCGATAACTGCGATGGATAGTGATGCGCCCGGCCGGTCAGCCCGACTTCCTCGAGCAGTTGCTCGGCCCGCGGACGCGCGTCGGCGACGCCGGCGATTTCCATCGGCACCGCGACGTTTTCGTACGCCGTGAGCGACGGAATGAGGTGAAAGAACTGAAACACGAACCCGACCTTCTCCCCGCGCAGCTTCGCCAGGGCGTCTTCGTCGAGACGCGTGATGTCGACGTCGTCGATCAGCACCGAGCCGGACGAGGGCGCGTCGAGCCCGGCGATCAGACCGAGCAACGTGGATTTCCCGCTGCCGGACGGCCCGACGATCGCCACGAACTGTCCGTGCGGAATCTGAATCGACAGCGGGTGAAGGATGGTGAGCGGCTCGGTGCCGCTCATGACCGTTTTCGAAACATCGCGCAGTTCGATCATGTCGTGGGTCGTCTCCGTGCTTCGGCGATGGGCTTCAGGACCGCCCACACATTGTCGGCCACGATGCGCGCGCCGGCGGCCGTGGGATGGATGCCGTCGGGCTGGTTGAGGGCGTCGTGGCCCGCCACACCCTGCAGCAGAAACGGCACGAACGCGACGCGGTAGTGCGCCGCCAGCGTTGGATAGACCGTGTGGAAGGAGATGATGTAGTCGCGGCCGTAGTTCGGAGGGGCTTCCATTCCGGCCAGGACCACCGTGATGCCGCGCGCCTGCGCCCGCTCGATGATCTCGGCCAGGTTGCGCCGCAGTTCCTCCGCGGGCAGGCCGCGCAGGCCATCGTTGGCGCCCAGGGCCACGATCAGCACGCGCACGTCGCCGTCCAGCGCCCAGTCGAGCCGTGCCAGACCGCCGGCCGACGTGTCGCCCGAGACGCCGGCGTTCACGACCTCGAAATCGAGCCGATCCGCGTCGAGGTGCTCCTGCAGCAACGATGGATACGCGGCGGCCTTCGGCACGCCGAGCCCCGCTGTCAGGCTGTCGCCGAGCACGGCGATCCGCGGGCGAGCCCCGACGGAAGGCGGCGCGGAAGGCGGCGCGGGAGCCGCCGCGGAGGCCGGCGGCGCGACGGACGGCTGTGCCCCTCGACCGCGCGCGTCATCGCGATCGTCGCTGCGCGGCGCGCACGCCACGACCGTCAGCGCGAGCGCGGCAGCCAGCCAGAGCTTCATCATCCCTATGTTACGTTACGATCCCTGCGGTCACACTGGCCTCGCCAGTTGCTGCTCGAGCGCGGCGATCGCATCGGCGAGCATCTTCTTGTGCGCCGGCGTGCGAGCGGCGGCGACGTCCGCGTTCGCGCGCGCGAGCGCCAGAGCGATCGTCTGCCGCCTCGCCTGTGCGTCGCGCTCCTCCGGCGTCAGCGCGCGGCCCAACTGCCGACCGCGCTCTTTCTCCGCCTGCTGGAACTCCACGTCCTTGCTCTCGAACCCTCTCGCCATAGGACTGACGACTGACGACTGATGACTGATGACTGACGACTGGCGACTGACGACTGATGACTACAGTATTCTATCGACATGCACAGCGCGCACGAGTTGACGACGCGTTGGCCGGCGCTCGACGTGGCGGCCAAGCGAGCCCGCCTCACCCACTCGTTGCACGTGTCGCCGGGCCTCGCTGATGCGGTCGCCCGATCAACCGCGATGGCCGACCGCGCAGCCACCGGTCTCTGGCGCGCAGATCCCGCTGTCTGGAGTCCCGATCCGGACACGCAGCACGCCATCGCCGATCGTCTGGGCTGGATGCGCTCGCCCTTGCTGATGGCCGACTCGATCGATCGACTGCAGACGTTTGCCGCCACCATCAAGGAGAACGGCTTCACCGACGTCGTCCTGCTGGGCATGGGCGGATCCAGCCTCGCCCCGGAGGTGCTGCGCGCGGTGATCGGCGTCGCACCCAGTTGGCCGCGTTTCCACATGCTCGACTCGACCGACCCGGCTGCCGTCCGCGCCACAGAGACACCGCCGGAGCACACGCTGTATCTCCTGGCGAGCAAGTCGGGCACCACGATCGAGCCGACGTCGCTTGCGGCGCACTTCCAACAGCGGCTGCGGGACGCCGGCATCCCGCGCTGGGCCGATCATTTCGTGGCGATCACCGACCTCGACACGGAGCTGGATCGCCGGGCCCGCGCCGAACACTTCCGCGACGTGTTCATCAACCCATCCGACATCGGCGGCCGCTACTCCGCGCTCTCGTTCTTCGGGATGGTGCCCGCGGCATTGATGGGACAGGACGTCGCGGAGATCGTCGGCTGGTCACTCGCGATGCTGGCCGCCGCGGAGCCAGGCGGCACCACGGCCCTGGCCAATCCCGCGGTCGGACTCGGCCTCGTGATGGGTGCGGGCGTCAGCGCGGGGCGCGACAAGCTGACATTCGTCGCGCCGGCGGCGCTCGATCCCTTTGGGCTCTGGGTCGAGCAGTTGGTGGCCGAAAGCACTGGCAAAAACGGCACCGGCATCGTGCCGATTGCGGGCGAGCCGCTCGCGGCTCCGGCCGTCTACGGCAACGACCGGCTGTTTGTGCGCCTGCGTCTGCACGGGGCGCCGGGCGAAGGCCACTGCGACGCCGGCATCCGCGCTCTCAAGTCGACGCACGCGCCCATCGTCGAAATCGACCTGCCTGAACCGTTGGCACTGGGTGCCGAGTTCATGCGATGGGAAATCGCCACGGCCGTCGCCGGCGCCATCCTCACGATCAATCCGTTCGATCAGCCGAACGTGCAGCGGGCGAAAGACGCCACCACCGTGCTGCTGACGGACTACACGACGACAGGATGCCTGCCGGTTGCCACGCCGGACCGCATGCTCGACGGCATCGCGCTGACGCTGACGTCCGCCGCGCGCACCGCGCTTCCGAGTGGGACCGGCGACGCGTTGCTGACCCTGTTGCATCAGGGCGACTACTTCGCGCTGCTCGCGTATCTCGGACCCGATCGCGAATTGGCGGACGAACTGCAGACGATTCGACGCACGGTCCGCGACCGGGCGCGCGTCGCGACCATGTGCGCGTACGGACCGCGGTATCTGCATTCGACCGGTCAGCTGCACAAAGGCGGACCCAACAGCGGCGTGTTCGTGCTGGTGACGGCGGCGCCGCGCGAGGACGTGCCGATCCCGGGCCAGCCGTTTTCGTTCGGCACCCTCGAGTTGGCGCAAGCCGTCGGTGATTTCGCCGCGCTCGAAGCGGCAGGGCGCCGCGCCGTACACGCACACCTCCCGTCGCCGGACCGTGCGCTGATCCGCAGGTTCGCCGACGCGCTGCTGGACCGGTTGCCGGGGTCCGGCGCTCCGGCGGTGGGGCCCGGCTGAAGCCGGACGCCACGGGGGTCCAGGGGATCGACTCTTTTTCCGGGGTCCGGCTCCCTTTTTTTGTGGTGTCCGGCTTCAGCCGGACCGGAGGACACATGCACATCGGATTCGTCGGACTTGATCGGATGGGCCGGACGCTGCACGAAGGGATCGACCGTGGCGTCCCGCAGCCGGTCATGACCGCGGCGCTCGTCACGCGCTTCCGCTCGCGCGAAGACAACCCGTGTTCCGAGCGGATGCTGGGCGCGCTGCGGCATCAGTTCGGCGGCCACCTGGTCACACACTCATCGTGACGATCGTCATCTTCGGAGGCGCCGGCGACCTCGCGCACCGCAAGCTGCTCCCGGCGCTCTACAACCTGCACGTCGACGGCCTGCTCCCGCCCCGCATCGCCATCGTCGGCGTCGGACGCAAGGAGATGACCGACGATGCCTACCGGGAGTTCGCGAGACAAGGCGTCGCGCAATTCTCCAGGCGGCCGATCGATGCCGCGGCCTGGCAGACGTTTGCCGCGTCGCTCTTTTTCTCGGCGGCGGACATCGATCGCGAGGCGGGCCTCGCGCCGCTCGGCGCCCGCCTCGACATCATCGAGCACGAACGCCACCTGAGCGGCGATCGCACTTACTACCTGGCGCTGCCAGCGTCGCTGTTCGTGCCCACCGTGAAGCGGTTGCACGCCGCGCGGTTCGTCGCCCGCGGCGGCGGGCCGGCGGCGCGGGTCATCGTCGAGAAGCCGATCGGGCACGACCTCGACAGCGCGCGCGCCATCAACGACGCGATTGCCGACGCGTTCGACGAGCCGCAGATCTACCGCATCGATCACTACCTCGGCAAGGAGACCGTCCAGAACATTCTGGTGATGCGTTTCGCGAACAGCATCTTCGAGCCGCTGTTCAACCACAAATACGTCGACCACGTGCAGATCACGGTGGCTGAAGCCGAAGGCGTCGGCACGCGCGCCGGCTATTACGAGCAGGCGGGCGCGCTGCGCGATATCGTGCAGAACCACATGCTCCAACTGCTCTCGCTGGTCGCCATGGAGCCTCCCCACTCGCTCGACGCGGACGTGGTGCGCGACGAAAAGCTCGAGGTCCTGCAGTCGCTGCGGCCCATCGAGGGGCCGGCGATCGACGCGAATGTGGTCCGCGGGCAGTATGCGGGTTATCGCGACGAGCCGGGCGTCGACCCCGCGTCGCGCATCGAAACACTCGTCGCGCTGCAGGTGTTCATCGACAACTGGCGCTGGGCCGGTGTGCCTTTCTTCCTCCGGACCGGCAAGCGCCTCACGACGCGCACCAGCGACATCTCGGTTCACCTGAAAGGGGTCCCGCCGATTCTCTTCAACGCGGACGCAGCGAATCGGCTCGAGCCGAACATTCTGACGATCCGCCTTCAGCCTGACGAAGGCTTTTCGCTCGGCATCAGCTCGAAGAAGCCGGGGCCGCGTGTCGAGATCGCTCCCGTGCAGATGGACTTCCACTACGGGGCGCAGTTTGGCGGCTCGTCGCCCGAGGCGTACGAGCGCCTGCTCCTCGACGTGATGGCGGGCGATCCCACGCTGTTCATGCGCCGCGACGCGGTCGAGACCGCGTGGCGCTGGGTGATGCCGGTACTCGATCGTTGGGCGACACAGACCGATCCGCTGCCGACGTATCGGGCCGGCTCGTGCGGACCGGCGGAGGCCGTTCGTCTCATCGAATCGACGGGACGAACGTGGCGGGCGCTCGAGTAGGTCTATACTCCCCGCGTGGCGTCGTCTTCTCTCCAGGCGCTGTTGGTGCGCGCCGGCGCATCGCTCGATCGTGGCCGCGGCGCCGAGGCCGTGCAGATGCTCGCGCCGGCGCTGCGATCGTCGCTGACCCGCGACGAAGAGCTCACGGTGCGATCGATGCTCACCGAAGCGGCGCTGCTGCAGGACGACCTCGACCAGGCCGCGAGCGCGCTCGGTCGCCCGCCCGATACCTTTCGCGATACGGTGCCGCCCAGACGGCTGTCGGCGCTGTGGCGGCTGCACGGCCGGCTGGCGTCGGCGCGCGGTGACCAGTCGCGCGCCATCGCCATGCACGGCCGGGCGCTGAGGCAGGCGGAGGCGGCGCACGACTCGCGCGCCATCGGCCTCGCCCACTACGAGCTCGGCCAGTGCTACCGCCAGGTGGGCGACATTGCGATCGTGCGCGAGCACATCAGCAAGGCCGCTTCGGCGCTGCACGCGGCCGGCGATCGCCGTCACCTCGCGCTCGTGCATTCGCTGTCGAGCATCTCCCTCGCGCAGCTCGGCCGGTACGATGAGGGCATGGCCGCGCTCCGGCACGCGGAGCGGCTCGCCGCGGCGGTGCAGGCCGAGGACGTGCTCGCCACGATCTGCGGCAACCAAGCCAACGTGATGATGCTGCAGCATCGATACGAGCAGGCGCTGGCGCTCGCCGAGCGCAGCGTGGCGCTGCATGAAGCGCACGGCTCGGGGCACGGCCTGGCCGTCGCGCTCGCCACGCTCGGCCAGATCTGCGTGCGTCTCGGCGACCTCGGGCGCGCGGAGGTCGCGCTGCACCGCGCGCTGGATGTGCGCAGCCCGATCCAGTTCCACGAGACGACCGGCGCGGTCTTCGACACGCTGGCGCAGATTCAGCTGATCCGCGGCCGGTACGAGACCGCGAGCGATTTCCTCGGCCGCGCGAGCGAGGCCTTCGGCGCCTACGGCCGCCAGACGAGCCAGTGGTACGAGTGGTCGGTGCGCGTGCTCGGCGCCCGCCTCGCGCTGCGGCGCGCCGCCCTGGACGAGGCCGTCGCGCGCGTGGACGAGATCCTCCAGGCGGGTGCACCGCCCTTCGACGCGCTCCAGGCGACGCTGATCGCGGCTGAAGCGCTGATTGCCGGGGACCACTTACCGGAGGCGGAGCAGCGTCTCGCCGCGGCCGCCGAGGCGCTCGATCCGAGGGTCGCGCCCGCCGCGTGGGGAGAATACTTGCGTCTGCGCGGTGCGCTGCACGCGAAACGCAGCAGCGGCGCCGACGCGTACCACGATTTCTCGCAGAGCGCGGCACTGCTCGATCTCCTCGGCGAGCGGTATCAGTCCGGCCTCAGCCATCTGGCGCTCGGCCGCCTGGTCGCCGAGACCGGCGCCCGCTCCGTCGCCGAGCGCCACCTGAACAAAGCGCTCGGCATCTTCGAGCAACTCGGCGCGGCGCGCGATGTCGACGACACGCATGTCGCCCAGTCGCTGCTGACCGCCGTCGGCACGGGTCAGTACGTCATCTCCTCGGCCGACGCCGACGATGCGATCGTGCGGCGGATCGTCGACGCGGCGGCTCTGCCGAATTTTCTCGGGCGGGAAACGGCGGCGGCGCTGCTCGAGGCGTCGGCCGCCGACTGCGCCGTGATCTATGTCGGCCTCGCCGGCGGCGACGTCCGCGTCGTCGCGACCGCGGGGTGCGAGCCGGACGCGGGCCGCACGATGGCGCGCGCGGCCGCCAACGGCGACGCGTACGGGCGCGGCGCCATCGTCATCGAACCGCTCGGGCGCGAGGCCGAAGGCCCGCGGTTTGGCCTGGTCGCGTCGCCGCGGCCGATCGGCCACCCGATCATGCGGCGGCTGCGGATGATTGCCGCGGTCGCGCGACAGGGGTTTGCGCTGTGCGCGGCGCGCGATCGTCCGGGGACGACGGCGGGACTCGCCGTCGATCCACCCTCGCTCGAGCCGTTGCTGCCGGGATTCCTGTCCGCCAGCGCGGCGATGACGCGCGTCGTCGAGCAGATCCAGCGGCTGCAGGGCAACGATCTGACCGTGCTGATTACCGGCGAAAGCGGGACAGGCAAAGAGCTCGTGTCGCGTGCGATTCACGTCGGGTCGCACCGGAGCGCCGGCACGTTCCTGCCGTACAACTGCACGACGACCGGCCGCGATCTCGCCGACAGCCAGTTGTTCGGCCACCGCCGAGGGAGCTTCACCGGCGCGGTGTCCGATCAGCCCGGGCTGATCCGCACCGCGGCCGGGGGCACGCTGTTCCTCGACGAGATCGGCGACCTGCCGCTCGACGTCCAGCCGAAACTGCTCCGCTTCCTCGAGCAGCACGAGATCATGCCGGTCGGCGAGACGAAACCGCAGCGCGTGGACGTCCGCGTGATCGCCGCCACGAACGCAGACCTGGAGCAGCGCGTCGCCGAGGGCAAGTTCCGTGAGGATTTGTACTACCGCCTGAACATCATCCGGATCCACGTGCCGCCGCTGCGCGAACGGCGTGAAGAGATCCCGCACTTGAGCACGTTCTTCCTGCGCGAGGCGATCGAGCGGCTCGGCAAACCCGATATCCACCTGAGCTCGGACACGCTCACCGTCTTCTCGCAGCACTGGTGGCCGGGCAACGTGCGGCAGTTGAAGAACGAGATCCAGCGGGCGGTCGCGCTCAGCGCGCCCGGCGGCACGATCGATCCGGAGCACCTGTCGCCGGAGATCGGGACGACGCCGTTGCAGGCGGCGTCGGCGTCGATGCGGCCCTCGCGATCGGCGCAGAATCTGGCCGCCGCCGTTGAGCAGGTCGAACGCGAACTGATTCAGGCGGCGCTGGACCGCGCTGATGGGAACATCTCCGAGTCGGCGCGGGCGCTGGGACTCACACGTCGCGGGTTGTATCTCAAGATCCGACGCCTGGGACTCGACGCGCGGGCCGAGGTGGATACCCACTAGCAGGTTGCTGGAAAAGCCAGCAACCTGAACGGCTGCGTCTTTCAGCAGCCTGCGAGCACCCCGAGAGCGCGGTACGTCCCGCAAGAGTCGGCTCCATGAAGTATACTAAATATACAGTTACAAGCATAATTGGATACTAAGTAGTCGTTATGCACGGATGTTTTACACCGTGCAAGCTTCGTTAAATCACTCAATACAAATACATTAGGTCCTCAGACCAATAACCAAATTGCGCACATCTTCACCGGGCGCGGAACTTGATACTCGTTACGTCGCCGTTCTCAAATCAGGGGGCCGACGTGAAGCACATCTGGACCGACACGCCATCGCCGAAGCGTACCGACGCCAGCAAGCGCGGGACGGAACGCCGTCTCGTCGCCCTCCCGGCGCGGCTCACCTGGAAGGACCAGCGCGGCACGACGCGCTTCGCCACCGTCGTCACGCGCAACCTCAGCGATTTCGGGGTGTACGTGGAGTGCCCGTCCCCGGTGTCGATCCCGCTGTTCCGTCTGGTGCAGTTTCAACTCGAACGCGACGTTCGCGACGCCGCGGCGGTGACCGACACGCTGCCACGGGGGCGCGTGTTGAGCGCGGTCTATCGCGTGTCGCCGCCGTCCGCCTCGCAGCCGCAGGGCCTGGCGCTCCGCCTGATGGTCGATCCGCGACGGGGCGCGGTCGCCGAAGACACGCGCGCGACGGCGTGAAACAAGAATTTGGAAGTAGGAATCTGGAATTCGAGCACGCATTCCAACTTCCAGATTCTTAATTCTCAATTGCTTCTCTTCCTCCAATATCTCGCCAACCCCCGCCAGTTCAAATCGAAGCGCCCCGCCACCTCGTACGCTTGCGCCTCTGATTCGGTCACGCGCCGCCGCAGCTCGCGGCGGATCTCATCGGTGAACCACGCTTCGCGTTCCTCATCGGAGCCCGGCCGCGCGAGCGACGCCCTGGCCAGGCCGCTCGTGAGCTCGAGGTGATCCGCCATCTCGGTCAGATGCGCGGCCACCGGCGCGTACGGGCCGAAGTGCGTGATGAACAGCGTCTCGGGGTGCCAGGCGCTGATGCGCGCCAGACTGTCGCGCCACGCCTCGAGGTCGATGTCGGGCGGCGGCGTCGGCGGCAGGACGACGCGCCCCTGCTGCCGGCGCACGCCGGCCGTGTCGCCGACAAACGCGATGCCGGCGTCCGGACTGAAATAGCTGACGTGATGCGAGGCGTGACCCGGCGTGTAGGCCACGTCGAGATCGCGCCCGCCGGCGCCGACCCGCTCCCCGCCCGTCAAGGTCACCAGGTTCTCGGCGGGCACCGGACGCATCTCGCCCCACAGCCGACGCATCTCGTCGCCCCACAGCCGCGTCGCGCTGGCCATCAGTTTCGTGGGATCGACCATGTGCGGCGCGCCCTTTTCGTGCACGTACACGCGCAGCGCCGGGTTCTCGCGCACCAGCGTGCCGCTGGCGCCGGCATGATCGAGATGAATGTGCGTCAGCAGAATGGCCCGCACGTCGGTCAGCCCGATGCCCGCGCGATCCAGCGCGGCCCGCAGCGTTGGCAGCGTGCTCGACGGCCCGGGATCGATGATCGCCGCGCCACCGGGGCCGTGCAGGATGACCGTGGCGATGACGCCCTTCACGCCGCAGAAATCCAGATCGAGGTACGAGAGCCCGGAGGCCAGTGTGATCATGTCAGACGATTCCGTCGCGCGCGCACAATACCCACCGCGCCTATCCCGACCACGATCGCCAGGGCGACGAGACCGGAGCGGCCGATCCAGCGTTCTAGCGTCGCCCAGCTATACGCGAGCGAGTAACCCGCGAACGCCACGGCGGTGCACCAGACCACGGCACCCGACGCGTTGTAGAAGAGGAACGTCGGCCACTTCATCCCGCTCCCGCCGGCCAGCACGGCGCCGATGACGCGCAGGCCGGTGATGAAACGGGCGGCGAACACGGTCTTCGGTCCGTGCCGGTGAAAGAACCGATCGAACTCCGCAAGTCGGTCTGGCGTCAAGCCGAGCCGCCACCCGTGGCGCTCCGCGATCCGCCGGCCGCCGTGCCGCCCGATGACGAACCCGAGGTTGTCTCCAAGCGTGGCGCCCGCGATCGCGGTGACGATCACCCAGACCAGCGAGAGTTGCCCGTTGTGCGCCAGCGCCGCGCCGGCCAGCAGCGCCGTCTCCCCCGGCACGGGCAAGCCGGTGTTCTCGAGAAACACGCCGCCGAAGACGACCGCATACCCGTAGCGGGCAAACAGCGAGAGCAACCACTCGGGCATCACAGAAAGGCTATCAGCTATCAGCTCTCCGCTATCAGCTCTCCGCTATCAGCCCTCAGCTGAGAGTTGAGAGCTGACAGCCGAAAGCTAGTGCGTTCCAGGCCCGCGGAGCGGCCGTCCCGGCCGTGCCGCGGTGATCGCGCCGTCGGCGACCACACGCGTGCCGTTGACGAAGACCTGTCTCACACCCACGGCGTAGTGCTTCGGATCGTCGAACGTCGCGACGTCGCGAATCGTCGCCGCGTCGAAGACCGTGATGTCGGCCATCATCCCCGGTCGCAGCACGCCCCGGTCGCTGAGGTGCACGCGCGCGGCCGCCTTCGACGTCATCTTGCGAATCGCGTCTTCGAGCGTCAGCAGATGCTCGTCGCGCACGTAGCGGCCAAGGATCCGCGGAAACGACCCCCACGCGCGCGGGTGCGACTTGGACTCGGAGAGCCGGCCGTCCTCCGCCTGTGCCCCCGAGTCGGTGCCGACACCGACGAGCGGATGCTTCAGCGCCGTCCGCACATCGTCTTCATCCATGATCGAGGTGATGACGGAGCTTTCTCCGCGGTCCGCGATGACGAGGTCGATGACCGCGTCGCGCGGGTCCTTCCCCATCGCCTTCCCGATCTGCGTCAGCGTCATGCCTTCGTATGTCGCA
>Ga0315281_10006995_pt1 | contig 15951 bp, 13 predicted proteins | sample YL17G07_0_MG_FD_204540 | JGI IMG/M metagenome (GOLD analysis project Ga0315281, IMG submission 204540) | Sediment microbial communities from Yellowstone Lake, YNP, Wyoming, USA - YL17G07_0 | ecosystem: Environmental > Aquatic > Freshwater > Lake > Sediment | place: USA: Wyoming | collected... | reverse complement strand
GGCGCTGCAGCAGCCGCTCCGCCTCGGGGCGGATCTGGTGATCCACTCGGCCACCAAATATCTGGACGGCCAGGGCAGGGTGCTGGGCGGAGCGGTGCTGGGGCGGCGCGGTCCTGCGATGGATGGCATTTACGGTTTCCTGCGCACGGCCGGCCCCAGCCTGTCGCCCTTCAACGCCTGGGTGCTGCTGAAGGGACTGGAAACGCTCCGCATACGCATGGACGCGCAGTCGCAATCCGCGCTGCGACTGGCACAGTGGCTGGAACGGCATCCCGCTATCGCGCGTGTGTACTATCCGGGCTTGCCTTCGCATCCGCAGTATCACCTGGCGCAGAAGCAGCAGCGGCTCGGTGGGGCGGTGGTGGCGTTCGAGGTCAAGGGCGGGCGGGAGGAAGCCTGGCGGGTGGTGGATGCGACGCGCATGATTTCGATCACCGCCAATCTGGGCGACACCAAGACCACGATTACCCATCCCGCGACCACGACACACGGCCGCATCAGTGCGGAGGCGCGCAAGGCGGCGGGCATCGGCGAGGGGTTGCTGCGTGTCGCCGTGGGCCTGGAGGCATTGTCGGATATCGAGGCTGACCTGGAGCGCGGCTTGAATCGCTGACGCCGAAGAAGCCCGCAGGAGCGAGCACAGCCGCAGTCCCGTCCGAATCCAATCACCGCGCTCCGGTGTCAACTCTTCAGTCGGACGGCGCGGCAGCCTGATTCGTCGCAGGCGAGGTAGCTGCCGGCCTGATACCAATCGGCGAGCACCCAGCGCTCGCACACGTGGCCGTCGACCGTGTGTACATGACGGGCAGGGCGGTGGGTATGGCCGTGGATCAGCCGCGGATAGCTGTGGCGGCGCAACGTCGCCTCGACTTCGGCAGGCGCAACATCCATGATCTCCGCCGGCTTGCCGCGTTTTTCCTGTTCGCTTCGCCGGCGCAGTGCTTCGATCGCCGCCTTGCGCTCGGCCAAGGGTTGGCGCAGGAGATCGCGTATCCAGGTCTCGCTGCGCGCCTCGCGCCGGAACGCCTGATATTCCAGGTCCAATGTGCATAAGGTGTCGCCGTGCATGAGCAAGAGCGGCTGACCGTACAGGCTCAACAAGGCAGGATCCGCCAGCAGCGTCACTCCGCTCGCGCGCGCGAAAGCCTCACCGAGGACAAAATCGCGGTTGCCGCGCATCAGGTAGGTCGGGACGCCGCTGCCGACGAGCCGGGCGAGGGCGGCGACCACTGTGGTATTGAACGGATCGCCGAGATCGTCATCGCCGGCCCAGTACTCGAACAGGTCGCCGAGGATGTAGAGCCCATCGGCGCTACGCGCTTCGCGTTCGAGAAAGCCGAAGAAACTGCGGTTGATGCTCGGCCGGCCGGAGCAAAGGTGCAGATCGGAGATGAACAGCGTCGACATGCGGCTCAGGGGCGGAGGGTTGCGGGTGATGAGAAGACCGGAGTTCTGCCGAATGTCCCCTTATTCGTCACTCATCCCCCCCAATCGCGTTTTCAACAAACCTCGGCGCGTTGCAACACTACGTCTTCGACCGGTACGTCCTGATGGCCACCGCGACTTCCGGTCTTCAGGCCCTCGATCTTGTCCACCACATCCATGCCTTCGATCACTTTGCCGAACGCGCAATAGCCCCAGCCCTGCGCCGTCGGCGCGCTGTGGTTGAGGAAACTGTTGTCCTTGACGTTGATGAAAAACTGGGCGCTGGCGGAGTGGGGCTCGGAGGTGCGCGCCATGGCGACCGTGTAGCGGTCGTTCTTGAGGCTGTTGTTCGCCTCGTTTTCGATTTGCGCCTGTGTCGGCTTTTGCCGCATGCCTGGCTCGAAGCCGCCGCCCTGGATCATGAAGCCGTCGATGACGCGGTGAAATACAGTGTTGTCGTAGTGGCCGGCCCCGACATAAGCGAGAAAGTTCTCCACCGTCTTGGGTGCTTTGGCAGCGTCGAGTTCCAGGGTGATGGTGCCGTGATTGGTATGCAGTTTGACCATGATGTGCTCGCTATTTGTCGGAAATGAGGGTGATGGATTCGATGATGACCGGTTGCTGCGGCACGTCTTTGGCGAAAGGGCCGCCCGGGCCGGTGGGCGAGCGCGCGATGCGCATCACCACTTCCATGCCTTGGGTTATTTTGCCGAATACGGCATAGCCGAAGCCGGCGGGGCTGGCCTCGCGAAAATCAAGAAAGGCGTTGTCGGCGACGTTGATGAAAAATTGCGCCGTGGCCGAGTGCGGATCGGAGGTCCGCGCCATGGCGATGGTGCCGGCGTCGTTTTTCAAGCCGTTGCCGGCTTCGTTCTCGATCGGGGGGCGATCCGCTTTCTTGTTCCGAAGGTCCGGATAGTGGCCTCCCCCCTGGATCATGAAGCGATCGATGACACGGTGAAAAACCAGGCCGTTGTAAAAACCGTCCTTCGCATACTGCAGGAAATTGGCCACCGATTTCGGCGCCTTGTCGGCGTAGAGTTCGACGCGCACGGCGCCGACGTTGGTCTTTATTTCAACCATCGGGTTGGCGGCCAATGCCGCGGCCGACCAGAGCAGGATGCCCAATATCAGAACCTGGAATGAACGCATGTCTACGACCCTTTTATTTTCGATGACTAACCGCGGTGGAAAAAAAGGCTACCTCGGCGCGCGACCCGCGTTACCGATCCGCTTCACGGCCTCTGCGCGGTGCGCGCCGAATCAGACGGTTAGCCCTGCGCCCCCGTAAACGAGGCGCCGTTTGCCGCCTTCCTTGGCCCAATACCGGCGCTTCTCCGCGGTGTTGGGCAGATTGTTCGGGTGGCAATTCTGGTAAGATTACTTTTGCATTTTAACAAGAACACTCCAACTTCCACAATAGAGGCAACTGGCAAAGTTTCGGTCGTGGCTCTGCCTTCACGTGGAAAACGCGGCGCAGCCGACCGCATCCCAGCCGCTTTTTGCGCATGCTGAAGATATATAACACCCTTGCCCGCCGCAAGCAGGATTTCGTCCCGATCGAGCCGGGCAGGGTGCGCATGTATGTATGCGGCATGACCGTCTACGATTACTGCCACCTGGGCCACGCGCGAATGATGTTGGTGTTCGACCTGGTGCAGCGCTGGCTGCGCGCTTCCGGATTCGCGGTGACCTATGTACGCAACATCACCGACGTCGATGACAAGATCATCCGCCGCGCGCTCGAAAGCGATGAAACCATAGGCGACCTGACCCGGCGTTTCATCGGCTACATGGACGAGGATGCGGCCGCCCTGGGGATCGAGAAACCCGATCATGAGCCGCGTGCCACCCAATTCATCGGCAGCATGCTGGACATGATCCGGGTGCTGCAGGAAAAGGGCCTGGCCTATCAATCGGCAAGCGGCGATATCAACTACTCGGTGCGCAAGTTTCCGCGCTACGGCAAACTCTCGGGCAAGACGCTGGACGAGTTGCGCGCGGGCGAACGCGTCGAAACCGATCCCAGCAAGCACGATCCGCTCGACTTTGTGCTATGGAAACGCGCCAAGGAGGGAGAACCCGCTTGGGCGTCGCCCTGGGGCGAGGGCCGCCCGGGCTGGCATATCGAGTGCTCGGCCATGTCGGGCGAGTTGCTGGGCGCGCATTTCGACATCCATGGCGGTGGCCAGGATTTGCAGTTTCCGCATCACGAGAACGAAATTGCCCAGTCGGAGGGCGCGCACGGCGATGTTTTCGTGAATTACTGGATGCACAACGGATTCGTGCGCGTCGATGAAGAAAAGATGTCCAAGTCAATCGGCAATTTTTTCACCATCCGCGAGGTGCTGAAACAGTACGATGGCGAGGTGGTGCGTTTCTTCATCCTGCGCGCACACTACCGCAGCCCGCTTAACTACTCCGACCAGAATCTGGATGATGCCAAGCATGCGCTGACGCGGCTGTACACGGCGCTGAAGCTCGCGCCGCCCAGCGGCGGCGCCATCGACTGGGACGATCCGTACGCGGCGCGCTTTCGCGCGGCCATGGATGATGATTTCAATACGCCAGAAGCAGTCGCCGTTCTGTTCGACCTCGCCAATGAAGTCAACCGGTCGGCGGACGAACGCAAGGCTGGCCTGCTGCGTGCCTTGGGCGGCGTGCTGGGCTTGTTGCAAAGCGATGCGATGGAGTTTTTGCAACGGCCCCGGGATGCGGGCGGCGCGGTAACGCATACGACCAGAGGCGCTCTGACCGGGCAGGGATCCGCATTAGCTGGCACGGCGGATCGGATTGCCGCCCTGATCGAGGAACGTGCCGCCGCCAAGAGGGGCAGGAACTACGCCGAAGCCGACCGGATCAGGAAAGACCTGCTCGATGCCGGGATCGTGCTCGAGGACACGCCGCAGGGAACGATTTGGCGCAGGGCCTGAGTATCTTGCGGCGTTATATTCGACGTCCGCGCAGATTTGATAACGGCAGTTCGACGTATCTTCCTCTTTCCGCCGAGGTTGGCGCGCGGCCATTGCGCGCTGCGCGCGCCAACCATGTTTTCGATATGAACGAAAAGTGCATCCGTACCGAAAACATGGTTATGGATAAAAACAAGGGCGGTTTGGATTTGTCTTTATCCAAGATCGCCGATTGTGCGCGGATGTGCTTTTCATCCGCGCGCAATCGGTGATCCGCGCGGACGGGACGCCGTCCGCGCAAGTTCCATCGCGGCAGTTCGCTGCATCCTCCTTCGTCCGTCGATGTCGGCTAGCGGCCCTTGCGCGTCGCGCGCAAGCTTGGCTTACGCCGCAAGGCCAGAGAATTCTTTGCTATTCGGCAAAAAACTCTTTCACCTTGTCCATCCAGGATTTGGCCCGCGGATTGTGCCGGTCGGAGTCCTTCTTGTTGATCGCTTCCAGTTCGCGCAGGACTTCTTTTTGGCGCTCGGTCAGATTCACCGGGGTCTCGACCACCATATGGCACAGGAGGTCGCCGTGGGCATGGCTGCGCACCCCCTTGATGCCTTTGCCGCGCAGGCGAAATATCTTGCCGCTCTGGGTTTCGGGTGGAATCTTGATCCCGGCCGAGCCGGACAGCGTAGGGATTTCGATCTCGCCGCCCAGCGCAGCGATGGTGAAACTGATCGGCATTTCGCAGTGCAGGTCGTCGTGATCGCGCTGGAACACCGCATGCGGCTTCAGATGCAGTTGCACGTACAGGTCGCCCGGTGGCCCGCCGTTGACGCCGGCCTCGCCCTCGCCGCCGAGGCGGATGCGGTCGCCTTCGTCCACGCCCGCCGGAATCTTGACCGACAGCGTCTTGTGCTGCTTGATGCGTCCCGCGCCCTGGCAGCTGGCGCAGGGGTCGGAAATGACCTTGCCGGTGCCGTGGCACTTGGGGCAGGCCTGCTGGATCGAGAAAAATCCCTGCTGCATGCGCACCTGGCCCTGGCCGTTGCAGGTGGGGCAGGTCTTGGGCTGGGTGCCGGGCTTCGCCCCCGAGCCGTGGCAGGTGGCGCATTCGTCCATGGTCGGAATGCGGATTTTGGTTTCGGTGCCGTGCGCGGCCTGTTCCAGCGAGATCTCGAGGTTGTAGCGCAAATCGGCACCGCGGTAGACATTCGACCGGCCGCCGCGCGCCTGGCCGAAGATGTCGCCGAAGATGTCGCCGAAGGCGTCGGCGAAGTTCGAGAACCCGGCGCCGTGGGCGCCGGCCGCAGCGGATGGGTCTACGCCGGCATGACCGTAACGGTCGTAGGCGGCGCGCTTGTCGGCGTCGGAGAGCACCTCGTAGGCTTCCTTTGCCTCCTTGAATTTATCCTCCGCGCTTTTGCCCTTGTCCTCCGGATTACGGTCCGGATGATGCTTCATCGCGAGTTTGCGGTATGCCTTCTTGATCGCGTCGTCCTCCGCATCGCGATTGACGCCCAGAACGTCGTAGTAGTCTCTTTTGGCCATAGGTGTCTTTAGCTGCGGATCAGCGCGGAGATATGCGGATAAGGCAGGTTCTCAAAATCCGTTCAGTTGGTTGCCTGCAAGCGAAATCCCGCGGCAGAGCCTCCGCGCGGGACAAAAAACAATCGGCGTAAATCCGCGGCCGTTTAGACCTCATTGCAAAACGAGGGGAGATCCCCCAAGGGGACTTTCCCCTCTCCCGTCAAGCGGGACCAAGGAAGGGGGATCGAGACCTTCGGGGCGCCTCCCCTCGTGCTCCCCTAAATCAGGGGCCATTTCGGTAATTCTGAAATGGCCTCTTATTTCTTGCTGTCCTTGACCTCGGTGTACTCGGCATCGACCACTTCGCCCTCATCGGCTTTTTTGGCCTCGCTCTGGCCGCCCGGCGCCGCTTTCTCGCCGGCAGCCTGGGCGTCGGCGTACATTTTCTCGCCCAGCTTCTGCGCTGCTTGCGCCAGAGCCTGCGATTTGGCGTCGATCGCCGCCTTGTCCTCGGACTTGAGCACTGCCTCGGCCTCTTTGATGGCCGCCTCTATTTTTTCCTTCTCGCCCGCTTCCAGCTTCTCGCCGTATTCGGTGAGCGATTTCTTGACCGAGTGTACCAGCGCCTCGCACTGATTGCGTGCGTTCACCAGTTCCAGCGCCTTCTTGTCCTCTTCCGCGTGGGCTTCGGCGTCTTTCACCATTTTCTCGATTTCCGCTTCGTTCAACCCGCTCGAGGCCTGGATCTTGATCTTGTTCTCCTTGCCGGTCGCCTTGTCCTTGGCCGATACATGCAGGATGCCGTTGGCGTCGATGTCGAACGCGACCTCGATCTGCGGCAGGCCACGCGGCGCCGGCGGGATGTCGGTGAGGTTGAACTGGCCCAGGCTCTTGTTGCCCGAAGCGATGTCGCGTTCGCCTTGCAGCACGTGGATGGTCACCGCCGTCTGGTTGTCGTCGGCAGTGGAGAAAACCTGCTGCGCCTTGGTCGGGATGGTGGTGTTCTTCTGGATGAGTTTGGTCATCACGCCGCCTAGCGTTTCGATGCCCAGGGACAGCGGCGTGACGTCGAGCAGCAGCACGTCTTTCCTGTCGCCGGAGAGCACCGAAGCCTGAATCGCCGCACCCGCAGCCACCGCCTCGTCCGGGTTCACGTCCTTGCGCGGTTCCTTGCCGAAAATCTCCTTCACCTTTTCCTGCACCTTGGGCATGCGCGTCATGCCGCCCACCAGGATCACGTCGCTGATATCGGATACCTTGACCCCGGAATCCTTGATCGCGGTCAGGCACGGCGCGGTAGTCTTCTCGATCAGTTCATCGACCAGGCTCTCCAGCTTGGCCCGGGTGAGTTTGATCGACAGGTGTTTGGGTCCGCTCGCGTCGGCGGTGATATAGGCCAGGTTGATCTCGGTCTGCTGCGAGGACGAGAGCTCGATCTTGGCTTTCTCCGCCGCCTCCTTCAAACGCTGCAGCGCGAGCACGTCCTTCCTCAGGTCTATGCCCTGGTCGCGCTTGAATTCGTCGCACAGGTAATCCATGATGCGCTGGTCGAAGTCTTCGCCGCCGAGGAAAGTGTCGCCGTTGGTGGAGAGCACTTCGAACTGCTTCTCGCCCTCGACATCGGCAATCTCGATAATGGAGATGTCGAAGGTGCCGCCGCCCAGGTCATAGACCGCGATCTTGCGGTCGCCGCCCTGCTTGTCCACGCCGAAGGCGAGCGCAGCCGCCGTCGGCTCATTGATGATGCGCTTCACCTCCAGCCCGGCGATGCGGCCGGCGTCCTTGGTGGCCTGGCGCTGACTGTCGTTGAAGTAGGCCGGAACGGTGATCACCGCCTCGGTCACCGGTTCGCCGAGGTAGTCCTCGGCGGTCTTTTTCATTTTCAGCAACACCTGCGCCGACACTTCCTGCGGGGCGATTTTCTTACCCCGCACTTCGACCCAGGCGTCGCCGTTGTCATGTTTGACTATCCTGTACGGCATGAGGTCAAGGTCTTTCTGCACCTCTTTTTCCTCGAAGCGGCGCCCGATCAGGCGCTTCACCGCATACAGGGTGTTCTTGGCGTTGGTTACGGCCTGGCGCTTTGCCGATGCGCCGCACAAAATTTCCCCGTCTTCCTGGTAGGCGACGATGGACGGCGTGGTGCGCGCGCCTTCGGAATTCTCGATGATCTTGGTTTGACCGCCTTCCATGATGGCGACACAGGAGTTGGTTGTTCCCAGGTCGATGCCGATGATCTTAGCCATATTGTGTACCTCGATGAATGAATTGAGCTTGTGGCAAATATGGGGTTAAATCCCCGGGCTTCAAGCGTCGTTTGCTTTTGAGACGGTCACCAGAGCCGGGCGAAGGACGCGTTCGTGCAGCAGGTAGCCCTTCTGCATCACGTTCACCACCTGGTTGGGCTCGCCCGGGTGCGCCACCATGCTCATCGCCTGATGCTGGTGCGGGTCGAATTTCTCGTTCACTGGATTGATTTCCCTGAGGCTTGCCTTTTCGAACGCGGCATTGAGTTGCTTCAAGGTTAGCTCGACCCCGCTCTTCAGGTCTTCCAGCGTGACATTTTCAATTGCCAGCGCCGCCTCCAGGCTGTCCCGGACCGGCAACAGCGCTTCGGCCAGGTTTTCCACGCCATACTTGTGCGCGCTGGCGATGTCGGCCTGGGCACGTTTGCGCAGGTTCTCGGTCTCGGCCCTGGCGCGCAGCCAGGAATCCAGATGCTCCTGGGCTTTTTGCTCGGCCTGACGCAGTTGCTGTTCCAGGCTGGGCGTTGTTTCTGCGTCCGCCGCGGCGCTGGCGTCGGTTGCGGGCGCGGCCGCGTCCCGGTCGGGCGCAGTTTGGGAATAGCTAGGTTCTTGATCCGCCATGGTTGATCTCTGGTCTTTTGATTACCGTTAGACAAATGGGGACTGGCAAGCCCAATTCAAGGGGAGTAGCGAAAATCCGGCGCCGGGAAATCGTCGTCGCCCGCGCTCCGCCACCTCTAGCGCGCCGGCCGCCGCTTTGGGCGGCATAGGCCCTAGCGCGGGGCACCCGAGGCCGGCGCGCCCCGACGCGATCGTTCCAGATCGTCGGGGCTTGTGTCGGCGGGGTCCCAGCCCTGCAAGTGCTCTCGGGCGATCTGCGCCAGCGCCCGAATCCAGGCATCGCTTTCGTTGAGGCAGGGGATGGCGTGGAATTCCTTGCCGCCGGCCTTGAGGAACTCGGTCTTGCCCTCTATTCCGATCTCCTCCAGGGTCTCCAGGCAATCGGCGACGAAGCCGGGGCATACGACATCGACGCGGCGCAGCCCCTCATTGCCCCATTGCGCCAGCGTCGCTGCGGTATAGGGTTGGAGCCATTCGGCGCGACCGAAGCGCGACTGGAAGCTAAGCTGGTACTGTTCCGGCGAGAGCGCCAGCGCCCCGGCCAGCAGCTGTGCGGTCGCTTGGCATTCGCCGTGGTAAGGATCGCCGCGTTCCAGCGTGTAGCGCGGCAGCCCGTGAAAACTCATCAGCAGCCTGTCCGGTTTGCCATGCTGAGACCAGTGCTTGCGCACGCCTTCTGCCAGCGCCGCAACGTACGCGGGGTGGTCGTGAAAGTGTTTGACCATGCGCAGTTCGGGAATGTTGCGCGTCCGCTTGAAAAGATCGGAGACGGCGTCAAACGCGGTTGCAGTGGCGCTTGCAGCGTATTGCGGGTAAAGCGGCAGGACTAGAATGCGCTCGCAGTGCTGTTCCTTCAAGCGGGCCAATACCGAGGCGATCGAAGGATTACCATAGCGCATGGCGTAGTCCACAAGCAGCGCAGCGCGGCCCTGCTCCCCCAAATAGCCGCGCAAAAGCTTTGTCTGGCGTTCCGTATGCACCTTGAGCGGCGAGCCGTCCTTATCCCAGATCTGCGCATATTTCGCCGCCGATTTGGCGGGTCGAAAATTGAGGATGATGCCATTCAGGATCGGCCACCACAGCGGCCGCGGGATTTCTACCACGCGCGGATCGGAAAGAAATTCCTTCAAATAGCGGCGCACCGCCGCCGCTGTCGGCGCCTCCGGCGTACCCAGGTTGATGAGCAGGATCGCGGTGCGCGCCGGCGTGCCGTGCGCGTAGGCCGGTTCGGCGAGGAAAGGCATAGGCCGTTGCCGCCGGGGCTTAGTTGCCGGAAAGCGCGCTCGAGAGCAGCTTCGCGGTGATGTCGACGATGGGGATGACGCGTTCGTAAGCCATGCGCGTCGGGCCGATCACGCCCACAGTGCCGACCACTTGCCCGTCCACGGTGTAGGGGGCGGTGACCACGCTGCACTCGTCCAGCAGCGAGGCGCCGGATTCCCCGCCGATGAAAATCTGCACGCCTTGCGCGCGCGTGCTCATGTCGAGGATCTGCACGAACAAGGTTTTTTTCTCGAACAGATCGAACAACTCGCGCAGCCGCGCCATGTTGGACGCGAGGTCGGTCGAATCGAGCAGGTTTCTTTCACCCGAGATGACGTAGTTCTCGGTAGTTTCGGTTGAAGCCTGGTCACCCGCGTCCAGTGCGGCCGTCATAAGCGCGCTCATATCTTGGTGCAGTTGCTTCAGCTCCCGTTGCACGCGCGCGCGGATGTCGCCGAAGGTAAGCCCGGCATAGTTCTGGTTGAGGAAGTTCGCCGCCATGGCCAGTTGTGCCGGGGTATAGGTTTTTTCGGTGAACAGGATCCGGTTTTGCACATTCCCGTCAGGGGTGACGATGATGAGCAGGATGCGCTTTTCCGAAAGCGCGAGAAACTCGATGTGGCGGAACGAAGCGCTCTTGCGCCGCGGCGAGGCCACGACACCGGCAAAATGGGAAAGCTGCGACAGCAGTTGCGAGGCCGAACTGATCAGGCGCTGCGGATTGTCGGGATGCAGATTGCCTTCGATCTGGCTCAATTCAACCTGCTCCAGCGGCTTGATGGTGAGCAGGGTATCGACGAAAACGCGGTAGCCGCGCGGCGTGGGTATGCGCCCGGCAGAGGTGTGGGGGCTGGAGATGAAGCCCAGTTCCTCCAGATCCGACATGATATTGCGGATCGTCGCGGGCGACAGGTCCAGCCCGGAATACCGCGACAGTGCGCGCGAGCCGACCGGCTGGCCTTCGGCGATGTAGCGTTCTACCAGGGTTTTGAGCAGAATCTTAGCGCGACGGTCAAGCATGTTTCTATTCTACCCAAAATTTCCACGTCTTCATCAACACGACATGGGGACGATGTGGTTTAATTTCAACGCGATGCCTCCCGCTTTCAAAACTGTTGCCCTGATCGGCCGCTACAATACCGCCGAAATCGCCGAATCGCTGCTCGGCTTGGCCGGCCTGCTGCAGCAACGCGGCTGCAAGGTGCTGGTAGAAAAAGAGACCGCCGCCAATATCGGCGGGAACGGTTTTGCCGCCGGCGATTACGCCGCCATCGGCGCCCAGGCCGATCTCGCCGTGGTGCTGGGTGGCGACGGCAGCATGCTCTCGGCCGCGCGCCACCTGGCCGTCCACGGCGTGCCGCTGGTCGGCGTGAACCAGGGGCGGCTGGGGTTCATGACCGACATCGCGTTCTCGAAAATGCAGGAAACCATGGAACTGCTGCTCTCCGGCCGGTATACCATGCAGGAACGCACCATGCTCGAGGCGCGGGTGCTGCGCGGCGACAAGGAAGTTTTCAGCACCCAGGCGCTCAACGACATCGTCGTCAACAAGGGCGCCACCGGCCGCATGATCGAGTTCCTGGTGCACATCGACGGCCAGTTCGTCTACGATCTGCGCTCGGACGGCATCATCGTGGCCACGCCTACCGGGTCGACGGCATACGCGCTCTCATCCAACGGCCCGATCCTGCAGCCCAATGTCCCCGGCATCGCCCTGGTCCCGGTGTGCCCGCATACGCTGTCCAATCGCCCGATTACCGTGAGCGATCGCTGCGTGATCGAGATTACGATCAAGCGGCGTGCCATCGGCGCACGCCTGCATTTCGACGGCCAGCCGCATTCCGAGCTTGCGGCCGACGACAAGGTGATCGTGCGTCGCGCGGCGCATTCCATCCGCTTTGTCCATCCGCCCGGCTATAGCTACTACGCCATGCTGCGCGAGAAGCTGCACTGGAGCGAAATGTAACCATGTTGCGGACGCTCAGCATCCGCGATTTCGTCATCGTCGATTCGCTCGAACTCGAGTTCCACTCGGGCTTCACCGTGCTCACCGGCGAGACCGGAACCGGAAAATCCATTCTTATCGATGCCCTGGCGCTGGCGCTGGGCGAGCGCGGCGACGCGGCCGTGGTGCGCGCCGGCTGCGAGCGCGCCGACATCAGCGCCGAGTTCGATATTCAGTCGCTGCCCGAACTTGCCCAGTGGCTGCGCGCGGCCGAACTCGAAGGCGATCCCGGCCTGATGCTGCTGCGACGCGTGGTCGACAAGAACGGACGCTCGCGCGCTTTCGTCAATGGCCGGCCAGCCACGCTAGGCCAGTTGCGCGAGGCCGGCGACTGGCTGGTCGACATCCACGGCCAGCATGCGCACCAATCGCTGCTCAAACCGGATGCCCAGCGCGCATTGCTGGACGCGCATGCCGGTCTCGCTTCCCTCGCGGACGAGGTCGCGGCGGGCTATCGGCAATGGCAGAAGCTGGCGCGGGCGCGCAGCGAATACGAGACCCATGCCGCGCAGCGCAATGCCGAACGCGAGCAGCTGCAATGGCAGGTGCACGAACTGGAGCGACTGGCCCTGCAGCCGGACGAATGGGACGCGGTGCAGGCGGAGCACACCCGCCTTGCGCATGCCGCCGGCCTGATCGAGGGCGTGCAGGCGGTGTTGGATACCCTGTCGGAGGCCGATGCCGCCTGCCTGCCGCTGCTTTCCGGCACCGGCGCGCGGCTGGAGGCGCTGTTTGGTTACGACGCGCGCCTGCGCGAGGCGCTTGAACTCGTCCGCTCGGGCGAGGCGCAGGTGCAGGAGGCAGTCTATGCGCTGCGACATTACGCGGACCGCGTCGAGTTGGACCCGCAGCGTCTGGCCGCGGTCGAGGCGCGCATGGAGGCAATCCACGACGGCGCGCGCAAGTTCCGTCTGGCGCCGCAGGAACTGCCCGAGCACCTGCGGCTACTGCAGCTGCGCCTGGGTGAACTCGAGATCGCCTCCAACCTGGAGGTCCTGGTGAAACAGGAGCAGCAGGCGCGCGCGAACTACTTCGACCTGGCCTCCAAGCTTGGCGCGGGCAGGAAAAGGGCCGGCGCGAGGCTCGCCAAGGAGGTCACGCAGGCGATGCAGCAGCTCGCCATGGCAGGGGGCAAGTTCGAGGTGGCGCTCAACCCGTATCCGCCCGAGGGCAGCGTGCACGGCATGGAACAGGTCGAGTTTCTGGTTGCCGCCAATCCGGGGGTGGAAGCGCGGGCGCTGGCCAAAGTGGCCTCGGGCGGTGAACTATCGCGCATCAGCCTTGCCGTCCAGGTGATCAGCGGCAAGGCGGCGCTGGTGCCGACCTTGATTTTCGACGAGGTGGACGCCGGCATAGGCGGTGGCGTGGCCGAAATCGTCGGCCGCCAACTCAAAACGCTGGGGCGCGAACGCCAGGTGCTGTGTGTCACGCACCTGCCCCAGGTGGCTGCCCAGGCCGACCAGCAATGGTCGGTGAGCAAATTCGGCGTCGAGGGCAGGGTGAAGACCATGGTTTCGGTACTCGACCAGAAGGCGCGGATCGAGGAAGTGGCACGGATGCTCGGCGGTACCGAGATCACCGTGACCACGCGCAAACACGCTGCGGAAATGCTTAGTCTGCGCTAAGCTGTAGAAGAAAGCAGCTTACTTCCAACCCCCAAGGGAGGTGATGATGCGACAGCTGAAGCCACTCAAATCCGCGGTCGGTTCGGCGCGGGTAATATCGATGGTGGTATTGGCCGTGATACTGGTCTGCGCCTACGTCGCGTTGGATTTCTATACCGGTGGGCAGCAGAACGCGAGCATGGTGGAAGGACGCGGCGGTGCCATCGTCGGTGCGCTATCGGCCTACAAACGAGAAGCCGGCGGCTTGCCCGATTCACTGGAGAAACTTGCGCCGAAATACCTCCCGGCGCTGGCCAAGTGTCCCAACGGACAGCTCTACGCGTACAAGCCGGCCGGGGCGGAATATACGCTCACCTGCCAGGACGTGTTGTTCAAGTCCAGGCCGTATCAGTACGACTCCAAATCGCGGACCTGGGGCGGATAGCCGGCGCTTAAGAGAATTCAAGCGCCGGGATTTCAATTCCCGCGCTTTGGCGAAAGGACCGGAATCCGGGGCGCGGTTTGTGCCGCTACCCGCTTTGGGCTAGAATGCGCGTTCTCTTTTAGGCGCGTAGCTCAGCTGGTTAGAGCATCACCTTGACATGGTGGGGGTCGTTGGTTCGAGTCCAATCGCGCCTACCAAATTTTTCCCAGTGATTCGATGAATCCGGGGTCCGCAGAGGCCCGTCCGGGGAAAATTTGGGGCACACGCAGCGGCCGTCGTCGGCCGGCCTGCATTTTTCTCGTCAGGCCAGCGTTGCTGATCCTGCCCATGCTCCCAGGGACCAGGAATAAGCGGGAAATCATAGCGGAGATAATCGAGTAAGTTGAGCACGATCTTGGGTGTTATCGGGTTTCTTGATCTAACGCAAACTTGTTGAACTGCGCTGTGGCAGCGTAGGCTGGTCGTCTAATATGAGGAGAGTTTCATGAATCTGAAAACCAAATTCGCATTTACGATCCTGGTTGCGGCGCTGTCCGTTGGCGCGGCGCAGGCCCAGCAGCCGATTCCGATCAAATTCAGCCACGTTGTCGCCGAGAACACGCCCAAGGGCAAAGGTGTGCTCAAGTTCAAGGAACTGGCCGAGCAGAAAACCGGCGGGCGAGTGAAGGTCGATATCTATCCCAACAGCTCGCTGTACAAGGATCGCGAGGAAATGGAGGCGCTGCAGATCGGCTCGGTGCACATGCTGGCGCCGTCGGTGTCCAAGTTCGGCCCGCTGGGCGTACGCCAGTTCGAGGTGTTCGATCTACCCTACATGTTCCCCGACAAAGCCACCCTGTATGCGGTCATGGACGGGCCCATCGGCCAGGGGTTGCTGAAGATGCTGGAGGCCAAGGGCATTGTCGGCCTTGCCTACTGGGACAACGGCTTCAAGCAGATGAGCGCCAACAAGCCGTTGCGCTCGGTGGACAGCTTCAGCGGCCTGAAGATGCGCATCCAGTCGTCCAAGGTGCTCGAGGGACAGATGAAGCAGCTCGGCGCAATCCCGCAGTCGATGGCTTTTTCCGAGGCGTACACCGCATTGCAGCAGGGCGTGGTGGACGGCACCGAGAACCCGTGGTCCAACATGTACACGCAGAAGATGCACGAGGTGCAGAAGCATGCCACGGTGTCCGACCATGGCATCGTCGCCTATGCCGTGATCGTGAACAAGAAATGGTGGGATGGTCTGCCGTCCGACATCCACAAGGCGCTGGAAGCCGCGATGGCCGAGGCGACGAAATACGAGCGTGACATCGCGCAGAAGGAAAACGACGACGCGTTCGAGAAAATCAAGGCCGCCAAGACCACCGAGATCTACGGCCTGACCGCTGCTGAGCGCCTGGTCTGGCAAAAAGCCATGCTGCCGCTGCACCAGCAGTATGAAAGCGTTGTGGGCAAGGATACCATCCAGGCGATCTACAAGACGGCGCAGGACGTCGCCAAGGCGAGGAAATAGATATCGGCGTGAGGGGTTTGGTGCGGCCGTTGCCGGGCCCGGCGTTGCGGCCGCAATAGCGGCGATAGCGGTGAGCGCCGTCCCCGGGCGGCAGGGAGGAGCCAGCGTGTTCAACCGATTTCTCGACCATCTCGAGGAGTGGCTGATCGCCACGCTGATGGCGGCGTCAACGATCATCATCTTCCTGGCGGTGTTGCAGCGTTATACGTCCTCGATTTCCTGGGTCTGGCAGTTTACCCGCCACATCGACCTTATCTGGGCGCAGGAACTGTGCATCTATCTGTTTATCTGGATGGCGAAGTTCGGCGCGGCATATGGTGTGCGCACCGGCATCCACGTCGGCGTCGATGTGTTGATCAACCTGCTGTCGGAAAAAAAGCGCCGCTTCTGGATCGTGTTCGGCCTTCTTTCCGG
>Ga0315281_10006994_pt1 | contig 15952 bp, 9 predicted proteins | sample YL17G07_0_MG_FD_204540 | JGI IMG/M metagenome (GOLD analysis project Ga0315281, IMG submission 204540) | Sediment microbial communities from Yellowstone Lake, YNP, Wyoming, USA - YL17G07_0 | ecosystem: Environmental > Aquatic > Freshwater > Lake > Sediment | place: USA: Wyoming | collected... | reverse complement strand
GAGGACACGATGAGACTGACCGCGGCCCCAAGCACCGCGCGGACGGGGGTCACCAGACGAATGGCTGGCGCAGGCTGACGCCCGAGAAGCCCTGGCTCACCTCGGCGCCGCCGTAGAGCTCGTAGGGCCTGTCGAGCTTGGGATCGTCCGGAAGGCCGAACCAGCGCCCCCGGGTCGTGAGCTTGTACGACGACCGGCGGAACTCGAGCTCGGTGATGAATCCGGTCGTGTTGGACCGCGTGTTGGCCATGCTGCTGCTCTGAACGGTCGTTTGGGTCGAGTCCAGCATCACGACGCGCTGGTTCAGGAAGAGGCTCCGCGTCAGCGCGATTCCCGCCGTGAGCTCCGTGTTGTCCAGCACGCCGGCCGTCGCCCCCTGAGTACCGACGCCGCCGGCTCCCGCCCCCGACCGCCGTTGGCGGCGCGCGGCGAGCTCGGACTTGCGCACCGACAGGACGTCCAGCCCGAGGAGCTTGCGCAGGGGGCTCAGGACGGCGTTCAGCACGGCCATGGCACCGCTCTGCTTGACGGTTTCCGCGGCGGCCGACCCGCCGCCGGAGCCGGATTGCCCCGCCCCGACGGCCGTGAACGCGTCGAGCCCGAACAGCGCCATCATGAGCGCCCCCTTGTCGGGCTTGACCGTGACCAGCCGCGACGACTGCGTCGTCGCCTCCGGAGTCGCCGCCGCGCCCGCGCCGCCGGCAGTTCCGCCGCCGACCTCGCCGACGACCGTCTCCGGCTCCGACCTCAGGTCGAAGTCGAACTGGAGAAACGAGTCTTTGCGCGGCTCGTCGGGCCTCGGCGGCGTGACGACCAGCCGAACCTTGAGCTCGTCCACGATCGCCGCCTCGCCGGCGTCCGTCGTCAGGTACTTGTCGTAGAGGACGGTCTCGGCGACGAGGTCCAGGTTGGCCGTCATGGTTTCGCTGACCGGGAACTCGATCCGCTGACGGAGCCCCGGGTCTCCCACGATCGTGAAATCCACCGAGAATCCGGGCGGCCCCAGCGTGACCCGGCCGCCGGGCTCGAGCGCGAGCTCGCCCTCGGCGCGGAGCGTCTCGCCCGTCTTCGAGACCTTGAGATGGCTGTCGTCCTTGATCTTGAGCTCGAAAGAGAGCAGGGCATCCCGGCTGAAATCCTGCCAGCCGGCCTTCGTCGTGTACTGGCCGATGAGCTTCTTGAGCGCTGCCCGGTCGGTCAGGAGCTTGAAGAACGCCTGGCCCGCCTTGGAGACCGCCGTCCGCGGGGCGTATTGGACGTTCTGGCCTGTCGTAACCGTGCCGATGAAGCTCAGGTTCTTCCAGAACCGGTCGAAGAGCCCGCCCGCGGACGCGGTCGCCGGAGTTTCGGCGGACGCCGAAACTCCGCCGGGCCGCCTTCCAGCCGCGGGAGCTGCAACGGACCCCTTGGAGGCGGCCGCGGGCACCGCCTCACCCATCTTGGGTCCCGCGTACCGGATCACGCCGCTCGACAGGATGAGCTCGGCCCCCTTCTCCGGGTCCGGCCCCGTGAGCATGATCTCGGCCTCGCCCGGCCGCTTGATCAGGTGTGCGTTCAGCCGGACCCGGATCTCGGCGAAGTCCTCGACGGAGAGCGGCAGGCCGCGCAGATACTTGGGTTTGGCCGCGACCGTGGAGGTCTCGACATCCACCTCATCGGGCAGCCAGCCGCGCATGCTGAACCGGCCGCTGAACGACTGCTGCTGCTTGTCCAGGCCGAGCCAGGTCTCCTTCACGGCGCCCTCGTCATTCTCCATGACGACGTTCACGCTCCAGCCGGTGAAGTCCTTGTCGAAGAGCGGCTCCTTGAGCACGAGCCTCTTCCCCGTGCTCGTGATCCGGACCATCTTCCACACCGGCTGGGACGCCGTCCCGCCGAGGTCCACGGTGACGTCGAACTCGCCGCTCGCCTCCTTCACGACGTCGAGGCGCTTGAGCAGCTCCATGCGTCCCCGCAGGCACTCGAGGTGAAACCGCAGTTCCTCCTTGCCCGTGCCCGAGAGCGCTCCCACGGGCACGGCCCCGGACATGCTGACGACCGTGCTCTCGGAGGACCACTCCAGCTCCGCCGGCGCCTCGGCGGGCACCTCCATCGTGTTCTTCCGGAAGACGAACTTCGGAACGCGTATGACGTCGCCGATCACGGTCTTCCCCAGCCTCACCGCGGACCCGACGGCGGCCGCGGTCACGACGGGGTCCGTGACGGGCCCCTCCGCCGCCAGCGTGCCCGACACCCTTCCGTCGAACCCGGCCGGGGGCTCGACTCCCGCCAGCGCCATCAGGATCGGAATGCGCTCATGCACTTCCGCGCGGCAATCCTCGAGGGTGAGCGCCGGCGATAGCACGAGGGTCCCGGCGGCTGACACCGTGTGCTTGATCGTGCTTGCCTCGATCCGCACCTTCCCTCCCTCGAACTTCGCGGAAGCCACCAGGTCCCCGACGCCCAGCCCGCGCGCCCGCACCTGCCCCACGCGCGCCGTGAGCGTGCCGACCAGCCGGTCCACGGGGCCCTCGAGGTTGGCGTCGAGATCGGCCCTCCCGGCGTAAGTGTCCCCGAGAGGCGTGCGCGCGACGTTGAACCCGACGGCCTGGAGGTTGAACTTGACCGAGGGATCGCCCCCGTCGAGGCCGTGCAGGACGCCTTCGCCGTGGAAGGCGCCTTCCCACAAGTTCGCCTTGAGGTTGGTCAGCGCCAGGTCGCGCACGGTGTAGACCATCTCGGCCACGAGGTCCTCGACGCGGACGCCGGGAACCCAGAGGGCGGGCGAGGCTATCCGGCCCGAGAAGACGGGGGCGCGTCCGGTGCCGCTCGCGGAGAACTCGAAGGAGAACGCCCCGTCCAGCGTCGGCGGCAGTCCCGGCGAGAGCGCCCGCAGGGCCCGGACGGGAACCCGGTCCAGCTTCCCCTTGAGGCGCAGGCGGCCCTGCCCCAGGTTGCCCAGGCTCCCGGCCGCCGTGAGCGCCCCCGAGAGCACGCGGGCCGTGAGCGACTCCAGGACGATCTGGCGCTCCTCGAGGTATCCCGAGGTTTCGGCGTCCGTTATGAGCGGGTTCCCGCGCAGGGCGAGACTCCCGCGCGTGAGGCGCAGGGACCCCTTGCCGAACGTCTGGTTCCAGAGCTCGTCCCTGGTCATGAACCCTCCCTGAACCTCGAGCTGGGCGTCCAGGAGTCCGCCGACACGGACCGCTATCCCGGGATCTAGCATGCGCGCCAGGTCCGCGAGCTGGCCCAGGTCCAGATGATCGAGGGTCAGCTCGCCATCGAAGTTCATGAGGCTCAGGTTACATCTCCCGTTCGCCGCCACCGCGGACTCGGGAGCGATAGAGAAGCTGACGCCACCCCTGACCCCCGGGTAGTCGCGCATGTCCAGCTCCGCCTTGAACCGCTTGATCTCGAGGACCGGCACCCCGCGCCGCGTCAGCACGAAGGTTCCGCTCCTGATCCCGACGTAGGTGTGGGGCAGGGGTGGCAGGCCTGCGGCGCTCTCCTTCTCGCCTTTCTTCTTCCCGCCGGCGGAGCGTCCCTCCGCGGACCGGAGCTGCTCCAGGGGGATCTCGACCGACGGCTCGACGAGGTCCAGCCGGCGGATCCCCTCGAGCGGGTTCTTGGTGGCGAGGTGGCTCAGGAGCCAGACGATGTGGTAGCTGAGCTTGAGCTCGCCCGCGCTCAGCAGGTTGCCGTCCTTGGGATCGGCCGACTTGGCGACGGACACGCCCCTGACCTTGAAATACGAGAACCAGTTCGTGTCCACGTCCGCGAACGTGACCTCGCGCTGGAGCGCCGCCGTGAGCTGTTTGTGGAGGAAGGGCGGCAGGACCCGGTGAACGAGCCAGCCGTTCACGAGCCACAGCGCCACGACCGCCGCCGCAACTGCGGCCAGGAGGCCCAGCCGTACGTTCTTCCGGATCAACTCCACCATGATTGTCCCTCGATTTTACCTCGCGGCCGTCCGCGGCCGCGCCAGGATCGCCTCCAGGTTGGCGCGAGCGCTTCCATAGGCGGGATCGAGGGCCAGGGCCTCCCGGAGCCGGCGCCCCGCTTCGGCCGGCCGGCCCGCCGCATCAAGGAAGACCGCGAGCATGTTCAGCGCTCCCGGGGTCGTCAACCCCCGGCGCACCGCCTCCTCCGCCTCCCGCGCCGCCCGGGCGGCGTCATGCCCCCCGTAGAAGGTGAGCATGGACCGCTGAAACAAGGCTACGCCGAAGTCCCCGGCCACCCGGCGCTGGAGCGCGAGGGGCTCGGGATCGGCGCGCCCGGCCAGGAGGTCCCCGTCCGGCAACTGGAGCCGCTCGGCCCCCGGTAGCCAGGGCTGGGGCCGCGGCGGACCCGGCCGCGCGCCAAGCCGATAGACCCACCAGCCGCCCGTCCAGTCGAACCGGTCCGGCGGCCGCGCGACCTCAATCCACCTGCGCCACACTTCGGCCCAGGCCGAGAGCCAGGCCTCGGACAGGGGATAGCCGAGCGCGTACGAGTGCCGGCTATAGGCACGGATGGGATTGTAGAGCACCCAGCGCACGTTAGCCTGCCGGATATGGATTCGCATCCGGACCGGGTCCGGGTCATCGCCGGCCGCGGTCAGCCAGGCCGGCCGGCCGGTCTCGTTGCTCGCGAACCAGGGATGCGCGAGCCCCAGCCCGTATCCCTGGCCGACCACGAGGGTCCGGCCGGGCGATCGCCCGACCGGACCCTCGTTCAGCCAGTCCACGGCGTCCTGATAGCCGCCCAGCGCGGACCGACCGTACTCGTCCGCGGTCGCGGACCCCGCCAGCACCCGCTCAGGCGGCACTCGCCCGTCGCGGGAGACGACGACGAACATGAGTCCCTCGACCGTGATGATTACGGCCGCTACCGCAGCCGTTATGGCGGCCGTCGGAGTTGCCCCGGACGGCGCAACTCCGCGGGCCGCCGACGACCGCGAGGTCACCATCAGCCACCACGCGACGAGCGCCGGCACCAGCCCCGGCAGGAGGTACCGGCCGAACTTCGGGATAGGCAGGAGCCACGCGAGCCCGAAGAGCGCCGCCTGCGCCGCCAGCGGGCGCGCCAGCTTCGGGATGCCGCGGGCGAACAGGGCCAGGGGAAGGGCATAGACGAGGGCCACGTGCGGCGAGAACCAGAACGACTTGGCGCCTTCCCAGAACGCGAGCGCAAGCTGGCGCGCCGTCTCATCCGGAAAGTAACCCCCGATCGTCACGGACGCATTCGGCATCGAACCCCACAGCATCTGCGTGTTCCAGTCAGTCCACGCGAGCGACGGGAAGACGTGCGACGCCAGCGGGTAGACGGGGTTGCCCGTGAGCCACCAGTCGCGCGCGAGCCACGCCAGGCTCGGTGTTGCGGCGACTGCCGCCGCAACCGCGCCGAACCGGAACGCGCGGCGCATTCCGAACGACCACGGGACGGCCGAGACCAGGATCACGGCGGCCAGGCCGGCGCCCTGGTGCTTGGCGAATGCGGCGAGGGCGCACGCGAGCCCGATGTCGACCGCGGAGCCGCGCGCCACTGCGAGCGACGCGAGCGCCGCCGCCACGACCAGCCCCGTGTCCGGATGCCCCTCCCCCGCGAGCCCGATCGCCGCGCCCCACCCGAACACGAGCCAGCCGCCCATGGCGGCCGATGCCCCGCTCGTCGAAGGCCTCCCGCAAGGCACGTCACCTTCGACGCCGTTCGCGTCCGCGAACGAGGACGTCCCGATTGCCCGAGCCACTGCGAAAGCGCCGACGGCCAGGAGGATCAGGTCGGTCCACGCGTTCGCGCCCCCGGCTCCGATCGCGATGAACGGGATGCTCAGCCGCTCGAACCCGAGCGGCATCGTGAACAGCAGGTTCCCGGTCTCGTTGTGGATGCGGTGGACCATGGTCCAGAGCACGGGCAGGCCGGCATGGTACTCGAGCATGTCCACGTTCGTGACCGGCAGGAGCGGTGCCGCCACGATCCAGGGAACGGCCGGGAGCAGGCACAATCCGGGCCACGCGTCCCGCCAGCGCGCCGCGGAGATCCAGCGGACCGGCCCGGCCCAGGCCCTCGCCCGCACCGCCCCGGCGGCCAACCCGATGAGCAGGAGTCCCAGCACCGGCCGGAAGAAGAGCCCCGCTAACCCCAGCCCCGCGATCGCGAGCGAGCCCGCGAGCAGGCCGGCGGCCAGCGCGAACGGCCCCGTCTCCCGGCGCCCGCCGCCAGCCCACGCGCGCACGCGCACTCCCCAGGCCCACCAGCCCCCGACCACGGCCGCCGCCATCGCCAGGAGACCCGCCGACACGGCCAGGTTGCGGGCGAGCGCGGCGGGATGGATTGGGAGGAAGGCGGGACGCAGAGAGGCGATCGAGTGGACGACCGGATGCTGGAGATGCGCCAGGCAGGCCCAGAGCAGGAGGGCGGCGCAGACGGACGGCGATAGACCCATGCGAGTCGGCTCTTCGCCCTTAAAGGCTATCCGGCGGCCGCCATCACCATCCCTCGAGAACCGAAATCACGAGCCCGTTCGCCAGGTCGCGGACGATCCGGCGCTGGGCATCCTCCTCGGTCTCGACGGGCAGGCCGGCGGCCGGCACGACCACGAAGTTCGTCTCCTGATCGAGCCGGCGCACCGCCAGTCCCTTCGGAGCGTGCGGAGTTCCGGCGACGGCGGCAACTCCGGCGGCGCCCGCCGCTCCGGCGGCGAGCGCGTCGGGTGACGCAGGCTTCGCGCCCCGGTCCGTCCAGAGCGACTCGTGGCTGCCCCGGTCCATGAGCTTCGCCTCGATCGTGACCCGCACCCGGTACTCCTGCACTACGTTGTTGGCGTCGAACCGGGCCGGCGTGCGCAGATACGCGGCGATGCTGCCGTCGAGGACGGCGTCGGCGCCGGCGGGATCGTCCGCGACCGCGACCCGGCCGTCCAGCCGGAACGCCTGCCGCAGTTCCTCGTCCAGCAGGGACGGCAGGAGGCCCTGATCCGTCATGTTCTCGAACCGCCCGATCGCGACCGTGCGGATCGAGTCCGGAAGCGTGCGCTTGACCGAGGCAGCGCACCCGCCCAGGAGCGAACCGAGCACGAGGAGAACTGCCGCGTACCTCATCCGACCACCAAGTTTACCAGCCGGCCGGACACGATGACCCACCGCCGGACGGTCTTGCCTTCCGTGAGTGCCTTGATCTTCGCATCCTGAAGCACCAGCGCTTTCAGGGCCTCCTCGCCGGCGCCCTTGGGAGCCTGGACCGTCGCCCGGTGCTTGCCGTTGACCTGGACCGGGATCTCGACCACGTCCTCGGCCGCGGCGGCCGGGTCGAACGAGGGCCAGCCCGCGTCGAACACCGAGGGTTTCTCCCCCGAGCGCTCCCACCACTCCTCGGCGAGGTGCGGCGCGAACGGCGCGATCAGGAGCACGAGCCGCTTGAGCGCGAAGCTCGCGGTCCGCGCGTCGCCGGCGGCCGCCAGCAGCAGCTCGTGAAGCGCGTTCGTGTATTCCATGAGCGCGCTGATCGCGGTGTTGAAGTGGAACCCCTCCGCCATGTCCCGCGTGACTCGCATGACGGCCCGGTGCGCTTGCTGCCGAAGCCTGCCATCCGTCCCTTCGGGCGCAGCCAGGTCCGCGGGGGCGTACGGGTGCGCCCGCAGGGCGGCGGCGTGCATGGAGACCAGCCGGTCAACGCGGTGCAGCCACCGCGCGATCCCCTCGATCCCGGCGTCCTGCCACTCCACTTCCTTGTCCGGCGGCGCGATGAAAAGCACGTACGCGCGGGGCACGTCACATCCGTACTTCGTGACGAGCTCGTCGGCCGAGACCGCGTTACCCTTCGATTTCGACATCACCTCGCCGTCCTTGAGGACCATGCCCTGGGTGAAGAGCGCGGCGAACGGCTCGGGAGTGTCCACGAGGTTGAGGTCCTGGAAGAACTTGTGGAAGAACCTGGCGTAGAGCAGGTGCATGACCGCGTGCTCGATCCCGCCGATGTACTGGTCGACCGGCATCCAGTACCTGACCGCGCCGGCGTCGAAGACGGCCCTGTCCTCGCGCGGGCACGTGTACCGGTAGAAGTACCAGGAGGAGTCCATGAAGGTGCCCATGGTGTCCGTGTCCCGCCTGGCCGGCTTGCCGCAGGAGGGGCAGGCCGCCTCCATGAACTCCTTCGACTTCTCGAGCGGCGAGATCGCGCCGGGCGAGTAGTCCACGTCCCGCGGCAGGAGCACGGGGAGATCCTTTTCCGGGACCGGGACATGCCCGCAGGACTCGCATCGGATCATCGGGATCGGCGCGCCCCAGTACCGCTGGCGCGAGATTCCCCAGTCGCGGAGCCGGTACGTGACCTCGGGCCCCCCGAGACCCTTCGAGGCCAGGTGCGCTGTGATCGCCTTCATCCCCTCCCGGTTCGGCAGGCCGTTGAACCCCCCGGAGTTGTCCTGAACGCCGTCCTCGAGGCAGGCGGCCTCCATCGTCGCCCCGTCGAGCTTCTGCCCCGCCGGCTGGATCACGACCCTGATGGCCAGGCCGTGCTTCTTCGCGAACTCGAAGTCGCGCTGGTCATGCGCGGGCACCCCCATGACGATGCCGGACCCGTACTCGGCGAGCACGTAGTCCGCGACGAAGAGGGGAACCGCGTCGCCGTTCGCGGGGTTAACCGCGAACCGGCCCGTGCGGACCCCGGTCTTTTCCCGCTCCGTTCCCGTCCGCTCGATCTCGGAAAGGGTCAGCGCCTTCGTGACGTAGGCCATGACCTCGCGCTCCTCGGGACGGCCGCGGACGAGCTCCGAAACCATAGGGTGCTCGGGCGCGATGACCATGAACGTGACGCCGAAGAGCGTGTCGGGCCGGGTAGTGAACACGGGCATCTCCGCGCCGGAGTCGCGCTCGCGGAAGACGACCCGCGAGCCCTCGCTACGCCCGATCCAGTTGGCCTGCATGACCCTCACCCGCTCCGGCCACTTGTCCAGGAGCTTGAGATCGTCGAGGAGCCGGTCCGCGTATTTCGTGATCCTGAGGAACCACTGCTCAAGCTCCCGCCGGACCACGGCGGAGTCGCAGCGCCAGCAGGTCCCCTCGTGGACCTCCTCGTTCGCGATCGTGGTCTGGCACGACGGGCACCAGTTCACGAACGATTTCCGCCGGTACGCGAGCCCCCGCTCGTGCATCTTGAGGAAGATCCACTGCGTCCACTTGTAGTAGGCGGGGTCGCAGGTCGAGATCTCGCGGGTCCAGTCGTACGCGATCCCGAGTTCCTGGAGCTGGCGCTTCATCGTCGTGATGTTGGCTTGCGTCCACCCGGCGGGATGGGCTCCGGCCTTGATCGCGGCGTTCTCGGCGGGAAGACCGAAGGCATCCCAGCCCATGGGGTGCAGGACGTTGTGCCCCTGCATCTTCTTGAGCCGCGTGAGGACGTCCCCGATCACGTAGTTGCGGACGTGGCCCATGTGGAGCGCGCTTCCCGACGGGTACGGGAACATCATGAGGGCGTAGAACTTCTTCTTGTCGGAGCCGTCAGCCGCCCGGAAGGTGCCGTGCTCTTCCCAGTAGGCCTGCCACTTGCGGTCTACCCCCCGCCAGGGATGCTCTTCCACGGCTTACCGCTTCCGGGACTTCCCCTTGAGAAGCTTGTAGGCCACGGAATCGGCGAGTGCCTGCCAGCTCGCCTCGATGATGTTCTCCGAGACGCCCAGGGTGGACCAGATGTCGGTCCCGTCCGTCGTCTCGATCGTGACCCGGACCTTGGCCGCGGTCGCCGCCTGCGGGTTGATCACGCGGACCCGGTAGTCGGTAAGGTGCATGGATTTGAGCTGGGGGTAGAACCGCCCGAGCGCCTTGCGCAGGGCCGAATCGAGGGCGTTGACGGGCCCGTCGCCCTCGGCCACCGTGTGCTCGACCTGGTCGCCGACCTTCACCTTGAGCGTGGCCTCGGAAACGGAAGGCCCGCCCGGCTTCTTGTCCACGGCGACCCGGAAGTCCAGGAGCTCGAAGGGAGCCTTCAGACCTTTCGTCACGCGGGCGACGAGAAGCTCGAAGGACGCCTCTGCGCCCTCGAAGTGGTAGCCCTCGGCCTCGAGCCGCTTGAGCTCGGCGAGGATCCGGCGGCCCCGCTCGTCGCCCTTCTCCAGCTTGAGCCCGTAGCCCTCGGCCTTCCACCGGACCGTGGCGCCCCCGGACATGTCGGAGACGAGGACCCGGCGGCGGTTCCCGACCACCTCGGGGGACACGTGCTCGTACGCTTTGGCAGTCTTGCCCATCGCGTCCACGTGCACGCCCGCCTTGTGCGCGAACGCGCTGGCCCCCACGTACGGCATCTCGTCCCGCGGCGGCTTCGTGGCCAGCTCGGAGACGAAAAGCGACATCGACCGGAGCTGGCCGAGCTGGGCGTCCGTCACGCACGGGATCCCGAGCTTGAGCTTGAGGCCCGGGATCACGGAGCAGAGGTTCGCGTTCCCGCACCGCTCCCCGTACCCGTTGATGGTCCCCTGCACCTGGGTCGCGCCCGCCTCGACCGCGACGAGGCTGTTCGCCACCGCGCACTCGCCGTCGTTGTGGGTGTGGATCCCGAGCGGCGCCGTCAGGCGCCGCTTGACCGCGGTCACTATCTCGCGCACCGCGCCCGGCAGGGCCCCACCGTTCGTGTCGCAGAGCACGACCCAGTCCGCCCCGGCCTCCGCCGCGGCCTCCAGCGTCGCGACCGCGTACGCGGGGTCGCTCCGGTACCCGTCGAAGAAGTGCTCGGCGTCGTAGATCACCTCGCGCCCCGCGCGCTTGAGCACGCGCACGGACTCGGCGATCATGGCCAGGTTCTCCTCCCGCGTCGTGCGCAGGACCTCGGTCACATGCAGATCCCACGACTTCCCGAAGATCGCGACCACCGGGGTGTGCGCGTCGAGGAGGGCTTTCAACCCCTCGTCCCTGTCCGCCGTCCTCCCCTTGCGCCGCGTCGATCCGAACGCAGCCAGCCGGGCATGCGAAAGCCTGAGGCGCGTGCGCGCGGCCCGGAAGAACTCGACCTCCTTCGGGCTCGCGGGATGCGGGCACCCGCCCTCGATGTAGTGCACTCCCAGGGCATCCAGCTTGCGGGCCAGGACCAGCTTGTCCTCGAGCGAGAACGTGATGCCCTCGCCCTGCGCTCCGTCGCGCAGGGTCGTGTCGTAGAGGGTGACCATCCGCGGCGTCATCGGCGCCGCCTCGCCTTGGCGCGTGGCTTCGGCGCCGGCCGCACCTTCCCCGCACGGCGCATCCGCGAAGTCAGCATTCCGACTTCCTCGGGCGCCGTCACGAAGGGACGGGCCAGCTCGACCTGGTCCGTCTCCAGCCCGAACCGCTTGTGCAGGACGCGGACCGCCTCCTCGATCCTGGCCTTCTCGATGACGACCGAGATCTTGATCTCCGAGGTCGAGATCATGAGGATGTTGATGCCGGCCTGGGCCAGCCCCTCGAACATCGCCGCGGCGACGCCGGAGTGCGAGCGCATGCCCACCCCGATGATGGACAGCTTGCCCACGTTCTCGTCGGACTGGACGTCGTCGGCCTTGACCCGCGCGGCCACGCCGCGGGCGACCTCGAGCGTCCGCGGAAGGTCCCCCTGCGACACGGTGAAGGAGATGTTCGTCACCCCCGACTCCGATATGTCCTGGATGATCATGTCCACGTTGAGGTCCGCGGCCGCGAGCGCGCGGAAGAGCTCCGCCGCCACTCCGGGCCGGTCCGGCACCCCGAGGACCGTGACCTTTGCCTCGTTCTTCGCGTACGTGATCCCCCGCACCAGCACTTTCTCCATCCCCGGCTCCTCCTCCACGATCAGCGTTCCCTTGACGTCCTCGAACGACGAGCGCACTACGAGCGGCACCCCGAAGCGCTTCGCGTACTCCACGCTCCGGGCGTTGAGCACCTGCGACCCCGCGCTGGCCATCTCCAGCATCTCGTCGTAGGTGATGCACGGCAGGGCGCGCGCCTCCGGCACGATCCGAGGATCGGTCGTCAGCACCCCCGGCACGTCCTTGTAGAACTCGCACGCGTCGGCGTCGAGCGCCGCCGCCAGCGCCACGGCGGTCAGGTCGGACCCGCCCCGTCCCAGCGTCGTGATCTCCTCCCCCGTCTCGGTCTCCCCCTGGAACCCCGCGACGATGGCGATCTTCCCCGCATCCAGCGCCTTCCGGATCCCCTTGGCCTCCACCCGCAGGATGCGCGCCTTCGTGTGCCGCGAGTCGGTTATGATCCCGACCTGCGGCCCGGTGAAGGACGTGGCGTCGCCGCCCCGGGCCTTTATGGCCATGGCCAGGAGCGCGATGGATACCTGCTCCCCCGTGGCCAGCAGGACGTCCATCTCGCGCGGGTCCGGCTTCGCCGTAACCGATTTCGCCAGCGCGATCAGGTCGTCGGTCGCGTCCCCCATCGCCGAGACGACCACGAGAAGCTGGTCGCCCTGCCGGGAGCGCCTGATGACCGAGGCCGCGACCGCGTTAATGCGCCCGGGGTTCGCGACGGACGTACCCCCGTACTTCTGCACGATGAGCGCCATGGTCCCTCCTGCGAAGAGTCCCCCCCGCGCCCGCGCGTCAGCCCGAGCCAACAGTCAGCGGCGCCCGAGCATCAGCCGGGGCCAACATACAGCCGGAGCCAACGGGGAAGCCAGAAGACAATCGTATCACGCGGCGGAAGGGGTGACTGCGGGAGGAGAGGCCTTACGGAAGAACCTGTCCAGAAGCTTCGAGCCATCCTCCACGACCGTGCCGGACGCCGCAGCCGTCATCTCGTCGAAACTCGGAGGTCCGCTTGCCTTCCGGACCGACCGCCACAGCACGAACGGCACGGGCTCGTCGGTGTGGGTCCGCACCTCGACCGGCGTCACGTGGTCCGGCAGGAGCAGGATCGAGAGGTCGCCGAGCTTGGGGCTCGCGTTCAGGATTGCCCCGACCACGTGCTCGTCGATCTGCTCGATCGCCTTGACCTTCTCGGCGGCGAGCCCCTCGTGGCTGGCCTCGTCCGGCGCCTCGACGTGGACGACGACGAGGTCCGCCTTCCTGAGCGCCTTCGCGGCCGCGTCACCCTTGCCCTTGTAGTTCGTGTCGAAGTACCCGGTCGCCCCCGGCACCTTGACGACTTCGAGCCCGGCGAGCGTCCCGATCCCGCGCACGATGTCCACGGCCGAGATCACGGCGCCGGTGACCCCGTACTTCGTCCGGAAGTCCGGAACGTCCGGCGTCCGCCCCGGACTCCAGAGCCAGATCATGTTGGCGGGTTTCAGCTTCTTCATCCGCCGGGCCCGGTTGACCTCGTGCCCCATGAGGAGAACCCGCGAGTCCTCGATCATCTGGAGCAGTTTCGCCTCGCCCTTGCCCTGCGGGACGCTCTCCTTCCACGGTTGCCCCATGATGTCGTGCGGCGCCACGGTCTTCACGTCCTCCGACCCGCCCCTCCATATCATCAAGTGGCGGTAGGAGGCGCCGGCGTGATACCGGATCTCGTCGCTCCCCAGCCGCTTGTCGAGCATCTCGACGATCTGCTTCGCCTCGGGGTCGGTGATGTGGCCCGCGCTGTAATCCTCGAGGAGATCCCCCTGCACCGTGACGAGGTTGCACCGGAACGCGACCTCGCTCTTCTTCAGCTCGATGCCGCGTCCCAGCGCCTCCAGCGGCCCGCGCCCCCGGAAGTACTCCTTGGGGTCGTAGCTCATGAGGGCGAGCATGCAGACCTCGGTCCCGGGCGTCATCCCCGGCGGGCAGTTGCGCACCAGCCCGACCCTTCCCTCCGCGGCCAGCCGGTCCATATTCGGCGTCCTCGCGACCTGGAGGGGCGTCTTCCCCCCCAGCTCGGCCACGGGACGGTCGGCCATCCCGTCGGGAACGATCAGCGCGTACTTCACGGGGCTCCGTTGGATTCTAACTCCTGCTACACTCTGAATGTGCCCACAATCCTGCTGATGGCCGTCCTCCTGGTGGCGGCGGCGCCCGCCGGGGCCTCCTTTGGCCCCTCGTTCGGAGGCCAGGGGTTCCAGCCCAGGGAAGACGGGGCGAGCCGCATCACGGGATGGGAGGTCGGCCTGGCCGCCTTCGGCCCGCAGGGCCAGGGCTTCTGGCACTTCGGCTACGGACGGGCCGCGAACAAGGAAGGGACCGTAAGGCTCACCTCGATGGCGGGGCGGCTGAGCTTTCGGATCGCGGGCGGGCAGGCCGTCTACCTCTATGCCGGCGGCGGGTTCGCGCGCGACGAGAGGAAGGCCGAGGTGGTGCGGAAGGCCTGGCTTGGGTCCGTCCACGCGGGCATCCTCATGAACCCGGCCCGGTTCGTGGAAGCCTGCTGGTCGAACTTCCCCTGCTTCCCCTGCCTGACCGGTTCCAACACCACGGATTGCGCCACCTGCCTGCAGCAGCGGAACTCGCAGAGAAGCGGGGCGGACCTCGGTCCAGGCTCGCCGAGGTCGCTGAACATCGGCATCGACGGCGGATTGCGGTTCGCGGGCCCCAAGGGGTTCAACGGCTACGACGCCCGCGCGTTCGTCCTCATAGTTCTCTAACCGCTTTCGCCTCTAGCTGACTGTCCGCCGGTACCGGCGACCGGCATCGTCCCGGGCGAGCAGTCCCCGGTCCACGAGCTCGCGGCGCAGGAGGGCGTAGTCGCCGAACCGGTGGTGCGCGTCGATGAGCCGGCTCACCTCGGCCTCGGCGTAGTCCCGGCCGGACTCGAACCGCGACGCGAGGTATTCGAGGACGAGCCGCTTGTCGCACTCCTTCTCCGGCCATTTCAGGATCGCCCCCGCGTTGTCCAGACTCTCCGCCAGCCGGACTCGGTCCGCCGGAACGAACATATTCGCGATCTCGACGAGGTTCCGGACGCTCCGGTCCGGGGTCTCCTCCGGTCCGCGCGGCTTGCACTTCCCGTGCGGACCGCGGCGCACCCAGACCGTCTGCCAGCCCGCCCGCTTCGCCGGGACGATGTCGTTGTCCAGCCGGTCGGCCAGTCCCAGGCCCTGGTTCGCCAGGGCTCCGAGTCGGACAACCCCCCGGAGAGCCCTCAGGGCGGGCGCCGCGTCCCGGTACGGCTGGATGAGGTCGTAGTTCCACCGAAACCGCTTCCGGTCCGCGCCGGAAAGCCCGACCTCCTCCAGGACGCGGACGAACGGGTCGGGCGCGTCCTCGCGGACCGCGACCTCGAGCCGGGAGAACAGGTCCCGGGCGGACCGGCCCGCGGCCCCGGGCGCCGCCGCCAGCGCCTCCTCGAACCGGACGAGATTCGGCCGGGTCTCGTCCACGAGCGTCCACCCCACGTCGAAGAAGATCCATGCCGGCTTCGGGAGGTTCATCCGTCCTTCCGTCTTACCACGGCGATCGGGCGGGCGATCTTCTGCGACCCGTTGAGCGGCTGGTCCAGGTCCCAGTCGTTCCACCAGCCCACGAACTCGAAATCCCTCCTGGCCCCGATGAACAGGCGGAACTCCTGCGGGTAGATGACCCGCTTCGTGGCCTCGTCCGCGATCGTCAGCCTCTTCCCGTGGTCGTCGATCTCCAGGATGTCGGACCCGCACGAGGTTTGTTCCACCGGATCGACCCCCTTCGAGGAGTAGGACACCTTGATCTTGATTCCGTCCTGTTCGACCTCCCAGGTCTCCCCGCCCGGCTCGCCCGACCCGGTCGAGATGCACCAGTCCATGAGGTAGAGCCCGCCCGGTTTCAGCGAGGCCGCCACCGAGTCGAAATGGCTCACGAGGCTGGCCGTGTCCGGGACCTGCAGGGACCCGAGCATGACATAAGCGAAGTCCGCGGGCGGGTCGATCCGGAATCCCGCCATGTCCCCCCGGACGAACCGCGCCTCGATCCCGAGCCGCCTGGCCTTCTCCCCGCTGTACGCGAGCATGGCCTCGTTGAGGTCGAGACCCGTGTACCGGTATCCCCGCTTGGCGAGTTCCTCCAGGTGCGGCGCGTTCCCACACGCGACCTCGAGCACGGACTTCACCGGAATGCGCGAGAACTGCTTGAAGCACGCCTCGAAGACGTCGACCTCGTCTG
>Ga0315281_10006993_pt1 | contig 15956 bp, 13 predicted proteins | sample YL17G07_0_MG_FD_204540 | JGI IMG/M metagenome (GOLD analysis project Ga0315281, IMG submission 204540) | Sediment microbial communities from Yellowstone Lake, YNP, Wyoming, USA - YL17G07_0 | ecosystem: Environmental > Aquatic > Freshwater > Lake > Sediment | place: USA: Wyoming | collected... | reverse complement strand
TGCCGTTGATCTGTTTCCTGAGGTACTTCTCCTTCTCCTTGGCGCTCTCCCATTCAATGGTCTCTATGCCGGCGATCATGAGCTTCTTTATCAGGTCGAGCACCTCGACCTCATCCTTCAGGATCTTCGGTTCGATGACCTCGTAGAGGTACTCGTTGGCGGTATTGTCGTACTTGATCCTGACGTAGGTGACACCCTCCTTTATCGCGATCGTCTCCACAACATCGACACCGGGCTCGGCGATCTTCTGTACGTCGGTGACCTTGTCCGTGCCTTCCTGGTCGCTGCTCTTGGGGAGCGCGATCCTGACCGGCTTGTGCTTTATCTTCATTAGAAAGGTGAGGTATCTTGCGGCCATGCTCCTCTTCTCTGCGGGGATCTCCACGCCGAGCTCGGCCACCTGCTCTTCCTCCGATGTAACCTCTTCTCCCATTCTTCAAACACCTTCTAGGATCCGCCGAATAGCAGCCTCAGGGTCAGGAACGTCACAATCAGCATTATGAATGCGTGCTTCAGCCCTATCGCTACATTCCCCTTCACCAGAACGCCACACATTACCCCGTCGCCGATGGCGTGGGCGAGTGCCGCGATTAGGAAGGCGAAACTCACCTCCGGTATGACAGTCGTGTCGAGCTTCGAAACCGAGCTCAGGTCGGTGGTTCCCGTATCTATCTTTTTTATGCTCTCGGTCAGCTGCGTACCGGCGAGTTCCATCTGCGGCAAGAACGAAGCCTGTAGTATGATGATAGTCGCTATGAAAACGAAGAACGAGATGTAGATGACCGCGACATAGGTGGCCATGGTGATGCCCTTCTCGATCTCAGCGATCACGCTCTCTCTGGCGTCGTGCGCGACCATCGTAAGCACATCGGCGACGTTGCCGCCAGCATCGCTCGCCTTCATGACTATCGAAACCATTCTCTGGACCAGCGGGGTCTTGACCCGCTCCGAGAACAGCCTGAGTGCCTCGTTCGAGGGGACGCCCCATTCGATCTGGGCCGCCATCTTCTTGATCTCCGGAGTCAGTGCTCCGTACCTGCCTGCCGAGGCTATGACGATTGCCTCAGCCAGCGTCATTCCGAACCTGCCGGCCTCCGCCACGTCCCTCAAGAAATCCGGAAGTCTGTCCTCGATCTGCTTTACCGTCTTGACGCGTGCTGACTTGTAGAATCCGTAGGGCCCCATGAGGGCCATCAAGCCGAATATGACCCAGTCGATCCACTGGAACGGGAGCGAAACCCCGCTTCCGCCTCCGGTGGGCGTCACCGAGGACTCATACATCATATCGAGCAGGCCCAGGACGATGCACAGCGTCATTATGCCGGCGCCGGCGCCCAGGATCTTCTTCGAGAGGTCTGCCTTCTGCATGCCCGGTATCTCGAGCGCCCCTCCCTTGCCAGATTTCTTCTCTGCCATCTAGACTGCACTCTCCTTTTCGCTGTTCCAGATGATGAATATGAATCCGAACTGTGCGAGCGGGATCATCAGCAGCACGACCAGGTAGAGGATCATCACCGTGCCACCGGAGTTGCCGCCGACAATCGCCATTATGGCGAGAATGACGACAAGGAAAAGCGGGAACGCGACTACGACGGTGACGAACGACTCCGCGAGCAGACCCAGCGTCTCCATGCGCGCCTTCGCCTCGAGCTTGGCGTCCTTCTCGTACTCCTCCGCCTTGAGCAGGAAGAAAGGCTTTAGCTGCCCGCCGGACGTCGATGTGGTTATGACTCCCTGCAGGAAGTCCTGGAACTTCTTCGATGGCGTCCTTAAAGTGGACTTCTTGATCGCGGAGAGGATATCGATGCCGAGGAGCTCAGTGTCTCTAGTGATCCATTCCGCCTCGACCCTTATCTCCCCGTAGATCTTCTGCTTCGCCAGCTCTTTGAATATGATGTCGATGTTGACATCGGCGGAAGCCATCGCAGAGATGAAGCTCATGGCGGAGGGGAGCCTCTTCTCGATGTCCCTGGAGATTCTCTTCGCCTTGCCGCCTGGCGAACCCATCAGCATCTTGTTGACCATGAAAGGGGCGATTACGCCCATGCCAACGACTATTAAAATCTGGAGTATGAATGTCACATGCAGTAACATTCCCATGACCACAAAGCCGAGGACTATCCCGCCGACGATGCCGACTATGGCCGTTATCACCGTCGCCGCCATGACATAGGCCATGTACTCCTCGGGCCTGATCCTCATGTGCGATTTCGAGAGCGCATCGAGGAAATCCTCATCGAACTTCTCCTTCGCGCTCATCCTCTTGCCGAACATCCTCCAGGCAATCAGCTGGAACGGCGTGAGGACGATGTACTCAGGGGCGGCTCCGACTGGCAGCCTGATTATATGCGGGATCTCCTTCTCCTTCATCTCCTCGGCGCTGTGGGTCTTGATGTAGAGCGTCTTGGTGGAGTCTATCCTCCTGAACAGGTCGTTATCCTCGGACATCTCAGGCCTCCATTACCTCGCCCTCTGCGTTCAGAACGCCCATCTTGACCAGCTCGCCGCGCACCATCGCCGCGGTCCCAGGTGGGTCCTTGTAGTATGATTTGATGAGATTCCAGATGTCCACGTGGTTCTCTATGTTCTTGGTGACCATGTACCTGACGACGTCGACGCGCCGCTTGAACTCGTCCATCATCCCCTCGTGAGTGAGGTTCTTCATCTCCATGATCTTGTCGAACAGGAAGCTGTGCCCCTTGAAGATGAACCTGTCCTTCCCCTGGTCCCACTCGTAGACGGTGTTCGTGATGAGCTCGTTCGTCTCCGGCTCGAAACCGACGATCTCGATGAGCTGCTTGATGCGCCTCACCATGTCCATGCCTACCCTGGCGTGAATCTGGATGACGACATTCCTCAGAGCGGTGAGCAGGATCCTCGGACAGTTGATGGGCGGGTTCTCCAGCCTGTTCACCATCCCCTTCACGGAGTCGGCGTGCATCGTAGAGTAGGTGGTATGGCCGGTGGCCATCGCCTGGAACATGATGTAGGTCTCCTTGCCTCTGACCTCACCGACGATGATGTAGTTCGGCCTCTGCCTCAACGCCGCCCTGACGAGGTCGAACATGTCTATCTCGCCAGGCGCCTTGCCGTCTATGCCGCGCTCGCCCACGCCGGACCTCGTGGCGCCTGGTATCCAGTTCTCGTGGGGGAGGTTGATCTCCCTGGTGTCCTCCATGGTGACCACCTTTGCAGTCGGAGGAATGAAAAGAGCGATCGCATTCAGCGTCGCGGTCTTGCCGGAAGCGGTGCCTCCGGCTATGATCGCCGATTCGCCGTGCTCCACCGCGAGCCACAAGTACGCGACCATCTCCTCGTTCGCGGTGTTGTACCTGACGAGTTCGACCGGGGTGAAAGGCTTCTCCTTGAAACGCCTGATGGTGAAGGTCGAGCCCCTGGTCGTTATCTCCTTGGAGTAGGTGGCCTGGACACGATGCCCCTCAGGGGTCGTGCCGTCCAGGATCGGGTTTGACACGGAGATCTGCTTGCCGCACCTCTGCGACAGGCTTATGACGAACGAATTGAGTTCGTCCTCGTCGGGGAACGACACGCTGGTCTTCAGGCTCTCGTACTTGCCATGGTAGACGAAAAGCGGGATGCCGATGCCGTCGCAGGATATGTCTTCGATGTACTTATCGTTCATCAGCGCGTCGATCGTCCCGTAGCCGATGAAGTCCCTGATTATGTAATACCTGATCTTCTCCTTGGTCACCTTGTCGAGTTTGAGCTCCCTGGACTTCAGGAAGGACTCGACGGCTTTCTCAAGGTAGGATTGCTTGTCGTTGGCGGTGATCTTGTCCCATTCGTATGCCAGGGTCTTGTCGAGAGAGTCCTTGACCATCTTGAGGAGCTTTGCCTCCTTGTCGCTCATCGTTGGCTCGATGGTCTCAAGCATGTACTCGTTGGTGCTCTTGTTCAGGAGCGCCCTCATGAAGCTGAAAGGCTTCTTGATCGGATAGAGCTCGATCTGCTCGAGGTCTGGGTCGGTGAGCATCGGGATCTGCGTGTATGCAGAACCCCCGTCAGCGGTGAAATCATCGAGCGCGGTCGACGGCATCTTCTTGACGACAGGCTTGCGACTGAGCCTCATCGTGGCTCACCCCTCTCCCCCGTGATCCTGGGCCTCTCGTCTATCTCAACATTCTGCAAAGGTTCTCTCATTACGGACTCACACGCCTATCTCCGCAAGGGCGACGGACGTTATCGCCTTGGTGAATTCGAGCGATACGACTTTCTGGAGGACGATGGATATCGTGTAGTAAGTCACCCCGCTGACTACACTGCTAGTGGTGTTGACCCACCAATCTCTATCGCTGGGGGGCGCGTTCCAAAGGGATGTGGCAGAATTAGTGTTGTTGAGAGCGGTCTTGAAGTAGTTGCTCCAGGCAACCCCATACTTTGACACTATCGAGATCGATAGGGCGTTCGTCTTCTCAATAGAATTGTTGACCTTCGTATAGGATGAATAGTCTACGGAGGTGGTTATGCTCTTGGTCCCGAACCCGCCAATGGTCTTGTCGTCGCCTGTCAAAGAAGTGAAGGTGATCAGCACCTTGTTGCTCGTTCCGGACGGAGTGATCTTCATCGCTATGCCGGCGAGAACGACTTCGCCGTCGGCCTGGCTGAGGATGATGGCACCGTTCTCGTATGTCACGATCTGCTGCACGAAGTACCTGTTGGGTCCGTAGAACTCGATCGAGCCCCCGGTCCTTGCACCTCTAGTGCCGTCGAGCCAGCCAGTCACACTCCCTGAAGTGAAGGTGTAATTCAGGCTGGCAGAAGTTCCTCCCGAGGTCTTTGCGCCGCTGAGGCTCAACTGCCCCATGGTAGGGCTGGCGAAAACGGGAACCCCCTCCGCATGCAGCTGTATCGGCGAGTAGATCGGGGCGCTTGCCACCATCGCGTTTGAAGCTAAAATCTGCATGTCCAAGCTGGATTTCAGGGAGCTGAGCTCGCCAATGACCTGGGTCATGTGTTTGTTCTCGTTGTCTTTCATCCAAATCGGGACGTACTGGTTGGTGAACATGCCAAGGAACGTAAGAAACACCATGATGGATAGTATCGTGCCGACGGTCGCGGCGACCCCGTCCTCATCCCAAGACTTCTTCCTTCTTATGCGAGGATAAGAGGGATCCTCAAGGATGCTTCTCGAAACTCGTCTAGACCGCTTTGATAGTATGCGCTCACCAACCTAATAACAGGGATGGATTTTTAGGACTCTGGAACATCTCATAAAACCACTGTGCCGTATATAATCCTGTCGTCATCGATATCCCGATGACTAGCAGTCCCTCGAGTACCGGAAACAACCCTTCTCTCCGGAATACTCTTTAAATCCGCCCTATGCATCTAGGAGAACGCGCCGAGCCGCGGTAACTCAGCCAGGGAGAGTGCAAGACTGAAGATCTTGAAGTCGCCGGTTCGATCCCGGCCCGCGGCACTCCGCATCTGATTTTGAACGGTGCGAACTGTCGGAAGGCAGCTCCCTGGCCATCCGATGTTTTTTGAAAATCAGAATGTAAGGGGTTTGGAAAAATGGGAAGATGCCTGAAGAAATCAGAACCTGTCCCTCGGCGGTCCGCGCGATTCGCCGTAGCCGCCCCTGGATCCGCCGCCGCGTCCGTGCCTCGGCCTGTCCGGCAGGTCGTGCTCGGCGTTGCTCAGGTTCATCTCCTCGTTTACGGAGGCGACGCCCTCTGTGACCTTCTCCATCTTGCCGTATTTTCCGATGTTTAGGCGCATGTGCCCTTTGCCAGGCGTGGTCGGGCTCTTCACGAAGGACACGTATCCGTTCTCGATCTTGATCAGCTCGTCCTTCTTGACTAGGCTTATCTGGTCCTCCCAGAGTGAGAGGATTATTGTGCCGGTCTCATCGCCGATCTGGGCGTCCGCGACCTTGCGGCTCGGCCCGAACCTGGATGGGATCTCCCTCGTTTCGCCTACATTCACAATCTTCGCTAGCAAGTTAATCTGCTTGCTTTCGGGAGCTATCTGCTCGATTTTTATAAATTCGTCGGTCATGCCAAACTCTTCCTTGTCTCTTTGTATGGCCCGGTCGCTGACCGGACTGTGATGACAAAACAATCGCAATATATAATACTGCTTTGCACGGCAGCTCAGCCTCAAATCGGCTCTTTACGGCTTCCAATGCACGCTACGTGTATCATAGGATACATTAAGGGATGAATCGGATATTCTCGCGGTCGACATGAGCACCGTCAAAGGATTCGACATAAGTTCGATAGACGCCAAGCGGTTCACCAAGCCGGGCGAGAAGCTGCAGAACCTTAGGATCGACAACAACAGCACGGTCACCTCCATCACCCAGACCGGGGAAGACCAGGCGACGCTCGAATACAGGTTCCTGGCGAACTACGTCGGCATAGGGATGATCAAGGTCGAGGGCAGGATTCTCATCGACGGCGACGCGAAGGCGATAGTCGAAGCCTGGTCCAAGACCAACAACATGCCGCAGGATGTCGCGAACTTGGTGCACAGCACGGTGATAACCAACTGCCTGCCGGTCGCAGTCGTCATCGCAAGGGACATCTCCCTGCCGCCGCCCATGCCTCCACTGCCACAGATGCAGGCGCCTAAGAAATCAGCGATGGCGGCCAAGGACAACAGGCGCAACTCGCCCGAGATAGTCTGACGACCGTCCGCGTTTTGTCCTTCTGTCGCGCATTCTATTCTACCTGATGTGGTCCAGAGCGAACGAGCCGATGTTGACCGCGCTCTTCGTCGTGGTGTACCTTATCCACGCCCTCGACTGGACGTCGCCGATGCCCTTCACGCACAGGAAGGTGTTGAGGTTCTCGACCTTGAAATCCACCATTCCGTCCATGAGCGAGCCGACCATCTGGATCTCCTGATCGCCGTGCATCCCCTTCTCGATCAGGTACATGCTGACGGCCTTGTCCCTCTTCCTGCGGCCGGCTATCGGGTTGAGGAACCTGAATGCCGTCGCCGAGTCGAGGTATGCGATCATGGTCGATATCGACCTGAAGACGAACCTGTAGTACTTGTGCTTCTCAAGGGCCCTCTTGGTGGCTTCCTCCACGCCGTTATGTATCCCCTGGAAGTCCGTGGGCGCGTCGACATAGATGACGTTCGCATCATTCGAGGTGTCGCCCATGCTCCTCGAATACGAGTCGACGAAAGTCACCAGCCCGAGCTTCTCGTACTCCTCGAATCCGCTCTTGACGAACTTCATCTCATCCCTTATCTCGTGCGGCGTCTTGTCGGTGACCACCCAAACGACGGGTATCCCCTTCGCCAGCCCTTCGAAGACGAAGTTGTTGACCAGCACCTCCTTCCCCATGAACGGCGGGCCGTAGACCAGGACATTGGTGCCGAAAGGCAGACCGCCCATGAGCAGGTCGTCGAGCCTGCCCGTGCCGGTCTTCACCTTCTCGATCTTGAACTCGAGGGCCCTCTCCTCCTCCTTCTTGTCGATCTCCGAGGATATGACTCCCGACTCCCTGACGCGGAGGTCCTCTTCCTTGGCTGAGATGAACTTCTCCTTCGCCTTGATCTCCTCCTCCTTGGCGGTGACCTCGGCCTGGAGCTGCTCCAGCCTCTTCTTCATGTCGTACTCCTCCTGCGACCCGAGCTCCGCCTTCATCACCTCGAAGCGCTTGAGCTGCTCCTCCATGAGTCTCTCCCGGTGGAGCATCTCCTCCTCACGCCTCAGAAGCTCGTCCTCCTTGAACTTCATGGGATCCTTCAGCAGCCTCATCTCCTCATTCTTCGCCATGAACTTCTCCTTCAATATGCCGAGTTCCTCATTGCGAAGAGCGAGCTCCTTCTCGGTACGCTGCAGGTCATGGAGACGCGTCTTGAGCCCCTCGTTGATCTTGCCGTCGCCGCCCTTCTGGTAGATCACCTGCATCTCCTCGTTCTTCTGCTTCAGGGCGACATCGAACTCCTTGTTCGCTATCTTCAGCTTCTCCATCTCGCCCTTGAGGGCGGCCTCCTTCTTATCGAACTCGAGTATCCTCTCTTGCAGCTCGGTCGCGAACTTCTCCCTGAGCTCGGCGCTGCCTTCGGCGCCGCCCACGGCCTCGACCGCCCGCTCCCTCTGGTTGGACTTGAACGACTCCTCCATCCTCTTGATTATCTTGTCCTTCTCGGCTATCTCAATCCGCACGCGTTCGAGGTCCTGGATCTCCTGAGGGGAATCCTGGATATCGCTCTCGAACCGTTCGTTGAGAGCCTCTAATGACGACTCGAGCCTCAGATTGTGTATCTCGAGCTCCTCCCTCGCCGCCATCTCGGTCGCCAGCTGGTCCATGATCTTCTCTGTGTCCTCGCTCCCCCCCATCGTCTTGAAGTACTTCGCGAGCGCGGTGGATCCCTTCCTCACGCTCTCCAGCTCTTCCCTCAGTCTCGCTATCTCGGCCTTGCCGGATTGGGACTCGGACAGCACCGTGAGCGCCTCTTTGACGATCTCTTCGGCGTCAGCCTTGCCGGCCCTGAACTCGTCTAGCAGCCTGTTGAGATTCTCGGAGGCCATCTTTGCCTCCTCGTCCGTCACTGCAACCGGGGCTCCCTCCTCGGCCGCAGGCCTCGCAGCAGTACTCCCGCTCAACCATGATGAGATGTCATTGACGTTCCCCTTGAGCCAGTCCTCGATTATCCCCGATTCCTGTGCGGGCGCTTCGGCCGGCCTCTCCGCCGATTTAGGGGCTGGCGCTTCGTCTTTGGATATCTCTGAGAAATCTTCCTTATCCCCCATCAGCCACTTCGCGATGCCCTGCTCGTCGATCCCTCCGCCCGAGAGCCGCGCATCGCTTGCCGTCGACTCCTGTGAAGACCCGAAAATCTCATCGACCTGCGAGTCAGTCCCGGATTTGGAACACTGCGGGCACCCCCCTTCCTGCGCGGGGTACTTGTTGCCGCAGTCGGGGCACTCCTTCATCTTCTTCTTGGCCGGAGGCACTTGAGAATCACCCGTTCTTCAACAGCATTTCCATCGTCCGGAGTCATCTATTATGGCCCATGCGCGCTAGACAATCCGCCTAGTGCCAGATATTGGCTGGTACTTAATTATCTTTCCCTCTTATATTTGGTTCTATCCCCGCGGGAAATTACGATGGGAACACCCGTCTTCCAGCCGTGCCAAGGTTCAAGTATGTAGAAATCCAATAACAAAAACAATCGCTGGCACTGGAGAATATCGGATGCACAAGAAAATCGAGGTGCTGCTCGACAAGTCAACGAACCTCAGCCTCTCCGACGTCCTCGACAAGATCAAGGAGCTGCAGGATAAGAACCCGAACCTAGACGTCTTTTTCGACGGGGACGAGTACGCCATCTGCAGCAAGCCCCGCGCCCAAAACAAGTGATGTGGAGCGATTTCATCCGGCAGAAATACCATTTGAAAATCTTGCGAATAATCTTCTCCACGCGACTGTGCCAGGATAGCAACGCTTATATTCCAGGCGCTTCATAATACAGAACAACTCAAATGGCGGGATGCATCGCGGTCGGGAAACGCTCGGAACCGATGCCCTAGGTCTTATGGCGTTTCTCATGACAGCGCTTGCATCGTCGGCGATTTGGGGCGGAAGACAACAGGGAAGGAAGATAGAATGGTGAACCTGGACAAGTATTACAAGGAGATGACCCCGAGCAGCGTGACCATATGGGTCGACAAGCCAGAGGAGGCGAAAGCGCTCATAAAGGAGTTCGGCAAGGAGTGGGGGCACATCTTCTGGGAGATCGTTGGCCGGGAGAACTCCGAGGGCGAGAAGGAGACGACCCTCTACGTCCTGAAGATCGCAGAGCAGAGCCGGGGATCGGTCGGAAGCTGACCCGATCACGGCCTGAACAAACTCTTTCCATTTTCATTACGAGGTCGGCCGTTGCCGACCGTCGCTTTCCATCACCGCAAATCGTTATTTCCCTGAAAGCAATCCACACCGCGTGAACGCCGTTCCCGACTTGGATGAGCTCTCGTCTCCAGACCCTGATGACTGGATATCAGAGGAGCCTCAGGGCGGCGCATCCGATTTTGTCCTTTTCGCCGTCGGCGCATCCCTGCTGCTGGTGTTCTCCTTCCTGAACCTCTACTCTCTTCCGCTAGGCACGACATCCGTCGGAGCGATCTTCGATGACGCATCCTCTGTATACGGCTCCGATGTGGAGGTCTACGGCATCATGTCTCACACCAACAATATGGAGTTCACCTTGGTCGATGCGAATTCCACGGCCAAAATGGACGCCGTCTGGCTCGGAGACGCAAGCCTGCCTCTGAACGGCTCTCGCGTCGTCGCGACGGGGCAGATCATAGAAGGCACCGCCGGACCGGCGATGATGTGCCGCAGCATTACTGTCAGAATAGATGCTATTACATCATACGAGGATCCGTTCACGCTGCCTTCACTGCGGATCATGTCGTCGGTATTGATATGGTTCGTAGCCGTGATGTTCTCCACCGGGATCATCGCAATGGCGAACATCCGGAAGCACGCGGAGGGAATGAAGTCCATGGTCAGGGCACTGACCGACGTCTGCACGGTGGCTTCCGGCATACTCACGGCTATAATGCTGACCCTGATCCTGATGGAGCCGTCGCTGGGGAACTCCGCCGGCGTATTCGCATACTGCGCTGCGGCGGCCTTCCTCCTCCTGCTCATGTCGTCGGTCTCGCAGAATTCAAAGCGCGCTGACATCAAAGAGCTCTCGAAAGCGATGCCGGTGATCGCAGCGATCGTCACGCTGCTCGGCCTGTCCCTCTCCTTCCTCAATCCCTCGGCGGCTCTTGAGGCAACGCTGCTGTCCGAGGCAGCGGCGCATTTCCAGGACTCCGCGGTCGCGACGATCGTGGGAGTCTCAGGCCTTATCTGCCTCGGCGCGTATATTGCAAGGCGAAAGACCGAGCTCTCATCGATCGAAGGTTCGCTCGCAGAAAAGATGTCGGAGGTGAGGTGAGTTGGGAATGGAACTGCTTTTCATAGTGTCTGTTCTGACATGGCTCGGCATATTCCTCTACCTTCTCGCCCTCCACGTGCAGCAACGGAAGCTTTCGCGCGAGATGGACCGAATGCTCGATGTGCCGTTGAACGCAGAAGACGAGCAGGAGCATTAGCCCCTACTTCCGTTTCTTCCCGGTCATCCTGCGCACGACTGGCCAGTCGGCCCCCTTCAGGCCGACGAACGCCGAGACCATGAGCGCCGCGACAAGCAAGAACAGGATCATCGATGAGATGGTGGTCGGCTGTGACGCTTCTGTCAGATGGACATCGGTCGAATCTCCCGAAAGGACGACAAAGCCTCGAGCTATTGTGATATTGTCGCTCTCAAGCGCAAGCAGCACGCGGTCCCCCTCGATGAAAGGCGTCGGCACCTCGAAGGAGATGACGGCGGTGTCGCCGGAGACTTCCGAATAGCGACTCACGCCGGTCCTCAGGTTCGTTGTGTTAATTCTGCCGTCGGCGACCGCCTCAGGAAGATGGACGTTGTAAGTGAACCGCCTCATTATCGCGACATCGTCGAACACCGCGTAGTACCGGTACTTCCCATCGGAGCCGATCCCGTATGCGCAGACCTCGTAATACCCCGGATTCAGGCCGCTAACAGCCCCGCTCTGGCTTGCCGCGTCTGAGAAGTTCAAGCCGCCGGCGAGACCCCCCTCATCCAATGCCAGCGCATCGCAGCTCCATTCATCTATTTCCGACGTCGCGTTCCATGTGAACGACAGCGCGTCATCCAGCCCATCCGCGTACTTCAGGTCCAGCATCACCAACGCGAGGTCCGGCTGCGGAGCGGCATAGGTCGTGCCCGCTCTAAGTACGCCGAGGAACTCGGTCCAGGCCGCGGCAATGCCGCTGGAGTTCTTGTAATCGCCCATCTGCGCAGTTATGTTCGGGAAGAATATCGAAAGCCCCTGGAATGAATCCGGAGTAAGTAAACCGCGGTCGATCGGTGAGATGAATACGCGGTCGAAAGCCATCGCCGTGCGGATGAAGTCGCGCATCACTATCGAAGCTTCGGAGAACCGTTTCGGCGTGTCGTTGTCCGCGGCTACGCCATCAAGGTAACCCAGCAGGTCGATCGAGCTGCCCCCGCCTATCTCATACGAATCATTCCTCGTCCTGTCAAGGACCGGCTTTACCAGGGGCATGAAGAGCCTCCCCTGCCCGCTGAAGTTCTGCAGACCAGCGGCTGCATCCCCGAGCGCTGTGAGGTCGATGACCGCCGCCTGGGAGGTCACCTCGGCGACGAGCGCTCCGTATCTCACATACTCATCGGCGAACAGCTTCGCAACGTCGAACGAGCTCATCCGTAGATCGGTCGATATCCCCTTGAGCACCGAGTCGTACGGGAAGCCGTATTCAGGGACCTGGATCTCGGACGAAACGGAGTATAACGCATCGCCATAAAGGAGCGGCAACAATTCGAAGGAGCTCATGCTGCAGGCATCGAATGCGACGAGGTCGATCGGTCTTCCCAGGTGGGTCGCTATCGCCCCCATGGCTGAATCGAGCTCTGTCGGCTCGAGGTAGTCCCCTTTGTCCTCGCAGACGCCCATCCAGCCGTTCCCGTGGCCCCAGGGGATGAGAGCGACCTTCCCGCCTTTGTAGTATCCATCTATCGCGAAATCCGCGAAGCTTGTCAGCGTCGCGGGGTCGCCCATCGTCGCCTCACCGCCGGCACCGAGCGGCGCGTACGGAAGGATCGCGGAGACGATTTTCTGCGAGTCGATCGGGTCGCGCAGGATCTTGTATACTCTCGAATCGCCGGTACCAGGCGGGTCGACCAGCGCTATCACCGTGATGTTCTGGCTAAGGAGCCCGCTCTCCATCTCGTTGATGTCGGCGCTCCAGTTCAAAGGGGAGCCCGCCTCATCCGCGCTCATGTACGCTATGAACAGCCAGGACTCGTCACTTGCTGCCTGGGAGCTCACGCTAGCGCCTGGCAATCCAACTAACAGAAAGAGCGCCGCTGCGCAGACGGCAATCGCCGCGCGGTAAGGGATCGGTCGATCGTGCACCGGTGTCATATGCATCAAGTGAGCGTGGAAGCTCTCCTCATGGAATCCATTCTGGCCTTTGAATCAGAAACGGCATCCCTCTCCTTCATAGGAGGCAGCACCCTCTCGGCGGTCGATGCCAGCACAATCTCCTTGTCGACCGTGTGGAACATCGCCCTGCCGCTCAGTATGAGCGAGGCTATGCCGTACTTGAGCTGGTATTTCGTCATGGTGGACTTTTGCTCCAGCATCGATACGCGCTCGCCAGAGTCTCCCAGCCTGTCTATGAGCCCGTCAAGAGCTTCGATGGCATGCCTCCTGTCGCTTCCGAAAGCGTTCGTCGCGTTGTCTGCGATCACCGCTTCTAGGAACTCCCTGTAGCGGTCGTCGAAGGCATCCGGATCCTGCATCAGCGCCTTGACCAGATCTGCCACGTCTATGCCAATGATCTTCCATCCCGCGGCCTGCTGGAAGTCCTCCAGTATCTGCTTCCCTCTGTCGTGAGCCTTCCTGAAATCGCTGTCGTCAGGCGCGAGATCGAGGAGCTTCTCAAGAAGGTCCATCGCGGCGGCGGGCTTCCCGGACCGCTGAAGGATCGTCGCGGCGTTGTAGTAGGGCATGGGGAAGTTCTCGTCCCATGCGATGGCATTCTCGAAGGCTCCTAGCGCCTCGTCGAACCTCTTCTCCGAAAGATACACCACGCCAAGGTTGTTCCAGATCTTCGGGTCGTCCGGCGAGATCTGCAGGGCCCTGTTGTACATCTCGATGGCCTGCCCCGCATCGCTCTTCACGGCGCACATGTTGCCTATGTTCAGCAGCGCCTCGGAGTTCTCAGGGGAGATCTGCAAAGCCATCTCGTAGCAGGTGTTCGCCCTGTTCGTCCTGCCCATTGCGTAGTAGATGTCGCCGTAGATACTCCACGGGAGGCTCAGCTTCGTGGCGTATCCGGTCCTGGAGAGCAGCTCCATCGCCTTTTCCATCTCTATCAGCGCCCTCTCGTAGTTCTTCCTTTCCAGCAGCCTGGTCGCATTGATCAAATGCGTCCAGAGCCTGGCACTCTCGAACTCCCTTAGAAAATAGAGCGAGAGCGGGACTACCGAGAAGATTGCCCCCTCGAGCGCAAGAACTTGATCATATATCTCGAACGATCCTGAAGCCTGAATGGCGGCCAGCTCGTGGAACGCCACGAGCGCGACCACAGTGGCGCCGAGCAGCCAGCAGGAGAACAGACTCGTCTGCATGCGCATGCTGTTCAGCGCGATGAACGCGACGCAAACCCCGATGACAAGAAGCGCCCCGTCGAAGAGCGTGAATCCGAGAACACCGCCGCCTCCGCCCCACAGCCCGAACGCCTGGTGCACTGGCACCAATGCGGCTATGACCACTCCAGCCCCGTATGTGGCGATGTGCTTCGCCTCCCTCCTGTCGATCCTCGCCGAGGTGGAGAGCAACGACATCATCGAGACGACGATTATCGCCGAAAGCAGTATGGCGATGTCAGGGGAGTCCCTGCCGACCATTAGGAGTAGCAAAAGCGCGATCGCCGTAGCGACTGCGGCTATGACGAACTGCTTGCTGTTTCCGGTTGCGAATATCCAGCGGCTCCCCGGCTTTCTGAACAGGACGAAGAACCCGGTCAATACGCACCCGGTTGCGAGTATGAACACATAGGTGCTGTATATGTCGAATCCGAAGTACCAGAAGTTCTTCAGCATGAAGAACTCCATGATGACTCCTGGCAGGGTCAGCAGGTATGCCAGCAGCAGGACGATTGCAGGGTGGCCGAGCTCCAGCATGACGTTCTTGCCCTCTGCCCCCTTGTATCTGTATCCGCCTACGATGGTCGCGAGTCTGACAGGGCTCCCTTCAACTGGCGGAAGTTCCTCCTCCACTTTCTTCGGAGGCTTCTCCGGGGCTTTCTTCTCGACTATCTCCTCTGCATCGCTGAGGAAATCATCCACCGCCTTCTCCTCAATGGTCTCCTCTGCATCGCTGAGGAAATCATCTACCCCGCTGCTGTCAGCTGGCGGCTTAGGATCCGGCATCTAAATTCCTCCTCCTTCTCCTCTTCATCAGGAAGAATATCGCGCATATTAGAATCATTGGCAACAGAACGTCCGAGAACTCCGGTATGGCGATCTGCTTGGGATTGAGTGCGCCCGGAGTTTGCGGCGTGTTCTGCTTCCAGGTATTATAAGGCGGAGCCCCCGTCCTCGCGTAGGTCAGCCCGTTGGCATTCTCCTTGGCCGTGACTGCATCTATGGTAACGCCGTTCTGGTCGGTCAATCGAACGCTCCCGGCCTTCGAGATCGACAAGCCGCTTATCACATAGAACTGGCCTGGGTTGACTGTAAATGTGCCGATTGTGCGTATCAAGGTCGCACCGTCGTATAAACGCCAACCAGTGATGGTGATCGGCTGCGAACCGGTGTTGTAGAGTTCTACGAAGTCTATGCCGCTCGTCTTGTCGTTCAGAACCTCGTTGATCAATATCCCACCGAAGGCTTTCATGAAGGTGCCGATCTGCCATCTGCCAAGAGGCAGCAGTCCGTCGGAATAGTCCGTTCCGCCCTTCCAGTCGGTCATGAAGAAGCCGACCGCGGCGATGTCGTAGTCGCCAAGCTGCAGGTGCGAGAAGTTGAATGCGAATTCCATATGCCTTCTGTCGACGGCGGCCCTCACGCCGTCCTTGAACTCCCACGTGCCGTTCCCGGCCGGGTTCCAGGCGTAGAGCTCCGAACTCACTATCCTACCCTTCTTTCCGGTTATCAGCACCAGGTAGTCCGCCCCGACGATACCGTTCATGTCGGCCCCGGTGCTCATGTTCCAGTCGGAGTCTATAACTGCCCCCGCCACGTCCGCCCCAAGCATCTCAGGCGTCGTCAGGTTCTGCAACCCGGCCGACGGGACCGGCAGTTGCAGACCCTTCGGAAGGATCGTTCCGTTCAATATATTGTCTTCGACAGAGGCGTACATCGCG
>Ga0315281_10006992_pt1 | contig 15957 bp, 14 predicted proteins | sample YL17G07_0_MG_FD_204540 | JGI IMG/M metagenome (GOLD analysis project Ga0315281, IMG submission 204540) | Sediment microbial communities from Yellowstone Lake, YNP, Wyoming, USA - YL17G07_0 | ecosystem: Environmental > Aquatic > Freshwater > Lake > Sediment | place: USA: Wyoming | collected... | reverse complement strand
AGTTGTTATTAGACTCAGATACTTTCTCTCCAGTGATTATCACCGCCAATTGTGCATGCTTCTCAAGCTGGCGAACCAAAATATTTTCCATGGTAGCAATGCCACCGCGAACTGATCGGTAGTACGGTGTTACTTGCACTATTCCCGACTGTTGTTGAGTGCCCATTTACGATTGATCCTTAAATATCGAATGAATTACCAATTCAGGGTCAACTATAGAGTTTCTGCAAAGTGATAACAAGTTTTTTCCAGGCCTTCTCGAGCATAAAAACGGTGGGCATCGATGCGCTGTATTCCTGAATCCAGATGCAGTTGATTGCATCTGAGGTGGCGTGCCTCATTTCTCAGCCAATGTAACAATTCCATACCATACCCCTTGGAGCGATAACTTGCATCAGTAGATAAATCATCCACATAAAGAAACTTTCCCCAAGACAAGTTATGCATGATTCGAAATCCGGCTACGCAGACTATCATGCTCCCCATTTGTATGTAAGCAATCCTATAACCCTCTTTCCTCTGTTCGGCAACGCGACGCACAAATTCATCACGCTTCAATAACGGCCGCAGTTGCTTTATTACCCCAAAGCAGGCTGCTACTTCATCCTCAGTCAAAGCTTCACGCGTAAGCTGCTGTTGGGTTTTAGAATGCATAATCGTATTGCCACAAATTTGTCATGGCTTAGTACTTAAATATTTTTTTACCAAATGGTCTACAACTGACCTTATGAATGTTGATCGTGACAAACTGCTTGTAAAGGTGTGATTTGCGTCTTCGATGAACCAAATTCTTAAGCGTTCCCTTTTCTGGTAATTTCGTACGGCACCACCTGCATGGGCCATGAGTAAACCATAACCCGGATCCCCAACTGAAAAGACACACGATAATTGTCGACCTGATTCGGCAATCTCTCTTATATCTCGCATGAGCGGCTCCACGCTGGAAACATCATGGCCACTTACCAAACCGCGCAATGTCTTTGAAAAATTGTGAAGCTCAATTTTAATGCGATCAGCAATTGCACGAATTACTTGTTTTATATCCGATTTTGCGGTCAACAGATTTTTCCAACTGTTCGCATCACCCATTCTGTGTATATAGTACTGCCACAAATTCAATTGTTGTATATGTTCCTGCATCTTGCTTGAGACAGGCGGAGGGTCATCCAGGGACATGCCTTCTTCCCAATAGAAGGTCAGCGGATTGAAAAGCAGGCATTCAATAATGAGCTGCTGTTTTAGATCCAGACAGGCATGAAATGCAGCAAATGCTCCAGAGCATAATCCTGACAATATGAACTTCTTCGCGCCATATTGGGTTTGCAATGTGTTTAGCAGGGAGTCAATCTCGTTACTGTTACTGGTTTGATAGGTGCCATTTTCAATGGCAGGTGGGGCAACTACGCTGTCGCCAACGCCGGGAAAATCAAAGCGTACACAATGCATACCAGCATGGGCAATCTCGCGGGACAGCAAGGTGTATATACGGTTTGGTCCTGCTGTATGTAATGCACCAGAGTTCGACAGAATCACCCATGGAGCTTCGGAATTGGCGTCACCTGGGGGCTTGGAAAGAATTGCAAAGCGATCATTATTTTCACCAAAGTAAAATGATTGCTCACGTATAGTGGCCTGAGTTGAATCTGCGCGATGCCGAACTTGTGCATAATTTGGCAATCCTGCGGTATTTGATACAATATTATTGTTATCTATTTTAACGCTATCTGCGCTAGTTAGACCGGCTGATTGAGATGTGTCCAAGAGCCATTGTTCAAGTTGAACAAGTGCAGCAATAGGCATTTTATACTGCGAGTTATGAGGTGAGACCAACATTCCGCTAAAGCCCGGCAGAATGCATTGCGTTGTCTCTACTCCTTCCGTTGACCATGCCTCGGGCACACTTTGTGCGACAGGCAGATCGTCACGGGCAGCAAGCAGAATTCGTCTGGCTTGTGGACGCATCATTTCCAAATTTAGATCAGCCAGATCGCTTGCAGTTTGCGGTGTAAAGATGAATCCACCGGCCTCGATGGTGCTGTATTTATCGGGAGCATTACTTTGCGATCCCTCTGCGGTTAGATGCATTGCACGCATCTCGCGCATGTAAGTCCGCCCATTTGCAACTGGCCCCCATAATACCAGACAAGGCAAGGAAGTATCCTGTGCAACCTTTGCAGCGAGCGTTGCACCGATACGTACCCCCAGCAAGCCAACCTGCTCGCATCCTGTGATACGGGTCAATGCTGATCGTGCTTCACAAATATCGCTTGTCCAACTAGTAACGCGATCAGGATCGACATCGTAGCCGGACGAATTACCGGTTCCGGAATAGTCAAAGCGTAGTACAGGTATACCATGGAAAGCTAAACGATTGGCGAGATGGCGTAAAACGGGATAGGAGTTGACATAATCAATGCCCAGCGGTGGGCACAGTACCATGCCCATCTTGCTTATGGGTTTGTTTCGCGGTGTATGCAGCCAGCCGAACAGCGGGGTTTTATCCGGGCCAAAATATAATGCCCTGCGTTCAACCTGGGTTACATATTTTGATTTGTGTTCCGATTCGACGGTTGTTGAGAATGAATCCTCGTGAATTATCCTATTCATGGCAGCAGACTAGTTAGATGTCACATGGATTTTAACAGCATCTTCCATATTAAGTGCCTCTACATATCCTTTGAAAATAATAGATTCGCTTGAGATACGCCTACATAACACGCTGCGTTCCTGACCAGGTGTTAAATGAAAGTAATTATCCTCAGGAAGGTAACCTTTGCATTCAATACGGACTGCGTAAAGAAAATCCTCACTGGATAGCGTCAAGCGATACGTATCTTCATTCTTTTGCTCCGCATGTGCTGACAGGCCACTGCTGACATGTGCATGCAGGTCGTGCGATTGCGGGAAATGAAAGGCCTCATGCAATACAGCATCGTCCAAGCCGTATAGCGTAGCGACGACAACATCATGTTTGGGCGGACCAAAACGATAAACGTATCCTGCATCATAGAATCCCTGCAAAATTACGTCGGTGTTAAAAGTGGTTTTGGATTGCGGCGCGACACTGCATTCAACTTTGCCGTGGGCAATTACGGTATGGCCGCAACGCAGCAGGCGCAACTCCAGTCTTCCCACCAGGGGCTCGCTACGCTCATTGACAACGTGCGCGTGGATGCCGTCAAGACCTTCATCGGTAAGAACGACCACGACGGGTTGCCAGGCTCGGCGCAGGTAGTAGTAGCAAGCTTTGGGCATGCCGCGACTATCCAGCACTCCCCATCCTGCACCCGGCCACAAATCCTGCAGAAACCATACCAGCCCGCCGCGACACTGGCTGTAGGCACTACGCCACTCTGCAAATACCTGGGACATCATCTCACCTGTTGCTATTCGCCCCATGGCCAGGTAGCGAGAGCTATCAAATGAGCGAGTTTGCACAGGATCAACCTTGAACAGTTCACCGATGTAAAAATCGCGCACGTCTTCAAAATCCCAGCCTGCGGCCGCATCGCGCGGTACTCGGGCTTTCCACACGGGATGATGTGTTACCGGTGTATCACCGTTGAATAATTCGTCCAGGATATCCGGCTCAGGTATATTGGAAAAACCAAGGCATTCTGCAGTGAACTTCACATTGTCGCGGCGCACCTGTCCAACGCTGCGCAAATAGGCACCAACCCCGTAATAATGCGTGATGCCGGTGCCGACATAAAAAGGCATCACACCACCGCTAGGGGTGGAGGCTACATAAGGTGTGCCGGGATGCCATTGTTCGACCAGCTCAGGCAAAATTTGTGCAAATAGTGAGCTACGCCACAACTCACGCGCTGTTCCAGTCATTGCTGCCTGCTGTTCTACTTCACTGTTACCGCAATAGCTTGCGATGCATGGGTGGCGTCGCAAGCGCTGTAGCTGTTGAATGGCCTCGGTCTCTACCGAGGTGCGAAAAATGGCATCATCGATCGGATAATCCATATTGGCAAACATGAAATCCTGCCAGACCAGAATGCCAAGTTCGTCACAGTGATCGTAAAAGGCATCTTGCTCGTATACCATCGTGCCACCGATACGCAGCATGTTCATGTGGGCATCGCGTGCCAGTAGCAGGGTGCGCGAAAGTTTGTCTGAGTCGCCCACAAGCGAAACAATATCGTTGCTGGTCCAGCAGGCGCCACGGCAAAATATTGGCGTGCCGTTCACAATAAACTCGTAATCGCCGTGCTTGGAATTGACTTCAATACGGCGGAATCCAACTTTACCCAGTTTCAGTATAATTTCTCGATCATCGAGTGTTAACACGATATGGCAGGTGTGCAGCACGGGTTCACCCAGGGTGTGTGGCCACCACAGCGCTAGATCCTCACTGGTCAAGCGTGCGATCAGTGTGTGATATCCCCCGTCAGTTGACACTTCTACCAGGGTAGTGACATTGCCGACATGAAGTGTTGCAGAAACTATAATCTTGCTTGGTGCAGGCAGTGTGGCACTAAAGTCAAGCACACGCTGGGGACCGTCCAGGTGCGGATACAAGTTGATATTGAATAAAGTGGTTTCATCGCGGCGCTCCAGCGTGACTGCTCGCCACGGTCCCACCGGTGCAACAGGCGGTGACCAGCTTGTAATGCGTCCCAGCAGTGTTGTCCGTACCCACCTCATTTGCTGCTGGCGAATTAATTTTGTTTTCCAGCGCGGTCGAGGGCGACGTTGTTCGAGAGCAGAACTGGGTGAGTGAAAACCAATAACCAGTTCATTATGTTGCTTTAGATGCAAGCCCACGTCGAGCACATGCTCCAAAAACATATTGTCGGACTTGAGTAGTAATTGTCCGTTGAGCCAAACTTCTGCGAATGTCGCCAGTCCGCGAAGTCGCAAGACGTAATCCTTGCCATCTTCAACTGGTTGGGGGAATTCGCAGCGGTACCACCAATCACGCGCATCAAAATCGCAAGGTATATTGAAATCCCATTCGCCGACCGCTTGTAGCGCTTGTGCGACGGTACCGGGCACGGGGACGTCAGCTACCCATCGAGTAGAAGGTAGCAAGAGTTGTGCGGGATCAGTGATGCTACCGGCTACGCTGGAGGTGAGGCTCCAGTTTTCGAGGATAGGCTGGGTTGCGTTTTCCAGACTGCTCATGGTCGCACGCTGTAGATTATTTAAGGTAACGCGCTTTTAAAGCGTCTGTACCGCGCTGCCATGTTGCGGCCATCGTATCCAGCGTGGAGAGATCAAGCGGCTTGCGTCTCGCCATCGAACGAGCGAGTTGAAATTGCATTGCCTTGGCACCATCTGAAAGTTCAGTAAAGGCCCGTATTATGTCATTCAGGTCTTTTTCGTCTTGCTGTTCCAGCCAGCGCAAATATGTCGCGGAAAGTTCAAAGCATGCCCCAAACTGGCGCAGTGTGGCGAAGGAATAAAGATGAAATGTGTCGATAGGCTCGTTCATCAGCCATTTCAAATCAGCATCAATACGGGTCTTGAACGACAGAAACGGATTGGTTTCGGGGATAAGCTCAAGTTGCTTGCGCAAGGCGGCAATTGAACGTTCGACCAGAGGCCTTCCTGTGGTTTTCATGCCCGGATGAAATTTCACGAACTCTACATATGGGGGGAGCACAGCCGGATCAGGAGTACCGCGCAATCTCAGCAAATCCAGGAAATCGTCACCGTCAACATGGTAATAGCCCTGATTATGGAAATAACCCATATGTTGCCGCGCAGTGTCTATTTCGATCACCGCAACAGTTGATTTAACGTGTGCCAGTTTGTAGGCGGTGCCGTGAGTATCGGGGAGATAATAGGAATCCAGCTCGACCATTACCGGGCGTCCACGCTCCACTTGTTCCTCGATGTGTGTGACCAGGGGCCGCCAGATCGCCAGCTCTTGAACATCAATACCGAATAAATTATAAAGGTCGAGCAGGGGGAACTTAAAGAAAGTCCATTGATCGCCCTCGAAATCAATTGCAAAGGTAAACGGCAGGGCAGCTATAGGTTCGTAACCAAAGGCGTGCATGGTTTCGATCCACACATCGACATAACAATTGGTCTCCGCCCAAGTGCGTCCCTCGCCGTGAATGAGGTGGCGTTGGTAAGTGTGTGGATCAAGCGCCAGAATCTGCTTCATGAGATGTCGAGAATGCCGCGTACTTCAGCAGGCCATTTCGCTGGGGTAAATCCGTGTTTTTTGAAGAGTGCAAGCGCGATGCGTTCCAGCCCAAAACCGACACAGGCAGTATGCGCGACAGCACCATCCGCCGTTTTAATATCGAAAGTTTTTCCGAAATAATCGAGGTGATAATTACTGGATGTAACGGCTGTGGGTTTTTCGGTAGAGGCAACAGGCACGACCAATTCAAACTTGAGCGCCTGTTCACGCTGCGTCGCTGCCATCACCCTGCCGCCACGACCAAAAAACGGATCGTTCGCCACGACCGGGGTTACATCCAGTCCCACCGCGCGCAGCATTTCTTCGCCACGTTTAAGCCAGTAATCACGATGCGATAAAGCTTCTTCAGGGGTACCCAGCCGCACATATTCCCGCTGGCGGAAAATTTGCATACGTGCAGGATCGGGTGACGGTTCATGGCGAAATACGAAGGCGCGTAAATCGACGATGCGGCCTCCCTGAGGCAAGGTTCCGGTTGCTGTAGGATAAAGCGGATAACATGCTGCCGGTACCATCATTACTTCAGTCGCGCCGAGGTCGCGGCTCCAGTCTTCACCCTCAATTTTTTTGCGTGCAAACTCCGGGACTTCCTTTTCACTACCGAGGAAGCTGTGAACCGATCCCATGAGGTTGGGGAATGTTTCTATGTGATTTGTTTTGAGGTAATTCTGGCGATTGAGTATGGGCGGGAATCGCACGACTTCTGGTTTGAGATGCTCTCCCATGCGAGTAACATACCGCTCAAATCGCTCGATGATATCTTCGAACGTGCCACTTAGCCCATAGACGCCAGACACCCCGCAAGACACCAATAATCCGGCATCGAGCAGTTCTTTTTGATATTTTTTGTAATCTGCATCCAGTGAATCAAGATTGTCGCACATTGAAATTAACCCTCCCGATGCGCTAGTAGCATCGTTGCATTGTGTAGCATGATGCGATCATTGTTAACCATAATCGCTGCGCCGTAGGCATCGCGAATATGCCGTCCCAGACTGAATTTGGAGTCGTTTCGATATCCCTGAATACCGCAAATCAGCATTGCACGGCTGACAATATCCAAAATCAGGGTTGAACTGGAAAGTTTCAGATTGTTGGTGCGGATCGAAAAGCCAAAACTGTTGAATGCTTCCGGATTGTTTGCCGAGCGCATTTTGTCATAGTCCTGTACCGCAACAGCGATATTGCTGCGCATGTTATTGAGTACCGTATCTACCTCTGCCAATCGAATTGAGGAGACGGGAGGAAGGCTGGGATTTTTGCGTGCTTCTGCCCGCACGAATGCGCGAGCACGGTTAACGGCATCACTGGCGATGCCCAGCCATAGTGCCCCCCACACCATATGTGCATAAGGGTGCATGGTTTGACTCAAAATGTCGGCAAACGGGGTGGGCAAGATCTGTTCAACAGAGCCGCTTGAAGTCAATACAAAACCCGAGCTGCAAGTGCCGCGAAAACCCAGGGTGTCCCATCCAGAGAGAGGTTCAAGCGTGTAATTATCCTTGCGAACCAGTACATGCAATTGATCACTGGCGGGTGCGTCGGCGGAACGTCGACAGGTAACCATGATGTCGTCAGCGGCGGCGCCGTAAGAAATAACAGGCGCTTTTTTTGTCAGTTTGAACGCTTGCCCTGAAGTTTCAACGGCGCAAATACTGGACCGTAAATCGCCTCCTATGCCGACTTCAGTTGTGGCCGAAGCCATCAGGAGTTGTTTTTTCACCAGCTCTTTCAGGTAATCGCGAAAATATGCTGACTCAAGAGCATGATGCACAACACATGCAACCTGAATCTGGTGCATTGCAAAAATCATCGCAGTGGAGCCACAATAATGGCCTAGCACTTCACATATCTTGGCAATTTCAGTTACGGTAAGGCCCATGCCGCCTAAATCCCTGGGTACATACGCGCTTAACAGTGAAATTTCCTTTAATGCATTAATGCTTTCTGTCGGGAATCGTGCCTTTTGGTCAACATCCTCCGCTGCAACTGCTATAACCGCGCGTCCAATTTCATGTATCCGAACAAGAAGCTGATCGAATTCGGCGGCAAGCTTATTTGGTGGTAGCGCGGTCATGGATAAATTCCTCTGTTAAACAATTAAACTTTATATTGCTCAAAGCTGCCATATCTACTTGGTAAGTTGAGCAACGGCTTCGAGAATAGACTCGATACTGCCAAAGGTCTTGCGGCTTAACAAGCTGTCGGGGAATTCAACATTAAAATGGTCTTCTAGCGCTAGCATTAAACCTACCGTTGCCAATGAAGTCAGGCCAGCCTTGTATAGATCTCCATCATTTGTGATTTGCTCTACTGAAATGGATAAACGCCCATGTTGCGATAGAATTTCACGTACTTTTTCAACTGACATATTAACCCCGTTTTTTTTACAATCTATTGAATATATCCAATGAAATGCATTGAAATGCAACCGCATCTCACATGCGTTTTTGTAATTGGATACATTAGAATAATGCACGCACGGTTTAGATCGCAACTGACACACTACAGATCAATTACTTGTAAAACCAATTACTGATCAAGGATGCTCAGCCAAAATGTAGCGACAACCATGCTTACTCGGAACTATCTAGGATAGGAAATTCAAGAGGATAAGTCAAATTAAATATGTCTATTCACTCCTGTATATCTCTTAATACCTGATTTTTATTGTCAACAGTTTAAAAGCTTGATATGAATGCTGTATGACGTGCTACACAGACAACTTTTTAAAGTTTAATGATTCATTGTTCCAGATATGATGCCACTTGCAAATTGTGATAGTGATGTTTCGGTAGTAAATGCTGCTCCGATACGGAGTGTGTAATCAAGTTCTGATACAGACATATTTGCGCCAACGCCGATGCGATAGATTTGAAAAGGGTCGCTATACTTGGTGAATGAACCAGGTATAGCTGTTGTTACTGCACGATAATTTGCGTCCTTCGCTATATCTCGGTGTTCACTGGAGAAGTCAGAGCTGCCTCCATTAGGGTAGGCAAAGTAAGGTACTGCGTCGATATTGGCTTTCAGAATTTCAAGAGAACCGACAATTTCCTGTTTCGCTTCTTCGCGGCTAAGTCTGCTCACAATTGTATGATTGATCGTGTGGGAGCCGACTTCAAATATTTCGGAACAAACCATTTCGCGTAACTGCTGCCAGTCTGCGATTCTAAATTCGTCGAACCAGGACGCATTATTGAGCATCGATATATCGATATTATTGCTGCTTGCAAAACGAATTATCCCCACTTCTATTTCGTTCGGGTGAAGTTTCTTAAGTGCTGCTGCAATAGAGCGAAACGATTTTGCGCAATCGTCAGATGTGCGTACCGAATACGACTCATCTCCAAATGTTAGCGCGGTAGCTCCACTTTTTGTAGCGATGATGGCAGCGAGTCTATCTGACCAGATCAGGTCGTCGCCGCCGACATAACCTGCTGCGACAAAGAGTGTTGCAGGGACGCGATATTTTTTAAGAATGGGTAGAGCGACTGTGTAGTTGTTCATGAAGCCATCGTCGAATGTCACACAAGCAGTACGTGGCAAAATTATCCCCGATGCCTGTTGTTCAAGCAGACCCGTAATATTTACACAATTATAGTTGCGTGCAAGCCAGGAGATATGTTGCTCGAATAGCTCACTTGACATATGTGTCCACAATGGGAATGGCAATGAGCTGGAGCACACGCCATGGTAGTTGAGGATGGTTGCATTGTGACGACAAGCGAATGACTTGATGTGCTGAAGAGGTTTTTTGATGATGCTGAGCATGATTCAATAAGAATATGTAGTTTAGTTGGCAGGGTTAATTTGACTACTAATAAATTACAATTTAATCAGTATGTTAGTTAAAATAATGCATGAGTATATCACCCGGCAGCTTTTTTTTGTGTTTGCCATTTGGCTTGGTTAAATAATTTGGCAGGATGTTTTTGCAGGTATGTCAGATAATAGCAAAACTTGAAATTGAAGCTAGTTGTTTTTTCTGGAACATTGGGAGAAATTGGCTAGTCAGATCGATTCAGCACATTTAACTTGAATATTGAGAAGGGAAACAGGATGAAAGTATGGCAATGTCTGGTATGCAGTTATATTTACGATGAAGCAAAAGGCGACCCTGAACATGGTATTGCGCCGGGTACCAAATGGGAAGATGTACCCTATGAGTGGTCATGTCCTGATTGCGGGGTCTCAAAATCCGATTTTGAAATGGTGGAAATCAAGCCATGAGCAAACACCCGGTAGTCATTGTGGGCAGCGGACTTGCAGGTTTTACGGTAGCCCGTGAATTCAGGAAGCTGGATGCAGAATCACCAGTTGTGATTGTTACACGGGATCATGGAGGTTTTTATTCAAAACCCATGCTGTCCAACGCCTTTGCACAGAAAAAAAATGCCGAGTCTTTACTGATGAAAGATGCGGCTAGAATGGCTGATGACACAAATGTCCAGGTCATGGCCAATGCAACTGTTGTTGCCATCAATCCGCAACTCAAACAAATTTCCCTGTCTGACAACCAAGTGCTGAAATACGACCAACTTGTACTTGCGTTGGGCGCGGATCCAATTCAGCTCCCATTGCAGGGAGATGGTGCCGCTGAAGTACTTTCAGTGAATGACCTGGATGATTATCGGCGCTTCCGCGAAGCTGTTGAGGGCAAAAAAGAAGTTGCAATTCTGGGCGGGGGTCTGATCGGCTGTGAGTTTGCCAATGATCTTGCAATAGCCGGATTTATAGTGAATGTGATTGATCTGGCACCGCAGTTGCTGGGACGCTTGTTGCCGCCTGAATCGGCTATTTTTATACAACGCAAGCTGGAAGATGAGGGCATAGCATTTCATCTGGGCACCACCACTCAGAAAATTGAGCGTTCAGGCGGCAAGCTCAGGCTGACACTTGCAAATGGAAATATTATTCAAGCTGATGTGGTGCTTTCTGCCGTTGGCTTAAGGCCAAGAACCGCATTGGCTGCTGCTGCAGGCATCAAGATCAACCGTGGCATCGTCGTTAATGGATTACTGCAAACCAATGTTGAGGATATTTATGCCCTGGGCGACTGCGCGGAAGTGGAAGGGCGCGTATTACCCTTTGTCATGCCAATTATGCAGGCTGCGCGCGCCTTGGCGCCTACCCTGACAGGCAAGTCCACGCCAGTGCACTATCCTGCCATGCCGGTAGCGGTTAAAACACCCTGTTGCCCGACTGTTGTTTCCCCACCCGAGCCTAATGCACAGGGTGAATGGAAAGTGGAGGGGGGGACGGAGGGTATAAAAGCGATATTTAGCCATCAGAACGGCCAGCTACTTGGGTTTGCTCTAATGGGTTCAGCAGTGCAGGAGAAAGCTGCGCTGACCCAGCAATTGCCAACGCTATCCTGAATTGGGCCAAAATGAGGCACAGTTGGAAAATATTGTCTCGTCTCTGCTATAGTCCGTTAGTCTACGCAATCAATATTTATTGCGAGTATTAATATACTGATTGGATTTTATTATGAATAGCACTCCGCGCTTTACACTTAACCGCACCGTGATACTGCTGGGTCCCAGGCAGCCATTTCTGGACTGGCTTAATGACGTTGATCCGGATGATGAGGCGTTAACGCTGGAGGACTTGCGCGAGGACAATGAGGTATTTTTGATCCCGCAGTTAAGTGACAATATAGACTCAAAAAAATGGATTGAGGCACGCTGGAGTTTTTTGTTTGAGCACATGCTGATGGGCTGGATAGAAGACGAAGCGTTGTGGCCTCAAAGCCGCACACTGGATATGTTCACCAAGTGGTTTGATATTGAAATTCATACCATGGCGTGGGACCTTGCCGATGACCCACTGTTTGTGGAAGACTGGCAGAGTGAAATAGATGATATAGATGAAATTGAAAAGATTAACCTTCATTAACAACAGATAATTTCAAACAAGCTTCTCAACCTCAATAGCTGTTGGCACTTCGATATGACAGAATCAATACGCCTGGCCAAGAGACTTGCCAGCCAGATTTCATGCAGCCGCAGTGAAGCAGAAAAATACATCGAAGGCGGATATGTTCAGGTTGATGGTGCGACCGTCGAAGAGCCCGGTTTTCGGGTACAAGCTGAGCAGAAGATTGAACTGCTGCCCGGCGCAACATTAGACGCGGTTGAGGCGGTAACCATACTCCTGCATAAGCCGGCCGGCTTTGACATTGATAACTCGGACGATGCGGTTTACCAGCTAATAACACCTGAAAATCAATTCCCTGAGGATCGTTCTGGTCTTCGTTTAATCAAGCACCACTTCAAGGAACTTATATTGACGGACACGCTAGGAAAACAGTCCAGCGGACTGATCGTGCTCACCCAGGATTGGCGTATAGCCCGCAAGCTCAAGACTGATGCGGAAAAGACCGAACAGGAATTTGTGGTTGAAGTCGAGGGTGAGATATTGCAGGAAGCGCTGGATCAGCTCAACCAAGGAATGCTGCTCGATGGCAAAATAACACCGGTTAAAGTGAGCAGGCAAAGCGAATCAAGATTACGATTTGCGGTAAAAGGAAATCGACGCAAACAGATAGCAGATCTGTGCGAAAAGGCCGGGCTGATTGTTAAAGCGATCAAACGCATCAGAATCGGTCGTGTACCCATGTCATCGTTGCCAGCCGGGCAGTGGCGCTACCTGATGGCTTATGAGAAATTTTAAAACCAGATGTCAGCACTACTCGAAAAAAATTCACAGCTATATTTCAGTTTTATGCCCGATGCAGAAAACTTAAACCGGCAAATTATCGACGCTTACCTTAACCTCGACGATCATGATTATATCCGGCGCAGTCATTTTTTTGGCGGGCGGCATGAAAATCTGTATATCGAACGTACTCGCATACCAGCGATAGATAAGGTGATGGAGCAGGCTGAGCGTTACGCAGGAGAGCTTCTGGATTTATCGGGTCATGGGCTGCGTAGCGGTTTCTGGATCAACGACATGGGGCCCGGCAAGGCGACCAGTGAGCACAATCATGATGATAATGATGAAATGCTTTCCGGTGTCTATTACATACAGGTTCCGGCAGACTCAGGTGAACTGGTGATTGCCGATAAAAATAGCCGCACATTGGTCACCCCGCAGGCGGGAATGTTTGTATTTTTTTCGCCAATCGTGATGCATTCGGTAAGCGTGAATTGCAGCAAGGAGAGAAGAATTTCAATGGGGATGAATTTTGGCCCTGCGTAGAGAGGCGGTCTGGTCAACTATGCGACATATTAATGATCATTACGAAATTCATGAAAGCTTGTTTCATGACGTTAAAGGTTATCGATTACTTGATGTTTTAAAACTTGCAAATCCCCCCGGCCCCCCTTTGCTAAAGTGGGGAATTAGCTTTGTTTGAGATACAGTCATTACCCCACTTTGCAAAGGGGGGCCAGGGGGGATTTTGAACGTCATGAATTATGTAAAACTCAATAATCGGGCCGCTAAAAATCCCAGCGGAAACCAAGGGAGTAGAATTGCCTCCTGCTGTCTGAAATTTGTGTCTCGGTTTCAGTCCTGCTAAATTCATAACCCACATCCATATCCAGACTCAATGTTTGTCTGATCTGGTAAGCCATTCTCAGTGTGGGCATGATTCTTGTCATCAAAGTACCTGTTTCATAAAGCTGTCGGTAGTATTGTAAAGAAGAGTCCAGGGACAATTTTTCAGTCAGTTTTGAACGATTGTAGATATAAAACGATTGTCCCTTATACAGCGGGCTGGATAAATAACTCAGGCTAAACACCGTGATGTCACTGCTCGAAAATAGATTGCTGCCTATCAGTTGAGGGGAGACAGCCCACTCATTTCCCGTTGCAACTGTTTCGGGTACCGCACCTGCTATCGTGGTCGGAGCACCAGTTGTGGGATCTGCAGTGCCACTTGCGGGCAAAGCATCATAATTTGATACCTTTACATCCCCGCCGACTTGCCACTTTTCAGAGACTTGCTGTGTCATTCCTATTTGTGCCAGTCTGGACGTTCCGGTACGCAGGGCGGCAAGAGCACGCAACTCTTCTTCGCTCATGATTTGCAAAAGTTCAACTACAGAAGTTGTGAGAGCGCCGTTCAGGGAGTTTCTGGTGCTGACAAATGGTGCTCTGCGATAATCAAGCAACAGATTGTATGACCTTTCAGCGATGGGGTTGTAGTTAGCCTGAAACATTGCAACGTTAGTCGTGGAATAAAGCGTATCGTAATCCAGCAATGTGAAAGCAGATTTATTTTGGTCAAAATAACGGATTTCTGTCCCTACTGCATTACGGTCCTTTATACCGTCAATAGTTTGATTGATTGCGTAAATTGAAACAGGGCCCATGTCCACACTGGCACCTATAAATGCTGGCCTTGGACCATCCGTATAGTCAGAAAGCTGCCCTGCTACGGCATTGACTCGTAATGATGGCGTCAACCCGTATCCAACTGCAGCGCCATCGAAACGCCCCAATACCCCTGCGCCGCTGGACGATTGACGTCCGATGCGGGCAGAATAATCGGACACTCTGTTCTTAACCTCAAAATATGCAGCGCTTACCCGATTTCTGCTGGATTGACTACGCAGGTAGTTGTTATAGTGGGTATCGCGAAAAACAACACGGTTGTCATACTCATCGCTGATAAAGCGCCCGGTAGCATCCACGCTGGTCAGTAAGGCAGATTGATCAACTGCTGAAAAGGTGGACTGAGTCAACGCACTTCCAAACTGGGAAACCTTGTCGGCTGTATCTACTTTGCTTGCACCGTTGTAGTAGTGCATGGACAAGCTGCCATAGATCAGCGTTTGTTTTCCTTTTTTTCTTAACCCTGATCGCTCCCCTGCTACAGAGGGCTTTGCGGTTATGCTGCCTAGCCTGGCAAGGCGTATCTTGACTCTAGCGGCGCCCTCACCTGTTGGATACAGTTTCAAGTACAACTCATACTCCAGCCTGGCCTTGTCCTGTTGTTGAGCGCGCTCCCTGGCAACACCAACCCATTCCTGGGCATCCTGAGTGTAGTCGTTGGGTGGGAGTAAAAGCAGTCTGTTGAATGTATCAATAGCGCCAAAATTGTCCGATTTTTCCAGCGCATTTCGTCCCTGCAACATTAAAGACGCAGCTTGTTTGTTAAGGTCGGTAGAGGCAGCAGCCAATTGTTTGACTACGGGCAAAAGTGGCAAGCCATCCTTTAAAGAAATTGGAGGAGGAGGGGGCGGTTCGGCACGGTCGATTTTGATGCTAATCAAAATGGTTCGGCCATCTCTGCCTGCCTGAAGCGTATATTCTGCCTCACGATTAAAATCTATGATTAGACGAGGCTGTATGCTTTTCAGATTCGTCTTCACCGTAAAAGAGGGAATTAAATCTGATGGTGGTGATTTTAAAACTTCGTTGTCTGTCCATATTTCACTTGAAGAACCATCCGGGAGTTTGTCTAGCAGAATAGTTAATGTGGTGCCCTTTTTTGCCGGGAAATAGCGGATGTTATTAACCTGGCTGCTTAACCTGATGGTGGCGACAACTTTATCCTGTTCGGTTTTCAGGCTGATATCTTCTAGAGGCTGTGCGTATACTTTGCCTGAAATAAAGCATGAAAAAAGGAGGGGCAGAAAAAGTATCCATGGCAATTTGGATACCGTTTTGATAATCACAATACCTTACTCCTTGCAAAATTAGTGTGTATGAAGATAAAAGTAAACATCACGATTTGTCTACCAATAATATTTATATTGCAGCAGTCTAATCATTCCTTAGCGATTTTCAGCCAAGAAAAAAGTCGCGAACTTAAATTTAAGTCACGCGAC
>Ga0315281_10006991_pt1 | contig 15960 bp, 13 predicted proteins | sample YL17G07_0_MG_FD_204540 | JGI IMG/M metagenome (GOLD analysis project Ga0315281, IMG submission 204540) | Sediment microbial communities from Yellowstone Lake, YNP, Wyoming, USA - YL17G07_0 | ecosystem: Environmental > Aquatic > Freshwater > Lake > Sediment | place: USA: Wyoming | collected... | reverse complement strand
CTTGCCGTGGGCGTCATCATCGGCGCCGCGTTCGGCAAGATCGTGGACTCGCTGGTGAGGGACGTGATCATGCCGCCGATCGGCCTGGCGCTCGGCCGGGTCGATTTCTCCAATCTGTTTCTCGTGCTCAGGGAGGGAGGTCAGCCCGGCCCGTACGCGACCGTGGACGTGGCGGCCAAGGCGGGGGCCGTGACGCTCAACTACGGGGTGTTCTTCAACACGATGATTTCGTTCGTCATCGTTGCCTGGGCGGTGTTTCTGCTCATCAAGGCGATGAACAGGTTGAAGCGCGAAGAACCGGCGGCGGCGCCCGCTGCGCCACCTGAGCCGCCCGAGGACGTGAAGCTGCTGCGTGAGATCCGTGATGCGTTGAAATCGCGCTGAGGTGTCGCCGGACACGGCCGGCCCGCGCTCCCGCTGTTGCGCGGGTCCGGTGGGAGATGCTGGCGATGTGCGGGTTCAGCTCGCCCGTGATCCCTAGCGCCGCGCCGTCCCGAACGCTTCGGCCGCGGCGGCGATCGTGGCAGCGATGTCGGATTCATCGTGCGCCGAGGAGACAAACCCGGCCTCATAGGCCGAAGGCGCGAGGTACACCCCGCGCTCGAGCATCGCGTGGAAGAAGCGGTTGAATGCCTCCTTGTCGCACTCCATGACCTCAATATAGCTTGCCGGTGGCTGCGCCCTGAAGTAGATCCCGAACATGCTGCCCACCGACTGCGCCGAGAACACTACGCCACGGCTCTGCGCCGTGCGCGCGAGGCCGTCGGCAAGCGCGCGCGTTGCGCTCGCGAGCCGTTCGTAGAACCCTGGAGCCTGGACGAGCTTCAGCGTGGCGAGGCCGGCGGCGACCGCGACGGGATTGCCCGAGAGCGTGCCGGCCTGGTACACGGGTCCGAGCGGGGCGATGTACTCCATGATGTCGCGGCGCCCGCCGAATGCGCCGACCGGCATGCCTCCGCCGATTACTTTGCCCAGGGTGGTGAGGTCGGGGCGGACGCCGAAAAGGCCCTGCGCCCCGGACAGACCGACGCGGAATCCGGTCATCACCTCATCGAATATCAGCACGACGCCGTGGCGCGTGCACAGGTCGCGCGCCAGTTTCATGAACTCCGGGGAGGGCCGCACGAGGTTCATGTTGCCTGCAACCGGCTCGAGTATCACCGCAGCGATCGAGTCGCCCTTAGTCTTGAACGTTGCTTCCAGTTCGCCGCAGTCGTTGTAGGCACACACGATCGTGTGTGCCGCCGTCTCGGCCGGAACACCGGCCGAACTCGGCTGACCGAGCGTCAACGCTCCCGAGCCCGCCTTCACGAGCAGGCTGTCGGCGTGGCCGTGATAGCAGCCCTCGAACTTGATAATGGCGGAGCGCCCCGTGAAGCCGCGCGCGAGCCGCAGGGCGGTCATTGTCGCTTCGGTCCCGGAGTTGACCATCCGCACCATTTCCATGCTCGGCACGAGGCGGCATAGCAATTCGGCCATCTCGATTTCCGCCTCCGTGGGCGCGCCGAAGGACAAGCCCCGGCCGGCGGCTTCACGCACGGCCGCAACAACCTCCGGGTGGGCATGCCCCGCCACCAGCGGTCCCCAGGAGCCGACATAGTCGATGTAACCGCGGCCATCGGCATCGAATACCCGGCTGCCTTCGCCGAGGACGAAGAACCGTGGTGCGCCGCCAACCGCCTTGAATGCGCGCACCGGCGAGTTCACGCCCCCCGGAATCGTGCGCTGCGCCCGGGCGAACAGTGACTCGTTGTTTGTCGTCATGTTTTCCTGTGGTGAAAAAGGCCGCGGAACGCGGCAGCCGCCGCGCCGATGTCCTCGGCGTCGAACAAGGCGGTGATCACCGCGACCGCGTGCGCACCGGCCTCGATTACGAGGGGAGCATTTTCCAGCGTGATGCCGCCGATTGCTACGATCGGCACCGGGAGCCGGGACCGCGCCTGAGCGAAAAGCGCCGTCGGCGCGCGCACTGCCTTGGGTTTGGTGGGTGAGGCAAACGCGCTGCCAAAGGCCACGTGGTCCGCACCCGCCGCCACCGCCGCCATCGCCAGATCAAGGCTGTCATAGCAGGAGACGCCAAGCAGCCGGTCTGCGCCGAGCCGCGCGCGCGCCGCTGCCACGTCACCGTCCTCGCGTCCAAGGTGTACCCCGTCGGCGCCGATGGCGAGCGCGAGTTCCAGGTCGTCATTGACGATCAGTGGCGCGCCAGCGCGCCTGCACAGGCCAAGCAACCGTTCGGCCTGCGCGCGCCGCGCCGCCGCATGGCGCGATTTGCTGCGGTACTGGATCAGGCGAGCGCCGCCGGCGAGCGCCGCTTCCACCTTACGCGCGAGACGGTCGGTATCGGTATCCTCAGGCGTGATCGCATAGAGGCCGGCCACCGCAGCCGCGGTGGCCGGCATGCGGGCCGGATCGACGCGGTCGCCAACGCCTGCCACCCGATTCATGTCTCGCTGCCGCCTTCGTCCACTTCGCGGGCCCAGAACAATCGGTCAGGAATGTACTGGCCCATGCCGGGGCGGAATGCTGCGGCCAGGGCCTGCCATGTGTATTCCTGTGCCTCGCGCACCGCTTCAGGCAGGTCAAGGCCGTTGGCCAGCATTGCGGCTATGGCCGAGGCGAGCGTGCAACCCGAACCGTGGTAGCTTCCAGACAGTCGCTCCCACGCATCGGCACGGACTACGCCGTCGGAGCCGTAGAGCGTGTTGATCACCTGCGGCGTGTTTTCATGCGTGCCGGTTATGAGTACGTATTCACAGCCGAATCCGAGCAACCGCTCGGCGCAATTCCTGAGTTGAAGGTCGTCGATCTCGTCGCCTTCGTCCTGAACAAGGCGACGCGCCTCGGCGCTGTTCGGCGTCAGTATGGTCGTCTGCGGGAGCAGCAGCTCGCGCATCGCGGAAATCATGTCCTCGGTCGCCAGTTCGTCGCCGCGGCCCGATGCCAGCACCGGGTCGAGCACCAGCGGCACGTCGGGATAGTCGGACACGACTTCGGCGACGGCAGCGATGTTCTCGACGCTCCCCAGAAGCCCGATCTTGAATGCGGCCACCGGCATGTCTTCGAGCACCAGTCGCGCCTGGTCAGTCACCCAGTCCGGGTCGATCGCCATTACTCCGTCCACGCCCGCGGTGTCCTGGACCGTGATCGCCGTGACGACCGCCAGCGGGTGGCAGCCCAGTGCGCAAAGCGTCAGAAGGTCAGCCTGCAAGCCGGCCCCGCTGGTGGGGTCGGTCGCGGCGAACGTGAGCACGATCGGCGGGATCTGGGGGGAGGGCATCAAGGCATTGTTGCCGGCGGCTTTTTCGAGTGGCGAGCCCATAGGCAACACATCGGGCAACACATCGGGCAATACATCGGGCAACAGGGTAAGATGCGAACCCGCATTTTAGTCCCTTTCGCTTTCACATGACAGAGACGAGAACAGAATTCAAGGTCTGGATGTGCCTTGTTTGCGGTTTCATTTACGACGAGGCTGCCGGGCTTCCGGACGCAGGCATCGCGCCCGGGACGCGGTGGGAGGACGTGCCGATGAACTGGACCTGTCCGGAATGCGGCGCGCGCAAGGAAGACTTCGAGATGGTCCAGATCTAGGGATGGTCTGTACAGCCTGTACAAAGGGGCTCAATCCGAGCTTCCCATTCGCCAGCGGCGGGCGCTGGGCGCGCGCCATCAACGCTGATAACAGGCCTGAACATGTCCCTACAAGGTTTTGTTTTGCCGTGATTTGAGCGTATATTCTTCTGTCATGAAGTGGGGCAAAAAGAGACCCGGAATCTCCGGGTTTGCATGATCCCGTGACCGAGACAGCCAACCCCGCGGTGAACCTTGCCGGGCTGAAGGTAATGGTGATCGATGATTCGAACACCATACGCCGAAGCGCGGAAATTTTTCTGGTCCAGGCAGGCTGCAAGGTCATCTTGGCCGAGGATGGCTTCGACGCTCTGGCGAAGATCACCGACCATCAGCCGGAGGTGATATTCGTCGACATCATGATGCCGCGCCTGGATGGCTATCAGACCTGCGCGCTCATCAAGAAGAATGCACGCTTCGCCAGCACGCCGGTGATCATGCTTTCGTCCAAGGACGGCCTGTTCGACCGGGCGCGAGGACGCATGGTCGGCTCGGATGAATATCTCACCAAACCTTTCACCAAGGAAGGCCTTCTGAGGACCGTCGCCGAGCGCGCGCCGGTTCGTACCTGAGGATCGTTCATGCCCGTAAGGAAGATTCTTATCGTTGACGACTCGCCGACCGACCGGCAGTTCCTGCTCGAGGCTCTGTCGAAGGCGGGCTACCAGTGCGTGACCGCGGAAAACGGTGATGAGGCCATCGCCAAGTCGAAGACCGAGCAACCCGATCTGATCCTGATGGACGTGGTGATGCCCGGTACCAGCGGCTATCAGGCCACGCGGGCGATTACGCGTGACGATGCGACCAAGCACATTCCGGTCATCATGTGCACCAGCAAGAATCAGGAGACCGACAAGATCTGGGGCCTGCGCCAGGGTGCGCGGGATTATCTGATCAAGCCGATCGACGCCAAGGCGTTGGTAGCGAAGATCATTGCGCTGCCATAGCGCCGATATCGGGGTTGTGCCACCGTGGCCAAGCATATCAGCCTGAGGGATTTTCAGCAGGCTCTCGCAGCGAAGCTCGCCGAGGCGGGTGCCGAGACCGCGCCGCACGCGAAGCTGGGGGTGCAGGCCGGCGGGCGGTTGTGGCTAATCCGCCTGGACGACGCGGGCGAGGTGCTGCCGCTGCCGGAGGTGACACCGGTGCCGCTGACCCGGCCGTGGTTCCTGGGCCTGGCGAACATTCGCGGCAATCTCGCCAGCGTGGTGGATTTTGCGGGGTTCATGGGCGAGCCGCCCACGGAGCACGCGCCCGATTGCCGGCTGGTCCTGGTCGCCGAGCGTTTCGCCGCGCACAGCGGCCTGGTGGTCGCACGCATGCTGGGATTGCGCAACATTCGCGAGCTCGAGGCCGAGGAGGGCGGAGCCGACCGCCCGTGGATACGGGGGGCATTTCGCGACCGTGAGGGAAGACGCTGGTTCGAACTCGACATCGAGGCGCTGGTCGCGCACGGTGATTTTCTGCAGGTGGGCCTGTGAGCCCGCATTGCGCGGGGCACTGACGGGACAGTATCGAAACATCAGGAGGCAGCATGGCGTTGAAAATACCGCTCAATATCGGAGGTAACAAGGCGCCCGCGGGCACGAAGGCTCCGCGGAGCGCGGCGACGATTGCGCCTCCGAAGAACACTGTGATGGAGCAGGCCGCGCAGGCAGCCCGGCCGAGCGCGGTCTCGCCGTTGCCGGCGATCGGCAAACTGCCGGTGGCGAAACAACTCCAGGTATTGCTCCTCGCCCTGGGTTTTTTTGTGGCAATTGCAGGGTTCGTGATCTTCGTTGACTACCGGGCCGCGACGCACGGCACGATCTACGTTTCCACCGCCGGTCAGATGGGCATGCTTTCGCAGCGCATTCCCAAGGCCACGCAGGCGGGCCTCTCGGGCAGCGCCGCAGGTTTCAATCAACTGAAGCAAAGCCACGATCAGTTCGCGCATGCCCTTTCCCTGCTGACTCAGGGCGGCCAAGTCTCGGGCACCATGCTGCCGCCGACCTCGGACAGGGTGATGCCGTTGCTGGAAGCGTTCGCAAGGGATTGGGAGAAGACCGACCGGAACGTCGCCCAGGTGCTCGCTCAGCAAAAAAACCTGATCGGCCTGGGGACCGCGATTCGCTCCATCAACAACAACAACCCGGTGCTGCTCGAACTCACCGAGGCCGTGCAGGCGCTGAAGCTGCAGACGAACGCATCCTCGCGCGAAGTCTCCCAGATCGGGCAGATGGTGATGCTCACGCAGCGCATGGCCAAGAATGCCAACACACTGCTCGGGGCCGATGTCATCGACCCGGAAGTGGCCTTGCTCATGGACCGCGATGCGGCCACGTTCCGCGACCTGCTCACGGCGCTGCAAAAGGGCAGCGACTCGCTGAAGATCTCCGCCGCGCGGGACGCCGAGACCGTGGAAAAGCTTGCCGAGCTGGACAAAGCCTTCGGGGAATTCAGGACTGCGCTTACCGGCATCAATTCCAATCTCAAGGATCTGGCCAACGCAAAGCAGGCCGCGCGGCGCATCGTCGAGGAGTCCGATGCGCTGTTCGATTCTGCGCAGAAGCTGACCCAGGCCTACGAGAACGAGCTTACCGAACGCAATGTCAACTCCTGGATTCTCGGCATCACCATACTGCTCGCCATTGGTGTAATTGCGCTGATGGTGAAAGTCTACGTCGATGACCAGCGCCGTCGCGCGCAGGAGGCCGATCGCCAGCGCGAAAACGTCCAGCTGCAGAGTCGCACGAACCAGGATGCGATTCTGCGCCTCATGAACGAAATGGGCGCCCTCGCGGAGGGCGACCTGACCGTGAAGGCGACGGTGACGGAGGACATCACGGGCGCCATCGCGGACTCGGTGAACTTCACGATCGAAGAGCTGCGCGTGCTGGTGGGCCGCATCAACAATGCCGCCAGCCAGGTGACGACCGCAACCGAGGCGGCCGAGCAGACCTCGACCCAGCTGCTGGCCGCGGCCGAATTCCAGTCGCGCGAGATCAAGGGAACGAGTTCCGCGGTGCTCAACATGGCCGAGGCGATGAACGACATGATGGCAAGCGCATCCCAATCCGCAAACGTGGCGCGCCAGTCGCTCGCTGCGGCGCAGAAGGGCACGCAGGCGGTCCACAACTCGATCTCGGGCATGAACGAGATCCGCGAACAGATCCAGGAGACCTCCAAGCGGATCAAGCGGCTCGGCGAATCCTCGCAGGAGATCGGGGAGATCGTGGAGCTGATTTCCGACATTACCGAGCAAACCAACGTGCTTGCCCTGAACGCCGCAATCCAGGCAGCCTCCGCCGGCGAGGCCGGACGCGGCTTCACCGTGGTGGCCGAAGAGGTGCAGCGGCTGGCTGAGCGAAGCGGCGAGGCGACCAAGCAGATCGGCGCGATCGTGAAGACGATTCAGACCGATACGCTGGACGCCGTTTCAGCGATGGAAAAAAGCACGCAGGGCGTGGTCGAGGGGGCAAAACTCTCGGATGCCGCGGGGCAGGCGCTGGCTGAAATCGGCGACGTTTCGCAGCGGCTCTCCGGACTGATCGAGACCATCGCCGGCGCAATGCAGAAGCAGGCGACGCGCGCCACCGAGGTGGCAAGCAGCATGCAGGACATCCTGAGCATCACGCAGCAGACCACCGACGGCACCAACCGCACGGCGACCTCGGTCGGAGAGCTTGCCGCACTGGCGAAGGAACTGAAAGGATCGGTGTCCCGGTTCAAGATGGAGTGATCATTCTCAGGTCCCGGTTCCAGCCAAAATGAACATCCGCGCCGGCTTCGACGTAGGGCCGCTTTCCTGGGTCAAGGGGGAAATCGACCTTGCGATGCAGCGCGGGCTGGAATCGCTGCGCGTATTCCGCGCCAACCCCGGTGAGGGCACCAGGATCAAGATCGCGCAGACGCATCTGCATCAGGCGCACGGTGCGCTGCAGATCGTCGGCCTGGACGGCGTCACGCGCGTGTCCGAGGAACTCGAGGGCCTGCTCGCGGATCTGGAGAAAAATCCAGCGGCACGGATGCCGCAGAATTTCGAACTCGCCGAAGGGGCGTTCGCGGGCATTGTCGGCTACCTGGATTTGCTGATCACCGGTTCGCCCAACCAGCCGCTCAGGCTGTTTCCCCTGTACCGGAGGCTGCTTGCCGCGCGCGGCAGGCCCGACGCCGATCCGGTCGATCTGTATTTTCCAGACCTGTCGGGCCGGCCGCCGCCGCGCGACAAGGTCCCCGGCGGCGTTGCGCCCGAAGGCCAGGACAAGCACTACCGGGACCAGCGCGGCCGCTTCCAGCGTGGACTGCTGAAATGGCTCAAGGGAGACGCCGGTGGGGCCGAGGAAATGCACGCCGCGGTAGAAGCAACCGAGCTCGTACAGGCGATGACTTCGCAGCGCGCGTTCTGGTGGGTAGCGCTCGCGTTTATGGATGCGCTGGTGGCCCAGGCCCTTCCCGAAGACGTCGACGCGAAGCGTATGTGTAACCGCATTGAACAGCAATTCCGGCGCCTCGTCGAAGGCTCGCAAAACGTCGCGGAGCGCCTGTTGCGCGAGGCGTTGTACCAGGTCGCGCGCGCGCAGGCGGCCACCCCGCGTCTGAAGGCAGTGCAGGAGGCGTATCAGCTCGAGCGCACGCTTCCGAAGGACGACGGAGCGCAGCCCCCACCCGCGGAGCCGGCCGCGCTCAAAGCCGCGCGCGAGGCCCTCACACAGGCCAAGGACGCCTGGAACAAGTACGCCTCGGGCAATGCGCCCAGCCTGATTGCTTTCCGCAGCGCAAGCGGCGTGCTCAAGGACCGCACCGCGGAGTTCGGCAATTCCGACACGGCGGCGCTCGCGCGCGAACTCGCGGTGCTCGCGACCTGGCTCTCCTCCAACACGTCGAAGATGAGCGAAGCCATAGCGTTGGAGGTCGCGACGGCCCTGCTTCTGCTGGAGAACGCGCTGGCGAATCTCGCCTCGCTGGGCGCGGATTTCGTGCAGCAGTCGCAGTTCGTCTGCGCTCGGCTGAGGGCGTGCGTGCTTGGCAAGCTGCTGCGCACGGCGCCAACCATTCCGCTGCTCGACGAGATGTCACGCAAGGCCCAGGAGCGCCTCGTGCTCAGCCAGGTCGTCACCGAAATGCAGGCGAATTTGCGCACGATCGAACAGGTACTGGACGCGTTTTTCCGCGATCCGGCAAGGCGTGGCGAATTGGCGGTGCTCGGCAGCCCGCTGCACCAGGTGAAAGGCGCGCTCGACATGCTGGGCGAGACGCGCGCACGCGATTCGCTGGGAGAGTGCGAAGCGCAGATCGGACGCTTTGCGCAGGCTGATTACACGCCGCACCAGGAGGACTTCGAGCGCATTGCCCAGACGCTCTCTGGGCTGGGGTTCTACATCGAGGCGCTCGCAGTGGGCAAGGCGGACTTCGATGCGGCGATGAGCCCCATCGTCGCCAGGCGGCCCCCCCCTGAAGGGGAACCGGTCACGGCGCAGCCCACCGTCGAGGCGCAGCTCGCGCAGCAGAAGCGCGAGGCGCAGAGCCTGATCCAGGAGTGGAAGAAAAAGCCCACCGACACCTGGCTCAAGGGTGAGCTGCAGAAGAACCTCGCTGCGATGCAAAAGGACGCGAGTCTCGTCGCCGACGCTGCGCTCGAGGGCCAGGCGCAACAGGCGCTGCGCGTGCTCGAGGCTACTGCCGACGAAGTACCGCTGGAGCCCAAGGTAGCGCAGGCGCTCGAGGATGCCGTGCCGGTGTCGGAAACGCCGGCACCCTCGCCCGAGACCGCCAGGCTCATCGATGCGAGCGCCGAGAAAATCGACGCCGAGCTACTCGGGGTCTATCTCGAGGAAGCCGAAGAGGTTCTGGCCGGCGTCCGCGAGCATCTGGAGCTGGTGCGCACGCATCCCGCGGACAAGCCGGCTCTGACCACCATCAGACGCGCTTTCCACACCCTGAAGGGCAGCGGGCGCATGGTTGGCCTCGTGCGCCTGGGCGAGGCGGCCTGGGCGGTGGAACTGACCATGAACCACTGGCTGCAGGAGGAGCGCGCGGCGACGCCCGATCTGTTATCGCTGGTTTCCGTGGCGCACGATTACTTCGCCGACACCGTTGCGCGGCTCAAGGAAGGCGGCATCTCCTCCGATGAGGGCGCGCTGATTGAGCTGGCCACGCAGGTGAGGCGCGGGGAGCCGCTGGCGGCACAGGAGGCGGTACAGGCGGTGCCGGTCGTGCCTGCCGTGACGCCACCCGTGTCTGCGGAAGAAGAACTGATCGCAATCGGCGAGGAAATGGTATCCAAGTCGCTCTTCGCCGTGTTCGCGACCGAAGCGCAATCGCACCTGGAGACGATGGCGCGGGAGCACGAGGTGCTGGCTCAGCAAGCGGTGATCACCGACGCGCTCATGCGGGCGGCGCACACGCTCGCGGGCATCTCCGCAACGGTCAAGGTGGGTGCCGTGCGCGATCTGGGTTATGCGCTGGAGCAGGCACTTCAGAGGCTTTCCGCGGGGACCCTGTCTGAAGCCGAGGAAAAATTGATTGGCGACGCAATCAGCGCCCTGTCGGAGATGGTGGCGGAGGTCCAGTCGCAGCACCAGCCCCTGGGGCGGTCTGATCTCATCGAGCGGCTCCGGCGCGCTGCGATTCCGGTGCTGGTGGAATCCGCAGCGTCGGCCATGCTGCCGGAAGAGGAAGGGGCATTGACGCGCGAGCCCGAAGCGATTTCAGTCCCGCCTGCGGCTCCGGTGCCGATCGAGCCGTCCAGGCTGTCTGCGGTCGAGGAAGCGTCTGTCGAACGCCGGCAGCGTCGCATGCGGGACGATCTCGACCCGCAGCTTCTGCCGCTATTCCTGGAGGAAGCGAACGATCTCATGCCCTCGATCGGCGGCGCGCTGCGCAACTGGCGGGCGAGTCCCGGGGAAACCGGGATGGGCCAGTCGCTTCAGCGGCTGTTGCATACGCTGAAAGGCGGCGCGCGCATGGCCGGAGCAATGGGGATCGGGGAACTGACTCATCACATGGAAACGCGTGTGGAGGATGCGCTCTCGCTGAAGACACGGCCCGAGACGCTGTTCGACGCTCTGGACGCGTCATACGATCGCCTGGGCAGGTTGTGCGAGGGGATCCGCTCGGGAACTGCGGCCGAACCAGTGGGGTCCGAGGCGCAGCCGGCGCAGGCCGCATCGCTGCGTGTTGCGGTGGCGCCCGCGGCACAGGAGATCGCGCTTCCCGCACCAATGCTGCGGGTGCGGGCGGCGATGGTCGACCGGCTGGTCAATCAGGCCGGCGAGGTATCGATCGCGCGCAGCCGCATCGAAGGCGAGATGCGCGCGCTGCGCACGGCGATGGAAGAACTCACCGACAACGTGGTGCGGTTGCGCTCGCAGCTGCGCGAGATCGAGATCCAGGCGGAGTCCCAGATGCAGTCGCGCATGCAGGAGGTCCGGGACGCCAAGCAGGGGTTCGATCCGCTGGAATTCGACCGCTTTACCCGGTTCCAGGAGCTGACACGGCTCATGGCCGAGTCGGTGAGCGACGTGCAGACGGTGCACCAGAATCTCATCCACGCCGTGGATGCGACCGAAGCGGGCCTGCTCGCGCAGGCGCGCCTCAACCGCGACCTGCAGCAGAACCTGATGCGCGTGCGCATGGTGCCCTTCTCGAGCCTGTCGGAGCGGCTGTACCGCATCGTGCGCCAGACGGCGAAGGAGCTCGGCAAACGGGTTAACCTCGATATTCACGGTGCACAGGTCGATCTGGACCGCTCGGTGCTCGAGCGCATCACCGCGCCCTTCGAGCACCTGCTGAGGAACGCTGTCACCCACGGCGTCGAATCGCCCGCCGAGAGGACCGCCAAAGGCAAGCCCGAATTCGGTGAAATCCGTCTCGAAATCACCCAGGAAGGCAACGACGTGCTGCTCGCGATCGCCGACGACGGGCAGGGCCTGGATATCGCGGGCATCCGCGAAAAGGCCATTTCCACGGGGCTGCTCGGCGAGCGCATTGCGCTGTCCGACGCCGAGATCGCCGACTTCATCTTCCTGCCCGGATTCACCACGGCAAAGGTGGTGACCGAGATCGCCGGCCGCGGCGTAGGCATGGACGTGGTGCGAACGGAGGTTGCGGCGCTCGGCGGCCGCATAGAGCTCGAATTCCAGAAGGACAAAGGCACGCGCTTCACCATCTATCTGCCGCTCACGCTTGCCGTGACGCAGGCGGTGCTGGTGAAAGGGGCAGGCCGCACTTACGCGATCCCCGCGGTAATGGTCGAGCAGGTGCAGCAGCTCAAGGCCGAACAGCTTGCGCTCGCCTATTCCGCGCATCAGGCGGAGTGGCAGTCCCGTCGCTACCCCTTCCATTTTCTGCCGCACCTGCTCGGAGCCCCTGCGGCGCAAGCCGAGTCCCGACGCTACTCGCCCGTGCTGTTCCTGCGTTCGGGATCGAACGCGATCGCGCTGCATGTGGACGAGATCCTGGGCAGCAACCAGGAAATCGTGGTCAAGTCCATCGGTCCGCAGCTGCAGCGCATTGTCGGCATCACCGGGGCGACGGTGCTCGGCTCAGGGGAGATCGTGCTCATTCTCAACCCGGTGCTGCTCGCGCTGCGCGAAGTCGTCGCCGCCTCCGCCGCCGCAGCGCCGGTGGAGACGGTGGCGCCGGTGGCGCCGGTGGCGCGGCCGACGGTCATGGTGGTGGACGACTCGCTCACCGTGCGCAAGTTCACCGGCAGGCTGCTCGCGCGCGAAGGTTATGAGGTCATCGTGGCAAAGGACGGTGTCGAGGCGCTGGAGAAACTGCAGGAAATCGTCCCCGACGTGATGCTGGTCGACATCGAGATGCCGCGCATGGACGGTTTCGATCTGACGCGCAACGTGCGCGCCGACCGGCGCCTCGCCGCCGTCCCGATCATCATCATCACCTCCCGGACCGCCGAGAAGCACCAGAACTATGCCAGGGAAATCGGCGCCAGCGCGTTTCTCGGCAAGCCCTACCAGGAAGATGCGCTCCTTGCGCAGATCGCGGGGTTCATCGAGGCCAGGCAGACAGCCTGATCGGGCTTCACGCCGGTTTCGCTTTTCCGTATCGCTCCAGCGCGGCGTGCTTGCCCGTGATCGGCGACAGGCGCCGGCAAGAACCGTTCGCACTCCTTTCGAATCCAAATTGTGCGGCGCACCCGCGGCGATTACAATACGCACACGGGCTCCCATGTCGCAGGTCAATCTCACCGACCACTTCCTGATCGCCATGCCCAATATGGCCGATCCGTATTTTTCGCGTACCCTGACCTACATCTGCGAGCACAACGATCAGGGCGCGCTCGGCGTGGTCGTCAACCGGCCCATCGACATGACGCTGGGGGCGCTGTTCGACCGCCTGAGCCTGACGCTCTCGTCGGAGGACCTGGGCAAGACGCCCGTGTTCTTCGGCGGTCCGGTGCAGACCGACCGGGGCTTCGTGCTGCACCAGCCGATCGGCGAGTGGCAGTCGACCCTGTCGGTCCAGAACCGTGTCGGACTCACAACCTCCAAGGACATACTTGAATCGCTCGGCCACGGAGCAGGGCCGGTGAAGGTGCTGGTCACGCTGGGCTACTCGGGCTGGGCGCCCGGGCAGCTTGAAAACGAAATCAAGCAGAACGCGTGGCTCACCGTCGCGGCAAAGGACGCGGTCATTTTCGATCTCCCGGTAGAGGAGCGCCTGCCGGCCGCGATGGGGCTGCTTGGAATCGATTTCGCCAGTCTCTCGGACGAGGCGGGGCATGCGTGAAGAGCGCTAATGCGCCCTCTGCGAGCACCATCCTTGCTTTTGACTTCGGCACACAGCACATCGGCGTTGCGGTCGGCGACACCGAGACGCGCATGGCACACGCGCTCGGCGCGGTCGGTGGCAAGGGGGGCGGGAGCAGCGCAGTGCGCATGGCCGGAATCGAGCCTTTCGTACGCGAATGGCGGCCGGCCCGGCTGGTGGTGGGCCTTCCGCTTGCGCTGGACGGCGCCGAGCACGAGATGACCGCGCGCGCACGCCGGTTCGCGCGCCAGTTGTCGGCACGCTTCGGCCTGCCGGTGGATCTTGCCGACGAGCGGCTGTCCTCGGCGGCCGCCGAAGAGGGGCTGCGCGAAGCGGGCCGTGGCGGCGCGAAGCACAAGCGGCTCGTGCACGGCGAAGCCGCGCGTATCATTCTGCAGAGCTATCTAAATGAATCTGCCTGACGCCGAGAAGCTGTTCGAGGCGCTGGTCGCGCAACTACGCGGCCGCGTAATGCCGGACACCGCAATCGTCGGCATCGTCACCGGCGGTGCATGGCTCGCCGAGCGCCTGCACCAGGCGCTCGGGGCCACGACGCCGCTCGGGGCGCTCGACCCTTCGTTCTACCGCGACGACTTCGGCAAGGCGGGACTGCACCATCAGGTGAAGCCCTCCCAGATTCCGTTCGAGGTCGAAGGGCGGGGCGTCCTCCTCGTCGATGACGTGCTGTATACCGGGCGCACCGTGCGCGGCGCGATGAACGAGCTGTTCGATTACGGGCGGCCGGCGCGCATCGAACTCGCGGTGCTGGTGGATCGTGGCGGCCGTGAGCTTCCCGTCGCGGCGCAGTACGTGGGCGCCAGCTTCGAGGTTCCGCCCGGCCAGGTGCTGGTGCTGGATCGCGGCCCGTCGGGCGGATTGTCGCTCACGCTGTCGGACCAGCGGCGCCGCCGTGCAACGCAGGGTGCAACGCAGGGCACAGGCGGGCGATGATGCCACGCAATCCGCAACTCAACGAAAAAGGCACACTGCAGCACCTGCTCACCATCGAGGGGCTGCCGCGCGAGGTTCTGATCCACATTCTCGATACGGCGTCCTCATTCATCAACGTCGCCGAGCGCGAGGTGAAGAAGGTGCCGCTGCTGCGCGGCAAGAGCGTGTTCAACCTGTTCTTCGAGGCGTCGACCCGCACCCGCACCACCTTCGAGATCGCAGCCAAGCGCCTTTCGGCGGACGTCATCAATCTCAACATCGCGACCTCCTCCCAGACCAAGGGGGAGACGCTGCTCGACACCGTCGACAACCTCTCGGCGATGCACGCCGACATGTTCGTCGTGCGGCACGCCTCGAGCGGCGCGCCACACCTGATCGCCCGCCACGTCGGCACCCATGCGCACGTGATCAATGCCGGCGACGGCCGTCACGCGCACCCGACGCAGGGGCTGCTGGACTCCTACACCATCCGCCACTACAAGCGCGATTTCACCCGGCTCTCGGTTGCGATCGTCGGCGACGTGCTGCACTCCCGGGTGGCGCGCTCGCTCATTCACGCCCTCACCACCCTGGGCGCGCCCGACGTGCGCGTCATCGGGCCGAAGACGCTGCTGCCCACCGGGGTCGAGCAGCTCGGCGTACGTGTTTTCCACGACGTGCGCTTGGGCCTGCGCGACTGTGACGTGATCGTGATGCTGCGCGTGCAGAACGAACGCATGAAAGGCGCGCTGCTGCCGAGCGAACAGGAATTCTTCAAATCCTTCGGCCTGACGCCGGAGAGGCTCGCCCTGGCCAAGTCTGACGCGATCGTGATGCATCCCGGGCCGATGAACCGCGGCGTGGAGATCGACTCCGCCGTCGCCGACGGCTCGCAGGCGGTGATCCTGCCGCAGGTCACCTTCGGCATCGCCGTGCGCATGGCGGTGATGAGCATATTGGCGGGAAACTGACGGGCGATGAAGATCCACATCAAGGGCGGCAGACTGATCGATCCCGGGAGCGGCAGGGACGAGCACGAGGACGTGTTCATCGCCGGCGGAGCCATTGCCGCGATCGGGCGTGCGCCCGCAGGCTTTCATGCCGACCGTACCATCGACGCCAAGGGCCTGATCGTTTGTCCGGGGCTGGTCGACCTTTCCGCGCGGTTGCGCGAGCCGGGCTTCGAGTACAAGGCCACGCTGGAGTCGGAGATGCAGGCCGCGGCTGCGGGCGGTGTGACCAGCCTGGTCTGCCCGCCCGATACCGATCCGCCCTTGGACGAGCCCGGGTTGGTGGAGATGCTCAAGTCACGCGCCAAGAGCCTCAATCTCGCCCGCGTCTATCCGCTGGGCGCGCTGACCGCGAAATTGAAGGGCGAGCGCCTGGCCGAGATGGCGGAGCTCGCCGATGCAGGCTGCATCGGATTCTCGCAGGCCGACACGCCCATCGCCGACACCCAAGTGCTGTGGCGCGCAATGCAATATGCCTCCACGTTCGGATTCCCGGTGTGGCTGCGTCCGCAGGACGGGTTCCTTGCGCAGGACGGCGTCGCGCATGACGGCGACGTTGCCACGCGCATGGGCCTGCCCGGCATCCCCGCCGTTGCCGAAACCATTGCGCTGGCGACCATGCTGCAGCTTGCGC
>Ga0315281_10006990_pt1 | contig 15961 bp, 16 predicted proteins | sample YL17G07_0_MG_FD_204540 | JGI IMG/M metagenome (GOLD analysis project Ga0315281, IMG submission 204540) | Sediment microbial communities from Yellowstone Lake, YNP, Wyoming, USA - YL17G07_0 | ecosystem: Environmental > Aquatic > Freshwater > Lake > Sediment | place: USA: Wyoming | collected... | reverse complement strand
GCATGGCCGGCGGCGCCGTGAGCAACGCCATTCGCGAAGACCCGCGGGTGAAGGGACTCCTCTACGCCGCGAGCGAGACGCAGGTGTGGGTGAGCTACGACGATGGCGACCACTGGCAGTCGCTGCGGCTTGACATGCCGGCGATCTCCGTACGCGACATCCAGGTGAAGGACGACAGCACCTGCCTCTGTTCCGACCTCGTCGCGGCCACGCACGGGCGCGGCTTCTGGATCCTCGACAACGTGACGCCGCTCAGGCAGCAGGCGGCGCTCAAGGCGGCCGAGTCGGCGCGCGCGGTGTTCCTCGTGAAACCCGCGGTCGCGGTGCGCGTTCGCCACGGCACGAACGACCCGACGCCTTGGCCGCCGGAACTCCCCGCGGGCGAGAACCCGATGCCCGGTGCGATCATCGACTATTACCTCCCGGCTGATGCGTCGGGAGCGGTGACGATCGATATCCTGGACGCGGCCAACACGGTGGTGCGTTCGTACTCGAGCGCCGATCCGGCGATCGAACCGCACCCCGGCGTGGACATGGAGGCGTACGACAAGGTGTGCCGCGCGCGTCCGACCGCGACGTATTGCGGCCTGCCGCTCTACTGGCCCGCGCCACCGATCCGCGTGTCGGCGAAGACCGGGATGCATCGGTTCAGCTGGGACATGCGCCTCCAGCCATTCGAGCGCAATGTCATCGCCGACGGCGGCAACGTGAACGCCACCGGCGCGGTTCCGCGACGGACGTACGACGAGGCCAACGCGCCGTGGGCACCGGCGGGCAGCTACACCGTGCGACTCACGGCGGAGGGCAAGAGCTACGCGCAGCCGATCGCGCTGAAACTCGACCCGCGCGTGAAGACCTCGGCTGCGGCGCTCCAGCAGCTCACGACGCTGTCACGTGAAATGTGGGAGCGCGCGACGGCCGTGCGCGCCGCCTCTGCCGCGGCGCGGGCGTTTTCGGTGCAGCTCGCCGCGGCCGGTGGTCCCGAGGCCGCCGCCCTCAAGGCGAGAGTGGACTCGCTCGCGCCGGCCGTCGTGGCGGGCGGACGGGGTGGACGCGGTGGACGCGGTGGTGGTGCCATCCTGGTACAAGTCGGCGCTCCAGCAGAGTCGCCGACGCTCGACAGGGTGAGCACTGCGCTGATGGCCGCGGCGATGGGGATGCAGGGCGCCGAGGTGGCGCCGACCGATCGTCAAGTCGCGGCATGTGCGGCGGCTCGCGCGCAGGCCACGACGGTGATGGCGCAGTGGACGAAACTCACGACCACCGAACTCGCGGCGCTCAACGCCAAACTCAAGACGGCCGGCCGGCCGGTGGTGGCACTGCCTAAGTAGTCGCCCCCTGGGCCTCGCGCGCCGGCATGGGCACCGCCGTGATCGTGGACGACCGCACCATCGTCGCGAAGGCACGGCTGATCACCGGGTCCACCTCCGTGCCGGCGCGCTCCTCGAGGTAGTGCAGCACCTGCTCTGACGTCCACGGCTTGCGGTACGGGCGGTTGGTGGAGAGCGCGTCATAGACGTCGCACACGTGCACGAGCCGGCTCGCCAGGTGGCAGCCACGCTCGAACTTCATCTGCGGATATCCCTTGCCGTCGATGCAGATGTGGTGCTCGAACGCGACGACGGCCGCCATCTGCATTCCTTTCTCGCGTTCGAGCAGGATGCGTGCGCCCTCCTCCGGATGCGTCGCCATGACCGCCCGCTCTTCGTCGGTCAGGCGGCCGGGCTTGTTCAGGATCTCGAGGGGGATCTTCACCTTGCCGATGTCGTGCAGGAGCCCCGCCACCCCGAACGCGCGGATCTCCGCGCGCGAACAGCCGACCTGCTCGGCGAGTCCCATCGCGAGCACGGACACGTTGCAGGCGTGCGTCGTCGTGTACTCGTCGAAGTCCTTCATCAACACGAGCGGCAACAGCATCTTCTGCTCGGCGCGCATCGCGATGGCGAGCGATCCGACGATCGCCTCGACCTCGGCCATGGGGATGTGCGCGCCGGTGAGCACTTCCTCGTGGAGCCAGTTGACCGTGGCGATCTCGTCGGCCAGTGAAATCACGAGGCTGCTCGCGGCCTCTTCTGCCGCCGCGGTGGCCGCCGCCGCAGCCGCCGCGGCTTCGTCCACCGGCAGCGCGTCAGCGGTGGCGGCGCCGCCCATCACCCGCAGCGAACCGAATCGCACGGCGCGTGCCGTGAGCTGGCGCGACTCGATCGACTCGGGCGACTGCCCGTTCATCTGCTGCCACAACTGCTCGAGTGCGAGATCCCACCCTTCGCGCGTGACGTCGGCGTCAATCTCGAGCCGCTCGATTCCCGCGGCGGCGAGCCGAGCGGCCCAGTCCCACGTCCGCAGTTCCTCGACGATGCGCCCCTGGAACACGACGCCGCCCTGGAGGATCGAGAACTCGGCGAACTGGATGTTCGAGAGCACGGTGAGCAGCCGCGCAAACGACTGGTCGATCACGCGCTCGCGCGCCGGGTGCCCGCTCGGGTAGAGTGACATCGTCGAGAGGCACTGCCCCAGCGTCACCATGAAGGACGCCGCCGGGATCATGCGCCCTCCGGTACACGCGCGGCGTCGCGCACCAGCGGGTCGTCCGACTTGGCGGCAAGGCGAAAGGCCGGCGCAACCGCCTTGTCGTTGCGCCATCGCGCCGCGAGCACCCGCAGCGCCACGATCATGTCCGGTGAGTTCGGCCGCAGCGCGAGCCAGTGAATGAAGAGCCCGCGCCGCCGGATCACCTGCGGCAACAGCCAGTCGCGCGCCGCGGTGAGGCCCACCTGGTCGAGCAACGCCACCGCCCGGAGGCGCGTGTCCGAACCCGTTTCGGTCTTCTGCGCAACCTGGAGCAAGCGCAGCCCCGACCGGTGCGGCAGGCCACTGACCGCGGCCTCGAGCGCGGCGCGCACCACCCGCAGGTCGGGATCCGCGAGCCCCTCGTGAATGGCCTCATCGCGCCGCGCCGGCATGCGCACGCGGAGTTTCAGCGCTTCGGTGCGTACGGTGGGCTCTTCGTGTTTGGCGAACGCGTCCACGTTCAGCCGCGCCGGCAAGGTCGGCATCGCAGCGAGGAGCATCAGGAGGTTTCGCTGCACGTACCATGGCGCACCCTCGAGCCGCGCGACGATCTGGTCGCGGGCGGCCTCGCCGATTGCGCGCATGCGATGGAGGATCAGGTGCCGCGTGGCCTGCGACTCGGAAATCGCGAGCGCGTCGAGCAGCGCCTCCGCATGCGCCGGGCCGCACCGCGACAGCAGCTCGCGGGCGCCGTCCACCTCGATCGGCTCGGTCAGGAGCACACGCCGCAGCGTCTCGCGCGATTCCAGGTGATCGCGAATCGAGGGAACGGCGGTGTTCGACTCCGGCATGCGGTCGAGATAGGAGAGGAGGAGGCCGAGGCGCCGCCCGTCTATCAGGTGGTCCGTCGCCGCCATGACGTCGGGTCCAAAGACATCGGTCTCGAGCGCCATCTGCACGATCCGGTCGGCGCCCGCCAGGTCACCGCCATCCACCGGCCGACCTGACCCTTCATGATTCGCGATGTGCTCGAGGAGCGCCGAATGCGCCTCGGTCTCGCGCGTCTGCAGGCTCCAGCCATCGATCAACTGCTTGGCCGCCTGCCGGAGCGCTTCACCGCCCTCGTCAGGGCCCGCGTCGCGCCGGCGGCGTGCCGGCGGCGTGCCTGCGACGAGAGCTTCTTCAGCATGCGCAGCAGGTAGGGCGATATGGAGCGTTCGGTACTCCCGGCAGCGGCCTCGATCCAGTCGAGCACGGCAGATACCGGCAGCGCATCCACTCCCTGGAGAAAGAGGAGACGCAGTCGCTCCGGATTCGGCTCGGAGCCGAGCAAGGTCTGCAAGGTGCCTGGTCCGAGCAGCCGCATCACGTCGCGAAGGCGCGCCGCCACGGCGCCGCTCCCCGCACGCCCACTGCGACGCGCGTGCCGTCCCACCCGGATGAGCGACTTGAGCACGTCGGAGGCGAACTCGGGCTCGCTGGCCCGCGCATTGATGACCTTGGCCAATCGCTCGGCGCTCTCGATGGCCGAGAGCTGGGCGCTGGGACGGTGCGCGACAAATCCGCCGCTTGGACGGGCGGGAGGGGGCGCCGAAGCGGAACCGCCGGGCGCGTCGGCGCCACCCGGCACGGCGCCATCCGCCACGACGCCACCCGGCACACCGCCACTGTCCGCCGCGGCGCCACCCGGGCCGCTTGAGCGTGAAGCGCGCGCGCCCTCGGCCCCGGAGCTTCCACCGCCGGCCCGGCCTCCCGCGTCCTCACCATCCCATCCCGTCAGCGTCATCTGCGCGAGTTCGTGCCAGAGCCGGTCGGCCGTCACGTCCGCGCCTTGCTCATCATCTCCCTCGAACTCATTGAGCGCGAGCCCTTCGTATGTGAGCATCTCGATTGCCACATGCACACCGGGCTGCGGCTGCTCCTCCCCGTGATCGTCGGCGCCCTTGGGCGCGGCGTTGACGATTCGCGTCAGCAGGGCGTCGAACTCCTCGGGTGTGACGCCGGCACGAATGGTGATCGAGCCGATTCCCTGGCGGTGCAGGCGTTCGGCGAGTTCGCTCAGCGTGTGGTTGTTCGGGTCGCTGAAACCGCCACCGATCGCAACCTGGTGCCGCGACACGCCCATCGCGATCTCGGGCAATTGCTCGAGCGCGCGGTTGATCGCGGCGAGCGCGCTTTCCTCGGAGGCAACGCGCAGCGGGTGACGCGGCGGATAGGTGAACCGCCGGTGCATCACCACCGAGAACTCCTTGAGCCACGCGAGATGCTCGGGCGGCAGCCGCTCGGCGATCGCGGTGGTCACGCGCTTGACGCTCTTGGTCGCTCGTTCCACTCTGCGGTGCGCGCTGTGAGGGTCGGCAAGGTGCCGGGGAAACTCCATGAATCTACCCGAACGGCGGCGATTCCGACGGTGATCAGGTAGAGGTGGTTACCGAATTCGGCCCACGTACCGCCATCTTTCCTCCACCCCTCATCGGCGGAGCATCGTCCGTGAACACACGCCGTCAGTTCGTCCTGCACGCCCCGCTTGGCCTTCTTGGCGTCCTCGCCGCGTGCCGCGACGCATCGCAAGGCACGGAATCCGTTCCGACGGGCGCGCCACCGAACCCGGGAGCCGGCACGGCGCCTACCGGCGGCGCAACGGTTGCATCACTCGCCGGACCAGTCCTCCGCTGGGTACCCAGGCACGAGGACCTCGTATACACGTTCGGCGGTGCGAAGCCCGTGCACCGCATCCAACCGGGCACCCGCATCGTCACCTGGACCGAGGATTGCTTCGATGGCGCGGTGAAGACGGCCGCCGACCTTCCCTCGAAGGTGATGTCGCCCGGGCACGACAACCCGCAAACGGGACCGTTCTTCGTGGAGGGCGCCGAACCGGGTGACACGATCGCAGTGCGCATCCTCAAGCTCGAACCCGCGCGCGACTTTGCGGTCAGTTCATTCTCGCCCGGCTTCGGCGCGATCGTCGGAACCGACCGCACGGCCATCCTCGCGCCCGATCTCCCGGAAACCACCTGGCGCTACGAGGTGGACACCAGGCGCAATGTCGCGCGCACGACAACGCGCGATGGCAAGCGCTCGTGGGAGGTGCCGCTCGCGCCGTTCCTCGGATGCCTCGGCGTGGCGCCGGCGATGGCCGAAGTCCGCTCGACGATCGTGCCCGGCCCATTCGGTGGAAACATGGACTGCCCTGAGGTCCGCGTGGGGAACACCGTCTACCTCGGCGTCAATGTGCCCGGCGCGCTCGTGTCGTTCGGCGACGGCCACTACGCGATGGGCGAAGGCGAGATCATGGGCGCGGCCATCGAAGGCGCGATGAACGTCGAACTCATCGTGGATCTCGTCAAGAAGAAGTCCACGCCCGTGCCTCGGATTGAAAATGCCGACGAGGTGATGTTCGTCGGATCGGGCCGGCCCCTCGAGGATGCCGCGCGCGTTGCGTTCAAGGCGATGGTCGGCTGGGTGCGGAACGTGAGCGGGATGTCGGAGGTGGACGCCTACCAGTTCGTGTCGCAGAACAGCAAGGCGCCGATCATACAGCTCGTGGACCCCGAGTACACCGTGCTCGTGAAGATCGAGAAGAGGCGGGTTCCGACCCGCCGCTGAGTTCGGAGCGGGCAGTCACCGCGAACGGCGCCACGCGATCAGGGCAGGTACGCGATGCAGTCGATCTCCACGCGCAGGCCCACGCCGGGGAGTCCGGCCGCCTGGATCGTGGTGCGCGCCGGGCGATGATCGCCGAATATGCGCGCATACACGGCGTTCATCTGGTCGAACTCCTTCATGTCGAGCAGAAACACGCCGCAGCGCAGCACATGCTGCAGGTCGGTGCCTGCCGCCCGCAGAATCGCCTGCACGTTCTTGAGGCACTGCTCGGTCTGCGCGCCGGGGTCGGCGCTCACGATCTTGCCGGTGGCCGGGTCAGTGGCGCCCTGCCCCGAGACGAATACGAGGCGTTCGAAACCCATCCCCGGTGAGTATGGGCCGACTGGCTTGGGGAGGTTGGCGGCGTGAACGGGGCGGTGCGTCATTGTGGTGTCCGTGGGAGGTGCGAGAGTATGGCGAGACGTCCGATGCGTTCGCAAGCCATGAGCCGTTCAGCGCTTCTTCGCGAGGATCGTACCCCGGCAAGTCGTTGCACCACAGTGACATGGAAAGCGCCGCTTGGCCGCCGGCGTGTGCCGATCCTCGAGGATGTAGGCGTAGTCGTACGCCAGTTCCTCGCCCGGCGCCACGTCGCGAATCGTCTCGATCCAGATGCGCTTGTCCTCGATGACCGCGTCGCAGTTGGGATCGCAGGAGTGGTTGATCCAGCGCGCGTCGTTGCCGTCAACGGCCGCGTCGATCACGACGTCGTCGTCAATCGCGAAGAGGTAGGTGTGGTGTCGTTCGCCTTCGACGTCGGGATAGCGCGCGTCGGACTGCGCGGGGGTGAGGCGTTCGCCGGCGTACTCGATGAGGCGCACGCCCGCGGGAATCGCTCGCGTGGCGAACGCGCCGCGACCCTGCATGGGGGAGGTTCGCACCTCGAATGACCGCCCGGTCCTGCGCTTCGGCGTAGGCATCGCAGGGAAAATAGCGAACGGGTGGGTACTATTCGTCGTGACACTCGCCCAGGTGATCCGTACGCTGATACGACGCCACGGCGCGGCACTGAAGCCGGTCAGCCGCGACCCGTTCGCATTGATCCTCTACGAACAGGTGGCGTACCTCGCGCCCGAGGCACGACGACGCGCGGCGTTTCGGCAGTTGGAACGCGAGGTGGGCGTGACCGCCGAGGCCATCGTCTCCGCACCGAGGCGCAAGCTCGAGGCCATCGCGCGCGCGGGCGGCGCCATCGCGCCCGAACTCCGCGCGACGCGCATGCGAACGAGCGCCGAAATGGTCATCGGTACGTGGGACGGCGATCTGCGCACGGCGCTGGCACAACCGCTCCCCAAGGCGCGCGCGACACTTGCCGCATTCCCCATGATCGGGAAACCCGGAGCCGACCGCATTCTGGCGATCACCGGCGCGCACGCCGTGTTCGGGCTCGATTCGAACGCGCTGCGCGTGCTCTGCCGCATCGGTTGGGGAAAGGAGACGACGCAGTATGCGGCCACCTACCGGTCGGTGCAGGAGGCCGTCACGCGGGAGTTGCCCACGAAGCCCGCGAAACTCGCCGAGTATTCGGCGGTACTGCAGCGCCACGGCCAGGAGTTGTGCCGGCGAACGGCGCCAAAGTGCAGCGAATGCGCCGTGGTTTCATTGTGCCGGTTCGGGCGGTCGGCGGCGCCGGCCAACCGGCCGCGCGCTTAGCGCCGCGTCCGGATCACCTCGTCGGGTAGCGCGAACGCGACGTACGTCCCGCCGCTCGGCGCGTCGTTCTTGCCGCCGCCGCAGGCGATGACGATGTACTGCTTCCCGTTCACCATATAGGTAGAGGGCGTCGTGTTCCCTGCCGCGGGAAGGTCGCCGGTCCAGAGCAGCTTGCCACTCGTCTTGTCGAAGGCGCGGATCTTGTTGTCGTAGGTCGTTGCCGCGATGATCAGCAAGCCGTTCTCGGTGACGATCGCACCGCCATAATTGTCGCTCCCCGTGTTCTTCAGCCCCTGAGCGGCAAGCTTCGGATATTCGCCGAACGGAATCGACCACTTCGTTTCGCCTGAGTTGAGGTCGATCGCGTTGAGCGTACCCCACGGCTGCTTGATCGCGGGATAGCCCTCGTGGTCGAGGAAGATGTCGAAGGTCGTGTTCCTGTACTTGAGGAAGGTCGGAACGCTCTTCGGCGTACGCGTGGGCTGCTTGCCGCTGATGAGGAACTCCGCGAGTTCGGCGATCGAGCTGTCACCCAGCGCGGTGGCGAACGCTGGCATGCGGCCCGTGCCTCCCCGAATCGCGTTCACGATCTGTTCGCGTGAGAGCCGCTTGCTCACGCCCGTGAGCGTCGGCGCGAGTGGAGTCGTCTTGGGGCCGTGACACTCGGCGCAATACGCGCCGAAGAGCGACTTCTCCTCCCGCGGCACGATCTTGAGGACCCATCCCATCTCGTTGGAGTTCACGTAGAGGAGACCGGTCTTTGGGTCGAATGCCGGGCCGCCGTACTCGCCGCCGCCGTCCACGCCAGGGAAGATGATCGTCCCCTTGAGGTTGGGCGGAGTGAAAGGATCGGGGGTCGGATTCTCGCGGAAGATCTTGAGAGCGGCCGCGTGCGCCTCGGGCGTGCGGTCGGTGAGGATCTCCTCGGTGAGCTGCTGGCGCGCGAAGGGTTTTGGCAACGTGGGGAAGCGCTGCGAGTCGGCGGTCACGTCGCCCTCGAGGCTCGCCTTCGGCATCTTCCGCCACTCGCTCGGAAAGAGTTCCTTGCCCGTCATGCGGTCGAGCAGCCAGACGTGTCCCGTCTTGGTGATCTGCGCGACGGCGTCCTGCTGTTTCCCGTCACGCCTCACGTTCACCAGCGTCGGGGCGGCAGGAAAATCGCGGTCCCAGAGGTCGTGCTTGAGTCCCTGGAAATGCCAGATGCGCTTCCCCGTGTTCGCGTCGAGCGCGATGACGGAGTTCGCGAAGAGGTTGTCGCCGACGCGATTGGCCCCGTAGAAGTCGAACGACGCCGAGCCGGTCGCGAACAGCACCATGCCATTCTTCTGGTCGATCGTGACGCCGGACCAGGCATTCGTGCCGCCGGCCACCTTCCACGCGTCGGGCGGCCAGGTCTCGTAGCCGAACTCGCCGGGGTGCGGAATCGTATGAAACGTCCAGCGCATCGCGCCGGTCTTCACGTCGTACGCGCGGATGTCGCCCGGCGCGGACGGCAGCGCCTCGGGCACCGCCGTGCCGACGATCAGCATGTCCTTGTAGACGGCGCCCGGCGTGCTCGCGCTCACCGAGAGCCCCTGCACCGGACGGTCGAGGCCGGCGCGGAGATCCACCCAGCCGCTGTCGTTCCCCCACCCCGCCGCCTTCTTCCCCGTCTTCGCGTCGAGCGAGAAGAGGCGATACCGATAGTTGAAGTAGAAGCGACCATCGTGCACCACCACACCGCGATAGCGGATGCGCGGACCCGTGAACTTCCCGTTCGTCGGGTCGAAGCTCCAGAGTTCCTTCCCCGTCGCCGCGTCGAGCGCGAAGGCGCGCTGCTTCGGCGACATCGCGTACAGCACACCGTCGATGATGACGGCATTGGACTGCATCTCCGAACCCTTGAACGCGTCCTTCGTGTCGTAGGTCCACGCGACCTGAAGCTGCGCCACGTTCTGCGGCGAGATCTGCGACAAGCCGGTGTAGTGCGTGTGGTCGTCGCTGCCCTGGTAGACGGGCCAGTCGGCGTCGCGGGCGTTGCGGCACGCAACGAGCATGGCGGGCAGCGCGAGGAGCGAGGCGATCGTGCGAATGTGCATGGCGGGGAGCGGGGGAAGGGACCGGGACGACGGCTGGTCGTATCAATGATACGCCCGGCGAAAGGACGCGGCGACATTGCGACCACGGCGTCCGCGTGCGACGATACGTAAGCGCATATCGGGAGTCGAACCATGTTCGTCGGTCACCTTGCCATAGCACTCGGCGCCAAGAACACGGCGCCAAGAGTGAACCTCGCCTGGCTCGTCGCCGGCGTCACGGCGCTCGACCTCGTCTGGCCGATTTTCGTGCTCACAGGCGTGGAGCGGGTGAGCATCGTGCCGGGGGCGACCGCGTTCACGCCGCTCGTGTTCGACTCTTACCCGTGGTCGCACAGCCTGCTGATGGCGTGCGTGTGGGGCGTGCTGCTCTACGCGCTGGCGCGGTGGCGGCACGTGGGCCGCTTGGGCGCCCGGATCATCTTCCTGCTTGTCGTAAGTCATTGGGTGCTCGACTTCGTCAGCCACAATCCGGACATGCCGCTCTGGCCCGGCGGTTCCGGCAGGTACGGGCTTGGGCTCTGGAACTCGATTCCCGCGACGTACGCCGTCGAAGGCGCGATGTGGCTCGGTGCGATCCTCGTCTACCTGAGTGGCCGTCCACTGCGCGGCGCGAAGTCGAAGCTGGCGTTCTGGTCGTTCGCCGGGGTCAGCACCGTGATGTGGGCCGTGGGTCCGTGGGCGCCGCTCCCGCCAAGCGCGCAGACGCTCGGGTGGTTCGCGCTGATCGGCTGGGTGATGATTCCGTGGAGCTGGGCGGCGGACCGGAGGGCACCGGCCAAATAGACGCCCGCGGCGCACCATCCCGCTGGTTGCGCGGCCCCGATGCAGGTATCTTCGGCTCTGCGCCCGTCCGCGTTCCGAACCGCCCCGTTCCGAGGAGATCCACATGCGCCGCCTTGCCCTTGCTGCCGCCGCAGTCCTGCTGACACACGCCGCCGCGTCCACCGCGCTCGCGCAGGGCACCGACTCGACCAAGGCCAAGCCTGCGGCCGACGCGGCCAAGGCGCCGGTCACCGCGGAGTGGTTCGTGGGCAAGTGGCGCGGCTCGGTTTCGTCACCGAACGGCGACATGCCGGTGAACTGCGAGATCAAGAAGGCGGGATCCGGCTACGTCGGCACGATCTCGGGGCTCGAGGGCGACGTGCCGCTTCGCGAAATCGTGATCGCCGGCGACACCGCGACGGCCGGCACGGTGATGTCCATGCAGGGCACCAGCTTCGAGGTCTGGTACAGCTTCGTGCGCAAGGCCGACACCCTGACCGGCTCGGCGTCGGCCACCTTCAACGGCGAGTCCATGTCGTTTCCCATGACGCTGACGCGAGTGCGTGAGCCGTAGCGGCAGATGCCGGCGCTGACCAAGGCGCCGGGCAGTCGCGCGCTCGCCACGCTGAAGGTTCAGGCCGCCACCGTCGGCGGCACGCTCGGCACGTTCTGGGCCGCGTTCGCGGCGAATGTCGTGACGGGCGGCGCGCTCATCCAGTACGGGGTGATACCGCGCACGACCATCGGGCTCCGCGGAATTCTCTTCGCGCCATTCATCCACGGGAGCCTCGAGCACCTCGTGGCGAACAGCGTGCCATTCCTGATCCTGGGATGGCTCGTGATGCTGCGCAACGCGCGGCACTTCATTCCGGTCACGCTCGCCGCAATGCTCGGCGCCGGACTCTTGCCGTGGCTCATCGGCGCGCCGGGATCGGTGCACATCGGCGCGAGCGGCGTGATCTTCGGCTACCTCGGGTTCCTGATGCTGAGCGGCTGGTTCGCGCGCAGCTTCGCGAGCATCGCGCTGAGCGTCGGAGTGACGGCGCTATGGGGCGGGCTCGTGTTCGGCGTGATGCCTGGCCAGCCGGGCATCAGCTGGCAGGCCCACCTCGGTGGATTCATCGGCGGCGTGTGGGCGGCGCGGCTGTTCAACCGCGCCAAACGGTTCCGCTAAGCACTGCAACTGAAACCGGTTATGCGGCGCGTGAGTGCGATGACACCGAACGCTCCGTCCGATATTCAGGAAGCGTCCGGCGCGCCTGCCGCGAGCGCAATCACCATCGGGAGGATGTCATGGACAAGCGCACGGGAACACTGGTCAGCCACCTCAACGAGGATCTGGCCGGCGAGTTGAGCGCCATCATCCAGTATCTCACCTATGCCGCAAAAGTCACGGGCCCGTTCCGGCCCCAGCTGACCCAGTTCTTCCTCGCGGAAGTGACGGACGAACAACTCCACGCGCAGTTCCTCGCCAACAAGATCGTCGCGCTGGGCGGCGAGCCGACGACGGTGCCGCGTCCGGTCACACCGGCCGCCACGAACCGCGAGATGCTTGAAGCGGTGCTTGCCGCGGAACGGGGAGCCACCCGGGACTACACCAAGCGCGCTCAGGAAGCGGACGCCTTCGGGGACAAGGGACTGGCCGTGCAGCTCGAGGACATGGTCCGCGACGAGAGCGGGCACGCCCAGGAAACCGAGCGCATCCTGCGCGACTGGCCGCTCGGGACGTAGGCGCCGCGAACGACCGCTCGCGCCATATTTCCCGCTGCCCTGACGACGGAGCGGAACTGTGAGAGTCATACGTACGGCGGCAGTGATCATGGGCGCGATGGTCGGCGTCCTCGCGAGCGCCGAGGCGCAGCCGTCGGGCGCGACACCATCCGGATTGCAGCGGCTGCTCGACGCGGAACTCGCGCGGTTCCCCGGCAAGGCCGGCGTGTGGGTGAAGCACCTCACGCTTGGCGACGAAGCCGGCGTGCGCGCGGATGAAGCGTTCAACAGCGCGAGCGTCATCAAGATCCCGGTGCTCGTACTCGCCATGCAGATGGCGGACAAGGGACAGCTCTCGCTGGCGCAGCGCATCACCATCACGGCGGCCGACGTGCGCGGCGGCACCGGGATCTTCCGCTACCACGACCCTGGGCTCCAGCCCACGTTGCGCGACGTGCTGCTGCAGATGGTCATCACGAGCGACAACACCGCGACCGACATCGCCATCGGCCGGGTGGGCGGCGCGGACCGCGTGAACGGATGGCTGGTCGCGAACGGCTACGGCGGAGCGCTCAGGCTGAACATGACGACCGCCGAGCTGTTCGCGAAGTACGGCGCGCTGCCGCAGGGCGCGAATCGCAACGAGAAGACGAATGCCGATCGCACCTGGTGGCTCGGCGAGATGACGCCGCGTGCGACGGGGCGTATCCTCGAGTCCATCCAGCGCTGCAACGATGGGACGGCGCCGGCGCCGGTTCAACCACTCGCGTCGAAGGAGGCATGCGCCGACATGATCCGCATGCTGCGCGGCCAGCAGGCCGGCGCGCGACGCCTGCCGCACTTCCTGAACGTCGCGGTGGCGCACAAGACGGGCGACTTCCCGCCGGTGTTGGCGAACGACGTCGGCATCATCTTCGCCCGGTCCGGCCCGATTGTGGTGGCGTTCTTCGCCAACGCCATCGAGGGGCCGTTCAGCGAAGCCGAGGATCGCATCGGCCGCATCGCGCAGCTCATCGTGGAGTACTTCGACGGGGTGCGGTGACGGAGACGCCGGTCCTCCTCTACGACGGCGGCTGCGGATTTTGCAATGCGACCGTGCGGTTCGTCCTGCGACATGATCGGGTCGGCACGCTCCGATTCGCGCCGCTTGGCGGCACGTTCGGCGCGCGAGTGCTCGCCGCGCACCCCGAACTCGCCGGTCTCGACTCGGCCATCTGGTACGAACCCGGTTCGGCGCGCGTGCTCACGCGCTCGGCCGCTGCCCTCCGCGTGGCCCGCTACCTCGGCGGCGCGTGGCGGCTGGCGGAGGCGTTCTGGATCGTGCCGCGGCCACTGCGCGACCTCGGTTACGACTTCATCGCGTGGATCCGGCATCGCGTCACGCTCGGCGACGCCGACTGGCTCCCTTCATTAGACATGCGCGAACGGTTCCTGGCGTGAGGACTCGTGCGGTTTGCGCCTCGATCCATGCCGCGGTATCGTGAACGTGTGAGCGAGCGTGTGTCGGCCGAACGCACACGTGGAATGCCGCGAGGAGTGGTGGTGTGATGGCCCGCTGGATCCTGCTGGGATTGACGCTCGTGCTCGGCTCGCCGCTCGGCGGACAGCAGCCGACGCGCCCCGCGCCGCCGCCAACAGTGCACATGGTCCGCGGATCAGTGTACGACTCGGTGGCCCGCATGCCGCTTGTCGGTGCCGTCGTGCAGATCGCGGAGCGCGATGCGGCGGGTCCAGTCTACAGTGCCGAGACCGACGCCACCGGGCACTTCCGCATCGCCGATGTGCCGGCGGGGCACTTCCTGATCGGCTTCTATCATGAGGCGCTCACGGTCCTCGGCCTCGACGCGCCGTCCCGACCCCTCGACCTCACGGGAGACAGCACCGTCACGGTCGACATCGCCGTCCCGTCGGGTGCAGTGGTGCATGCGCTGCGGTGCGGCGGTGATTCCGCATTGTTGCGCCGAGGCATGCTTGCCGGCTTTGTACGTGACGCCGTCCGCGGCTCGCCGCTTGCCGGCGCGGCGATCACGGTCGAGTGGCGCGCCATCGCGTTCGACCCGGGCAACTACCGCACCGTCACTCAGCAGGCGGTCGCGACGGTTGGCGCTGACGGGACTTATCGCCTGTGCGCACTCCCGGGAGCTGCACCGCTCACCCTTCGTGTGAGCGCGCCCGGCTATCATGGCGTCGCGGCACCGATCGAGGTGCCGACGGCCGGTGTGGCGCGGCAAGACCTCCGACTGGTTGATTCGTCGGCGCTGCGCGGCGCCGCGAACATACGGGGGCGCGTGGTACACGAGAATGGAAACGCGGTGCGGTCGGCGCGCGCTTCGATCGCCGCACTCGGCCGCGACGTACCGGTGCGCGACGGCGCTTTCTTCCTCACCGAACTTCCAGTCGGCTCATGGGTTGTGGCCGTGCGGGTCGTCGGAGTCGATCCGAAATCGGCCGTCGTCGATGTCACCGGGCGCGGAACTACCTCGACGACGATCACCATGAGCGACCGCGCGCAGCCACTCGATGCGGTCACCGTCGTCGGGGCGCCCAGCCGCGAAACGAAGGTGCTCGACGAGTTGCTCTTCCGAAAGCGCTTCGGTGCCGGCACCGTGTTCCTGCCCGGCAACCCGTTTCTTCAGGCAGCGAACCGTGCCACGGACGTGCTGCGCGCCGCGCGGGGGTTCTCAGCCAAGGGCAATGGTGGATACTATGGCCGTGCCGTGCCGTCTGTCTCGTGCGACCCATTCGGCAAGTGCAAGACCAGCCCGCGGTGTGACAAGATCCGGGTATACCTGAACGGCGAACGGTTGTTGGATGGGCTGGAGAACATCGACAACGCCGTTCCCGTGCGTGAAGTGATCGGGATCGAAGCCTATCCGGACATCGCCTTCGCGCCGCCAGAGTGGCGTTTCATGGGAAGCGACAGTGCGTGCGCCATCGTTGCGGTCTGGACGCGGGGTGGTCCGCGGTGACACGCGCTTCAGTTCAACCGATCGCGCCCCGCTGCGAAGGAAGGCTCAGCATGCACGGCGGTAGTTCCGTGCATGCCGGGCCGCGATGGGCCTCGCCTTACTTCCGCACCGTGATCGTGATGGGCGCCGACACGAGTGCCGGGCCAATCACCTTGTGCTCGAAGTCGCCAAGCACGAGGCGCAGCGTATGCTTCCCGGGCGACAACGTGATCCGCGTCTCGATGACCGCCTTCCCGAAGTGCAGGTTGAGCGAATCCTGCGGGATCACCGTGCCCGCCGGCGGTGCCTCGACATCCACGAGAATATGGAAGTGGCCAGTGCCGGATACGTTCACGCCGGCCGGTGCGACTCCATAGTTGCGGAGCCCGAACACGACCGGGAAGGTCGCGGCCACGGTGGCGCCGTTGGCGGGCGCGCGGAAGAAGATCTCGGGCGTGGGCGCAGGCGCTGTCGCCTGCGCGATAGCGAAGAACGGCGTGCAGCTGACGAGGACGAGCAGGCGGCGAATCACGTGAGCTCCCGGTTGACGATCCGTTCGAATGTAACGACCAGTCGGTCGGCGTCGTAGGCGTCGAACGGCATCGGCGGCCGGATCTTGATCACGTTGTGGCGCGGCCCGTCGGTGCCGAG